>Ga0268262_10001464_pt1 | contig 29179 bp, 31 predicted proteins | sample TergutNc150P3_FD_190354 | JGI IMG/M metagenome (GOLD analysis project Ga0268262, IMG submission 190354) | Nasutitermes corniger P3 segment gut microbial community from laboratory colony in Florida, USA - Nc150 P3 (SPAdes) (version 2) | ecosystem: Host-associated > Arthropoda: Insects >... | reverse complement strand
TATCGCCCCGCCGCGCGTGACCGGTTCCTTTCTGGCGGTAAGGTTTCGCGTTGGAACCATGCACTTCGCCGCGGTCTTTGGTACAGGCATTACCCTGCCGCCGGTTGGCAAGTTCGTTATTAATCGCGTACCAGATCAAATCGTCATTTACCGGAAGGCCAAAAACCGCATCCGCCAGTTCGATAGTCCGCAGCTCTTTGCCGTCTTTTGAAAACACTTTACTGTTCATCGCTACCTCTTCACCGCCGCCCGGACAAATACAAGGCCCTTGTTAATACCGGGGACAGCGCCCTTAACCAGAATAAGCTGTTTTTCGGTATCCATTTTTACCACCCGCTGGCTCAGGATGGTCGTTTTTTCCCGTCCCATGCGGCCCGGCAATTTCACATTTTTAAAAGTCTTATGCGGATACGTTGACTGGCCGGTGGAACCGGGTTCACGGTGAAACTTGGAACCGTGGGTCTTGCGGCCGCCGCCAAAACCGTAGCGCTTCACAACGCCCTGAAAACCCTTGCCTTTGGAAACGCCGGACACATCCACATAACGGATCCCTTCCAGCACTTCAACTCCCAGCTTGTCTCCTACGGCGACTTCTTTTTCAAAATCCCGCAGTTCTTTCAGCCGCTTTTTGGGGGTTATATTCTCCGGAAACTGACCGGCATAAGGTTTAGTTACGTGGCTTTTTTTGGCTTCGTCTATACCGACGACCACCGCCTTATAACCGTCCTTTTCTTCTGTCTTTTGGGCAATGACTACATTCGGGTCAACACGCATAACCGTTACCGGCACCATGTTACCCGCTTCATCAAAAACCTGTGTCATGCCCACTTTTTTGGCAAATAGCCCTAACATTCTGGTACTCCAATAAAATCTACTGTTTGATTTCCACATCAACGCCGGCGGGAAGTTCCAGCTTCATCAAAGAATCCATCACTTCCGCCGACGGGTTAATAATATCGATTAACCGTTTATGCGTTCGCATCTCAAATTGTTCCCGGCTCTTTTTGTTCACATGCGGCGAACGAAGCACCGTTACCTTGTTGATGCGGGTCGGCAAGGGAATCGGCCCGGTCACTTTGGCCCCGGCTTTTTGCACTGCCTGAACAATAGACTTTGCGCTCTGGTCTATCAATTCCACATCGAAACCGCGTAATTTTACGCGAATTCCATCCTTAGCCATCAACTCCTCCAACCCACCCAGCGCCTAACCGGGTACAAAAATTTTCAAACATCATTAGACGCCGGATTGCACGTCCTACTCAATAATATCAGTAACCTGACCGGAAGCGACGGTCTTGCCGCCCTCGCGGATAGCAAACTTAAGCCCCTTTTCCATAGCGATAGGATGAATCAACTCGCCGATAATTTCGGTGTTGTCGCCGGGCATAACCATTTCTTTGCCTTCGGGCAGTTTAACCGTACCGGTGATGTCCGTTGTTCTGAAGTAGAACTGCGGGCGGTATCCGGTAAAGAAGGGGCTGTGCCGCCCGCCTTCTTCCTTGGAAAGACAGTAAATCTGACCTTTGAATGTTTTGTGAGGCGTAATGGTTCCGGGTTTTGCCAGTACCTGACCGCGCTCAACTTCTTTCTTATCAATACCGCGGAGCAGCGTACCGACGTTATCGCCGGCCTGGGCCTGATCCAGCAGTTTATTGAACATTTCGATACCGGTAACAACGGTCTTTTTGGTGGGCTTTATACCAACGATCTCAATTTCTTCGTTCAGATTGAGAACGCCGCGGTCTACCTTTCCGGTTACAACCGTACCACGTCCGGAAATGGTGAACACGTCTTCGATAGGCATCAGGAAGGGTTTTTCAGAGTCGCGCACCGGATCGGGGAAGTAGGAGTCCATCGCGGTCAGCAGTTCTTCGATACATTTGGCGGACTCAGGAATATCAGAAGATTCCAGTATTTCGGACATGGCCTTAAAAGCGGAACCTTTAATAATGGGAGTCTTGTCGCCGGGGAAACCGTTCTGGGTCAGTACGTCTTTGATTTCTTCTTCGACCAATTCCAAAAGTTCGGGGTCGTCAACCAAGTCAACTTTATTAAGGAAGACGATCATGCTGGGGACGCCGACCTGGCGGGCCAGAATGATATGCTCGCGGGTCTGGGGCATAACCGAGTCCGGAGCGGATACAACCAATACCGCGCCGTCCATCTGGGCCGCGCCAGTGATCATGTTCTTGATATAGTCGGCGTGTCCGGGACAGTCGATGTGGGCGTAATGCCGTTTGTCCGACTGATATTCCAGGTGCCGGGTATTAATCGTAATACCACGGGCTTTTTCCTCCGGCGCGTTATCAATATCATCAAATTTCATGACTTTATCACCGTACTTTTTACTACAGTACATGGTGATAGCGGCGGAAAGCGTAGTTTTACCATGGTCAACGTGACCAATGGTTCCGACATTCATGTGAATCTTTGTTCTACTAAATTTGTCCTTTGCCATCTTTGTGTCCTCCTTGCTTTAGACACAGTTATAATTCTCATTCAACCCGCATACGCGGGCTTTATTTATATAAAAGGGATAATAAGGGGGGATACGAATAGAAAGGGAGAACCTATCTTTAATCGAACTCCACCTATCCCATCTCATTCGATGGTCGGTTTGGCCGCCGACAACACACCGGTTCATAACCGGCGCCGTTTTGGATACCTTCCAAAAACCTACACAACGATTTTCATCATTTTGTACATTTTTGTCAAGTACCCGCACAGTTTTTCAAAAAACTCAGGCGGATTGCCAACAATCCCGCCCCGAAAATCGCACCAACTCTACCAGCGATAATGGGCAAAAGCCTTGTTTGCCTCCGCCATTTTATGGGTATCTTCCTTCTTTTTGAAGGCAGTACCGGTATTATTATACGCATCCAGCAATTCCGCGGCAAGGCGGTCGCCCATACCATGGCCGGAACGCCCCCGGGCCGCGTTGATAATCCACCGCATTCCCAGGGCTTCCCGCCGCGCTTCCCGAATTTCCACCGGAACCTGATAGGTCGCACCGCCAACCCGCCGCGATTTAACCTCAATAACCGGTTTTACGTTATCCAGAGCCTTGAGAAACACTTCAAGCGGCTCTTTGTCGGCCTTGGTTTGTAAAATCCCCAAAGCCTCATGAACCAGCCGCAAACTGACGGAACGCTTGCCTTCCCACATCATGCGGTTGACAAATTTGGAAACCACCACGCTGTTATACTTGGGATCCGGGGCTAATTTTCGATCTATTGATTTTTTCTTTCTTCCCATTTGTGTACCTGCCTATGCCTTTGGCCGTTTTGCGCCGTATTTGGAGCGCCCACGCTTGCGGTCTGTCACTCCCAGGGTGTCTTTTGCCCCGCGAATAATGTGGTAACGCACGCCGGGGAGGTCTTTAACGCGTCCACCGCGCACCAAAACCACTGAATGTTCCTGTAAATTGTGCCCAATTCCCGGAATATAAGCGGTTACTTCGGTTCCATGGGAAAGCCGCACACGGGCTACCTTCCGCAGCGCCGAATTGGGCTTTTTGGGCGTAACGGTCATAACACGGGTACAAACCCCCCGTTTCTGGGGACAGGAATGGAGGGCCGGAGACTTGGTCTTGGAAGTCACCTGCTGCCGCCCAAAACGAACCAGCTGATTAATAGTAGGCATCCGCTCAAAACTCCTTACATTGACCACGCCAGTATTCGGCGCATCAGAGCATAAAAATCCCCCTCTGAAAACAAGAGGATAGTACCACCAAGAAATACCAGAAATTGAAAAAAGAGTCAAGCGGTTTTTGAAAAAAAATTACCGGAAAATGAGGTTTTGGCAAATGACAGCCGCCGTTGACACCACCCGGATAGCCGGTATAATTAAACAAGATCAATCATGTTAAAAATTGATACGGACCTGTTGATAATCGGGGCGGGGCCTGCGGGGCTTACCGCCGCGCAATACGGGGCAAGGGCTAACCTGAAAGTTCTGGTAATTGAGCGGCTTGCCCCGGGCGGACAGGCTTTGCTGATAGACGTGCTGGAAAATTATCCCGGTAACATAGAACACAAAGATGCCGCCGGCAATAGCGTCGGGCCGCGGACGGGTTTTGAAATCGCCCAGGATATGCACAGCCAGGCGGAAGCCTTCGGCGCGTCTTTTCTTAACGAAACGGTCAGTGAGCTTACCGCAGAGGGAGGGGCGTTTACCGCGGTTCTGGCGGGCGGCGGAAAAAACGGATTACCGCAGGCGATCACCGCCCCCGCGGTAATCATGGCGACGGGGGCGGTACACCGCAATTTGGACATTCCCGGCGAACAGCAATTTCTGGGGCGCGGCGTTTCCCATTGCGCCACCTGTGACGGCGCGTTTTTCCGCAATAAAAAAATTTTTGTGGTCGGCGGCGGAGACGCCGCCTGCGACGACGCGCAGTACCTTTCCCGCTTAAGTCCGCAGGTGGTCCTTATTCACCGCCGCGACCGTTTCCGCGCCCAGAAAGCCCTTGCGGAACGCGTACTGCACAATCCCAATATTGAGGTTCGATTCAACACGATTATGAAAGAAATAAAAGGAGAGCAGAAACTTTCTTCGGTGGTTCTTGAACATGAGGGCAAAGCATATGAAGAAGAAGCCGCCGCGGTTTTTATTTTTGCCGGAACCGTTCCCCAGTCGTCGCTGGTACGGGAAGGCAGCGCGCGGGCGGCCCTGGACGACGACGGTTACATTATCACCGATCAAAAAATGGCGTCTTCCGTGCCGGGGCTGTTTGCCGCCGGCGATGTCCGTTCCGGCACTTTCCGGCAGGTAGTTGTCGCCGCGGGGGAAGGCGCGGCTGCCGCCCATAACGCGGCGGAATACATAGACCGGCTGCGGGGCGCCGCATACGGCTAACATGAATTTTCGCCTGTTTTTTTCTTTAATATTATTAACATTTTTTTCATCTTCGCTTTTTTCGTTAAGTTTTTCCGACAATGAAACACCGGAAGAGCTTGCCGCCGCCATTGAACAGGCAATGACCGATGAACAGGCGTTGGGTCAGGTTTTTATGCTTGGCTGGGTGGGGGCGGAGCCTTCGCCGCTGATCATGGATTGGATCCGCGACCGCAATATCGGCGGGGTAAAAATCTTCGGCTGGAATACCGAGGATACCACGCGCCTTGCGCGGACAGTCGGCTCTTTGCAGGAGGCAAGCCTGAAAGGGCCGTTCAAAATTCCCCTGTTAGTCGCCACCGATCAGGAGGGGGGCTGGATTCGCCATGTAAAGGGAAGCACCAGCGAAACGCCGGGCAATATGGCGATTGGCGCTTCGGGTTACCCCCGCGACGCCTACCTTGCCGGTTACTACATCGGCAGGGAGCTGGCCCTGCTGGGTATCAACATGAATTTTGCGCCGACGGTTGATCTTTTTACCAACCGCGATTCGGAGCTGATTGGACCGCGGGCTTTTGGCAACAACCCGGTGAATGTGGGGATTCTCGGCGCGGCGTTTATGAAGGGGCAGCAGACCGCCGGCATTATCCCCACGGCAAAGCACTACCCCGGCCACGGCGATACCGATCTTGATTCACATGGCGTATTGCCCCGCATTGAAGTTACTTTTGAAACTCTGTGGGATCGCGAACTGATACCTTACCGGATGCTTGCCGCCGAAGGACTGCCGGCGGTGATGAGCGGCCACCTTGCCTTTCCCCAAACCAAAGCGGCAACGACTCCCGCCTCGCTTTCCTCCTGGTTTCTACAGGACCTGCTCCGTGAAAAAATAGGCTACCGGGGCATCATCATTACCGATGACCTGATGATGAACGGGGCGACATCCTGGGCGGGCAGTCTGTCGCGCGCGGCAAAACAGGCCCTGCTTGCGGGGAACGATATTATCCTGTTTTCAAAAACGCCGAACCTGTTTGATCCGGTGTGGACTTCGCTGTCAAGTTCCATGAAGGAAGACGCCGCGTTCCGGTTGAGGGTAAGGGACGCAGCGCGGCGGACATTGGCGATAAAACTCCGTTACCTGCGCGGCGATCAGGCGGTACCTTTTATTCCGAATTTGCAAAAACTGGCCAGCGGCCTCCCCGATCCTGAAGGCAGCGCTTTTTTTCTGAATCTGGCGGCGCGCAGCGTTACCGTAGTAAAGCCGCCGCAGAATAAACAATCGGCGGTTTTCCCGCTGAATCCGGAAAATGCCGGAAAGGTTTTACTGGCGGGACAGTACATGGATTTTTTTAAGGCGGGAAAGATCGCCTTCCCCGGCGCTGTTTCCTATTGGTATTCAGACTCCGGCGCCGAATTGGTGTCGTATGCCCGTCAATCCGACACGATTATTTTCTGTCTTTCCGATTACACCGGTGTGCGGCTGCTGCGGCAGCTTGAACCGCTGAAAAAAAAGGTCATTGTACTTTCGGTGTTAAGTCCCGTGTATCTGGAAAGCGTTCCCTGGGTGGACGGGGCTGTGGCGGTATACAGTTACGCTCCCGAATCGCTTGCGGCGGGTTTTTCCGTAATTACCGGAAGAATTTCCGCCGGGGGAAAACTGCCCTATGACTGAGCCGCTGCGCTGGCGCAAAATGAAAAAACAGCAGGCCGCCCAAACGGAATCGCTGCTGCAATCCCAGGAACGCTGGTGCATGAACGCCTGCAACCGGTTTATCAACCGCAATCCCAAAGAGGACAATGTTTGGCTGCTGTACAACAAGGCCGGAGAATTGTTTGCTCTTATGGTTTATGTAAAACAGAGTCTGCTGCCGGTACTGTGCGGCTTGAAAAACATCCCCCCGCCGCATTTTCTCCGCGGTTTGTTCGGTCCGGTTCCCATTCATTCATTACAGGGTAAAAAAGAAGACGTATTGCTTACGGAAACCGCGCTGGAAAAAATCGGACTGCATGCGGCGGAAAAAATTGATTATGATCTGATGTGTATTGACCGCCCGCCTGAAAACTTTCACGAGATCCGCCTTGCCGGCCTGATCATCCGTAAACCGCAATCAGGCGACATGGACGCCCTTGCCGCGCTGCAGGCCGCCTACGAGCAGGAAGAAGTTATACCTTCCGCGGTGGAGTTTAACGCCGCTGTCAGCCGCCTGAACACGGAACGCATTTTTTCAAAAGAGCAAATGCTTGTCGCGGAGCTGGACGACCGCCTCATCGGAAAAATTAACACCAATGCCGCCGCCTTTTCCCGCTATCAGGTCGGCGGCGTATACGTTCATCCCGATTACCGGGGCCGGGGCATTGCCCGCAGAATGGCGGGTGAATTTATCACCGATCTTGTCGCCCAGGGCCGGGGCATTTCTCTTTTTGTCAAAAAATCAAACCCCTGCGCCCGCCGCGTATACCAGCGCATCGGTTTTGAAATACTGGGCGATTACAGGATTAGTTATTATTGATGTGTGTGGTCGAAGAATATAACCACGGAGGACACGGAGTTTCACGGAGAATTTTGGCATCAGACACCCGTGTGTGATTTTTTTTCATTACCCCTCTGCGGTAAATCCAATCCTTTTTGTTTTCTTGGGTTGCTCAACAAGATTATTTAAGGCTTGTATGATTTGCCTTATTGTTTTGTCATATTCTGAAAACTTGTAATCGTTATTCTCAATGTGGAGCATTAAAAGTTTATGGAGTTCTGCTATTCGCGCATCTTTTGAGGTCTGTTTCAGGGCGTATTTTCTTAACTTTTCAAAAACCCTTATTATTTGTATGCTCATATTAATTGCTCTTTTAGAATTAAGCACATTTGAAAGCATAAGTACGCCGTGTTGGGTGAAAACATAGGGTGGATAGCGGACTTTAGAGATATTATTATTTGCGGTCGCAATTTGCGACCGCAAAATTTTCCACTCATTCTGTGTTAATTGAAGCATAAAATCTGATGGGAAACGCTCAATGTTGCGTTTTGTAGCTTCATTCAGCCTTTTTACTTCGACTCCATAAAGTTCCGCAATATCACGGTCAAGCATAACTTTTTGTCCGCGAATTTCATAAATTATTTTTTGTATTTGTGTTAATTTGTTTGCCATATATTCATATTATTACAGTGAATAGAAAATAGCAACGAACAGGAATAACGGTGACAATCATTTGCAAGTTTTTTACTTTCATTCGTATAAATTTTAAGTGTTTTGTGCTATAGATTACCCATAACAACACCAGGGAATTTTGATGCCTGACACACCCGGTATGACCATTTACATATTATCTTCTATTCATATTAAATGGTCATCACTGTTCATGACTCTTCTGCCGCTTCTGCTTAACTTTTTCCTTTTCTTTGGTTATTTTTGAATCCAGCTTATCCATCATTTTGTCGATGGCGGAATTAAGTTCAAAGTCCTTTTCCTGAACGTGGATTGAAAATCCCCAGCGGAAATTGACGGTGGCCTCGGCTTCAAAGTCCTTTTCCTTTTTCAGAGTGATGAGAAGATCTACTATCATGTTCTCGGCGTTGTGGATACGCTCAATTTTTTTATTGAGGTACTCCTTTGCATCATCATGCAGATTGAAATGTACGGATTTAATTTCTGTGTTCATCTTTGCCCTCCTGTATGTTTTTTCCCTTAACGGGTATATGAAGAACCCAAATCAAGTTCTTTACGGTATTTTGCCACTGTTCTGCGGGCAAGCGAAATACCGCGCCGCGCCAGCAGTTCCGAAATGTCAAGGTCAGAAAGATTCTGTTCATCGGCGTTGATCAATTCCTGGATGATCGCCTTGACCCCTTCTTTTGAAAAGCGGGAACCTTCAGACCCGGTGCCGCTGATGGAATTGGTAAAAAAGTAGCGCAGTTCAAATATGCCCCATTCGGTCTGCATGTACTTGCCGTTGGCGGTCCGGGAAACCGTTGTTTCATGTATGTCCAATTCTTCGGCAATGTCACGCAGGGTCAGGGGGGCAAGATGCTGGGGCCCCTGCATAAAAAAGGGCCGCTGAAATTCCACTATGGCGCGGCTTACCATCATGAGCGTATGGTTCCGCATGGCAAGCGCGTTGATAAAGCCGCGGGCTTCCCTGATATTTTCCCGCGCGAATTTCTGCGCCGAATAATCAGCGGAATTTTTTATGCGGCCGCGGTGAATATCCGGATCGAGTTTTTTGAAAAAGGGATTAATCCCCAAAACGGGAATAACCTCGTTGTTAAGAATAATAACAAAATCGCCGCTGTCGTAGTTGCCGGCAACGCCGCCGGCGGAACCGCCCCTGACAACCTGCACGTCGGGCACCACAAAACGGACTTCCGCCGCGGCAAAGAGCCTTCCGGGAAAGGGTGAAAGTTTTTTTATCAGATCAAAGCAGGCGCGGGCTTCATCCTTGCCGCAGTTCATTTTTTTTGCCGCTTCGGCAAATTTTTCCCGTTCCAAAAGCTCAAGATGGTCCAGCGCGCTTTCCATGCAGGCGGGGGCGTCATCGTACAGCAGGGCAACCTGAACTCTCAGGGATTCATGGTAATCGGCGGTACAGCAGCCTATGGGATCAAGCGTTTGGACAAGACGAACCGCTTCGGCAAGGCGGGGCGGCGGCCCTGAAAACGGCGCTTTGTTGAAAAGGGTTTCGGGCGGCTCTTTGTGAAAACCGTCGCTGTCAAGGTTTTGGATAAGAACAGCCGCAATGGCCCGCAATTCGGCGTCCGCCGGATCCAGCTGTAACTGCCAGAGGAGGTGCTGCTGAAGGGTTTCCGGGCGGCTTAGCGCCCCCTCAATAAAACGGTGGTGCTCATCCGATGCGGCGGCCCCTCCCGCGCCGCTGTTTATGAAGCCGGAATCGGAACTGGCCTCAAAATACTCCATTTCCTCTCCGGAAGCCTCATCCTCATCCAGAGAAACGGTACTGTTATCCTCGACAATTTCCAGGGCGGGGTTCCGCTCAAGCTCCTCCCCGATTTTTTCCCTCAATTCAATCAATGGCATTTCCATCAACTTTATGGATTGATACATCTGGGGGGCCATTTTGACCCCAAGCTGCTGTCTTTGAACCAGGGAAGCCTGCTGCATACGTTAATAGTAACCCTCTGAGGGCTTTTTGTCGAGAAGAATTTTGGGGTAAAATCGGTAATTTCCGGTACTGGTATTAAATCATTTAAGAGCGTAAATTATGAATAACAACCATGAGAAGAAAAGAACGGGAAGTAACGGATATTAACGGCATTGAAGAAATATTGACCCAATGTAAAACCTGCCATGTCGCGATGGTTGACAATGGTTTGCCTTATGTCGTGCCGTTGAGTTATGGTTACAGAATCCTTACAGGAAACGTACTGGAACTGTATTTTCACAGCGCTTTGGAAGGCAGAAAACTGGACATTCTGAAACGCCATAACAAGGTATGTTTTGAGATGTCATATGAAGGCGAGCCGGTTCATTCCGAAAACCCCTGCAATTCCGGCTATTACTTTGCCAGCGTTATTGGTTTCGGCGAAGTTGTGTTTCTTGAGCGTACCGATGAAAAGAGCGAGGCTTTATCGGTCATGTTCAAACATCAGGCCGGCAGGGATGTTACCTTCACCGCCGAGCAAATTAAAAGCGTCTGTGTATTCAAAATCGTATCGACGGACTTTACCGGAAAAAAGAAACCCCGGCCAAACGCTTGATTGTTTCCCAAAGATTTCACACAAAGATCACAAAGGAACAAAGAGCACGAAGGGGGAAAGAAGGGGGCATTGTAAGTAATCTGATCTTGATAAATCACGATAAGATAACAAACAAAAACACCTTGATTCTTCTTTGTGTGTATTCTTACTTTTTCGCCAGCTCCGTAACGCTGGTTACCAGTCCCGCCAGATTTTGAATGTCCGAGGGGATGATGATTTTGGTGGCCTGGCCTTCGGCGACTTTTTGCAGGGCTTCAAGGCTTTTCAGCTTGATAAGGGCTTCATCGGCGCTGACCGCTTTGATCATGGCAAGACCGTCCGCGGTGGCCCTTTGCACGCTGAGGATGGCCTGGGCCTCGCCTTCCGCCTCGCGGATGGCGGCTTCCTTGGCGGCCTCCGCCTGGAGGATCACCGAAGCTTTTTCCGCCTCGGCTTTGAGAATGGCGGAAGCCTTTTGCCCTTCGGCAACCAGAATCGCCGATTGTTTTTCGCCTTCCGCCTTGAGTATCGATTCGCGGCGTTCCCGCTCGGCCCGCATCTGCTTTTCCATTGCCTCCTGAATACTTCTCGGCGGCGCAATATTTTTTACTTCAACGCGGTTTACTTTGATTCCCCAGGGATCGGTCGCCTCGTCCAGTACAATACGCATACGGTTGTTGATCATGTCGCGGCTGGTTAAAGTCTCGTCAAGTTCCAGTTCGCCGATAATATTGCGCAGGGTGGTACTGGTTAAATTTTCAATGGCGTTCATGGGGTTCACCACGCCGTAGGTGTAGAGTTTGGGATCGGTGATCTGCATATATATTACCGTGTCGATCATCATGGTTACATTGTCTTTGGTAATAACCGGCTGTGGATCAAAATCCGCCACCTGTTCCTTGAGCGAAACTTTGCCGGAAATGCGGTCAATAAAGGGGATTTTGACATGAATACCTACGCCCCAGGTAGCGCTGTACGCGCCCAGGCGTTCAAGTATAAAGGCATTTGACTGGGCGACGATTCTGATGTTGCCGATAATCAGCACCAGAATAAACGCCGCCAAAACGATAGTTACATTGATCATGATGATACCTCCGCTGTTTCTATAACGCTTTTACAATAAGCTGTACGCCTTCGACCCGCAGGACTTCGCATTTGGTTCCCGCGGCGATTTCCGTGTTATTATCCGAGCGGGCAGCCCAAATCAGGCCGTTGAGTTTTACCTCACCATGCTCAAATTCACCGATGGTTTTTATCACCGGCGCGTGTTTTCCGATCAGGCTGTCAACATTTGTTTTTTCTTTGCCTACTTTTAATTTTTTTACCGCGATGGGCCGGGTAAAAATCAGGAGCAGGGAAGAGATAACCAGAAATATTACTATCTGAACCGACAGGGGAATCTTAAAGAGCGAGAGAAACACCATAACCACGGCGGCTATGGCAAACCAGACCGTGGTAAGGCCGAAGGTAAACACTTCAATAAGGGCGAAAATAATAGCCAGCGCCGCCCATATCCACTGCACGGATATCATGCCAAAAGGAAACAACATATTAGTGGAAAGTGTATTCGGGTAAAGGGAAGATGTCAACCTCGCCCGGTTTATCTCTTGTTGGTGACGGAGCCTTCAAACTTGCCCTGGATTTCATCCCTTTGGCGGAAAACGTTTTCCCAATTCAGCGGTATACTGTTGGACTGAATCTGTCCGGTAGGAATCGAGTCATAGGGAATCTTGTCAAAATCTTTTCTCACCGAATGCATCCAGCCGGCTACAATGGCGCTTTGCCCCTGGGGGCCGAGGAACCAGTTGGTTATTATCTCGGCGGTTTTGGTATTGTTGTGGGCGCTCCATTTGCCCGCGATAGTCATAATGGTAGAAGGAATGATAATGGTTCCGTCCGTGGGGTAAATTACTTCCAGTTTGGATTTTTCTTCCTGCCGTTTTCTCAATACTGATTCTTCCAGAACCATGACAACCTTGTATACTCCGACTTGCAGTTTTTCCAGGGCTACCGCGCCGGATTCAATTTTTACATTTTGTTTGCCCAGGGCGTCAAAATAACCATAACCGTATTTATCCCTGAGAGCGGCAGCCGCCGCCAGAGCGGTTCCCGAGGTAAGGGGATTGCTCATGGATACGGCGCCCTTTACGCCTGCGTCATTCGCAAAATCAGAAAAGGAATTGGGAACGCTGTTTTTGCCGGTTTTTTCGGGATTATACGCCAATACCATGTTGGAGATTCTTACCGGATACCAGTAACCTTCCTTGTCATAGTCGAAAGCAAGATTGCCGGCCTCGGCGGAAATATAATGATGAAGCAAACCCTTTCCCTTTAATTCCAGGGAATAGGAAGGTTCGGCAACGAGCAGCATATCGCAGCCCAATTTTCCAGACTTTTGCTCCGCGGCAACCCTTGCCTGTAACTGGCCGGTTCCGCCGTAAACAAATTCAATTTCGCAGCCCGGAAACTGCTTTTTTAATGCCCCGTCCAAAGACTTAATAACGTCCTCATATATGGAGGTATAGATCGTTATTTTGCCATTTGGCCCCTGACCTTTATCACGGCTGCCGCCGGCAAAGACAGCCGAAATCGTCATGGCGAAAACAAGCGTAACACAAACAAACCTTTTCATATCTTTCTCCTGAACAAACGAGTCTACTCCTGAATATATATTACCCATTTAAAGTCATTAGGGTTACTTATTCCCAGCGAAACATTGTCGTATCCGGATGAGTTGTCAAAAACTTCCATTCGATATAATGTGTTCCATCCCTTTTTTAATGATATATCCAATGGGCTGTCCGTATTGCTGTAATAACTTTGCGCTCCCAGATCCCACATGATTACACCGGGGTTTCCGGTTATCTGGCAATCCTTATCCACATAAATAAACATTACACTTTCCAAACCTACTGAAGTATTCAAAAGGAATAACCCTTCCCTATTAAGACGTTCATTGTCGGCTGTTACCGGTATTATATTGGTACCTTTCACATCCGGAGGATCAAAAGTAACATCCTTATATTCCTTAAAAAAAGCATTCAGAACATCCGTATTTACCAAATATTCCTCTGTCAGTTCCGCAGTCTCGAAACTTAGAATTCCCTTCTCAATTTTTCCTGAACCTGCTGATTTCTGAATTACATTTCCTGAATCATCATACGAAAAACCGGTCAAGACGTTAACAACGCTGTTGTCTTCATACTTGAAATACCACTCATCTTTTTGTCTTTTCGCTTCTTTGTTTTGAATCCACACTTGTCCGCTTATTTTCAACGTACCGGTATAATGCGTAGGTCCGTTATTATTAACCGGGTCATCATTCCCGGTATTGCAGGCCGCCATTGAGAACAGAATTACCGCTGTCAGAGCGGCAGTCCCCGCTATTTTAGCAAAGATTTTCACTTCTTAACTCCGACCCATATCAGTATCATTTCTACGCGGCGGTTAAGCGGCGTATAAGCAGAGTTGTTTCCGAACAGAACTTTTTCACCGCCGTAGCCGCTGACCGATACCCGCGTATCATCTATGTCAGTTCCGCCATTAATCGCCTTGTACTGCTCACGAAGCTTCACTTCGACCGCCTTTGCCCGATCCACGCTTAGTTTCTCCAGATCCCCAATTTCAGCATCGGTAAAAGCAGTAGGATTGGCATGACCATGCAGCATTATCAAATAGTCAGGATGATCCTTAAGGGCTTTCGCTATATCGGAAACAGAAGCGTCGTTGGAACCTTTTTCCTGCGATGTAAGAGGGGTATTGCCTCCGGTTCCCGGAGGACCGTTATATTGATCCGCATTACCCGCAAAAATAATGTATTCAATATCAATTATCGTTATAGTCTGAAGAATCACTTCCGGCGGTTGTTGTTCCAGAATATACTTAATTTGATCCTCGGTAAGATAATTCATTATCTGATCCGGAGTAATTAACTTAATGATTTCTTTTATAATTTCATCCCTATCAGGCGAATCATTTATGATCTTTATAACTTCATCAAAATGATCCTTTATGTATTCCTTGACGATTGTTTCAAATTCAGGCATATCTTTTATAATTGTAATAATTTCATCGCCGTGATCCTTTATATATTGTTTGATATCATCCTCTGAAGGCGGGACGGTTTCTGTAATTGTTTGATAAACCGTTTGAATTTCCGGCACATAAACTGTTTCTTTTTCTGTGACAGTCTCATAAATATATACGGGAACTTCTTTTATTACATCATGGTAAACATCCACATATTCAGTTTCTGTTATGGTTTTATATATATACTGCGGAACATATTGTACTACCTGTTCGTAGACCGTTTTGTAAACCGTATCGTGTGTTACCTGGGGAATCATTTTCATAATCGGGACATATTCAACTTCTTCCGGCTCTTTTTCTACCCACCATTTTTCCATAATGGGATTTTCAAAAGAACAACTTATAAGACAAACGCACGCAAGCGCCGTTAAGCAATAAATAAGCTTACTGTTTTTCATATTGCCTCCAGTAAAGGTTTAATCACTGTTAACCTGAATAACTATTAATTCAACCCGGCGGTTCCTGTTCCAGATGTCGTGATCGCTGGTAACAGTCCTTGTGCCGCCATAGGCGATAACCACCATTTGTCCTTCAGTTATGCCCCTTGCCTTAAGCTGTTCGGCTACCACATTTGCCCGCAGCGTACTGAGGGTCATAAGCTCATCAGCTTCGTGAGGATCGGTGGTAACCGGATTGGCATGGCCTTCTATTCTGACGCGAAGGTCAGGATTATCTTTGAGCGATTTCGCTATGCTGTTGAGAACCAGTTCGTTAAGCCCCTGGGCGTCGCGGTCAATGCCTATATTGTATCGTCCTATATCCGGCCCAAACAGAATGAATTCAATTTCGCTTATCATTATCCGCTTGATAATTTCATTGGCGGGAAGCGTCTTTATAACCTCGACACGCTCAACGACGGGCGGAGTTTTTTCATACTTTGTCTTTTGCGGCAGCGGGAATTTGTACCCGACTGTCACGCCGCCCCCGGCAATATGCGGATACCCGCCGCGGACTGAAGGCTCAATATGCCACCGGGGTGTCAACGGTATGGTTAGTCCCGCCGCCGCGTCAGCCATTATTGAGCCGCGGGTCTGGGTTACATCACCGAATGGATTGCGGTCCTTTCCCCTATACGCGGAAATTAAGCCCAAACCGCCCTGAAGAAAAATATTGACTTTTTTCTCGGGGTTCTTGCCCAGGCGCAGAAAGTTCCAGCGGAGATACACCTGGCCCTCAAAAGTGACTATATTCCGCGACTCTTCATCGGTACTGTAGTTTACGCCAACTCTGCTCCCGACCATTAACGGGGGCGAAAGCCATAGCTTGGGGTCAATAATAAACTGGTAAGACTGCCCTTTCACCAGAATATCGGTCATGCCGAACCCCGCGTCCAAAGACCAAAAATCCCCGGCCGGAAAGTCCCATCGAGCCTGACCACTTGCGGTGGCCGGGCGAGGATTCCCCTCCGGTAACTCTGTTTGGGCGTATAATCCTTGTATCAGCGTAAAAAATACCAAAAACAGAAAACTACGTCTGAGGGGATTTCTAAAAACCATTGTTCGTGGAAGCAAGATTCCTTGTATTATACTTTTCATCTCATCTGCCTTTTTAATGATTTTTTATAAGGTATATAGTTTCATATGAAAGGTCAAGGTGTTTCAATCGGTTTTTTTATACCTTTCTTTCCTGTAGTTTTTATGATAATTTTGTAATTAACATAAGGAGAGAAAAATGAACGAAGCGGTAATGTACGCAAAGTACAATCAGGCGAGTAACAAAGCCATTCTGGACTTGTTGAATGATCTCAGCCATGATGACCGGGAAAAAGACAGGGGAAGTTTCTACGGGAACCTTTCAGGGCTGTTCCGGCACATTTTGGGCAGTACCCGCTTTTTTTTGGGAATATATAAAACCGCGTTGAGTGGTAACACGGCGGCGTCAAGCGCCATTTCCGCGATTGAAACGCTTCCGCAAATTCCCGAAGGGGCCTTAAGCGAAACGCAGTGGAAAGAACTGCAATCCGCGGCAACGGTTATTGATACCGCTTATATCGCTATGACCAAAGCCTTAAACGCGTCCGATCTGAGTCTTCCGGTTAAAATTGAATGGTATGGAGGCAATCCTGCTTCTGTACCGTTGTCATTCATGCTGAGCCAGCTTGTTGTTCACAACACACACCATCGCGGGCAAATCTCGCAGATACTTGATTCTCTGGTAATAGCCAACGACTATTCGGGCATTGATGTTTCGTTTCTGTAAGTAGTACCTATTGACAATTATTACATTATAGGGGTATACTTCCTAAACATATATGTTTACTATGAATAAGGGGTTTCCATGAGTACCGTAAATTTAGAGTTTCCGGCCGTACAAATACGAGAGATACGCATTAACTCCATCACCGGTTTTCAGGGCAGGGCGGAAGAACTGGTTGATTACTCCGTCCACCGCAATCTTAAAGATAATCCCCGTACCTTTACCCAATGTGTGGGCTGTTCTACGTCCAAGGCGGCGTGTATGACCATCTTGGTACAGGACGCGGCGGTAATTAGTCACGGGCCGGTGGGATGTTCAACCTGTTTACATGAATTCGCGTTTACGTACCGGGTAAACTACCCCTTGCGCGGTATTGAAACGCCAACCCCACGAAAAATTTATTCAACAAATTTAACGGAGCAGGATACGGTCTACGGCGGCAATGTCAAGCTGGAAAAGGCAATCCACGAAGTATATGAACGCGCCCGCCCCAAAGCTATTTTTGTTCTTACTACCTGCGCGGTGGGAATTATCGGGGACGATGTGGAAAGCGTCTGCGACAGCGCCGAGGAAGAACTGGGTATTCCTATCGTGGCTATTTTCTGCGAGGGTTTCCGTTCCACCGTTTGGACAACGGGCTTTGACGCGGCCTATCATGGCATTGCGCGGAAGTTAATCAAGCAACCGCGGCAGCGGCGTAACGATATGATCAACGTGATCAACTTTTGGGGCAGCGATGTGTTTAAGGATTGGTTTGCCCCCTTTGGCGCAAAGCCCAATTATATTACGCCGTATTCCACGGTAGACAGCCTTACCTGGTCAAGCGAAGCGGCGGCGACGGTGCAGGCCTGTTCTACGCTGGGTTCATATTTGGGCGCGGCGCTGGAACAGGAATTTGGCGTACCGGAACTGCCCACGGCCCCGCCCTACGGCATTGTGCAGACCGATCGCTGGTTCAGGGCGCTGGGGAAATTGTTGGGAAAAGAAGAAATTGCCGAGCGGGTTATCGCGGAAAAGAAAGCGGAGTATTTGCCCAAAATTGAAGCGATAAAAGAAAAGTTCCGGCAGCTTTCCGCGGAAAAACCGTTTACCGCCTATGTTACCGGCGGAGCGGCGCACGGACACGCGTTGTTGTCGGTTCTGGGCGAGTTGGGCATTAAAGCGGTGGGCGCCGCCATTTTCCACCACGACCCGCTGTTTGACAACGGCGAACCGGATAACGATCAACTTGCCCAGCGGGTAAAAGATTACGGCGACGTGCCGAATTTCAACGTCTGCAACAAGCAGGAGTTTGAACTGGTGAATGTGCTGAACCGCCTGCGTCCTGATTTACTGCTGGCACGGCATGGCGGCATGACCCTTTGGGGGGCAAAGCTGGGAATCCCGTCTCTGCTCATTGGCGATGAACACTACAGCATGGGCTATGAAGGGCTGCTTAAATACGGCGAAAGGATCCTTGAAACCATAGAAAATGATGAATTCGTAAAGAACCTTGAAAAACACGCCATTAACCCCTACACCAAATGGTGGCTTGATCAGCGTCCCGATACTTTTTTAACCAGAAAGGGTCAATAAGTGAACAGTGTAATTGAACAGGAACGCTATACCTGCGCTATCGGCGCGCTGCAAAGCGTAGTAGCTATCGAAAAAGCGGTGCCCATTCTGCACTCCGGCCCCGGCTGCAGCGACATGATCAGCGGTTTTTTTGAGCGCTCTACCGGTTACGCCGGAGGATCAACCTCCCCCTGCACCAATTTTGCGGAAAAGGAAGTTGTTTTTGGCGGCATCGACCGTCTGCGGGAAATTGTCGCCAACACCTATAAGGTTCTGGATACCGATTTGCAGGTTATTCTTACCGGATGCACCTCCGGCATTGTGGGCGATGATGTGGATTCCCTTGCGGAAGAATTTCGTGAAGAAGGTAAACCGGTTGTAGCGGTTGAAACGGCGGGATTCAAATGCAATAATTTTGAAGCGCACAGTTTGGTTGTCAACGCCATTATCGAACAATATGTCGATTTATTTGCCGGGGAAAACGAAAGCAGAAGCGAGAAAAATACCGTTAATGTTTTTTCTTCCCTGCCCTATCAAGACCCTTTCTGGAAAGGCAATCTGGGCGAATACAGGCGCTTGTTGACGGGCCTGGGATTAAAGGCCCATATCCTGTTCGGCCCGCTTGCGGACGGCGTGCGTGAATGGCAGAGGATCCCGCGCGCCAATTTTAACATTCTGGTTTCGCCGTGGCACGGAAAACCGATTGTCGATAACCTGAAAACAAAATACGATCAGCCGTATACCTGGTTTCCCCATATCCCCATAGGCGCCAACCAAACAGAGCGGTTTTTGCGCCAAACGCTTGATTTTGCGCTGGAACAGGGAGCGGATATTGACCGCAAAAAAGCCGAAGCGTTTATACAGCGGGAAAATAACGCGTATTATGAGGAGATAGACAATCTGGCGACATTCCTCCTGGAATTCCGGTACGGACTGCCCAACCATGTCCATGTCCTGCACGACGCGGGCTATGTCGCGGCATTCAGCAAATTTTTGCTGCACGAAACCGGAATAGTGCCCAAAGAACAGTTTATTACGGATAACACGCCGGATATGTTCAAGGAACAAATTATCAGGGATATTGCCTCTACTTCCGATAAACGCGAGATACCGGTAATTTTTGAACCGGACGCGGGTTTGGCGCAGGAAGCGATACGCAAGCTTAACCATAAGGGGCGGGGTTTAATTATTGGCAGCGGCTGGGATAAAGAACTCGCAAAGGAAAAAGATTACGACTTCCTTTCGGCGGCGGTTCCTTCCCCCTACCGTTTGGTAATGACGACTAACTACGCGGGATTTTCCGGCGGCCTGCGGGTAATTGAGGATATTTACCACAACGTGCTGGCGACCTACCGATAATGAATTTTCGTATAGCCTTTGCCAGTACCGGCGAATACATCGATCAACATTTTGGCTCCGCGCGGTATTTTCAGATTTATGATATTGCCGGCAATGAACATCATCATGTAGAAACCCGCACAACAGGAGGAAAAGGCCAAAGCCATTGCGAGGGCGGGTTTAACCATTTTTTGGAAATTCTCAATGACTGCGACGCGGTATTTATTGATAAAATCGGGCCGGGCGCGGCCGCGTTTATGATCGCTCACGGCAAGCGTGTTTTTGAGGCAAGCGGCAAGGTAGAGGACATTATAGCAAAATTGACGAAAGAAAAACTTTTAGCTGATTAAGGAGACAACCGTATGAATGATAACTATATTGACATTCAAAACCTGACCAAATCCTTCACGGTCAGAGGCGAGCGGTTGGAGGTATTAAAGGGAATCTCGCTGTCCGTCTCCAAAGGGGACGTATTCGGAATCATCGGGCTGTCCGGGGCGGGAAAATCCACCCTGGCGCGCTGTATCAACCGGATCGAAACGCCGGACGCCGGCCGTATCCACATTGGCGGCGTTGATATGATGACGCTTTCAAAGCGCCGTCTTCTGGAACAGCGGCAGCGTATAGGCATGATTTTTCAAAGCTTCAATCTTTTTGAGGCTAAAACAGTTTTCAAAAACATCGCGTATCCGCTTGCCATCCGCGGCATAAAAAAGGCGGAACGTTCAAAACGTGTACGGGAAATCGCGGAAGTTGTCGGCCTGCAGGATAAGCTGGACGCTTACCCGGCGGGGCTTTCCGGCGGGCAGAAACAGCGCGTGGGCATTGCCAGGGCGCTTGCCAATAACCCCGACATTCTGATTTCCGATGAGGCCACCAGCGCCCTTGATCCGCAGACCACCTTAAGCATTTTGGAACTGCTAAAAAACATCAACCGCGACCTGGGACTGACCATCATATTGATCACCCATGAGCTGGATGTCATTAAATACACCACCAGAAACATGGCCGTGCTGGAGAACGGCGTAATCAGCGAGAAGGGCAGAACCAAAGATATTTTTGCCAATCCCAACAGTGTAACCGGCAAAATGTTTCTAAAAGTCTACTTTGAATTGCAGGATAACAGAATGGAAGAAGGAGGAGGCATATGAGTTTGTTAAATACCCCGTTTTGGGTTGTGTTTATGGCGTCTTTTTCCCCCAAGGTATGGAAGGAAATCTGGCCGGCAACCCTGGATACCCTGTACATGACCCTCATCGCGTCCCTGATTACCCTGGTGTTCGGTCTGCTGTTGGGCATCATCATGACCGTCACTACCAAAGACGGGCTGTGCCCGGTGCGGCCGTTTAACACCGGCATGGGCTGGCTTATCAACTGTCTGCGTTCCCTGCCGCAGATGATCATGATCATCCTGATGCTGCCGGTAGCGCGGATGATATTCGGCAAATCCTACGGTATAAATTCCTGTATTATCGCGCTGTCCGCTTCCTGTATACCCATGTACGCCCGCATTGTGCAGAGCAGCCTGCTGGAAATTGAGAAAGGTAAAATCGAGGCGGCAAAGTCAATGGGCAGCAATAACCTGCAAACCATTGTATGGGTTCTGCTGCCGGAAACCCTGCCTTCCCTGATTCGCGGCTTTACGGTAGCGGTTATTACCATCATCTCCATGACCGCCCTGGCCGGTATTTTTGGCGCGGGAGGCATCGGGGATATTGCGGTACGCTTCGGGTTTCAGCGGTTCCAGCATGAAGTACTGTTTGCCTGTGTGTATGTTCTTATTGTTATAGTACAAATCGTCCAGTTTTCAGGCGATTTTGCGTCAAAACTCATTCTGAAAAAACGGCACCTCATTTAGGAAAATTTTTCAAAATTGAGGGAATTGCTCTTGACAAACGGTAAGAAACTCCCTATTTTAATACATAGTAAATACATATGTTTACTATATTTTATAGGTTTAGGAGGAATATACCAATGTCAAACGAGCATAAAGCCCATGAATACCGCTTTGACACCAAAAGGGTGCGGTCGGGGTACGAACCAAAGGAGCATAATCAAGCCGTATCGCCGCCCATTTATCAGAGCGCGGCCTGGGACTTTCGGGATGTGGAGCACGCTAAACTGCTCTTTACCCTTCAGGAACTGGGCAATCTGTACACGCGTATTGGCAACCCGACCGTGGGGGTGCTGGAACAACGGGTTGCGGCGCTGGACGGCGCGGCGGGGGCAATCGCTTTGGCTTCCGGCATGGCGGCCATTACCTACACCCTTCTGAATCTGGCGGAAGGCGGCGGGCGGATTCTGACTTCACCGTATCTGTACGGGGGCAGTACCGACAGTTTCAAGAAAATGTACCCAAAACTGGGGATTCACTTTGATCTGGCCAAAAACATTTTGAATCCCGCCAAACTGGCAGAGGAGATTACCCCGGACACCAGGGCGATTTTTATTGAAAGCGTCAGCAACCCAAATACGGTACTGCTGGATGTGGACGCTATCGCTCAAGTTGCCCACGAGCACGGCATTCCGCTGGTGGTGGACAATACGGTGGCTACGCCGTATCTTTTCAACCCCATTGCCCACGGGGCGGACATAGTCGTATATTCCGCCACCAAAGGATTAAACGGCCACGGCAACCTTATTGGCGGGCTGGTGCTGGAAAGCGGAAAGTTCAACTGGAACAGCGGCAAGTTTCCGCACTTCTCGGAGAAGTACTACACGCTGCGGGACCCCAAAGACCAAAGGCACCGGGATTTTCTGGAAGTATTTCCGGATTTCCCCTTTACCATGCGGATCCGTTTCAACCACCTTAACTACTTCGGCGCGGCGCTGGGCCCCTTTGACGCGTATCTGGCTATTATCGGGCTGGAAACGCTGTCGGAACGCCTGGATAAACAAAGCCGTAACGCGCTGAAAATCGCGGAGTATTTATCCGCGCACCCGCAGGTGGAATGGGTGCGTTACCCCGCGTTAAAAAGCAGCCCCTCTTACGCCCTCTATCAACGTGACTTCAAAAAAGGCGCGGGCGGGATTCTTGCCTTTGGGTTTAAGGGAACGGTTGAACAAAAAACCAAATTTCTCAATTCGGTAGAGTTGTTTCACTATCACGTCAACATCGGCGACGCCCGCTCGCTTATCGTCAACTCGCCGCAAACCACGCACCATGAACTGGAAGCGGATGAAAAAATTGCCGCCGACATACCGGAAAATTTGATTCGTATTTCGGCAGGTCTGGAAGATCCGTTGGATCTCATCGATGACCTGGAACAGGCTTTTAAAAAAGCAATCGGTTAAATCTAAATTATAAGGAATATTTACCATGAAAACCAACAAAATTATTTTGAGCGTATTGGCGGCGATTTTTTCGCTTGCTTTAATTGCCGGCTTTGCCGCCTGCAAAGGTAAAACCGGCAGCAGCCAGTTTAAGTACGGTAAAATTGACATCCCCGGCAAGGAGGGTGGTTTGTGCGGCGCGCCCATTTTCATCGCGTTTGAAAAGGGGTTCTTCGCGGAAGAAGGCTTTGATGCCACTCTAATTACCGCCGACACCGAAACCCGTAAAATCAGCCTGAACAACGGAACTATCCCGGTGATTAACGGGGATTTCCAGTTCTTCCCGTCAATTGAGGAAGGCGTCAATGTAAAGGTTGTGGACGGTTTACACAAGGGCTGCATCAAGTTCGCTGTCCGTCCCGATTCCGATATCAAAACAGCTGCGGACTTTAAGGGGAAGAAAATCGGCGTAGATGAAATGGGCGGGTCACCGCATCAGGTTGCCAGTATGTGGCTTGAAAAAGCCGGTATATCCGCGAAACCTGAAAACGGAGAGGTCCAGTTCCTGCCCTTCTCTGACGGTAACCTGGAACTTGAAGCCCTTTTAAGCGGCGCGATTGACGTGGCGGCCATGTGGGATCCTTTCGCTTCTGTCGCGGAAAAGAACGGAAGAGTAAAAGTGGTATTCGATTTAACCACAGACCCGGCTTTTGCTGACCATTATTGCTGCTTCCTGTACGCGAGTTCCAGGGTGATCAAGGAAAACCCCGGAAAAGTCGCCGCCCTTCTGAGAGTATACCGGAAAGCGTCGGATTGGATTACCAATAACCCCAAAGAAGCGGTTGATATTATTTCTGACAAGAAATATTCCGCCATTGAAGATAAAGAATTGGCGGCGGAATTGATCAGTCATTACCAATACCCCAACGTCCACCAGCACGGAACTCCCGGATTTAACATAGAAGACGACGTAACATATTTTGCGACCGCGCTTTATGACATTGGTTACTTAAAAACGCCGCCTGATCAATTTGTAAAGGACGCGTTTTATAAGGTGGATTTGAACCTTGGTAAATAACAAAAATTTTATTTTATTGACAGCGCTTTCTGTGGCGGGCTTTGCCGTTGCGGTTGGGGCCAACCTCTGGCTTCCGCAGATTGCCGCTGTTAAAATTACGCCTTACGCCGTTTTTCACGGAGTAACGCTGGACATCAACCAAACGTACCGTATTGTGCTGGGTCTGTTAATCGCGCTTTACCTGGGAATAGCGGTATTCTCGTGGTTTGATCCTGGCCGCCGTAAACAGTTTATAAAACGCGCCCCGTTCCGGTTTGTCATCGGCCTGGCGCTGGCGTTATGGGATATTCTTGGAACAAAGCTGTTACTGTTACCCCAGCCGTTCTTTCCGGGACCCGCCCGCATCATTGAGGCTTTTTTGATGGAAGGCGCTTATATCTGGCGGAATACGATGTATTCCCTGCGGCTGTTTACCGTGGGATTTTCCATAGGCGTAGTGTTCGGAGTTGGAACCGGGATTCTTATCGGCTGGTTTCCCAGGATTTACTATTGGGTTTATCCCGTGTTGAAAATCAGCGGCGTAATCCCGGCTGTAGCGTGGATGCCGTTTGCCTTGACCTTGCTTCCCACGCCGTTTACGGCGGCGGCGTTTCTTATAGTAATCTGTACATGGTTCCCCATAGCGTCATTAACGGCGGCGGGAATTTCCAGTACGCCCAGAATTCATTTTGAAGTGGCAAAAACACTGGGCGCAAAAACGCCGTACCTGATTTTTCGCGTCGCGATACCCCACGCATTGCCCAATATATTTACGGGGATTGGCACCGCCAACGCTTTTTCGTTCATTACGCTGGTTATGGCGGAAATGATGGGGCAGCCGGGCGGTTTGGGGTACTACATCAACGCGTCCAAGGTTTGGAGCGCGTACTATAAGGTTTTTGCGGCGATTTTGGTGATGGCGATATTGTTCAGTTTAATTATGTACGTTATCGGTTTAATTCAACAGAGCGTACTGCGCTGGCAAAAAGGATTACTAAAAGCATGAATGACATAATACTGAGTATTGAATCGGTCAACCGTACTTATATTGACGATGACGGCAGCACGGTGGAAGCCCTGCGGGATTTTAATTTGCAGGTGCGGCAGGGAGAATTTATTTCCTTTATCGGTTCTTCCGGCTGCGGCAAGACTACTCTTTTGCGGCTTATCGCGGGGCTGGACAAACCGAAATCGGGTGAACTGATTCTTAACGGCGTTAAGATTGCGGAACCCGCCCCGGAACGCGGATATGTGTTCCAGCAGGGCAGTCTGTTTCCCTGGCTGACCGTAGAAAAAAATATAGCGTCCGGGCTAAAAGCGCGGGGTGTATATAAGGAATACAGGGAGGAAGTCGCCCGGTATATTGAACTTATCGGGCTTCAGGGATTTGAAAAATCCTTCCCGCACCAGATTTCAGGCGGTATGGCGCAAAGGGTAGCCATTGCGCGCGCGCTGATTAACAACCCGGCAGTCCTTCTGCTGGATGAGCCGATGGGGGCTTTGGATTCTTTTACACGGGCGGACATACAGGATAAACTGCTGGAGTTGTGGAAAAAAAAGAAAACCACTATGGTTTTGGTGACGCACGATATAGATGAGGCGATTTATCTTTCCAATCGTATCGTTATTATGACTCCGCGGCCGGGTAGAATAAAAGAAATAGTTAATGTTAAAATGGCACATCCTAGGCACAGGGGCGATACGGAATTCCTTGCCATAAGGAGAGATATTCTGGAAAAACTGCATCTTGCCAGCGCGAGTCCACAGCCAGAATACATAATATAAACTAAGGATTTACTGTCATGGAAAAGAAAATCAGGCAAATTGCCATTTATGGCAAAGGCGGAATAGGGAAATCCACTACAACGCAGAATCTTACGGCGGGTCTTGCCGAAAGCGGCAAAAAGATCATGGTGGTTGGCTGCGATCCAAAAGCCGATTCAACGCGGCTGCTTTTGGGGACATTGGCGCAGCGCACCGTGTTGGACACTATTCGCACCGCGCGGGATAATGTGGAACTTTCCAGCATTATGAAAGAAGGTTTTTCCGGCATCAAATGCGTGGAATCCGGCGGGCCGGAACCGGGCGTGGGCTGCGCCGGACGGGGCATTATTACCTCAATAGGATTATTGGAGCAGCTTGGCGCGTATACGGAAGATCTGGATTTTGTTTTTTATGACATTCTGGGCGACGTGGTATGCGGCGGTTTTGCCATGCCAATTCGCGAAGGCAAAGCCAAGGAAATCTACATCGTAGCCAGCGGCGAGATGATGGCTCTGTACGCGGCTAACAATATTTGCAAGGGCATAGCCAAGTACGCGGAAAAAGGCGGCGTCCGCCTCGGCGGAATTATCTGCAACAGCCGCAACGTGGACAGGGAGAATGAACTGCTGGAAGCTTTTTCAAAAGAAATCGGCACACAGCTTATTTATTTTGTTCCCCGTAACAATGTGGTACAGCGGGCGGAAATCAACCGCAAAACCGTCATTGAATACGCGCCGGAGGATCATCAGGCGCAGGAATACCGTAATCTGGCAAAAGCAATTGATGAAAATACCGCGTTTACCATTCCCCGGCCCATGACCCAGGAACGTCTGGAAGAAATTTTAATAGAGTCCGGTTTGATGGATTCCATAAAAAATGATTACCGGATTTAATATGCCGGCATTAAAACGTAAAAGCACTTCAATAGTGGTAGACGGCAAGCGCTGGCCCGCCTCATGGCAGGGATGGTCGTGGATAATCACGATAGCATGGATGACGATTGCCAATTTGTGGCATCCTTTTGGCCTTTATGGTTTGGTGTGCATGTTTACGCCCATCACCATTGCTTTGACAGGCCGCGGGAAAATGAGCTGCGCAAGGATATGTCCGCGCGGTTCATTCATTGGGTTGGTTACGCGGCCGTTTGCCTTTATCTCACTCAAACGTCCCGCGTTATTCAGTAAAAGGGGCTTTAGATTCTTTTTATGGGCGCTGATGATGGGCTCCTTCATCGGGTTGATGGTTTGGACTGTTCCCCAAGGCGACATCTATCTGCTCGGTTACACCATCCTGGTTTTTATGGAAACCGCCACGGCATTGGCGCTCATTGCCGGGATTCTTTTCACGCCGCGCGCGTGGTGTACGTTCTGCCCTATGGGATTTACCACCGAAAACATACGCGCTATTCAACGGAAAAGAAAGAAATAAAATTTAGTACGTTTTTTGTTGACGATTGAATATATTATTCGTATGTTTGAAATATGGATTGGGTAATTGATATTGACAGTTTAAACAATGGGTGTCGGTTGTCCGAATTGCAGGCTTCGATCTGCTTAAACCCGGACAATAACATCGAAGCGGTTTATGAAGAGCGGGGAAACACATCTGCCGGCATAATGAATGACGTACCTTATGACGCTGTGTAAACATCAGGCACAAACCGTAGGCGGCAGGAGACAAACCGTAGGCGCGCGGTTTGTCTCCCGTTATAAAATCTTTTCCGGTTGTCATTACAAGAGAAGCGGACTTTTGTCTTTAAGGCAGCAATATCCACGTCTGCGTATTACAGCGTAAAATACCTTCGGCAGAGACCCATGTATCCGCCGCCGGCCTGACGGGAAAAACCGGAGCAGCCTCAAAAAACAGAGGGAGAGCAAAGGGAGAGGTTCCTATCCAGGGGCCGCGGTTTACCGGAACTTCCATACTGCTTCGGGCTTCGGGAACCAGGCGGCGTTTGTCAAAACCGGACTGAATAATTTTTGCCGCTATGCCATGCCAGTCCGCAAGCCAGGGGTCGGCGCGGACTTCCGCATTGAGACCCGGATCATTAAAAAGCTCGCGGAAGCGGGGCCAGTTAAAGTTCCAGGGCACGCGGAGGACGGCGCGTTGTTCCACGGCGCCTTCCTCCTCCGCTTCATGGTAAGCCTGCGCGAATTCCCAAAACAGGTTTGCGTCTACCCCGCCCTGCCAGCTTAAAACAAGGGTTTTACCGGAGGCGTCAAAGGGGAATATCGCCCCCGCGGGCTTAAAAACACCGGGCCCTATTCCCCTGTCCGGCCAGTAAGGAAAAGCGGAAACGGCACTGGCAAAAGTCGGAGGCAGGGAAATTCCTTCGTTGCTGTTCCCCCGGATGGTTTTCGTTTCTTTCCAACCTTCGTCATTCAGCCACTCAATCCGCCAGTGCGGACTGCCCAACAGCGCCTCCCAGCCCCGTGGAATCTTCGGCAATTCCAGGCTGTACCGGGAATCCAGCGGAGATTCTCCGCAGCCATGCAGGAAAAACCCTGCACAAAAAATGAATATCAGCAAAAGCTTTTTCATACAGTATATAGGGTGAGAAGTCGCAAAAAGCTTTAGTCTTTTTGAAAAGAGTTCACACAAAGAGCACAAAGGTACAAAGAACACAAAGTAACCCTCCCCCTTTTATTCCCCTTTGTGTTCTTCTCTTCCTTGGTGTTCTTTGTGTGAAATCTTCTGTATACTTGAGCCGGGAGGGATACTGCTATTTTCTTGACCATTCACCCTATACTCAGAGAAATCGCCGCGCTTTTCAGGGCCAATGACCGGGAAATTTGTCTGGTGGGCGGAGCGGTGCGGGATATGCTGCGGGGGAAAAAAATCCATGACTGGGACCTTGCTACCGATGCCCCGCCCGCTGAAGTAACCGAAATCTTCAGGAAGACGCAGCCCCGGAGTCAGGTGATCCCCACCGGCATCAAACACGGGACGGTAACGGTTCTGTACCGGGGGCGGAGCATGGAGATTACCACCTACCGTACCGAGGCGGGTTACACCGACGGGCGCAGACCCGATCAGGTGAGTTATACCGCAAGTATTGAGGAAGACCTTTCCCGCCGCGATTTTACCATGAACGCCATCGCCCTGCGCCTTCCCAAAGGCGAGAAAATTGACCCTTTTGGCGGGGAGGCCGATATAAAGGCGGGAATCATCCGCTGTGTGGGGAATCCGGCGGAACGTTTTGCCGAGGACGGCTTACGCCCGCTGCGGGCGGTTCGTTTTGCCGCGCAGCTTTCCTTCAGCCTTGAACCGGAAACCCTGGCCGCCATTCCCGGCGCTCTGGAAACCAGCGCGAAAGTGTCGGCGGAACGGGTAAGGGACGAAATTGAGAAAATTATCGCGTCGGATAAACCTTCCCGCGCTTTTTT
>Ga0268262_10001463_pt1 | contig 29184 bp, 25 predicted proteins | sample TergutNc150P3_FD_190354 | JGI IMG/M metagenome (GOLD analysis project Ga0268262, IMG submission 190354) | Nasutitermes corniger P3 segment gut microbial community from laboratory colony in Florida, USA - Nc150 P3 (SPAdes) (version 2) | ecosystem: Host-associated > Arthropoda: Insects >... | reverse complement strand
ACCATAATTTCGCGCGAAAGATGTCCGAAGCGGACAATGGCGTCCAGTCTGTTGCGGAATTCCGGCGTGAAGATTTTTTCCACGGCTTCGTTTACCACATTGTCATCTTGAATACGATCCCCAAAACCGATAAGTCCTTTGCCGATGTCTCTGGCTCCTGCGTTGCTTGTCATTATCAAAATTACATTGCGGAAATCCGCCTTGCGTCCCTGATTGTCGGTAAGGGTGGCGTAATCCATAATCTGCAGGAGTATATTGAAGATATCGCTGTGGGCTTTTTCAATTTCATCGAGCAGGACTACGGCGTGCGGCTGTTTGCGAACTGCGTCGGTTAGCTGACCGCCGTCCTCATAGCCGACATAGCCGGGCGAAGAACCGATAAGGCGTGAAATTGTATATTTCTCTTGATACTCGCTCATGTCAAAACGGAGCATGGAAATGCCCAATGTTTCAGCCAACTGGCGAGCCAACTCTGTCTTGCCTACGCCTGTGGGTCCGACAAATAAAAAGTTTGCGACAGGTTTGCCGTCCGCTCTAAAGCCCGCCCTTGAACGTTTAACGGCTTTTACTACCGCCGCTATCGCATCGTCCTGACCAAAGACTTTTTGTTTAAGCCTTGTTTCCAATTCTTTAAGTTTGTCTTTCTCGCTCTCGCCTACCGACCTTTGCGGTATACGAGCGATTTTTGAAACGACCGACTCAATGACAGGAAGGGTTATTTCTATTTTTTCAATTTGAGCGTCCTGTACGGTCGTAGATTTTTGAGTCTTATCCGCCGTCTTTTCAACCGCTGCCTTTTCCGCCGCTGTTGTTTCATCAGCAAATAATTCCGCTGTTGACGCTTCAACTTCAACCGTCTGTTGTTCAACCGATTCGTTTTCTGTTTTGCTGTCGGTGTTTGCGTCTTCATTTGCGTGCTTGTACGCTTCTATCCGAGCGTAAGCGCCGGCTTCGTCAATTACATCAATCGCTTTATCGGGCAGACGGCGTTCCGTGATAAATTGAGCGGAAAGACGCACGGCTGTCTCCACAACTTCATCGCTGTAGTGGACATGGTGGTAGTCCTCGTATCGGCATTTAACTCCCTTGAGTATATCAATCGCCGTTTCTACGGAAGGTTCGTTAATATCGATCTTTTGGAAACGCCTTGAAAGCGCTCGGTCTTTTTCAAAAAACTTGTTGTACTCCTCGTGTGTCGTGGAACCGATACAGCGGAGTTTGCCCGAAGTAAGGGCAGGCTTTAACAAGTTGGAAGCGTCCATCGCTCCGCCCGAAACAGCTCCGGCTCCGACAAGGGTATGTATTTCATCGATAAATAAAATTGTCTTTTCTTTTTTTAACAATTCTTCGACAACTCGTTTTACTCTTTCTTCAAAATCGCCTCGGTATTTTGTGCCTGCCAAAAGAGAACCCATATCAAGGGCATAGATGCTGAAACTTTTAAGAAGCGGCGGAACATTACCGGCAATGATCCGTTGGGCAAGCCCTTCGGTAATTGCCGTCTTTCCTACGCCCGAATCCCCAACATGAATGGGGTTATTTTTCAACCTTCTGCAAAGCACTTGTACGGTACGGTCAAGCTCATCTTCCCTGCCGATTACAGGTTCCAGTTTATGATCACGGGCAAGAGCGGTTAAATCTATTGCGTAGCGTTCAAGCGCTGTTTTTTTATTTGCTTTTTTCTGGGCGTCGGCGTCATCGTCGACACCTGCGTATTTCTCGCCTTTTTGGGTATTTACAAAACCATCCTCGCCGTAACTGTGGGACAGTACGTGTAAAAGCTCAAGCCGTTTTACTCCGGCTTTACGCAGGTAATAGCCTGAATAACACCGTTCTTCATCGTAAAGCGAGACAAGAATATCGGCTACATCGACCATGCCTTTTTGGGCTGATTTGCAATGAATAAGGGCGCGTTCGATAATATTATGGAAGCTTACGGTTTTTGTAGGTTCTCCAACCGCAACTAAGGGCATTTTTTGCTCAAAAAAGGTTTCCATTCCAAGTCTAATTTGATCTGTATCAGCGCCGCATGAAAACAGCACTCCCTGAACTTCATCAAAAGCCAGAGCGGCATAGAGTATATGCTCGGGCGTAAGGTACTCGTGTTTTCGCACCTTTGCCTCATTGTATGCCGCGTCAATAATCGCCTGTACATGACCAGAAACTTTCATTTTTTCCCTCTATATGTAATATAGCAAAAAACGGCGTTTTCTTCTATATATAAAATACTAAACCTGCCTAGACCGGCTCCACAATGCACAAAAGCGGAAATTCGTTCGCTTTTGCCGCCGCATGCACCTGTTCGGACTTGGTTACGGCAATATCCCATGTATAAATACCGACTATTCCCCTGCCCTTTTTATGGACATCCAGCATTATCTTATGGGCATCTTCAATGCTTTTATGGAAAATATCCATTAAAACATCAACCACAAAATCCATAGTTGTAAAGTGGTCGTTTAAAAGAACCACTTTATACTGCTCCGGCTCTTTAAATTTTTCCCTTGATTTATCAGCCGGTCTTTCCTTGATCCGCGGTTCCATAAGATAAGTTTATATCATAAAAGGAAGGGAAACAAGAGAGCGGATATGTAGATAAAAAAACGACCCTGTAACTTTTTACGTTATAGGGTCGCTTGTTTTAAAATGTTGTGTCTAAACTACTCAATAAATGTATGGGGGCCATCTATTATGCCCACAATGGTCGCGGGCGGTATTTTGATAGTTACCGTACCGCCGTTTGTATTTTTAATCACTTTGGCGGTGGTAATACCTGATGCCATAACAAGACCGTCTAAGATGGTTAATGTACCTGTAGAATCGTTTAATATCGTAATGGCAGTGGCTCCGGTCGTCTCAACATGAGCGGAATTTCTTATAATTATTTCGCCTACGCCATCGTTGTATACAGCAACTCCCGAAGCGGAAGTATTTTTTACCAGACCACCGTAAATGTTAAGTTTGGCTGCTGTACTTAAACCTGTGTCATTGCTAATGGAAATTGTGCCTTTGGTTTGATCTGTATTTGCCGAAGTAACTGTTCCTCCGCTAACATAAACACAGCCTGTACCATCGTTGCTCACTGCAACGAATGTTGTAGAGGAAACCGTGCCGCCGGAAATCATAACATCGCCTGCGCCTTTGTTGTTCACCGCAATGCCATAGCCTGTTGTCGCGGAAACCTCGCCGTCTTCAATCCATACACGACCGCCGGATACATTTGTAATCGCAACACCGGTTGTCACGGAAACCGCGCCGTCGGCACTCACCAATACTCGGCCGCCGCTGCTGTTGTACACCGCTTTGCCGCTTGTTGCGGAAACCGTGCCTCCTATGATTGTTGTATTACCGGCGACAGCGGCATACACCGCGGTGCCTTTTGCAGCGGTAACCGTACCGCCTGAAATTACTACACCATCAAGAGATTTGCTTAGAATCGTGTTAGCATCAGCTGAATCGGCGGTATTTGTTACTGTGCCGCCTAAAATTTCAAGCCGTGTGGAATTATAATTTTCGCCGTTTCCGTCGTGTATTAAATAAATAGTGCCTTTTGTCACGTCTGTAACCGCAGATGTAATTGACGCTGTTCCTGATACGGTAACTGTGCCGAGAGCAGCGTTCCACACCGCCGGGCTTGCGCTATTGGTTGTCGAAACAGCGCCGCCGGAGATCGTTATAGCGCCGTTGGAATCGTTCTTCACCGCAGAGCCTGTTCCCGTCGTCTTAATCGTACCGCCGGAGATCCTTATAGAGCCGGTAGATTTGTTTTCTATGGCATTACCGCCGCTGCTGCTTGTTACAGAAACAGTACCGCCGGAGATCGTTATAGCGCCGTTGGAATCGTTCGTTATCGCGTTTCTGGTAAAATTTGTATCTGATTCAATTAATCCGCCGGTGATATTAAGTGAAACACCATAACTGCTTCTTGTGCTGCTCAAATAAATCCCGCCATTGTTATTGCCCGGCTGATTAATTTTCGCGTTTCCGGACACATTAATTAAGCCTTTAGCTTCGCCCCAAACTGTCCCTTGAATATTTCCGCCGGAGATGTTTGTATTGCCGTCCCTGACGCGCACCGCCGCATTGTTGGTATTGTTGCTGCTCGTCGTCTTAATTATTGGATTGGCATTTGTGCCTGTAATGTTGAGATCACCTTGGGCATAAATAGACACTGTATCTGCGCTTGAACTGACAGTACCGCCTGTAATGTTGAGCGTGGAAGGTTCATTAGCAAAAGAATTGGTTAAAAACGCGCTGCCGGTTCCGGTGTTTGTTACATCCGCCGAACTGGTTACATATAAACCTCCATTGATAAATATTACAGCGCCGTCAGTTTCGCTATTAGATGACGTTATTTTTCCTCTAAGCGTTACCGCACCCCATGCGGGAGTCACTGACAAATTGGAAAAGCTAACTTTCTCCGAACCGACGTCCAATGCGGTAGAACCATCGCCAAACTGTATGACTGCCGGAGCTCCGTTGGCGTTGGCTCTGATGGCGCCAATGACAGTATTAATGGGCTGGTTAGCCGTTCCAATGGTAGTATCGCCCTGGGTTGCCGTAAATGATCCGCTGCTTCCGTTAATAATGTACACGTTGGATACTACCGTAAAGTTCACATAGAAGTACTTCTGGAAAATACCGGTACTATTTACAGTATAAGTTACTTGAATCATCGCTTTGTAGGAACCCGCGGCAAGACCTGTCTTGGGTGTAATGGTAAATGTATCGCTTCCGTTAACCGGTATATTACTAATTGATCCTGTTGACAGCGTAAAACCTTCTGTAACTTGGGATTCACTCTTAGTAATGGTAATAGCGCCTACAGGCGTAGGCCGATTGCCGTTATTGTTAACGGTTATTGTCAACGGGGTAATAGCGGAATAACCGGCTACGTCGCTGGAGAATGTATAATCTGCTTCATTGGAAATTGAAATACCGTATGTTGGCTCCGCCTCGGTTTCCGGGAATGTAGCGAAAACATACATCATAGTAGTAAGACCTGCATTGTTTTTCGTGTTCTGAGAGTACGGAACACTAAAGAAATCCGCCGGTACATGATCAAATGTGAAGCCTGTTTTTGCTGTCAGATTAATTTGCGCGGTGTACACATAACCGCCCTTAAATGTGCCATTCGCAGTGTCATCGTCCGAGCCTTCTTTTTTACCTCTCCATACTACAGTTCCGGTAAACTGTGTCGTTTCGTCGATTGTTGACACCGCTGTCGCCCCCCTTACCGGAGGAGTTACGCCTTCAATTCTTTGTATGTTGATAGTAGTGGGATTAGATGCCGATCCTCCGGTTTCGGGAAATGTAGCGTAAACAGTGCCGGAATCAGCGGCATTTGTTGTACTTTCTGCCATAACCACAGTAAAAAAGTTTTGCGGCACGCCTTTCAATGTAAAACCACTTTTCGGCGTCAGTAAGATTTCCGCAGTGTACTCGGTATGCTCGATAAAGGTATCAGCAGAAACGATTTGATCTGTACCTTTCTTCCAGCTTACAATTGTCCCTGTGAACTGATCGGTTGCAACTACGGTAAAATCCGGATGCTCTCCATACACAGGTACAGCAGTAACACTAATATGGCTAATGCTGATTGTCACATCTTTTACGGATGGATCATCTTTTCCCTTTTTGTTATTACCTCCCTCGTCCGGTTCAGGACAGGCGAGCATAGTAAATCCGATTACCGCCATAAATGCGATAATCCCAAATAACTTAACCATGTTTTTCACAGTTAACTCCTTTTTGTGATTCCCTTTTTTGAACCTCGGGTATCACTTTTTTAAATTTTTCCGCCATACGGCGGATATTTGTCCCCACGGGAACACAAAAGCCGTTCAAGACGGCATTTTTGCCAAAGAGAAAATTGAATTGTTTAGGAAAAAACGAATTTTGAGAAAATAGCGAAAAATATATACTTTTTGAAGATAAAAAAGGCTTAAATAATGGGGGGGGGGGGGGCAATATATTGCACGCCGTCAAGGCGTGTAGCTGAACCAAATCCAAACGCCCCGGCGCCGAACAGCTCCTCCCCGACAAACAAAATGAGGCGAGCTTTAGCTCGCCGTCTGCGCCGCGGTCATAGCGAGGTATTCCATACTTTTTAGAAAAACTGTTAATCACAATAAAACCCCTAGTTTCCCATAATATATCGCAAAAAAAAGAAATTGTCATGTTTTTTGCGAAAAAAAATAATAATTTTGTTTAACATTTTTTAGTTAAAATTGTGATTTACATTTTTGACATTTATGGCTTATTTGTCTATATCCGTATTTCTTCCATATAAAAGCCTGAAATTGCCTCATATAGCAATAAAATACAAATTTGTGTTATATTTCACTTATGGGAGAACTCGCTCAACGTATAAAATCTATTCTAAAAGGTACTAACTCTGTTTCCGCAAAAACAGAAGCCCCCAATATGCCCGCGGATCAGGATTTGGTTCGGGCAGGGGCGCTGCTGGCTAGGGAAAGGAACTTTAAAGACCTGGTTAATTCTTTTGTGGAACAGGCGCAGGACATTTCGCGCGTAGACCTTGCCGCTTTTTACACTTTAACGGATACAGATGACCGTAAAAGCGATCTTAAACTTTCCTATAAAAGAGGAAGGTATTCCGTACCGGAAACCATCTCCGGCAACAGCGATCTTGTAAATTTTATACGCGATTGCAAGGAAGCGCTTATTTTTAACAACAAGGAAAATTCCCAAACAACGCAAGGCGGGGCGTTTTTAAAAGAGGTGCTTATAAACCCGGAAATGAAAAGCGGAATGGCTTTGCCGATAGTCAGCCCTCCGCGCGAGATCGGCATTTTGTTTGTGGGGTCTCATTCGCCCTGCTTTTTTAACCGCCGCCGTTTCCACTTTTTGGACTCCTACACAAAACTTGCCGCGGGTGCGATGCAGACATCCCTGCTTTTTGACGAAACACGGGAAGCCTCAAAAAAAATCGACTCTCTTGAACGGTATCAGGAATATGTTTTTAACTCGATGACAAATATGATCATCACAACGGACGCGCACGGGCAGATATACTACTTTAACGAACCCGCGGCGGAAGCTATGGGGTTAACGCAGAAAGATTTGGGACGCAATTTTGAAAATGTCTTCCGTAATTCCCTTTCGCCAAAGACGATAAAAATAATTCTTAACAGTTTGGAAAACGGAAACGAAATACTCGGTCTTGAAGGAATCTACCGCAAAGAAGACAAAGAATTGGATTTCTCCTTAAATGTAACTCCGTTAAAAACTCCGCGCGGTAAAAAAGAAGGATTGACGCTTCTTTTTACAAACCAAACGCGGGAAAAAGAATTAAAACAAGCGGTGCATGTTGTAAGCGAAGAAAGACGCGTAATCAAAGATATGTTCGCACGTTATATGTCTAACGAGGTAATGACAAGTCTTCTTGAAAGTCCTGACAGCATAAAACTCGGAGGAGATAAAAGAGAGGCGACTGTATTTTTTGCGGACATACGAGGGTATACAAGTTTCTCGGAAAGCCGCGACCCTCAGGTTATCGTAGAAATTCTTAACGAATACTTCAGCGAGGCGGTTGAAAATATCGTACAGCACAAAGGCTACATTGATAAATTTATCGGGGACTGCATAATGGCAGTGTGGGGCGTTCCCATGATGCCGGAAGAAGACGACGCGATAAAAGCGGTTTCATGCGCAATTGCCATTCAAGAGCTTGTGCGTTCGGCAAAAAGAAAATTCTTCCGCAAGAACGACGCCGCTCATTTGCGTATAGGCATAGGCATTAACACCGGTCCGCTGGTTGCCGGAAACCTTGGAAGCATACAGCGTATGGATTATTCGGTTATCGGTGATACCGTCAACCTTGCGGCGCGGCTTGAAGGCGTCGCTGAAGCGGATGAGATAATCATTTCTCAGGCAACGCGGGATAAAATAGGAAACTTATTCGCTCTTGAAAAAAGAGATTCAATTTACGTTAAGGGGAAGGAAAAACCAATACAAATTTACAATGTGCTGGGATATAAATAAAAAAAAGGATGGAAAGCATGAATTTTATTTTAGAACATTTGCCCAAGATTAATATTCCGATTAAGATATTAATCGCGTCTCCCGTAGTATTAATTGCCCTAGTGATTTTTTTGCTGTGGTTTATACAAACGCGTATTTTTAAATTCCGTCTGCACAGGATTGTTAAGACACAAGAACCGCATGAGCGTGAAAAGGTCATAGGCGTATTCGTTAAATACTATCCGCCTGAAAAACTTGTGCGCTATTCGCGGCGTATGGAAAGATACTCGCGTCAAATGGGTCCGCAGGTTGTAAGGGAGATAGGGCTTACCGACAAATGGATACAAAGGGTTCAAGCGGCAATGCCTACCGCCGTCGACTTACGCCGTGTTCTTCAGTATTGCCCTGCGTCGTCGGTATTCAAGGTCTACCTTGCCGCGGAAGAGCATCCGCGTCTGCGCCGTGTCATGAAGGAGTGGATAAACAAGGACGGCGAGGAAAAAGTAATCAGGCTTTTATCTGAAGCGTGCAGGGGCGAAGAATTTGAGCCGGACTACGGAAAAAGTTTTCTTAAAAACAACGCCGCCCTTCTGCGTGAATTAACGGGAGAGCCTGAATGGTATTCTCGTTATTTTGCCTACAAGATTTTAATCCACGACAAAGAAGAGCTTACCCAAAGAAGCCTTGAGGCAGGTCTGCTTGACTCGCACCCCCTTATCAGAAAAATACTGACGGAAAATTTTACGGCGGAAAGGGAAAAAGTTTGGGAAATACTATGGGACAAACTGCTCCATGACCCGGTATATGAAGTGCGCGAGGCGGCAAGGAAGCGTATCGGAAAAGAATTCATGGATCTCTATAACTTAAAAGATAAAAAAATAAACAGCGAGGAAACATTCAGAATACTTGAACTGCTTGACGCTGATTCTCAGGAAGACAAATCCTTCGCCATGCTGATTCTTCAAAGCGAGAACAAAGAACTCCGCTACCCTGCCGCCGTATTCCTGGAAAAATGCGGAGTGCTTACGTCGTTCCTGGCAAAGAATACGCTTACCGATCCTGTCGGTATAGAAAACAGTATGCGGCTTTTAAAAGACGCCATAAACGTAAATGTTTCCGGCTTCTTGACGGATTATCCGTCGGGCGACGGCGCTCCTCTTTTGGTAGTCGCCAATATTCTCGCCGGAACAAATCCGCCGTATGAAATTATCAATCTTCTGGCAAAAAAAGTATTTCTCTTTTTCAGCAATAAAAAAATCGAGCCCTCAAACAAAGAAATATACATAAAAACCCTTGACGCTATTTCATCAAGGGGAAACGTCAGGTCTTATGAAATTTTTGCCGAAGAATTATCACGCAGGGAAGACGATCCCGCTTTTCTTGAGCTGCTTCTTCCTCGGCTTCCGTCAAAGGCCGAGTTGATTTTCCCGTTTATACTTTTCCGTTTTTTGAAAAACCCGAATTTTTCCGCAAGGGAAGATCTTGTAAAAATATTGGGAACTTTTAACCCTGACATTATTTTACCCGAAGTTTTTCACATCTTAAACAGCAACCGCTCAAAATTTCCCCACATAGTCCGCATCTCCGCTCTTAAAATACTGGGGCTTCTTCGCCTGCCCTTCTGCCTTCAGAGAATACTTGAAAGCCTTCCAACTTTCAGGGAAGAAGAAACAAAAGTGTTCGCCTCTTTGTTTTTGGATTATCCGAAAGAAATATTTGAGGACAAGGCAAGGACTCTGCTTGAGTCGCCCGATGCGCGAATAAGGGCGTCAATAATTTCTATTCTGCCGGTTTTAAGAAACGACAGTTTTATGAAGGAAATCCGCGCGGCGCTTAAAGACACGGATCCCGACGTGCGTGTTGCGGCAATCAAATCCCTTTTGGAATTCGGCGAGATAAAATTGCTTAATCAGGAAACATCGATGCTGCACGACCCGGTTGAAAGGGTGCGTCTTGCCACTGCGGAAGTTATCGCAAGGCACGGCAATCCCACCGCCATCGAAATATTGAAATTTATTACGACAGACCCCAACGAAACCGACGTTGTAAAAATAGGCGTTATCGGCGGTTTGGGACAGGCGAAAAATGCGGAAGGCATCCCGATACTTGTTTCTGTTCTTGATTCGCAGGAAGAATTCAGGGAACACGCCGAGAAAGCCCTTGCAAACAGAACGACAAAACGAGACATTACGCAGTTAATAGAAATCTTTAAGGACGCAGAACCCCAATTAAGGGAAAAACTTATTCCCGTATTCAAGAGACAGGGTAAAAAAGCGGAACCGTCGATTTTGGAAATCTTAAAAGACGAAGTCGCCTCATTCAAACCGTACCTTGTAAAAATCCTTGAAGAGACAGGATACGTTGACGAAGCAAAGCGTCAATTATCCAACAGAAACGCAGAAGTCCGCCGAGAAGCCGCCGCTCTTCTTTCGCTCCTTGATACTCTCCCCGCCTTCCGAGGACTTGTCATGGCGGCAAAAGACCCCGATCAGGAAGTGCGAGTGTGCGTAGTTAAAGCTCTGGAAAAATTAAAAAGCGCCCAAAGCCAAGAAATCCTTGAAAAACTAAAAGAAGACCCCGACAGCCGTGTGCGGAAATACACCCTCTGGGCGCTTGAAAGACTTGATTCGCTGGCGATGGAGTGAGAAGGCATCTTACTTAAACAAGTTAAACTTCCCGAACTTGTGCAGTTTGCCGTTGGATCGTTTTGATGTTTCGTCGAGGGTTTTATACAGAAATGAGGCAAAGGCGGTTTCGTTTCCGGCGTCGGATGCGGAAAACGCCATTGTGGTGTAGGCTTCGTTATGGGCGGAGGACAGTAAACCTTGGGTCATTGTGCGGAAGGACGCAAGGGCAGGCTGACCCAGAAGGTCGGCGGCTTCGTCTCTTGATTGTACGGGAAGAATATCGGGGTATACCAAAATAAGGGAGCCTCGGCGGCGGTTGTTAAAAACAGAGATTAGTTCCTTTATAAGAAAGAACCATCCTTTTATATGATCATTCAGTATTATTTCAACATCGGAAAAAGAAAGATCCGCCGCTTTGCAGCGGACTGAAGGAGGCGAACAGATAAGTATCGCCTCGTCGATATGTTCAAGCCGATTTTCCGCCGCAAGGACTAAGGTTCTGGCGGATATAGGGCTTGACGGGTTCCAATCCAAGGGCAGGCGTTTTGGGTTTTCCGATGATAGATTTTTTACCGCTCCGGCAAGCCTGTTTGGGATATAAGCGGCGGCAAATTGTTCCACTCGATTGTTTGTCTCCGCTTCAATGGCTCGGCTTAAAGCCGATTCGTTCCCTACGATAAAAATTCCTCTGGTCATAAATATAGTTTACATTTTGATTGCTTTTATGGCAATATCTGAATATGCGAATTGTAAAAGCCGCCATGATAGGCGATGTTGTGGGAATTCAGGGAATGGAAACTCTCGAGACCGAATTGCCCGCTCTTATCAAAGAACACAATATCGACTTTGTAACAGTAAACGGCGAAAATGCCGACAAAGGGTTCGGCATGACGGAAAATGATTTTAAGCGCATAATTGCGGCAGGCGCAAATGCGGTTACTTCGGGAAACCATGTTTGGGAAAACCGTGAGTTTTGGAAAACGCTTGAAACCGAACAAAATATGCTCCGCCCCGCCAATTATCCGGACGGTTCGGCTGATACCGCAATAACGGCAGGTACGGGATTTTTCCATATTGAAAAAAATGGCGTAAACTGGGTTGTTATAAATCTTCAGGGGCGTGAGTTTATGAACGCCATTGATTGTCCTTTTAAATGTTTTGATAATCTTGCGAAAACTCACAGCGGAGAGACAGGCGCTGTTCCTATCATTCTTGTAGATTTTCATGCCGAGTCCAGCCGTGAAAAAGAATCGCTTGCCTATTACGCCGACGGACGCGCGTCGGTAATAGCCGGAACTCACACTCACATTCAAACTGCCGACGAGCGGATACTGCCGAAGGGCAGCGCATACATTACAGATTTGGGAATGACAGGTAACACCGACAGTGTAATCGGCATGGAGCCGAAAATCTGCATTGATAGAGTCCGCAAGCAAATTTTGTATCACATGGAAACGGCGGAATCTGACAAGCCGGGAAAAATTCAAGGCATTATCGCGGAGATTGACGCAGATACGGGAAAAGCAATTTCGATTAAACGGATTTAAATGTTTCGGTTAAAACGACTGGCGGCTGATCGGGCTTCCTATCCAGATGCCTTCGCCCAGATAATCCATTCTTCTGCCGTCAACTAAAATCTGCACATCTTTCACATTTTGAAACTCGGTTACCGTCCAAACAATCTGCCGTAATTGGGCAACATAGCCTTCCACGCCGAAAGTGTTAAACAGAAAATCTTCGCTGAAACTGATGTAGGCGGTATTTCCCCGAACTGTGGCGGAAAGTATCCTTGTGTTTTTCGGGATGAGGTTAAGCAGTCCCCGGCTTAACTCTTCCGCCGTAGGCCCTGCAAGTATAGCATTCAAGGCGTCCTGCATGGGCGAATCCGAGACGGGAATTTTTCGCGTTACTTTGGAATGGAGTATCTGCCCGTCGCTGCCGACATTGGCAAAATAAATCGCCCTGTCTCTTGTCTGCACCGGCGCCGGCTTTTCTTTTTCCTTTTCTTTTGGAGCGGGCGGCTTTTTTTCAGCCGCAGGTTTTTTTTCCGGCTGAGCAGGCTTTGCCGGCTCAGGGGCTTGCGGTTTTGTTTCAACATTAACCACAGGTTTGGGGGCGGGCTCTACCACAACGGTAATAGCCGGATCTTCTTCCGCATTTAAATCTTCAGTTGTCGGAGAGACAGTCATGCGTGTTTTAAACAGATTAAAATTCTTACTGATGGTTGGGGCGTTTATCATGAAAATACAGATAATAACAATCATAAAGACAAGCCAAAAAATGACTATCGTTCGGGAACCTTTACCTTTTGAGTTACTTGCCGCTTTTCGTCTTGCCACAAAAACATGATACGGTAAAATCAGGAAGGGGTCAAGGTTTTATTCCAAATATTTCTCACAAAGAACACGAAGGAAGAGAAGGACACAAAGAAGAGGTAAGGAAGGATTGTTGTCCGAAAACTATATGTATGAACTTCACAAAAAGATAACGGACAAAAATCCCTGATCCTCTTCGTGTCCTTTGTACCTTTGTGTCCTTTGTGTGAGGTCTTTTCCTAGTCATTGTAAATTGCATTCAGGAACAACGCCGCCGCTTGCGACACGTTCAAGCTGTCGATGTTTCCTGTTCCGGGGATTCTTAACAGACAGGAGCATTGATCTTTTACTTCTTTGGGCAAGCCTGTCTCCTCGTTGCCAAGCACAAGAACTACGCCCTTGCGTTCCTTTAATATGCCGCCTAAGTCGCCTATACGCTGTCTTGCCCTGACGTCTGTTCCGATTGTTAAAATTTTCTTTGATGCGTCTTTTAAAAAAGCGGCGGAGTTTGAAATTTTACGCACCGACAAATGCTCGAAGCCGCCTTCGGCAATACGGTAGGCGCTGGTTGTAAGACGGGCTTCCGTGTCATTCTCGTTCAGTACAATGAAACTTGCGTCGAAGAAGGCGGCGGCTCTGGCGATTGCGCCTAAGTTGTGATCATTGCCGACCGAGTGAAGAAGAACGCCTGTCTTTTTTTCGTTCGTCCACAGGTCAAGGTCTTCGTGAGTCAGCGGTTCAATTTCGGGCTCCTCAATCATTGCGACAACGCCCTGATGATGGACGCTTTTGCAGATACGCTCAAGCTCCTCGTCTTCGCAGAGTTTGTAGGGGCGTTTGCGTTCCGCAAGCTGTTTGCAAATGCCTGTGAATGAGTTAAGGCGATCTTCTCGCAAAAATAAGCGGTTGATTGTCAGAGGGCGATGTTCAACTGCGGCGAGAACGGCGTTCATTCCGCAGACGGCAAGTTCATCTGTCAGTTTGTTTCGCATTCAAAACACTACGCGTCAGGAGAAGCGTTAAAACTGTTTACCATCATTGCCGGCTGGTGAGTAGCGTCAAGAGTATCACGCCACAGACTGCTTTCCGGGTCTACCTTGCTTCGGTGGGTAATAACCTGTTTAATCGGCAGATGAACAAACTCGTTATTTACAAGACCGATAATCATTTTAGTTTTTCCGGTCATTGCCGCGTGAGCCGCCGCATTGCCTAAACGCTCGCAGTAAATTGAGTCATCGGGGTTTGCCGGAGAAGAACGAATTGCGTAACTGGGATCGATATACTTTAAATTGATCTCCACGCCCTTTTCCTCAAAATGTTTCAAAATCCTTCCTTTAAGATAAACGCCTACATCTTCCATTTTAATGTTTCCGCCGGCGTCGGTTTTTTTCTCTTTTATAAGAAGATCCTGCATCGCTCCCTCGGCTACAATAATAACCGCATGTTTGCGTCTTTTAAGCCGATCTTCAAGGTGGGACAAGAAACCGTTGTAACCTTCAAGGTTAAACGGCACTTCAGGGATCAATACAAAGTTTACTTCGTGGCTTGCCAACGCCGTGTGCGCCGCAATAAAGCCCGAATCTCTTCCCATTACTTTTACAAGACCGACTCCGTTAATAGCGGACGAAGCTTCCATGTGTGCCGCCGAGACAACTTCCACCGCCTTCTCTACAGCGGTGTTAAACCCGAAAGAACGATCCATCAGGGCAAAATCGTTATCAACTGTTTTTGGAATTCCAATCAATGCTATTTTCAGTTTTCTTTTATCAACTTCTTCGGCAATATCAAGAGTTCCCCTCTGAGTTCCGTCTCCGCCGATTGTAAACAGCATATTTAAATTTAGTTTTTCCATAGCATCGACAATCTTCACTACTTCTCTTCCGCCGCCGCGGGCGCTACCTAAGAAAGTACCGCCGATTTTATGAATATCGTCAACGCTATCGGGGTCAAGCTCCTTTACGCCGAACTGTGATTCAGGCAAAAAGCCCCTATATCCGTAGCGGATACCGGAGATTCTTGTAACGCCGTACCTGTACCACAAACAGCGGACAACGGCGCGGATTACATCGTTAATACCCGGGCAAAGACCGCCGCAGCTTACAATTCCGGCGTGCACATGAGCCGGCGTAAAATAAATAAACTCGCGGGGACCGGCGCATTCCAACATCTGATTTTCTTTTAGGGAAGGCTGCTGCCCCGGAACAACAAACGGGTCTAACCTTACAAATTTATCATTTGTAACATAATTGGCAATTTTATCTCCAAGTGTTTTTGACATCTTAATAGGCGACGGAACTGACGGTTTCCCAAGTTCTTCAATAGTAAAATCCATTTCAGCGCTCATAAAAAACTCCTTTTATTTAACATATACTACTTATTATAATACATTGCTTGAGTTTTGTAACCATGTATAGTATACTAAAAACATGAAATTTACCCCCATAAATATGGGCAAATTCAGCCCAAAAATACTAGTTTCGATTATTGTTGGAATATTGGCCCTTATTTTTCTGGGAACCAGCGTTTTTATAGTCGATCAAACAGAGCAAGCCGTTATTACTCGTTTTGGCAGATTTATCGGTATAAGGGAGCCGGGTCTCCATGTAAAACTTCCGTTCGGCATAGACCGTAATTATACAATCAGCGTAAAAACCATACAAACCGAAGAATTCGGTTATCGCACAACAAGGAGCGGAACCTATCCGGCATATTCAAATCAGGCGAATGAGTCCGTCATGCTTACAGGCGATTTAAATATTGTCGATGTTGAATGGATTATCCAGTACCGGGTTGTCGATCCAAAGGCGTGGGTTTTTAACGTAAATGAAAGGCGCGGCACTATTCGAGACGTGTCACGCTCGGCGATTAACACGCTGGTAGGCGACAGGGCGATCATGGACATAATGGGTATTGAACGAAGCGCGATAGAAAACGAAGCGTTGGCGATAATGAACGACAGATTCGGCGAATACGGACTGGGCATCAATGTAATCGCGGTAAAACTGCAAAATGTTACCCCGCCGGCAGGCGTGCAGGAAGCTTTTGAAGATGTAAACAAGGCGATGCAAGACCTTGAACGGCTTATCAACGAGGGACAGCAAGTTTACAACGAGGAAATTCCCAAAGCAAGAGGCGAGGCGGAGAAGACGATTCAAATCGCTCAAGGTTATGCGACGGAACGGGTAAACAAGGCAAACGGCGACGTTGCCCGTTTTAACGCCGTTTACGAAGAATACCGCCGCTCTCCCGAAGTAACAAGACAGCGGCTCTACTATGAAATGATAGAAGAAGTGTTTAAGGACGAAAAAAACATGGCGATTATCGACCGTAATTTAAAAAATTTCCTGCCCCTTATGAACATGGGAGGCAGATAATGAAAAAAATATTTACTATTATCGTTATTGTTTTCGTAGTATTTATCGGTATTGTTGTGGCAGGTCCGCTGTATATCATTAACGAGGGCGAACAGGCGGTTATTGTTCAATTTGGAAGGATAACCAATGTTGTTATAAAAGCGGGGCTTAAAGTAAAAGTTCCGTTTATAGACGAGGTTGTCCGTTATCCGAAAAAAATCATGGCATGGGACGGCGAGGCAAGAATTGTGCCGACAGCGGAAAGACAATTTATTTTTGTCGATGTAGTCGCCCGATGGCGTATTTCAGACCCGAAGAAATTTTATGAGTCGATAAATACGGTCGATGCCGCATACTCAAAACTTTCCGAAATTATTGATTCGGAAGTACGCACTGTGGTAGCCGAGAATCCCCTGCGAGAGTCTGTCAGAAACTCCAATATTATTATGGAACGATCTTTGCATAACGAAGCGGGGACAATCGGAGAAGGCATCGATGTTGATATTTTAAGCTCCGCAAATCAGTCGGGTTCAAGTTATGAACCGATTTCAAGGGGAAGGCGTCAGCTTGCCGAGGAGATACTTGCCCGTTCGCAGCGTATGGTTCCGGAATACGGCATAGAGCTTATCGACGTAGTAACGCGGCAAATAAGTTATTCGCCCGAGCTTACGCCGAGCGTTTACGCCAGGATGATAAGAGAAAGAAACCAGATAGCGATGGCGTTCCGTTCCGAGGGCGAAGGACGCAAAGCAGAATGGCTTGGAAAAATGGACAATGAAAAGCGCTCCGTTCTTTCCGCCGCATACACTCAAGCGCAGACAATTATGGGAAACGCCGATGCGAGGGCTGCGAGAATTTACGCCGACGCATACAACAGGGACAGGCAGTTTTTTGATTACTGGAGAGCGATAGAATCGTATCGGCAAACCATGCCGAAGTTTGATAAAACGCTTACTACCGACATGGATTATTTCCGCTATCTTTATTCAACAAGATAGCGCAAAATTTTTATAAAAGGTATAAAGGTGAACCAGCGAATATTTATTGCAGAAGTAAACAATCAACCTTCCTTATGTTTTGATACAGGGCTTGATCCTCGTTCTTTCGCCCGAACAAAAATGTCTCAAAGTTTGATTGACCCCGGTTTCACCGTTAATCCGGGCGGCTCGCATGAAACATGGAAGGTAACAGGCGTAAATGAACAGGGCGGTTTTATGAGAGTCTTCGGTCCCCATGTACCGGGGAAAAGATTGGATTTACTTCTTGAAGAAATCGGTCCTATCTCGCAGTCACCCGAATTAAAACAAGAAGCTTTGGAAGCCGTAATCTACTGGAGCAAGGCAAAAATGTTTCTCGGCGATGTGCGTTCAGCTTTAAATCCGGGTGCGGCGTTTGTCGCCAAAGAAGGCAATGTTTTTTTCGCCCCTGAACACATATCCTCACGCTGTCTTTTTATTGAAGGTAATCAACTTGATACTTACAACTGCCCCGATTTAATCGGCATGGATGCAACCGCTTTTTGCACCGCCGTAATGTTATACAAAATACTGACAGGGAATCACCCCTACCCTACCGTCGATATTTATCAGGATATGAGAGAAGGCGTATTTGTTCCCATTCATCTTGCCGCGCCGGGTATTAACGAGCAGTTATCGGAACTTATTCAAGCCGCTCTTTTACTTCCGGTTGAAAAGAAAAACATCGTTAAAACAAGCGGCATTGATATTCTTTCGGGTATTCTTGAAATCTTAACCGGCAGGGGAAATAAATTCGCCTCTGTTTCTTCGTTATTTGAAACAATTTCCCCCGAAAAAGAAAAACATTTTGAAAAAGAAAAGAAAAGATATTTGTTTAAGATGAATATAATCATAAAAACAAAAAGGTATATATTGAACAACAAGCCCTTTCTCCTTGGCATTGCGCTAGGAGCGGCGTTTATTATTTTTATTTTATGCAACACGATAATAAATATTTCCAACAGTCCGACAACGGAAGGAATGACGCCTGATACGGTTGTTACCGCTTACTACGAAGCGTTTAGTTCGTTAAATCACCCGCTTATGGAAGCTTGTATTAAGGGAGCGGACAAAAGAGACATAAACGCCGTTGCGACTTTTTACGCTGTTTTAAAACAGAGACAAGCTATAGAAGGCGCAAAAGCTCCGTCAATTATTCAAGCGAGAGTCTGGAAAGAAATAGGAGGTCAGCTTCCCGACCCGAATGTTTTCGGCGTAACAGATTTAGTTGTTAAACATGTCGGCGGCGAGGAAGATGACGGTCTTATGATTTTCCAAGCCGATTACGATTTATGGTCGCCGTTCGATGATTTCGCAAGACATCGCAGTGATATTCTTACATTAAAAAAAGACAGACGCAGGCATTGGAGAATTATCGAGCTTTTAAGAACCGAGAATTAAATGTAGAGAATATATGAATATAAAAAATACAATTTTATTCGTTTTTCTCATTTTATTATTATTTTCTTGCAGTAAAGGATATTATAGTAAAGGATATGATGATGAAATATTTACTGAAAAACAAATGGAAATGAATGAAAATAGCCGTTATATTGTTTATAAATATGAATTGCATGAATCTTATTGGGAATATTATGGAAAATATAATGTTTTTTACTTATCAACAGACTATGGTTTAAGAATGGATGCTGATTTAAACGGAAATCTAAAAAATATTTATTTATACAATGGGAAAAATGGAATTAAATATAAAATGAAAAACCTTAATGAATTAGAAAAAATAATAAATAATAATTTCCCATCCGATATAATTATTCATTATTATCAATTTTGTACAAGCGGGAGCGGTGTTAAAAATGATTATGAAATATTATGCGATATAAAAAATATGTTATTAAATAAAAATATCAAATTTGCATTTAGTGAATATAGATATTGGAGTGAATATTATGATCCTGACTTAGAATTAATATGGATGGATACTTGTCTGGGAGGATAGATATAAAGAAAATATTACTTCGCCTAAAAGTAGTTAGGTGAAATACCAAATTCAATTGTTAACAATATTTTATTAATATTGTATAATAAATATTAAGGAGAAAATAATGATATTTAAATATGAAAAAAATAAATTAGAAGAATATAGAAAAAATGGTATATTTATGGCTTTAGTACCTTTTTGTGTTATTGTGCCCATTACATTAATTTTTATGTATCTTGGAATGAAAGAAATAGAAAATAGTTTGTTATTTATATTTTTATCATTTGTTGGAATAGTTGTCTCTGCTGGAATAGGGCTTTTAATTGGATATAAAAAGGCAAAGAAGGAATTTGAATCTTTTCAAATTGAATGTAATGAAGAAAATATAATTATCGCAAGTAGAATACAGCATAAAATAATAAATATTAGTAAAATAGAAAAAATATTTAAGGATAACAAAAATAATTATTATATAGTATTAAATAAAATAAATAAAATAAAAATATTTCATTACATAGAAAACATTGAAGATTTTGAAAAGTATTTGAATAATATTTATTCAATTGAAAAATATAATGAAAAGAATAAAATATTTGAATATATCCCAATAATATTTTATTTTGCATTAATGTTTATTAGTAAATATGGAAACATAGAATTATATATTATATTTGCTTTTTTAGTATTAATAACAATAATCTATTCTTTTATAAAATTATTATTTAGTCAATTTAAATTCAGACTTAAAATAATATCTTTTATAGTATATGGATTAATTTTATATAGTGTAATAAATGGATTATATACAGTAATAAATTATTTAAGAAATAAAATGTAAGGAATTTGGCACATCGCCAACAGGTCGGTATATGCTTTGTCGGCTAGGCTACGCAAAACCGCTAAAAATGTATTAGAATTTTGCGAGACTTTAATCAAACCAGACAATTACTGGGGCAAAATGACTCATTTTGAGCTTTTTACTCGATTATGCCCATTTCTCATCAAATTTGAGCGTTTTAAACCTTCGACATTTTACTTTCTATTGCAATTTTCCTTTTTTCATGCTATATTCATTTCATGAGCATTACTCAAACTGTAACCGTTCCTGACAGCCACCAACTGACCATTAACGTACCGTGCGAAATTCCTGCTGGTCGGGTTATTCTTACGTTTACTCCCTACGGCAAAGATAAAGGAGAATTTGAAGATTTGCTTTCCGCTTCCAACAGCACATTGGCTTTTTGGGATAATAAAGACGATGAGATTTGGGACAATGTTTGATCAAGGCGAAATTCTGTTAATTCCTGTTCCGTTCTCCAATTTATCTTCCGTTAAGAAAAGACCTGTGCTTGTGTTGTCAAATAACGCACATAATTCTTCCAGCCCAGATATTATAGTTATTGCCATAACATCCAACCTTGCGCAAAAAGGTATAGAAATTTCAAATAATAGTTTGACAGACGGGTTTTTGCCCAAGAAGTCTATTATTAAGGTCGATAAAGTTTATACATTGGAAGCGAGCATAGCTATTAAAAAAATCGGCAAGATTAACAACGATGTCTTGTCAAATGTATATAATGAGTTCGTGAAATTAATTTCTCTATAAATGGAATAACAGCTTCATCGGAATTAAGGGAAGGTAACTTTGAATTGGTAGACAAAATAATATGGAAATATATATTGACCAACGTATAGAATTAATTACAATTATTCAAACTCTTTGTAATTATTGGGATAATTTAGCCCAAAAATATTTTAATAAAACATTATTTCAATGTAAATATAAAGAAAATATTACTCAATATTTTGAAAAATATAAACAAAATGAAATTCTGGGTTTATATAAAAATTTGTGTAACGATGAATCGGATATTAGCGCATTTTTGACATTAATTTTGAATTATTCACAGCCCCCGGAATTAAATAAGATATTTAATAATAATGAAAATAAATATGAACATTTTATAGAAAATGTTAGAAAATTTTATGCGGAAGCAAATATTAATTATTTTTTTGAAAATAATAAAAATGAATACGAAAAAATATTAAGTGATTTTGGAAACAAAGAAAATATATTAAAGGATATAGGAAGTATATTTAATTATTTTGACATCAATAATAAAAATTATAAAATAATTATTTCTCCTTTAATATTAGGAAATTTCGGTATAAGTATCGGTATGGATAATTATATATTAATAAGTCCGCTGGAGTATAAGGAAAATAAATATATTTTTGGTTCAAATGAATCAATAAGAAATATAATATGGCATGAAATCAGCCATACGGTAATTAACGATTTGACAAAAAAATATTTTAATTATTCTAAATATGAAAACATGGAAAAATCAAATATAAAAGTAAGTAATATTTATAATAATATGGAAACAATTATTAGTGAATATATAATAAGGTCAATAACATATTTATTGGAAAAAGATAATGATTGTTCAAAGGCATTATTGGATTATGAAATAAAATCAGGATTTAATAAAATAGAAGAAATTAAAGAATATATTATAAAAAATTGTACGGAAAATAATAAATTTGTAAAAGATAAAAGATATATAGGATTAATAGATTATGTAATTAATAATCTCAAAACTATATAAGGGTGATACTTTATCTGCTTATAATTATATAAAAAATGTATTAAATGCTCCAATAATAAAATGCAACTGTTTGTTTCCATTTTTACAGCGGTGCAGCATTGCCTGATATTGAAAATATTATGTATACCAGCGATCTTTTCAATGTTTCTATTGCAAACTCATTTTATTTCGGTATAGATATTGACATATTAAAATAAATATGGGATATATAAAATATGAAAAAATATAAATATAGTATTGCTATATTTTTCTTTTGTATATGTGGGAACGTTTTTTCGCAATCAGATTCCCTTTTTCATCGTTCATTAGGGCATAGATACAATACTTTTTCAATAGAATATCAAATTCGCGGAACAGGTGAATATCCAATATATTATTTTTATGGATTTGATGACTATTCTGAAGCTATTATATGGGATAACGAAGGTGATTATCCTCATTGGGTATCAAAACGTTTTTGGACTCTGCAAATAGGGTCAAAAAACAGCAACCAATTTACTACATTTGGAGGCGGTTATCCTGATGCAGAGGCCAAAAACTGGAAACCCTATTATGAATATCAATTACAAAATAACAACTTGGTTAATTTTAACATTCTATATTATAATGCTCAAGGAAAAAAATATATTTCTCGTGAGTCGTATAAAATTGAAAGAGATAATGGCAGAATAATTGTCAGTACACGAGATATATCAGATGGGAGTATGCCGCCGCGATTTTATATTTTTCATAATACCTCACAAGAAGAAATATTAAGAATTTACTTAAAAAATTTTCTAAATAGTATTGATTATGTCTTAAACAGGGAATGGTTAGAAAGAAATATAGGAAACTCATCATCTCGGAATATAATTGAAAATGAATATAGCATGACAGACATAAATCGTATATTAAAAATATTAACAAAACATGAACTTTCAATATTTAGAAATTATATGTATGCTAGGCATAATTATGCTTTCAGAACAAACACATGGATAAACTTTTTTACAAATTATTATAAACCAAATTATAATGGAACAAGGACAAATGATGAAGTACTGGCAATCATGTCAGAATATGAAAAATCAATATTAAATTTAATTATAGAAAATGAAAATCAAAAATAATATAAAAGCAGCACAAACTTTGCTTAACAGGAAAGAAGCCGTAACAATTAAACCACCCCTTACAAATCTCCATTAACCCAATTATTGATAATATACCGTGACAAAGAACCTTCGGCAGGTAAATCGGGGAGGTCGTTTTTGGTGAACCATTTGGCGTCCTCTATTTCCTCTCCGTCGGGTGTTATCGTTCCCGATACATATCGGGCTTTGAAACCGACCATTAAAGAACTTGGAAAGGGCCACGGCTGGGATTTTATATAAACGATGTCTTTTACTTCGATGCCTACTTCTTCACGGATTTCCCTTACTACGGTTTCTTCCAACGTTTCTCCGGCTTCGTTAAAACCCGAAATATGACTGTAAACCCTCGCCTTAAATCTTTTGTTATGTGCAAGAAGTATTCTGTTTTTGTCGTCGGTAATAAGGACGATTACGGCAGGGCATATTCTTGGAAACTCTGCTCGTCCGCACTTGGGGCAAATTCTCTGTGCCTGCATGGGGACATCTTCGTTCTTTGCCCCGCAAGTTCCGCAGAAGCGTGAACTCCATCTCCATTGGGCGATATGGCAGGCTCGGACGATACGGTTGGCGCTGCCGCCCGATACGCTGAACATGGAGAGAATACTGCGGACCGGGATAGATTTCCAATTTTCGGGCAGAACGGCGGTTACGGGGACGGACACTACGGAAATGAAACTTGAAGGATCGTCCAATTCGGGAATATCGAAAATATCGGTATTCTTAAAATATTTTGACAATTCAAACAAAAGACCTGCGTCAATTTGAGTATCCAAAGTATTAACAGGTAAAAGCAAAGCATCGCCCTGAATAAAAAACGCCCGTTTATCCAAAATTCACTCCTAATTTATTATATTAAAATCATTCTTGTTATTCAATAATTTTTACTTTAATATAGAGGGAAGGAGGAGACTGTGGATAACATAAATTATTTGGAAATATTGCCGTTAAGCGGTATTACAAAATACGCAAACGGTCATCCAAGCGACGGCGTTCCTTTTACAGGCTGTCCGAGAGTGCATCCGTCGGATAAAAGCAAAATGATTCTTGTAAAAGACCCTTTGGGAAACGAGCCGAAAGTTTTGGAATTCAATTTGGAAGATATTTTATTTGTAGAAGAAAATCCCTCCGCTGTAACGGAAGCAGGCGAAAGCGTTCCGATGGTCAAACTCTGGGTAAAACGAGGAGCCGTCGGAGTTGTTTTAGAACCGTTTGAAGTCGCATGATTGAGCCGCAGGAATTTTCCAAGTTTATCCGTCAGCCGCTGTTCATGACTTCGCAGGGGGAAAATGTTCTTTGCGAACTTTGCCCGAACAACTGCGTGATAAAAAGCGGTCGTTTCGGATCGTGCGGAGTAAGGGGCAACAAGGGCGGAAAGGGAATTATTCCCTTTTACGGATTTATCTCCGCACTTGCGATTGATCCTATCGAAAAAAAACCTCTGTATCATTTTAAGCCTCGCACAAAAATACTCTCGCTCGGTTTTGCAGGCTGTAACCTTCACTGCCCTTTCTGCCAGAACTGGCATATTTCCCAAAACACGGACATCAACGGCAAATGGATGCAGCCCGGCGAAATAATTTCCGCCGCATTAAAACAGGATACTCCGTCCATCGCTTACACTTACTCCGAGCCTCTTGTTCACATTGAATATGTTTTAGATTGCATGACGCTCGCACGCAAGCACGGAATAGCCAATGTACTGGTAACGAACGGCTGTATTAAATCGGAAGCCGCCGCCGAAGTGTTGAAACTTACCGACGCCGCCAACGTGGACTTAAAAACTTTCTCGGAAGAAACATACAAAAAAACACTGAACGGCGATTTGCAAACTGTGCAGGAATTTATCACGCTTTGTTACAAGACAGGCGTTCATGTTGAAGTTACAACCCTTGTCGTGCCCGACTTAAATGACTCAGAAGACGAATTAAGCAAAGCGGCGGATTTTATCGCTTCCGTAAGCAAAGAAATCCCGTGGCACTTAACAGCCTATCACCCCGATTACCGCTGGAACGCTCCGCCCACGGACAGGGATTTTCTTTTGAACGCCGCCAAAGAAGCAGGGAAAAAATTGACATATGTGCATACAGGGAATATCGGTTTTATGCCTCTGTGATACCTGACACAGCAATTATGTAAAACGGCAAGTTGACACAGATAAAAAATTACATAATAATAAAACCATGTTGAGAAAAACCATAAAATTCGGCGCGGCGGCTCTTGTTCTCGTTTTCTTTGCGTGCGCAACGACAACGGCTAATAATGAAAAACCTACTCTTGTCCAAAAAACGGAAGTTGCGAGTTTTAAGGTAATTGTCGAACAAAATAACAAGAATATAAATGAACAGCGAGGAGTTTTTAATCTGGAAGATCAAAAATTCAGTATTGCTGTAAATGACGTTGAGGACAGAATTATAAATATTTTTGCTTACCATAGCGATGAAATGTTCAAAAAATACACCTATCCTATTGATCCTAAAGATACCGTTATATTTCATCCCGCAACGGCTTTGATAGACAGCGCGGACGAGAACAAAGAAATTACATTAACAATAAATAAAGAAATGCAATTTAATGCGATAACTCCCGAAAAAAGAACGACCAATGATAATGCCGCCGCCGTAATAAAAATAAAAGAAATTGCCGATACCGATGATAAATTCGAAGAAATAATTTATTTAACGATTTTTATCGACTTTAACGACAACAATATTATAGACGAAACCGAAGTAAGAAATATCACTTTAAAGATAAATAAATCGGCTAACAGTGTTTTATTCGGAGCAAAAATATATGTTTCGACAATCGGAAGCCGTATAAAAGATATTAACAACTATGAATATTCAAATGATTATTCCTATGTAAAAATAACCAGCGATCCGGAAAGACAATTATTTTTATTGCTGTTCGGCAGAGGCAATTTTAATAATATAAATTCAAATGTAAACAGAATAATCAGCACTGATTATTCAAAGTATAATATGTATATTGTTTTTTCGCCCATAACGACGGAAATAGAATTTAACGGCAATCCGTATCATTACAAGGGCGAGAACAAATTGATATTTGATGTCAGGGTTAACAAGGGAGCGAGTTACGGCAAATATGTTTTTTGCAGAGAATACCGTGTCGAAAAAAATAAAGATGTATTTGAAATGTGGATAAACGTCAACGGCAAGTTAATTAAACTTAAAAAGCATGATTTATAAACGGGATTTGTTTTTATGCGTCAATTTGAAGTAGTATCGCCTTTTCAGCCAGCCGGAGATCAGGGCGAGGCAATCTCTGCGTTATCTGAAGGTATACGAGCAGGGGACAAATACCAAACTTTGCAGGGCGTTACAGGTTCGGGCAAAACTTTTACTATGGCGAAAATAATCGAAGCGGTGCAAATGCCCACGCTGATTGTCAGTCACAACAAAACGCTTGCCGCACAGCTTTTCCGAGAGTTCAAAGGTTTTTTCCCCAACAACGCTGTTGAATATTTTGTTTCCTACTACGATTACTATCAGCCCGAAGCGTATGTCGCAAGCCGTGATTTGTACATCGAAAAAGACGCTTCCATAAACGACGAGATAGAACGAATGCGTCTCTCCGCCGCAAGAAGCATGATGGAACGTGAGGACGTAATCATCGTGGCGACTGTCTCCTGCATTTACGGCATGGTTACTCCCGACGTATACAAAAAAATGACCGCTACTTTTTCAAAAGACGAAACCGTCGATGTCGATTCGCTGATGCGCCGCTTTGTTGAATTGCAATACGAGCGTAACGACGCTGTTCTTGAACGAGGGCGTTTCCGCAGAAGAGGCGACACGTTGGAAATTTATCCTGCCTACATGGAAGAAGCCTACCGTGTCGATTTGGATTGGGATAAAGTTGAACGCATACGCCGATTTAATCCGGTGTCAGGTGAAATGTTAGAGGACATTGATCGTGCGTTAATTTATCCTGCAAAACAATTCGTAATGCCGGGCGAAATGATACAGAACGCAATGGGCGCAATCAAGCAGGAATTAAAAGATCGGCTTGAGTATTTTAAGAACAACGGCAAAATGATTGAAGCAGAAAGATTGAAAACCCGTGTCGAGTACGATATCGAAATGCTTAACGAAATGGGCTACTGTTCGGGAATTGAAAATTACTCCGCTCATTTGGCAGGGCGCAAAAGCGGCGAAACTCCCGACACGCTTGTAGATTATTTTCCGAAAAGACATTTAACGTTCATCGACGAAAGCCATGTTACTCTGCCGCAGTTAGGCGCTATGTATGCAGGCGACCGCAGCCGCAAACAGAGCCTTGTCGATTACGGCTTCCGTCTCCCCTGTGCCCTTGACAACCGCCCCCTTCGCTACGATGAATTTGCCGAGCGGTTGGACAAAACAGTTTTTGTTTCCGCCACTCCCGGAAAAAATGAGATTGAACAATCCGCACGAGTTGTACAGCAGTTGATACGCCCAACAGGACTTTTAGACCCCGAGATAGAAGTGCGTCCCAGCGAAGGGCAAATGGAGGACATTTACGGCGAAGTGCAAAAACGCATTAAAGCCAAAGAACGCTCTCTTATTCTCACTCTGACAAAAAAAATGGCGGAAGACCTTACGGATTATCTTACAAGCCTTGGTTTGAAAGTCCGCTACATTCACAGCGAGGTGGAAACAATTGAGCGTGTGGAAATTCTCACGCAACTTCGTCAAGGCGATTTTGACATTCTGGTAGGCATCAACTTGTTACGTGAAGGTATCGACCTGCCCGAAGTTTCATTTATCGCTATTCTCGACGCCGACAAAATCGGCTTTTTGCGTTCTCTTACAAGTCTTGTGCAGATAATCGGGCGAGCGGCACGCAACGCCGCAGGAAAAGTAATCATGTACGCCGACCGCATGAGTGAAGCGATGGAAAAAGCAATCGCCGAAACCAACCGCCGCCGTGAGATACAAATAGCGTATAACAAAAAACACGGCATAACTCCTGCGACAGTTAAGAAAGCAATTGCGGAAATACTGACTCGCCATGTTGAAGAAGCCGACAACGCAGCGGCAAGCACGGTAGAAGTTTTGAAAAAATCTTTTAATATACTGATCCCTGCACAGCGCAAACAGTTGATTAAAGCCTTGGAGAGCGAGATGCTTGAACACGCAAAAAATCTTGAGTTTGAACAAGCGGCGATGATTAGAGACGAGATTGCGAAGATTAAAGACGTGGGATAAAACACAGACTATTCGCTTAATCTTTTTTTTGCCAATTCGCAGTATGATTTATCAATTTCAATGCCGATAAAAAATCTGTCGGGGAAACATTTGCAGGCGGCTCCTGTTGTTCCGCTTCCGCAAAACGGATCGAGTACAACGGCGTTTTCGTTTGTCGATGCAAGTACAATGCGTTTTAGAAGGTCTAACGGTTTTTGCGTCGGGTGTTTTCCGTGTTCTTTTTCGGTGTTTTTGGGCGTCGGTATTGACCAAACTGATCTCATTTGCGTATTTTCATTTTTTAATTTATCTTCGGGGAAAGTTCCGTTCTTCATTTCATCGTAATTAAATGTGTGTTTTGCTTTTTTATCTTTGCGAGCCCAAATAAGCGTTTCATGCGACGCTGTAAAAAAACGGCAGCTTAAATTAGGCGATGCGTTAGGCTTAAACCATGTTATATCATTTAAAATATGAAAATCATTTTTTTGCAAAAGATAGCCGCATTGATAAATACTGTGATATGTCCCCGAAATCCAAATTGTTCCCTCAGGTTTCAAAACTCGTCTGCAAGCGGAAATCCACTCATTATGAAACGCCGTGTCGTTTTCAAAACCATTGCTTTTATCCCACTTCCCCTTGTTCACATTAACCATTTTTCCGTTCTGGCAAGTAAATCCGTCATTCGACAGCATATAAGGCGGATCGGCAAAAATCATATCTATCGAATTTTCAGGAAAAGAACGCAGTATCTCCAAACAGTCACCGTTAAAAATTACAGTATCGTTTGATTGATAGAACGGAGAAAAATTTTTTAAGACACCGGAAAATACGGTCTTAAATTTTTTTGGTTCCATTGCTTTTAATTTACTCCGTACAATCTCAACACTTCCTTCAAATACGCATTATACCGCTCTTTTTCCACACACGCCGACAAGAAATCCGCTATTTCTTTAAATTCGCTGTCTTTGGCAATTTCCGCTCCTTCTTCAACGGCTGTTTTTATACTTTCCAATCCGT
>Ga0268262_10001462_pt1 | contig 29207 bp, 24 predicted proteins | sample TergutNc150P3_FD_190354 | JGI IMG/M metagenome (GOLD analysis project Ga0268262, IMG submission 190354) | Nasutitermes corniger P3 segment gut microbial community from laboratory colony in Florida, USA - Nc150 P3 (SPAdes) (version 2) | ecosystem: Host-associated > Arthropoda: Insects >... | reverse complement strand
GGCCATGAGCGGCAAACAGATCAAGTCGCTCCTCAAAAACGTGAAAAAGGGATACTGAAAAATGGAAAATTCGCCGCTTGAACTCTACGAAACGGCCTACAGGCTGCACTACGCCGAGAACAAGATTCCGGAGGCGCTCAACTACTACGAGGCGCTCATAAAGGAGTTCCCGGAGTCCAACGAGTGCGGCTACGCCGTCGTCCAAATCCAGAAGATAAAGTCAAACGACGTCGCGGCCTCCATAGCCGGAAAGGGCAAGGCGCACCCGTTCGCCACCCTCTCGTTCCTGCTGAGCCTGTTCATAGCGGGCGCCGCCGGCATAGGGTGGATAATAGTGCAAGACAAGCTCTCCGCCGCGCAACGGCAGACCTCCCTCTCGGTAAGGGCGCTCGGAAGCGCGCTGAACGGCAACGACGAGGACGCGCTGATGCTGCTCAACGAGATGAAGCTGCTCTCCAGCTCCGACATAACGCCGTACGAGCTCTCGGCGCAAATCTACCGCAAAGCCGGGAAAATAGACAAAGCCCGCGCCGAATACGACACGTTCTTCAGCCTGAATCCCGAAGAGAAGGAAAAATACAGGCCGATAGACGAATTAGTGCCGAATCCGGCGGCGACAGACAAGAAAGCAAAAAAATAAACATGGACGCTCTCAAAAACATAACGCAGCGGATTGAAGACGGCTTTGTTTTGAACGAGCGCGGCCGGTGGCTCTACATGGCCGAACAGCGCATATACGAGAAGCGCGTCATAGAGCAGATCGTGAACGGGAACGTGCTCTTAGACGGCAAATGGGCGGCCATAGGCGAGGCGCGGAGGCTCGCGCTGCGCGACAAGGCCGCGGCGCGGAAACAGCCGGCGCAAAGCCCTCCGCCGCCGGTCACGCCGCTCGCGCCCGCGCCGCAGCACACGGACGCGGAGTTCGAGGCGGTAAACGATATGATGGAGACCATCTGCATGGACATGACCTCCATAATGAAGCCGCATGAGCCGCAAGAAGAGGCCGCCGCCGGCGGGGAAGCGGCCCCAGCGCACATAGACTCCGTGCAGATCTCCGGCCTGTCCAACAGCTCCGCCGCCGAACAGTCGCGCTACGCCATAGCGTTCATAGACGAACTCAACCACTCGCGCAAACGCGGCGGGATGTTCGGAAAATTGGCTAAAATCTCAATAGCGCTGGCGGCGATAGCGGCGGCGGCGCTGGTCGCTATGCAGTATGTCAAATAAAAGCTGAAAGGATGCCGGAACAATGAAAATCACAAAAGCTGCCGCCGCAATATTAATTTGCGCAACTCTCTTCGCGACCGACGCGCCGGCCGGGCTTCTGAACGGCTATTACCAAATCTCCAGCTTGACGCTCACGTACAACGACAAGGACAAACGCGGGTACAACAACAACAATCTATACATAATAGCGAACGACAAACGGATCAGGCTCGTGGGGGCGTGGCGCGGGTTCCCGCTGACGCAGGACGCCAACATCGAAAAGACCTTCGGCGACACGCTCATACTGCGGGACGCCGAAAACCCGCAGAGCGTCTACAAGTTCTGCGTCCGCAACAACACGATAATCGGCCGCCACTCGATAACCGACGAAGACGGCTCGCGCCAAATAATCGACTCCAAAGCGGTGATCAGACAGCTCAACCAAAACGAGATAGACCGGCTCAAGATCATTTTCAACCTGCCGTGACCTAAGGAGAAGTTCATCCTTTCCTTACTTCACAGCTTTTCTTGCAAAACGCAATCCCGTACTTTATAATATCGGTGTAACACTCCGTTTCCAGTTCTTTGGCGTACTTGCGGTCTTCAATCTGTTTCACGGCCTCTTCGCTCAATTTTACGATCTCGCGCATATCGTGCGTACATTTAAGTTCGAGTATGACGGCCTTGCCGCGACCGCTGGTATGCCGCAAAACAATATCGCCCCGGCCAAGACCGGTCTCGCGGTTGGATTTCGCTATAAATTCGCTCATCCCGGAGAGTACGCCGAGCAATACTCCGTGATAAAATGCCTCTTTAGCGTCCATATAGCTTATGGTCTCCACGAGGAAGCTGCCGAGTTCAATCTGCACAGTCTCCGCGTCGCCGCCCAAAAGCGCCCTATATAACGAGTCAAAGTCTTTTCGGCTGACCTTCTCCTTAAACCAATCTTGTATTTTGGTGTGGTAGATGTACTTTAATTCGAGGTTGGGAATCGATAAATCCAATATCGATTCGCCGTTTTCGTTTTGGCGTCCCTTTCCGACTTTTTTCAGGTAGCCGGTGAAAAACAAGAAGTTCCAGAAGTTGTCGGGGTTTTTGTCATTACCGTCGCCTATTTCTTCATACGTGATGTCCTCATGAATCGGCTTCGAGATCGTCTTGCCGGCCATTAAGGTTTCCAAATCGGTCTTCATTTCGACGTTGGCGATGTCTACCAACCTGCGGACAATATCGTTACCGCTTGTGTTTACCCAATACGGCTCCGGGTTTCTTTTTATGTTTTGCGTCCATGCCTCAACTACTCGAACGGTACTTAGCGGGTTGTATACCTCGGTATTTCCAAACGAATAGCCGTTATACCAGTCCTTGAGTATCTGCGTCTTGCTCTCTAATCCGTAATATTTAAGCATAGCGTCCGCTTCAATTTGTGTAAAACCGAAATGCTCGCTATAAGAGTCGCTGAGGATCGACACGACTTTTAAATTGTTCAGCCCGGTAAATATGCTCTCTTTGGAAATCCGCAGACACCCGGTCATCACGGCTAATTGCAGGTGCGGGTTGTCTTTGAACGCGCTGCCCAATAGCGGACGGATGAAGGCGATCATCTCTTTGTAATATTTACAGACCCAAGATTTTTGCAGTGGAACGTCATACTCATCAATCAAAACAACCGCTTTCTTGCCGTGGTAAAGTTCTAAGCATTTGCATAAAAATTTGAGAGCGTCCTTGTATGACGAAATATCCGTGTCGCCCGAAGATAGGCTTTCAAACTTTTTCAAGTCTGCCGCGTCGCCGATCTTTTCCTTGATATATCCGTGCCGGCGAAATTCAGCCGAGAGCATATCTTTAAACAAGCGGCACGTTTCGTCAAAGTTCTCGCCTTCCGCCTCTTTAAAGGTCAGGTATATCACCGGATACTTCCCCTGATACTCCATATACCGCTCTCCGGCGTCCTCTATTTTCAGCCCGCGAAACAGCGCCCGCGTATCCTTGCCGCCTATCCGCGCCGTATCTTCAAAGAAGCATTTTAGCATAGTCTGGTTCAGGGTTTTACCAAACCGGCGCGGACGGGTACAGAGGATGACTCTACCCTTCTTTTCCAATATATCTTTTATTAATAGCGTCTTATCGACGTAATAATAGCCGTCTTCTATCAGCAAATCAAACAATGACTCGCTTACCGGCAACGGTTTATAGTTTGTATCCGCCATAATCAAATATCCTTCAAGGTAATTAATTCCCAAACTTTGCGGCATTCGGCAATGACTTCGGCGAGATGTCTTTTGGACAACGACTTCATAATCGACGTCGTTTCATATTTGCAATATTTCGCCGCCCGGCTACGGTTCATCAAAACTTTCCTCTCCCGTTGCGGTTTCCAAGAACGAGAGCAGGTTTTGGTTGTGTTTGGCTTGTTTTTGGTGCTGTTCCCGTGAAGCCATTGATTAACTCCTTTTGTTCCACGGGAAATCGCGGTTTATCAAGTCTTGGTCTAAGCTCTCATCGGTTATAACCCAAAAACCGCACGAACGGCCATGCTGAAACATAAAAACATCGAGCCTTGCCGCTACGTTGTCAATTTTGTATAGCGTACCCTCGTCTTTGCAAGATATGACCGCCAACGCGGTCGGTCTTCTTGTGGTATAATCTAACCCGATCCGATATTGCAAGATGTTTTTTGGCGGTATTATATCGGACAGCACCGAATAAAACACTTCCGCAGCCGCGACCGTCTCGCCGAAGAACGCGTCCGCTTCTTTATCTACGGCTTTCATTATGGCGGCAATAGATTCGTTTTGTCCGTCTTCATACCCTTTCCGGTATTCGTCCGTAGACTTTACAGCCGCCTCGGCCAATATTTTGTTGATGTCGTCAGTCGCCAAATCTGCCTGTTCCGACGCCTCCAAAACACCCGCTTCCGTCTCCATGTTCTCACCTTTCCATGGGTTTTATGGGTTTCCGGCATTCCCGCCGCCTTTATAATATAATATTGCGCCCGCCGGGAGTCAAATTTTTTTTAGAACCGCCCTTTCTTACCAGCTGCGGCACGTTTCGGGTTCCGCTACGTCTAACTTCTCCTCTTCTTCACGTATCGTTACAACGCAGAGGCCTCTCTCCAAGGCGAATTTTTTTACACCCTTGTCCACTATCGCCCCGACCACCGCTCAAAGCGGATAGCTAAAGCACGCTACCTCATAAAATTCTGCTCAACAAAATATACCATGTGGGCAAGAGCGTACGTGAAAAGATTGTTTCTTTTGTCATGTTCACTATTTCTTCGATAATTATTCATTTTATAGTACGCGCTATATTCTCGATAATAGTACATTAATTTTAAAAAAGCCTCTTCGTATTCTTTAAATTTACCATAGTTTATTTTTCTGTTACTCCATGCTTCAAGTACGGTAAACAATATCTCAAGACAATACATTTCGTTAATCAACATCGTTTCCGGCCAAGAAGCATACGCGCTATTTACAATAGGTGGAACCCCAAATATCGGTTTTTCCATAAATAACTGTATATATAGTGCAATTATTTTGTGGTGGTCAATCCTTTTACCAACTGGATCTACACTCCCGAAAATTTCCTTTTTAAGCGAACGCAAACGTGTAAAATACGCCGTCTTTATCCTGTCTATCGACTTTCTATCATACGTCACAAAACGTTTATCGGACGTGTTGTAAAACACATCCGCCAAGTCCTTAAGGTCGGCAAACCAACGCTCTGAGTTAAAATCAACTTTCATAGGAAACCTACCGACGATACGTCCCTTTCTCTTTTATCTCTTTAATACGCCTCTTAACCGCCGGACCAATATCAACCTCGGCGGCCAACTTATCATCATTCGTCATACCCATATAGAGCTTACCAAAATTATTCCACTGCTTCTTTGTCAGCGGCTTCTGAGAATTTTTGAGTAATTCAGCCAAACTGTATTCTTTACCCATAATTTCCAGCCCTTTCTTTTTAAAGATTTATACCTTTTACTTAATATCATAATATACTATACCCACCCTATTGAAGTCAAGATGTTTTTTTACTTTTTTTGGACACATCCAGCCCCTACAGAATCACTATAAATTTACCGAAAAAAACGCCGCCAAATATCGCCAAAACCCTACAAAACACGCTTTTAACGCCAATTTTGAGGGTTTTGGACCATTATATTCGAGCTAAATTCATAGTCAGAGACAGGGATTTGGAAACCATATTCGGAAAGCCCGAAACAAGCGTACGCTCTGCGATAAAATTATGGCAGGTTTCTTACCAGCTACGGCACGTTTCGGGTTCCGCTACGTCTAACTTCTCCTCTTCTTCACGTATCGTTACAACGCAGAGGCCTCTCTCCAAGGCGAATTTTTTTACACCCTTGTCCACTATCGCCCCGACCACCGCTCCAATAAGTTTTTTGTCTTTAACGCCGACCAAGTCTTCATGCCGGCGCAGTTTTTCCAATCGTTCCATGTGGTCTCTTACATAACGTGTCGTCAAATGCGATTTGGTTTCAACAGCCATAACCTCGGCGTCGCTGTACAAAAGCACGTCCACCTCGGTAAACGGCTTCTTTTCGCCGAGCTCGTCAAACACCCTATACTTTCTGCCCGCCACCATGCGGTCAAACGAGTGCTTCCCGGTAGCGTTCATGGCGAGGCGTATTTTGGGGATAACAATGAACTCCACAAGTTCGCCGATGTCGTTATTCACGTGCCCGATATTTCGAGACAGCTGCTCGACGTTGGCGGCCATTCTTTCAACTGCGGCATCCATCTTTTTGCCTTGCTCTACCAAGCTCTCGATCGCGGCATCCGTTTTTTCGCGAGATTTCGCCATCATAGCCTCGGTTTTGGCATGGTTCTCAGCTATCTTGGCCTCGGTTTTGGCATGGTTCTCAGATAGCCTCTCAATAGCGGCCTCCGTTTTGGCATGATTCTCAGCCATCTTGGCCTCGGTTCTGGCGTGGTTCTCAGCCATCTTGGCCTCGGTTTTGGCGTGATTCTCAGCCATTTTCTTCGAAGTTTCGGCCAGAACGGCAGCCAACTCTTCAGCCGTAATCCTCCTAGGCTTCAAGTAGGCTTTTTTTGCCGCCGCCTTCTTCGCTGCCTTTTTCGCCGCTTTCTTTACTGCCATACCGCCCCCTTTGTTATTTGATGCTTAGAATAATACAAATATAATATAATAAAAATGCTAAAATTTACGCAATATTTTTTTAATTTCTTTCTAAAAAATTAGAACCGCCCTTTCTTACCAGCTACGGCACGTTTCGGGTTCCGCTACGTCTAACTTCTCCTCTTCTTCACGTATCGTTACAACGCAGAGGCCTCTCTCCAAGGCGAATTTTTTTACACCCTTGTCCACTATCGCCCCGACCACCGCTCCAATAAGTTTTTTGTCTTTAACGCCGACCAAGTCTTCATGCCGGCGCAGTTTTTCCAATCGTTCCATGTGGTCTCTTACATAACGTGTCGTCAAATGCGATTTGGTTTCAACAGCCATAACCTCGGCGTCGCTGTACAAAAGCACGTCCACCTCGGTAAACGGCTTCTTTTCGCCGAGCTCGTCAAACACCCTATACTTTCTGCCCGCCACCATGCGGTCAAACGAGTGCTTCCCGGTAGCGTTCATGGCGAGGCGTATTTTGGGGATAACAATGAATTCCATAAGTTCGCCGAGGTCTTTACCCACGTGACTGAGATTTCGAGACAGTTCCCGGACTTCGGAGGCCATTTTTTCAACTGCGGCATCCATCTTTTTGCCTTGCTCTACCAAACTCCCGATCGCGGCTCCGATAGCGGCTTCCATTTTTTCGCGAGACTCCGCCATTCTGGCATCCGTTTCTTCGCGAGACTTCGCCATTCTGGCATCCGTTTCTTCGCGAGACTTCGCTATCCTAGCTTCCGTTTCTTCGCGAGATTTCGCCATCCTAGCTTCCGTTTCTTCGCGAGATTTCGCCATCTTGGCCTCGGTTTTGGCGTGATTCTCAGATAGCCTCTCAATAGCGGCCTCGGTTTTGGCATGATTCTCAGCCATCTTGGCCTCGGTCTTGGCGTGATTCTCAGCCATCTTGGCCTCGGTTTTGGCGTGAATCTCAGCCATCTTCTTTGAAGATTCAGCCATCGCGGCCTCCGTTTTGGCGTGATTCTCGGCCATAACGGCGGCTAACGCCTCAACCGTCAGTCTGCCTCTCAGCTTCGGAAAGGTAGTCTTCTTCGCGGATAGATAGGTCTTCTTTGCCGCCTTCTTCGCTGCCTTTTTCGCCGCTTTCTTTACTGCCATACCGCCCCCTTTGTTATTTGATGCTTAGAATAATACAAATATAATATAATAAAAATGCTAAAATTTACGCAATATTTTTTTAATTTCTTTCTAAAAAATTAGAACCGCCCTTTCTTACCAGCTACGGCACGTTTCGGGTTCCGCTACGTCTAACTTCTCCTCTTCTTCACGTATCGTTACAACGCAGAGGCCTCTCTCCAAGGCGAATTTTTTTACACCCTTGTCCACTATCGCCCCGACCACCGCTCCAATAAGTTTTTTGTCTTTAACGCCGACCAAGTCTTCATGCCGGCGCAGTTTTTCCAATCGTTCCATGTGGTCTCTTACATAACGTGTCGTCAAATGCGATTTGGTTTCAACAGCCATAACCTCGGCGTCGCTGTACAAAAGCACGTCCACCTCGGTAAACGGCTTCTTTTCGCCGAGCTCGTCAAACACCCTATACTTTCTGCCCGCCACCATGCGGTCAAACGAGTGCTTCCCGGTAGCGTTCATGGCGAGGCGTATTTTGGGGATAACAATGAATTCCATAAGTTCGCCGAGGTCTTTACCCACGTGACTGAGATTTCGAGACAGTTCCCGGACTTCGGAGGCCATTTTTTCAACTGCGGCATCCATCTTTTTGCCTTGCTCTGCCAAACTCCCGATCGCGGCTCCGATAGCGGCTTCCATTTTTTCGCGAGACTCCGCCATTCTGGCATCCGTTTCTTCGCGAGATTTCGCCATTCTGGCATCCGTTTCTTCACGAGACTTCGCCATCTTGGCCTCGGTTTTGGCGTGATTCTCAGATAGCCTCTCAATAGCGGCCTCCGTTTTGGCGTGATTCTCGGCCATAACGGCGGCTAACGCCTCAACCGTCAGTCTGCCTCTCAGCTTCGGAAAGGTAGTCTTCTTCGCGGATAGATAGGTCTTCTTTGCCGCCTTCTTCGCCGTCTTTTTCGCCGCTTTCTTTACTGCCATACCGCCCCCTTTGTTATTTGATGCTTAGAATAATACATATATAATATAATAAAAATGCTAAAATTTACGCAATATTTTTTTAATTTCTTTAAGCCCTTGTTTGGGATGGGAACAGCTACGACGGAGGAAGACGCGCCGCGTCATTGCTGGTGTGCGAAAATACGAAAAATTGTCTGCTTGCGTAGTTGAAGATAAACGCAACTCCGGTACCGGCAACTTTGGAAACCATATTTGGAAAGCCCAAAACAGCCACGCAAAACGCCGTCGCGCCCAGATCGATGCCCAAACCTATCACAGCGCAAGGAACTATCATCGCGAACTCAGTTGTTCTTTTCCGGCCTTCTTTGGACTTGAAAACAGCACAACTTAACAAAAAATTCACTAGTAACCCTACCAACCAAGAAAGCGTGGCCGCATATAAATAAAATATCTTTAATTTCGCGTTCAAAGAATAAAACACTCCCCAATTCACAAACGCGCAAAACAAACCTACGAAAAAATATTGGATAAATTTCGGCCACAACTCTTTCAAAAAGTCTACGTTTAACATACGATGATCCTTCGCTAATATGTCTCGACGCTAAGCTAAAATTGCATTATGCCGAGATGTTCCTATATCAACAATTATATCCACTCTGAAATTTCTTTTTTAGAAATCTCCCACTTTAATCCGATTGTTATGTCTTTCCTTTTACAATATCGGCAAAACGACTTTGGTGTGGATAAGAAAGTTAAAATTTCATCTAAATTACGGACGCTATCCAACTCCAATACATCGCCTTGGGAAACCTCCATATTAATATCAAAGTATTTGTTAAAGTGACCCACAGAATAGATTGTTGCACAAGGGTATATCTTTCCATTTTTCAAGCGAACACAGTTATTTGCTTCATTACAGTATTTCCAACTATGTTGCAAGCCTTGTGTGCCATTTAAATCTAGCGGACGTTTCCACATGCTTTTTATCGGCATATTACCACCGCTCCCACCCCAGTACTCCAATGATACCGCTACACTTTTCGCTTTATTTTGCAGTGATTCAAAATCAAGCTTAATAGGATAATGCGTTATTCTTATATTTATTCTATTTTTTCTGCAAGCGTTCCAAAATTCATTAGACTGCTTGTTCAAAAGAATGCCGTTTGTAAGAATTATTATTTCTCCGTTAGGGAAATATTTTCGCACGGCTTCCATGATCTCAATCAGTTCAGGATGTAACAACGGCTCGCCACCACCAAGGACAATATCATCTGTTTCTCCCTTAGTTATTTCCGACAATTTATACAAATCCAAAGATATGGTTTGTGCATTCAAGAAAGTTTTTTCCGCAAGTGGCGAAAAAGTACAACAGTATTTGCAATTTAAATTGCAATGATCAGTAATTGGAATGTCAAAACGCAATCTCTTCCGTTTTGACAAACGTTTCTTTGTGGTTAGTTTTAGGCCCAATAAAGCCATTTTTTTGTAAATTCCACTAGATTCCGGAATAAAATTAGTAATAAAATTGCTTATCGCTCTTAAATATTCAATAATATTACCTTTACGTATTGTATTGTTTTGTTTCATTTTACACTCCCTTCTAACTTCGCGTCGTAAAAGAGTTAGCTGCTCATTTCTAGTTAGGAAAGCCATTTTAAGAGCCTGATAATACCCATCTTTGCCGGTTGCTTGTGCGCCGAGACATCTTTTCTATTGTAAATTTCTTTCCGACAGTCGTGATAATACTTATATGATTTATACAGCATCTCCTCGTTGGTCACAGTGGGAGTCCAATTCAACTCCTTTTTTATCTTTGAGATGTCAAACTCAAAATCCTCGGCAATCATTTTATACTGATACGGGCCTAATGGAGATATTTTAAGCGTGTGCGCCAATTTCATTCCGAAAATGGACAGCCTTTTGGGTAGGCTTGTGACACGCGCTCTTGTCTCGGCTTTGGCAATAACATAGTCGTAGACTTCCCTGAATGATTTCACGTTCTCGGACCCGATATTGAATATGTCGGATTTTCCATAATCGGCCGCCTTTACGCAAGCTTCGATTAAATCTTGCGCGTAAATAAACTGGTAGCGGTTTTTACCGCCGCCGACAACCCAAACTTTGCGTCCTTCGTCTATGAACTCAAACAAAATAGCGAGCAACCCGAGACGGCCGCTATCAATAATAGTCGGGCAACGTAAAATAACCGTATTAACCGAATCGCTGTATAATTTCAGTATTTTCTCTCCTTCCAACTTTGATTTTCCGTAAATTTCAACGGGATTCGGAACGTCTTCCTCCGTAACGGGACGGTGAAAATTTTGCGCCCACAGACAATTTGATGACGTAAACACAATGCTTTTAACCTTATGTTCTTTCGATAACTCGGCGACATTTTTGGTTCCGTCAACGTTGGAAGTCCACAAAAAATGCTTGTCTTTCACAGCGTGCGCCAAAATCGCGGCAAGGTGAAAAACCGTATCAAACTTATACCGCTCAAATAATCTTCGCATAAGCGTCATGTCTCGAATATCGCCTTGAACAGCGGTTAAATTGTTATGCGATGCATCGTCTTTTTCCAAATCGATGCTCACACAAGTATATCCTCTGTCAAGTAACGCTTGCTTTAATAAACCGCCGAAAAAACCGGCACCACCGGTAATTAGAACTGTCTTCATTTTTCATATCTCCTCTTTAAAAGAAAAACAAGCTAAAAGAATATCCTTCCTAATAGACAACACCGGATATAAAAATACAAAAAATACCCATGTGAAAACAGAAACCAAAAAAGATGATTTGCATGAAAGACGTCTATATAATCCGCTAATGGTATACAACGGTAGGTATGAACTATAATTCAGCGCAAAACCTATATTTTCAAAGAGTTTCTTTAAATTTTGCAAATTAAAATAATGTATATGCGGAGAGACGAACCCTTTTTGCCACATACGTTCATAAGGAGCTTTTATTCCAAGCTTGTATAAGACAGATGCAATTCTAATGATCAATCCGTCACTAGTAGGAATGTTGATTATCACGCAACCGTTGCCTGTTAAATGGCTTTTTATAACCTGCAATACTTTATGAAGGTTAGGAATGTGTTCCAAAGAGTCATTAAATATAATTACATCGTATTTTTTATCTAAATGCGGCTTTGTTTGAGGGAAGAAATCGCCTATAACATCGAATTCGTAAGACCGCGCTTCTTCAGCCAAATGGCCGCTAGGTTCCAAACCTGTTACTAAGAAACCGCTATCACGAGCGACTTTTAGAAAAAGTCCCTTGGAACAGCCGACATCTAAGACTGTTTTGGCCAAGGGAAACTTTTCTTTGATTATTTTACAAATAAACTTAAAGTTTCTTTCACGTACCGCCTCCAACGATTCAACTTCCGCACCATGACCGGATTGTTCGCTTGAAGACATATATTTGCAGCTTTTGCATACAAAATATGTATCCGCGATTTTACGCATAGAACAGCCGCATACGGGACAATTTTGATTGTTTGCAGTATGATCCTTATTATTCATTTTTAAGCCCCTTTCCGGTTAATTTTTAGTTTCGTGATAATCTTCTTCACTGTTTATCTTCCAAATCCCCGATTTATCCGCCGTCTTCCCGCAAATAACGTTCACCGCTTCTCTCGCGGTCAGCATGGAGTGATCCATGTTGTTGTACTTGTGCATTCCGTTGCGTCCGATCAAGAACAGGTTGTCTATGCCGTCCAGCCACTCTTTGACTTCGTTGAACCGGCCGTAGGTTCCGAAGTAGGCGGGGTAGGCTTTGGGGACTTTTATCACGACGGTGTCCGAGGCGCTTGTTTTTTTCGCGACGCCGATTTTTTCGAGTTCGCTTACGGCTAATTCGGCGAAGGCTTTTTCGTCCATGCTCCACAATTCGTCGCCCTCGTTGGCGAAATATTCCATGCCGAGCCACACTTTGGTTTTGTCTTTGACCATGTGTTCGCTCCAGTTGTTGAAGATTTGCAGGCGTCCAACCTTAACGTCGTTTTCCTGCACGTAGATCCAGTTGTCTTTTATGTCGCCTATTTCGAGTTTGTCTAAGAGTACTCCGACCGCTATGAAGTCTCTGTAAACAAGGCCGTTCGCGACTTCTTTGACGTTTCGCGGCGCGTCGTCCATGATATTGACCAAGTCCTTAACGGGCATAGAGCTTAGGACGTAATCGGGCTCGAAGGATGTTCCGTCGGACATTATCCAGCGGCCGTTTTCGACCTTCACGGCCTTGCAGTTAAAGACAATTTCGCCGCCCATCTCCAAAACCTTGTCCGCCGCCTTACGCCACAGGTCTCCCGGCCCCAATTTGGGGTACAGGAATTCGTCTATCAAACTCGTTTCTTTGGTGTTTTTGAAGAGGGCGTGTTTGATTGTCTTTGCTATGTTTATGCCTTTAATCCTCTGCGCCCCCCACTCCGCGCTTATTTGTTCGCAGGGGATGCCCCAGACCTTTTCCGTGTAGTCTTTGAAGAAGGTGAGGTAGAGTTCGTTGCCGAAGCGGTTCAGCATAAAGTCCCGCAAATTCTTTTCAGGCTTGATCTGAAACAGGCATGCCTTTAGGTAGCTTACGCCGATCTTCATCATCCGCCAGAGTCCGAGGCCTTTTATGGTATTCATGTTGAGGGAGACCGGGTAGTCGAAGAATTTCCGCATATAGAGTATGCGGGAGAGGCGCGGGCGTGTCATCATGCCGCCGTCCGTTTCTTTCCACCATTCCATCACCCAATCGCTTTTGCTGAAGAAGCGGTGGCCGCCGATGTCCATGCGGTTTCCGTTGTGTTCGGCGGTGCGGCTGATGCCGCCCACGAAGCTCTCCTGCTCCACGACAATGGGGTGGACGCCGCCCGCTTTAAGGAGCTCCACAGCGGCGGTAAGGCCCGCCGGCCCCGCGCCTATGATGAGCGCCGTCTTTTTTTGCGTACCGTCTGTCATTAACCGCCTCCTATTTACCGCAACTAAACAGTCTTAATTATTTCTGAAAAAACCAAACGAATACTCAAGGTAACGATATAACGTAGCGTTGGAATAGCTGCTAGTCATTGAAACACAAAGGCACAATCCCACAAATACGCACACGGTTAATAAGGTATACGTTACGCCTAAGCGAACGTATTGACCTACAAGCACGCGCTCGCCACTCGCGCTTTGCTTACCTGCGTCAAAACACCAATAATAGGCGCAGATAAACGCCGGGAAGATAATAAACAGCGCGAAATCCGACGTGTATGAGCAAAAACATCCAGCTACATAAGAATTTAACAACATTATGAATACTGCAATAATGAGGGATGCGTACAACACGCGAAACATTTTCGGCTTATCCTTCTTGAACATATAAAACAGCATAAAAACTATCGGAAAATTGATCATCGCGCAAGCATTTACATAATACCAAAACATTCCCATAGTGATTTGTAGCGTATCTCCGGTTTTCATAGACACATACGGAAATTGCAACGAATATGTCACAGGGCAAATTAGGTAGTGCGCCATCCCATAAAATGCCTTAAAAATCTTGCTAAACACGTTCATTTGGGCAAAAGCTTCGGTATTAACATGGTTCAACATATAGTTCACTCCAAACTCAAAAATAGACCCAAAGCGTATGTAGTTGTAATAGCACAAAGGAATCGCGATCATAATATATGGAATCAAGGTGAACGTAGCAAGTTTCCATGACCTATATTTCCACAGAACAACCGGAACAAGGAGCGATGCTATGCCTATATTCGGGCGGCAGCCGAAAACCAACGCCAAACATAATGCGGCGAAAAACAGATACACATGCTTTACTTTCCCGCTGTCAACCGATTTCAGCAACAATAAAACTCCCGACAGCGTAAACATGATTCCGGCGCTCCGTACCACAGAATAAAAAGATGGCCATCTTGTATTTAAAAATATCCCGCCCGCAAAAAACAGCGTCAGGAACGATAGCAAATAAAGCGCATATCGGATACTCGGCATATACTTCTTGCACAAATGACGCCACAGCGCCGCAAGCAGAATCACGCTGACGGCGCAATAAAAAAACACCGACACATAATCCGGCAGGTACTCCCCCGAAATCAATTTGTACGGAACATTGAAGAGCGCGGCCGGAACCACGCCGAAGTAGCAATAGTATTTGCCTTTGTACCAAGAATAATCCCATGCTTCGTTGAATCCGGCCGCCGTCCTTGCGTTCACTTCGTAAGGACGTTCCAACGCAAGCAACTGCCGCGGGTTCCCATAATCCAAATTCGTTCTGCCCTCTATAAGCGCATCAACCAAAAGCCTTTGGTATATAAAATTGTTGGGGCGGTGCTCTTCCTTCCAAGAAACCGATGTATAAACGCAAGCCCAGCAATAGAGTATCAGCAATACGACGGCGCATACGTAAATAATGTTCTGTTTCCAGTTTTTAGGATCAAACTTATACTCAAACAGCCGATACGCCGCCTTTGCGCGGAGTTTTTTATTTATGACCGCGAAGAGAGCGAAAAGCAGACATGAGACCGCCAATATCCGCAGCCCGCTGAAGTAAATAGGGATGGGTTTGTTTATCACCACGTTTCGTAAAATGACGTCCGGGCCTAATTTTTCGGTAAATACGATTGATAGGTCATAAACTTTTCCGCACGGTTGTAGCGGCAGGTAATTCTCGTGCGGCAGGAAGTTGTAAAGGCTTTTGCCGTATTTGTTCGTACTCGCGTCGTCGGTATACACAAGCGTCACGTCGGCCGTTTCAAAGCCGTTGAACTCCATGTCTATGAATACGGAGTAGACTTTTCTGTTAAGGTTTTTGAAGCGTATCTCATTCTCCCCGATCAATTCCGCGTAGGTTCCGTCGGTGGTAATAACGATATTGGGGTTTTCTTCGGAAACTGTGGCGATTTGGGTTTGCGGGCCGGCGAAGAATTTGAGGTAGTGCATAAAATTAAGGACGGTGGCCTCCAGCGCGAACGCGGCGACGGCCGAGACGCAAAACGCGGACAAAATCAAGCCCGCCTTATCGCGCAGTCTCTTGCTGAAGATCGCGGCGATCCCGAAAGCCGCGAACAGCGCCATGAGTATTATCAGGGCGGTATTGCCGTGCTCTATGAACGCCGCGACCGTTCCGCTTCTGGTTTGAATACGCCACATACTCAATATCTCTCCGTTTTTTCTTTACTTTAGTCCGCGTCAAACGCTTCTGAAAAAGCCCAGCGAGCATTCAAGGTAACGATACACCGCCGGATCGTGCGGGGCCTGGGAGCCTAAGCCCGACACGCATAAAAACAAGCCGACCGATATGCTCGCCGCAAGCAGAATATGCACAACCGCCGCGCGTTCCTTGCTCCGTACATTGGTTATTGCCGGACTTACCCTTCCCTCTCCCCCAACCGCCGCAGTCCAATGGTAGCCGCAGAACAGCGACGGCAATAAGAAGAAAAAGGCGAAATCATTCGTATAAAACACAGATAGCCCCATAATGAACGAATTGACCGCTACTATTACCGCACCGATGACGATAAATGTGACAATAAGGTTGATCCCAATATCTTCTTTCCCTGAAATCTTCCACCCCTTACTTTTAAACAAATACAAAAGACAAAACACTATCGGAAAATTCACCATACCGGCGACGGAACCCACGCCGCCGACAAGACCCGGCATTATACCGAAATCAGCCGGCGGCGCATAACACTCCACATACGGGAACCACAGCGAAAACGAATTCGGGGTAAAAAGATAAGCGGCGGCAATCAAAATTCCTTTAACCGCTCTTGCTATCGGGTTTAATAACACATCATGCGTCACATCGACGGCCGTCAACATGTAACTCACGCCGAACTCGAATATAGACTCGAACCGGACATAGTTGTAAAAGCAAAGCGGCGCGGCGACTATCGCATAGGGTATCGCGACGTACGGGAGCAGTTTCCACGACCTGTATTTCCACAGTACGGCCGGAACGAGCAGCGACACAAAGATCATGTTCGGGCGGCATCCCGCTATCAGCGCCAAGCACAGGCAAGCGAAGAATACCTTTACGCGGTTCAGCTTATCTCCCTTGTCCGCCGACAGCAAAAGCAGTATCCCCGCCAGCGCGAACATCAGCCCGGACGTGCGGACTATGCTGTAGACCCTGGGGAAGCGTATTTGGGCGAAGAGGCCGCTCGCGAAGAACAGGGTAAGGTAAGAGAGCACGTAGAAAACGAATCCGGCGTTCGGCATCCATCTTTTGACGCAAAAGCGCCACAGCAGCGCCATCAGGACGGCCGACGCCGCAGTGAAGAACCACACGCCGGCGAAGTTCGACAGGTAACTCCCCGTGACGAGCTTGTAGGGCAGGTAGAGCATGACCGCCGGAACCGCGCCGAAGTAGCAGTAGAACCTGCCCTTGTACCACGCCCAGTCCCACATCACGTCGGAGTTGAACTTGTAGCCGTTCGCGATCCGGTAATCGTTGTCGTAAGGCCGCTCCGCGTTGAGCAGGTTTTGCGGCGTGCCGTAGTCGAGCCACGTACGCCCCTGGATCAACGCGTCCACCAAAAACTTGTTATACTGCTGGTGAACGGGGTTATCCATGTATCTTTCGTTATACGACGTGTACACGCAAACGAACGAGAAGAGGATCAGAAAACCGACCGCCCCGCCGTAGATCAGGTTCTGCTTCTTATCCGCCGGATTGAATTTGCACTCGAACAACAGCCGAGAGGCCCTCGCGCGGGCGTCCTTTTTTAGGAAACAAAGCGCCGCAAAGAGGAGAAACGAGACGGCGAACAGCCGCAGACCGCTGAAATAGAAGGGTATCGCCTTATTGAGCGCTATGCTCTCTATGACAATCTCGTCCTCGCCCTCCGCCGCCACGGGAAACATGACTTTGAGCGACTTGACCTTCCCGTATGGACGGAGCGGAATGCAGTTGTCTCGCGGGACGCGCTTGTTCAGCGTTTTTTTGAAACCGTTCGCGTAGTACCTCTCGTCCATCCACGCCAGATGCACCTCCCGCGCCTCGGTGTTGCCGAAATCCAGCTCCACGTAGACCGACGTGACCTTCATGTTGAGATCCGTGAAGAACACCCCCGCCAACCCGGCCTTGGCGTCCCCCGCCTCCTCGACTATCACCGCCGGAGTGCCGTTCGTGGTCAGCACCGCGCCGGGATTCTCCGCCGAAACGTCCGACGTGCGAACCTCCGGGCCGCCGAAAGGCTTCATGTAACTGCCCCAGTTGAAAACCGTGGCTTCTAACACAAACGCCGCGACCGCCGCGACGCAAAACGCCGACAGCAGCGGCGCGGCCCGGAGAACATTGAAACGCGAACCTCGGGCGGCGATAACTATTAACCCCAAAAAAGCCGCTAACGCCGCAAAACAAACTAAAACAACGTTAACGCCCCCTACCGTATCTTCTATCATAGAATCTTCCAAATCAAAAAAAAAGCGGCCGGCGCCGGGAAGGAAGTGGTTGGTCCCGGAACCGGCCTGGCGGCGGATACGTTAGGCCATGGCATCGCCGCTTTATCGTTAATATGGCTTTGTTTTCGGTTTTCGGTAAATCGGGTACGGCAAAAAAAAAATTAAAATCAAATAATTGTTGACCACTAACCACACTAACCAACACGAACAACGTCAACACCGAAACAGCACTGCACTTTTAAAATAGGGGCGGGGGTAATTTCCGCCCCTGGGATGAAACAAACTAAAAGACGGGGCGTTGGACTGGCAACGCCCCGTAGCAGTGCTTACCTTACTACCGCGAACCTCACGTTTTTCACCTTCTCGCGAGACTTCTCGGTCGCAACGGAACCCTTCACTACATAGGTGCCCTCGCTAACGACGGAACCCCTCTTGTCCTTCAGATCCCACTCGGCGAACACCTCGCCGGCCTTGCCCTTAACCTGGGTCAGCTTCTTCACGGCGCTTCCAGACGCGTCGAAGACGTAGAGCGAACCGCTCTTCACCGCATGCGTCGAGAAGAACTTGACAGTGCCGCCCTGAGACACGGGGCTCGGACCGACAGTGACCACAAACTCAGCCTTGACCTTGCCGGGAGGCAGAGTCACAGTGCCGACCGCGCCGGGCTTGCTCACAGGGCCGCCTTTTACGTCGGCGACTTTGACAGCCTCGACGATCTTGTAGCTGCCCAACGCAATGTCCGCAGGGAAGTAGTTCGCGCCGCCGGACACAAGAGCCCTGACGCTAAACACACCGACTTCCTTAGGAACCGTCTCAACACCGTCATACGTAACGGTGATAGTGCCGTAAGCCGTACCCGGCAGCGTAACCGCGCCGATACCCGTAGCCTTGCCCAACGCGACGCTGTCAGGCCACTTGGTGAAGACAAGGTCGGCCAACTTCGGCGTAGCCCTCACGACGGTGTACGTGCCCAAATCGAACGTGGTGTCCGACTTGAAGTTCGCGGACGGCGTCTCCGTTATAGTCGCCTTGACCGCGTACTCGCCGGCGTTGATAGGAACGGTGGCGCCGCCGTCGTAAGTCACGGCAACAGTGCCCAAACCGGTCATCGGAGCGGCCGCCGCGACGGTAAGCGGCTGGGCCGCGCCGTTGTAGATGACCGTGGGGGTGAAGCTCAGATCATCAATCGTGATTTGTTTCTTCGCGATTGGGAACGTCTTCACGGCGTAGTCGTAATACAGACCGTCGATACCGGTAAGCGTGACCAAACCCTCGCCGGCGTTTCTGTTAAGCGTAATAGCCGCCGAATAATTTTCCGTCGTCAACGCATCGGTGCCCCAAGTTACAGACGTGATGGTCGGCGTCTTATCGGTACCGTCATACACAAACGCGTCGTCGGAGAGCGTGATCGTCGCCAAACCGAGATTTCGTCCCGGCTCGGTGATCTTTATCGCCGTCTCGCTTATAGTGGTGTCGGGAACCTGAACGTCCGCGCCCGGCTGGTTGATCACGTGCACCCTAAAGTAGTACGTGGAATCATAGAGCACGTTCGCGGCGGTCGCGTCGAACGTATAAGAAGAATCGGACCCCGTCCCGGTCTTGATGTCAACCCACGGGTTGGTCGCACGGAAATTCTTCCTCTGCCAAACGTACTTGACGCCGCTCAACCTTTGAACGCTGGAAGGGCTCACCGCCACCGCCAAAATCTTGGCCTTGTTGCTCTTCCTCACTTCCTGATTGGCAGCCAAAGGCGTTGTGAGAGTCGGCTTCATCGGCTTCTGGATCTCAATGCTGTCGAGCATTTCCCATCCCGTGGTCGTGAAATTCGAGTTGTTCGACAGCTTTACTTGCACCTCATACTTCACCGAATCCGCCGGAAGGGTGCCGTTGGCAATCTTACCGGTTGTACCGTCGGAACCCGTATAAACAAAGCGGACGTCGAAATCCGAACCCGTCGGTTGAGCGTCGTACTTAGGATTGAACCGGATACGCGATTTGAACTCGCGGGTGTTCCCTGTGTAATACAGAGCTTTCTCCGACGTTTTCAAAGAATCCATGTCCCGAATCCACAATTTGCCGCCGGTTGAGTCGTTGCCTTTAGGATAGAACGCGCGCGCCTTGATGAACGCGTAGTCAGTAAGGCTCAAAGCCCCGCTCGTCAAATTGTAGTTGGAGGCGACCGAATCAGCCGTCAGAGCCACCGTCGCGCTTATGGTGTTTTGGGCGACGTTGGCCGACGTCATGACCAAATTGGCCATCGTATAGCCCTCTTTCTTTATGCTGTCCGTACCGAGCATCGGAGTGAACTGAACGATCACGCTGTCCTCCGAGATTGTTTTGGTACCGTCATAATCTCTGGACTTCACTTTTGTAAGCGACGACAGCGTCACGTCTCTTTTTGTAATAGCCATCGTCCGTAGCACCGTTCCGGTATAGTTCCCTCGGCCGACCAAAGTTATTGTCGCCGTACCGACCAAGAAATTATTAGTGAACAATGAATCGTTTTTCGTCTCGCCGCTCACCTTGTGGCCGAAGTCGGTTCCCAACGCCAAAGTATCGGGGTCATTGGCTCCGCGCCCCTTGTCGATCACCCGGATCGTCGTTGTCCTTGCCGTTGTCGGTCCGCCGTACACCGCGCTCGCCGCTCCCTGCTCCACGGCGATGGTTGACGACGCCAAAGGACGAGGCGTTATTTTAAGGATCGTCTGAGCCGGCTCAGCCGTTGCGGATTTGGATTCCACAAGGTTAGCTTTGACGAGATACGTCCCCACATCCTTAACCCCGATAGAATCCGGCTGGTCAAACTTCAATGTGGATCCGCTTCCGGTTCCGGTTATCGTAGCTTGATTAACTAAGACCGTATCCCCGACACTCGCGCCATTAACTTTAAAATATTGATACTGAACCCGCCCGTACCCGGACGCCGTCGCGGGTGTCGCGACCAAAGCGGGATCGATGGGATTTAGACTAGGTGTCGTTATACGGATACGTTTTCCCGTATACTCCTTCTGATCCGCGTCCGGCATATTGAACAAACTTTGCTTCGGTTTCACGACGATTCTCACAGGCCCCGCGACGATCGAATCCCCTCTAACCGACCCTGTTCCTTTAGCCTCTCCGTAAACCCAATAGGTACCCGGCTTCCAAGCATTTCCGCTGTTTATAACAAGCGATTTTGTGCCGTTGCTACTGACAGCCCCCATCTTGCTCTTATCGAATGCGGTCTTTTTATCAACCGTCCCCGTCGAATCCAAGTACCAGTTGTAAGTCATCGTTTGAGCATACCGGATCGCGCTAGTTCCGGGATTGGTAAACGAGGCAACAGCCCCCACGGTGCTGTACGGGCCGGCCGTCCCGCCCAAAACTATCGAGTCCAACGCCAATCCATAGCCAACATCGAAACCCGAACCCTCAATCGACGTCGTCCCTCCGGCATTCCTTCTCGGAGACCAGTTGATGATCGTATCAACCACTTCGACCCGCAAAGTAACGGTTCCGTTATCACCCGATCCTACGCGCATCTGCCCGTTTATCGACTGACGGCCGATGGAAGTAGATGTTCCATCCTGGCTCCTTGCGATAATCCAAAAGCTGTTGCTGTCTTTCGAGGCGGCCGCGGAGATCCCGAAACCGATCGAATCAGGCCGGAGCAATAGGCTGTCGGTAAGGAGGAACCCGAACGCCGAATCGGCGGCCGCGGCAAGGCCTTTTTCCGCAGCAGTGCGGATCTTATCCCCGTACTTCCAAGCCCCTACCCCGCCCGAAGCGGGATTCACACGAACCTTCACGGAATCGTTTGTTGTTCCCACATACACCACTCCGCTTCCAGTATTACCAGCTGAAATAGTAATGGCCGCATCAACCCCTCCCGACCACACCAACCCGATAACCGCCGCCAGCACGGCCATCGTCCTCCACCCTGACTTAAATAAAGTCATAGTTACTCCTTTTGTTAATGATGAGAATGAATAGTTAGACTGATTAACGCCACTTCCCTTCCTCTTCCTAACGCATGAGTCTGAAAAACCCATAAGCGCTCCTTTCAAAAAAGTTAAACCTTGTTTTATTGCCAAAGCCGTTAAAATACCGATATTTAAGATTTCACGTCAAAAAAAGCGTAAAGGATGCCTTAGGCTGCGGACGCAGCTTTTTTTTCAAAAATTGTTTAAAAACATTGTCTGAACTAGGATTTTTAGGATTTAAAGGATTTTAGGATTAAAAACCCCATCAAATTAGGGTTTTTTAATCTTTTTAATCTTTTTAATCTTTTTAATCCTATAATCTCTTTTATAATCCTACTAACTTGTTTACCTCGCCGTAGGCAATCTTAGTTCAGACGTCTTTTTCCCCCTAATTCAGACATCCTTCCCACTCTTTTAGACGTATTCCCCCCCCCCCCCCCCCCCCCCCCCCCAATAAGAGTCCGTATATTACTATTATAATGTGTTTTACTATTATTAACGCAGCAAGAAACGTCAACGCCAGGGCGAACACGCGGGTTCGCCCCTACAGCGTCAACGGCTGCGGGGTCGGCAAAACGGCCAAAACGGCCGATACGGCCTAAAATGCGGCTTAAATTAATGGAATTTGACTGTTTTTCGGCGAAAAAGCGGTTTCGCGGGGCCTTGCGCAGCGCCGGTCTTGGCGTTGCAAGGCCCTTTTCGGGGCGGGTTGTTTGGTTTTTACCGCTTCCTAAGCTTCCCAAAACGTCAAAGTCAACGTCAAAAGCGACGTCAAAGGCTTTGGTTTTGGGGGTTAGGGGTGTGTCAGCGTCCCTGGGGGGGGGGGGGGGGACGGCACGGCGTTCATGGCGGTTGGCGCGGTCGGCGCGGCGGGCATAGCGGTGGCTATCGCCTCGGCGGCGTCGGTACGGTTGTCGGTTTTGAGGTTCATCGTGTTCATCGTCATAGTTTGGTATCCCCGAATAATCGGTTTCGCGCGTTTTGGATACATACCGCCCGGTTTGACCCGGCCCTGCCTTCCTGCCCTTCTTATTCTATATTATATATACGCCGGATGCGTTCCGGTCAATCCCAGGAACCCTGGTATACAATAATATACTATTCCGCCGCCGGGAATGTTACATTTTTTTTAAAAAATTCTTTTTTTTTCCCGGTTCCGGCCTATCCGCCGCGTCCGCCCCCCGTTTTTATCAAGAATCGGTCGGGTATGGGTTTCCGGCGTTTCCGGCTCAATATATACAAAAATAATTCATGGGATATCGGATGTCAAATATTTTTTTTATTTTTTTTATTTTTTTTTAGGGGGTCGGGGTTCCGGGTTTTCGGGACGGTTTTTTCGCCGACAGCGTCCTTTTCAGGTCGTCTAAGGAAACCCCCTGCTCGATGAGTCTGACGATCCGCGCCCGCTCCGCCGCCGTGCCCTTCTCCAAGCCCTTCTCCAAGCCCTTCTCCAAGCCCTTCTTTAAGCCGCTCTTTAAGCCGCTCTTTAAACCTTTCTCCCTCGCCTCCCTCATCTCTATGCGGCGATCCATCTCAAACAACTCTTGGCTCGCCAAACGGGCGCGCACACGCATGTCCCTTGACACGGACAACAAACGGTCGGCCGCTTTTTTCAACGACGGACTCTTTTTCGCAACCATGGCTAATTCCTCCTTAGACTTTACAGTTAAAAACTTAGCCCACCGCCACAATTCGCTGCCGTCGTCGCTTTTAGGCAGCTTGGGCAGCTCTATAACGTGAACCTCTATCAGATCCGTAAACTCCGAGCGCGTCTCAGGATCGTACAGCGTATAACGATGATGATACGCATCGTCTTCAGGTATCGCGACGTGGTTCGTTATCGCTATGCCGATCACGCGCTTGATTTTATCATAGTCGTCGCCGGAGGCGATCTGCTCCTTCACCATGCCTGAGCAATAAAATACTATACGCTCACGCAAATGCGCCATTTTTTTTTGCTGCATCTCCACATTAATCACCTTCTTGGAGCGTATGACTACCTTGATGTCCAAAACCCCGGATTTCTCCCCTTCACGCTCCGGATAGATATGCGGATCAGCCACCGTTACCCTGCCGTACTCGCCGACCGGCAGACCGATCACGGACTTCAGCAACGATTTGAGCAGATCGGGACGCATCGCGAAAACCTGCTTGAACACTATATCATAGCGCGGCGGAAGGATTTCCGGCAGATCGTCGCCGCGCCGAGGCTTCGGATGCGGTTTTGCCGCGGCATCCGCACTTTTTTTCGCTGTTTTTTTCACGCTCTCCTCCATTCGTTAGTAGTGATAATACCGCAAAGCGGACACTATATCCGCCTGTACGGTTTGACCGTAAACCTTGTTTTTTTGCGTACAACGAGAGATACTGCCGTACAACGAGAGCGCTTCCGTACTTACCGCGACGGTAACAGAATACGGAAATCAGGAACAACGAGAGAACCGCAAACGCATCGACTTCTTAACTAATATACATTATATATCTCAACATATCTCAACCTTCCTACCTGTTCTTGAAGTGCTCCGCTAAGTTGTCCAATTGGCCTTTGGTGGGTTTTTTGGTGTTTGAGGAGGCGTGTTTTCCTGAGCCGCCTATGTTTTTGAGGGATAGGGATATGCGGCGTTTTTTGGTGTCTACTTTTAGGATGCGCACGTCCACCCGGTCGCCAACGGAGACTATCTGGTCGGGCGTTTCGACGTATTGGTCGGTGAGCTGGGATATGTGGATCAGGCCGTCGCAGACGGCGTTTATGTTCACGAAGACGCCGAAGGGGGTGATGTTCGTCACGCGGCCGGAGACCACGGCGCCCTCTTTGACCTCGCCGAGTTTTACTCTGCGTTTGGATTTTTGGGAGACTATGCCCTGGTACCGCTGGGCGACTTGGAGCTGCGGTATTAGTTTTTTTTGGACGTAGGCCCTCTGCGCGGGGTCGTCTATCGGCTGGGAGAGCAGCACGTCGGGGTTGGAGATTATGGTCTCGCGGGAGACCGTGAGGTCGTTCACCGCCTGTTCTATGAACGGGAACTGGTCGGGGTGGGCGGTTGACCTGTCTATAGGGTTCTCGGCGTTGGGTATGAGGACGAAGCCGGCGATGTTTCTGAACGCGGTTTCAGTCATGCCTTTGACCTGGAGCAGGTCGTTTTTGGAGCATATCGGGTCGGCGGCGTCGTGCGTTTTGACGGCGGCGAGGAGCTCTTTGGAGACGCATCGGAACTTGGCGATGGGCGAGTCGGCGATGTCCTTCACGGACGTGCCGGCTAAGAGCCGCGCGTACTCGACCACGCTGTCCACGGCTTCTATGAACTTTTCCGGGCGCAGCGTCCGTTGCAGCGGGTGCACGGTGTAGAAGGAGAGGCCTAACCGCGTGACGAGCGAGACCGGCTGGAGGTAGGCTATGGCGAGGCCGTAGAGCGACTTCGTGCGGTTGTCGAGAATCGCGAACTCGCGTTCCTTCATGTATTCGGAGGCGCACGGGTCGCAGTTCGCCGGGGCGGGCTTCACCTTGGTGACCTCCACGAGGTTGGTGAGGCAGTCGTTCGCCTGTTTTATGAAGTTTTCCGGGATTTCGGCGCTGTTTTCTCTGCACAGTATGCGCGACGGCCTGTGGCGGCCGAAGAACTGGCGAAGGCGTTCCGTGAGGAACGACCGCCCGTCGCCGGGTTTTTTCTCGGCGGTCGCGCCGAGGAGCCCGCCGCTCGCGCTCACCGCCACCACCACGTAGTCCTTCTTGGCGGACATGTCCACCACGAAGACGGAGGGGGCGTCCCGCTCTTCGGCGAACTTCTTAGAGAGCCCGTTCACGATCTCCTTTTGCGCCCAGCGCTCGGCCTGCTCCCTTATGCCCTCTTTAACGTCTTGCTCTATGGACGGCTGGAGGAGGCGCTGCCACATGTCGTCTATGATCTCGCAGATGCAGTAGAAGGAGGTGGAGTCCGGGTTCGTGACGAAGTGCTGGCGGAAGAGCTCGGTCATTCGGAAGAGCTGGACGTTGAGTTTGAACTTGACCGTCTTTTCGTCTTCGGCGGCGAAGAGCGAGAGCAGCTCCTCGTTCGTGAATTCGTTTACGGGTATGAGTTTGTCGGCGTATTTGGCGAATTTTTCGTCTTTGCGGTTTTTGGGTATGACCTCGAAGAATCCGTCGTCGCGCATGAACTCGCGGGCCATGGTTCTGACGGTGTCGTCGTAGGCGAAGCGTTCGGCCAAGAGGTCTTTGACGGCCTGGACGACGTCGGCGGCGCTTTTGAGCGAGGGGTCTTTGCCGATGTAGGCCTCGGCCATAGCCTCTATGGGCTGTTTTTCCTCGGTTTGGGCGGCCACGAGGTCGGCGAGGGCGTCCACGCCTTTTTTGGCGGCCAGCTGCCCTTTGCTCTTGGGGTTGGGGCGCAGGGGAATGAGGATGTCGTCGAGGACGTGCGTGTCGGAGACGGAGCAGATGCGTTTTTCGAGCGCGGGCGTCAGTTTGCCGATTTTTTTGTAGGCGTTGACGACGCGTTTGCGTTTGACGGCTATCTCCTCCATGGCGGTCAGGAAGTCGCAGGCCTCCCGGACGGCGGCGATGTCGGCGGCGCAGGCGAGGCTCGGGCTGTACTCCGCGAGGTAGCCGGGCGAGTCGCCCTTCTCGTACGCGGCGCAGAGGAGGTCGGCCAGATCGCGGGGCAGTCCCCATCTTTCGCTTATTTGTTTAGAATACTCTATCATTCGCGGTTATTTGAGGCGTCAGGTTTTGATGTTATAATTCCAAGACAGTATAGAATATATATTGCGCGCACGGTTATGCGCAATATAAAGTAAAAATTTTTTTTGCGTAAAAACGGGCGGGTTTGAAACCCGCCCGGTACGGAACAACCCCGAACGGAAGCGTCGCGCCGTTTACACGCTCTTCTTCCGCGTCGCTCTTTTTTTCGCGGGGGCTTTTTTGGCCGCGGTCTTTTTCTTAGCCGCCGTCTTTTTCTTGGCGACCTTCTTCTTCGCGACGCGTTTCTTCGTCGCGGCCTTCTTCGCCGGCGCGCCGACGGCCTTCTTCTTCGCCGTCTTCTTCTTGGCGACCCGCTTCTTAGCCGTCGACTTCTTAGCCGCAGCCGTGCCGGCCGCAGCCCTCTTCTTAACCGACTTCTTAACTCCTGCCATGCCGCTACCTCCTGATAAAAGATTAATGGTTTATGTTGAAATACAGTTACAGCACGAAATTAGAAACAGGCTCCCTCTTCAAACGTTCGTTGATCACCCGCACGGCCTCTTCCGGGTCGTCCGTGATGTACATCAGAGGGATGTCGTCGGCGTCGATGTACTTGGTCTCGTTGAGCATCTTCTCTCTGATCCACTCGATAAGCCCCGACCAGTAGTCTTTGCCCATAAGGATGAGCGGCATCGCGCCCACCTTGTGCGTCTGCACGAGTGTGAGGGTCTCGAACATCTCGTCGAGCGTGCCGAAGCCGCCCGGCATGACTATAACGGCCGACGTATATTTTAGGAACATGACCTTGCGCACGAAGAAGTGTTTGAAGCAGAGCATCGTCTTGATGTAGGGGTTGGGGTGCTGTTCGAATGGAAGCTGGATGTTCACCCCTATCGAGTCGCCGCCGGCCTCGTGCGCGCCCCGGTTGGCCGCTTCCATAACGCCCGGCCCGCCGCCGGTGATCACGCCGAAGCCGCTCTTGGAGACCGCCCGCGCCGTTTCCACCGTCAGTTTGTAGTGCGGATGGTCGACGTGCGTACGGGCGCTGCCGAAGATCGTGACGCACGGGCCGAACTTAGAGAGGGTCTCGAACCCGTCCACGAACTCGGCCATGATCCTGAATATGCGCCACATATCTTCGTTTTGTGTTTCTTGCACATGTTTTTGATCCGTCATAAGCTCTCTTCCTTATCTTTAAGGTCAACCTCGAAAAAGCCGAGTCAATACATCATGTTGTGTCCCGGCCGCCCTCAACCACTATATAAATTAAAATTTGCTGCAAATAATTTCAAGTTTTTTTGGTATGAAATTTAAAAAAAAGTATTTTTTATTATAAGAGCGTCCGACGGATCTCCGTCCGAATTGACAAATGAGAATTATAAATTTTAACAAAAGTATTGATAATAAAAGGTAATTTTAATATTTTTGTTATTGCGGGTCTGTTTTTTATGTTACCTTAAGCAAGGCGGGCATGGCGATGAACAGAGCGGCGATTGAGCGCGTGAGCGGCCTCTGCAAGGAATTGGAGCTTGCCGCGCCGGAAGATTTGGTCTTGGTGGACACGAACGGACAGACGCTTTCGTACCTCAAAAAGGCGGGAGGCGGGGTCATGTTCAAGGCGTCGACGTCGCAATTCGGGACAGGCAATCGCGAAGGTTCGTACAAAACGCCGCTCGGTCTGCACCGCATAGCCGAAAAAATAGGAGAGGGCGCGGCCCTTTGGACGATTTTCAGCAGCAGAGAGAACACGGGCGCCGTGTGGACGGAGGGAATGGAGGGCGAGAACCAAATATTGACGAGGATACTGCGCCTTCAAGGGCTTGAACCGGGCGTGAACGCCGGGCCGGCGATTGATTCTTACGACAGATACATCTACATACACGGCACAAACCGTGAAGATCTGATAGGAACGCCGTTCTCGCACGGGTGCGTGTGTATGAGGAATGAGGATGTCGCGGAGTTGTTTGATATGGTGGAGGTGGGGATGTATGTTTACATTGAGGGGTAAAGATAAAAGATTAAAGTCAAAATCTTTTTTAGACGAAGCCTTCGGCTTCATAGATATATGCGGGGCTAACTTGTTTATCTCGGCGAAGCCAAACCCCGCATATTGGCTTCGCCGAGATAAACAAGTTCAGTCAAAGTCAAAATCAAAGTCAAAGTCAAAATCAAAAGACTGGATTGCTTCGCTTCGCTCGCAATGACCGTCATTGGCTTGCGCCGCAATAAACACGGTGCGAGGAGCGAAGCGACGAAGCAATCCAGAAAGTCAAAATCACCAAAGAAGGCTTTTTTCTTTTGACTTTGACTGAAAATCGGGGGTTTACCCCCCGATTTATCTTTTGACGTTGACTTTGATGTTGACGTTGACTTTGCAGTTGACTGAAAATGAGGGGTTTACCCCCCGATTTATCTTTTGACGTTGACTTTGATGTTGACGTTGACTTTGCAGTTGACTGAAAATGAGGGGTTTAGCCCCGAATTTATCTATGAAAGGCGCGTAGCGCCTTTCGTCTAAAAAAGATTTTTAAGCTTTTGACTTTAAAGATTTTGATTTTAAAGGAAAAAGAATAGGTACAACCATGTCTATATCAAAATCAAAAAAACAAACGACTCATTTTGTCGGCATATTCGGCTCCGGCATGAGCGCTATCGCTCAGTATCTCGCCGGGAGCGGCGTTGTCGTCACGGGGTCGGACAGGTTGATCGACTCGCCTGATACGGCTAAGGTCAGAGAGGCGCTGTTAT
>Ga0268262_10001461_pt1 | contig 29218 bp, 24 predicted proteins | sample TergutNc150P3_FD_190354 | JGI IMG/M metagenome (GOLD analysis project Ga0268262, IMG submission 190354) | Nasutitermes corniger P3 segment gut microbial community from laboratory colony in Florida, USA - Nc150 P3 (SPAdes) (version 2) | ecosystem: Host-associated > Arthropoda: Insects >... | reverse complement strand
GATATGTGAAACTTAAATCGGAGGGAATGTCAAATACTAAATCGAAATAAATAACCAATACTTGCTCCGTCAATTAAAATTTTGAATGAAGGAGTTTTAAGTCTTCCCACGCAGGACGTTTATATTCTTCGTTACGCAAAAGGGCGGCGGGATGGTAGGTGGCGATGAGCGGAATCTTCATGTCTCCAACCGCCAACTCCGTAAACTTCCCCCGTATTTTCCCGATTGACTCGGTTGTTTTTAACAGCGACTGAGCCGCGATTCTTCCAACAACAAGAATAAATTTGGGTTTCAGCAAAACAATCTGATGTTCAAGAAAATGCGCGCAGGCGGCTGTTTCTTCGGGGTTGGGGTCTCGGTTAAACGGCGGTCGGCATTTTACAACATTGGCAATAAAACAATTTGTCTTGCGCGAAAGACCGATAGAGTCCAGCATCTTGTCCAAAAGCTGACCCGCTTTGCCTACAAACGGTCGCCCGTGTTGATCTTCATCTTCGCCCGGGGCTTCGCCTATTACCATTACAAGCGGCTGTAAAACTCCCTCCCCGGGAACGGCGTTCGTTCTTTTTTCCCAAAGCTGACAATTTCTGCAAACAAGAATTTTTTCCGCTATTTGTTCGATGTTTTCATAAGATACTTTATTATCAATCTGATTTTTCGGCTCATCATCATTAAATTGATATTCTTTTTTCTCGGTTTGGTATCCGCCGGACAGATGATCAGAGGCGATATCAAGAAAATTAGCTATTTTTTGCTTATCAATTTTGGTCATAGGCTGATTATCAATATTAATAATTCATGTCCATAAAAACAAGAGCGGGAAAAAACGGTATAATATTAACAAAATGCAAAAAATTGAAATATATTTTTATGTAAAATTTACATCTTTTTGTAATTTTTCCACTTGCTAAATTTACTGATATATGTTATAATATCGAGCATAAATAAATCGTAAATCGATTTATTCTTTGATCTCGGAAATTACGAAGGTCAAAGCAGTGTAAAAAATTACCAAAATTCCATAAAAAACACGGCAGAGTCCCCCCCTGCCGTGTTTTTTTTTGGCAAAAATTTATTTTTGAAAAAAATACACAAAATATGGTATACACCCTTGACAAGTACGCTATATATGCGGTACTATATATAGCGTAAGGCTAGATGCAGGAGACACTATATGCGTTGCCCCCATTGCGGGAACATTGAAGATAAGGTAATTGAGTCCAGAACGCTGGCAAACGGTGATGCGGTGCGAAGACGCAGGGAGTGTATCAACTGCAACTATCGTTTTACGAGTTACGAAAAGATTGATGAAAGACAGTTTATGGTGGTTAAAAAAGACCAAAGAAGGGAACCTTTTGATCGCGACAAACTGGAAAAAGGAGTGGTTCGGGCGCTGGAAAAAAGACCGTTTTCGCAGATGCAGATTGAGAGTCTGATAAACGAAATTGAAGATGAATCGGCGATTTTAAGCAAGGGAAACCGTGAAATCTCAACTTCTATAATCGGCGATTTGGTTCTTAAAAAGCTAGGCGAGCTTGATAAGGTGGCGTATATCCGTTTTGCATCGGTTTATAAGTCATTTAATAACTTGGAAGAGTTTTTGGAAGAGATAAAGCAAGTTGAGTAGCCTTGAGGTTTACTGCCTGTCCCGGGGGGGATTTTTTTAAATGGTAGGCAGTACCCTTGAAAGGGGGGGGACGAGCTTAAGACCGCGTAAGGGCAGCGCTTTTACGCGGTCTTTTTTTAACTGACAGCATTTATTATTTATGGTATGATATATCTGAATTTTTAACTGTACGGCAAACGGAGGGTTTGGATGAAAATAGGGCTGGATACATTTGCCTGCGACGGCGGCAAGTCCGGTGTGGGTATGTATTTAACCCAGTTTTTAAAACGCATAAAACCCTCGGAAGCTCTTTTTGAGCTTTTCGGCTGGGAATATGACCGTTATACATACAGCGAAGTAGCTCCTAATTTTGAATTTATCCCTCAATGTTCCGTTCACGGAAGGACCGCTAATTCTCTGTGGCATGTTTACAAATACCCCGAATTCGCAGAGCATCGTAAATTTGACGCCTGTTTTTTTGCCGCGGCTCACCGTTATCTGCCGTATAAATCGCCGTGTCCGACAATAGGCGTTGTTCATGATATGGCGGCTTATTTCGGCAATAAGAAAGCAAGGGTTCACCTCGGCGCGTATTTAAGAATGATACTGCCGAATTCTTTACGCAGTTTAGACAGAATTATCGCTGTCAGCGAATTTGTGAAGAAGGAATTGGTAGAACGGGCGCATGTAAAAGAAAACAGAATAGAAGTAGTTCCCAACGGAATAGACCATGAATCTTTTTATCCCCGACAGAGGAATGAAGAAAGCGTAGTATTGATTCAACCGTTCAGTTTTAAGAGGCCGTATATTCTTTATGTATCAAGAATAGATCATCCCATAAAAAACCATGTCCGCCTTATAAGCGCGTTTAATATTTTTAAAGAAAAAACAAAATACCCTCACAGGCTTGTTTTAGCCGGAGGGGACAGCAACAACGCCTCTGTTGTAAAAGACGCCGCATCCGCTTCCCCATGGCGCAGTGATATTTTCTTTACAGGACATTTCCCTACAAAAAGCCTTCCCGAACTGTACGCCGGAGCCGATTTTGTGGTTATTCCTTCGATGTACGAAGGTTTCGGCATGGGCGCTGTGGAAGCGATGGCTTGCGGAGTTCCGGTAATATGCGCAAGGGCTGCATCCCTTCCTGAAACGACGGAACACGCCGCTCTTTATTTTGACCCCTTAAGCATTGAGGATATGGCGGACAGAATGGTAACGCTCAGCACAGACCGCAATATTTACAATGAATGCCGCCGCCTTGGCTTGGAACGGGCGAAGTTTTTCTCGTGGGATAAATGCGTGGAGAGGACATTGCAGATAATTTACGAAACGGCAGGGAAGTAGTGAAGGTAAGGGGCGCTAAACCCCTTGCCAAGACTTTATTTTTTCTGTATAAATATATCAGTTATTTCACATATGGGGAGTTTCCAGAGTGGTCAAATGGGGCAGACTGTAAATCTGTTGGCTCAGCCTTCGTAGGTTCGAATCCTTCACTCCCCAAAAAAATTATTCTCTTACTGTATTAAATTTTTTCTTTGATAGATTTATTTTAACCCAAAAAAATGAAGGATTCGAACCGGAGCGTTCCTTTAATAATTCCAAGGCGAAGCCTTGCTTCGTAGCGTGCGGCACAGGGATGTGCTGGGAACGCGCAGGCGGGGGTGGAGGGAGAGGACAGGAGTCCTCGACCGTAACCCCGAATCCTTCACTCCCCAACAAATTGTATTTATTTTTTTCTGATGCCGTCGGCCGCCCATGAAATGATTACATTAAGGCGTTTGGAAATGGCGGAATCTATGTCTATCTTTGACGCTACAAAATCGGAAATATCGGCTCCGGCTACGCTGTAGATTAAAATGCCTTCCTGAATCGGTTCAAAGTAGAGCTGAGCTATGAATTTTTCTTCTTTCATAACAGGCACAAATAAATAACTTATATTGCGGAAATTAGTCAGGGTATAGCGCAGACCGTTTTGAACAAGCGCCATGTCGCCGCGGTAATATGTGTTCCCGAAATTGACATCTTTCAGCCTGATGTAAACGGTTTCCGCGCTTGGCAGCGTTTTTGAAGGGGCAGGATCGGGAATTGTGCTTGTTTGCTTGCTGCTCTGAATTCTAGTGGCTTCTTCAAAAAGAGGAACGGCTTGGTTTCTGGTAGCGGAATTGTACAGCCTTCCGCGAAGACCTCGTATGTTTCCCAATGCGTTGTATATGTCAAGAAGATTTACGGAGGAATCGGGAATAACCAATATTGATTCGACAAGATACCCCGGGTTTTTTCTTAATACATTATTTACAATTTGAGGATCCAGCTTTGAGTTTTTATCATTTCCCATTATTATAAAGCCGTTTGTTTTTTGACTTGATTTAATATAGCCGGAATTGCTGAACGCGGAATTTTTTATGCTTCTATTAATGTTTGGGAATACGTCATCAAAAGAACGTGTTTGCGCGAAGATATTATTTGCGAAAAAAAACAATAAGTATAAGATTAACAGTTTTTTCATTAATACGCGCCCTTGCCTATTATAACTACGCCGAACGTTTTAAAAATAATCCATAAATCAAGCCATACAGACCAGCTTTGCTGATAATATAGATCATAGGCGACTCTGTCAAGATAGTCGGAATCTGATCTTCCGGAAACTTGCCATAAACCTGTTAACCCGGGTTTTACTGAAAAAACTCTTGTAAAATCTTCGCCGTATTTTTCAATCTCGTCATCTATAATGGGACGCGGACCGACAAGCGACATTTCGCCTTTTAAAATATTTATAAGCTGCGGGAATTCATCAATGCTTGTACGTCGTAAAAATTTACCTATTCTTGTTATTCTTGGATCTTTCTGCAGTTTATATTTTTCCTGCCATTCTTTTTTAAATTCAGGATCGGTTTCCAATAATTTTTTTAATTTTTCATCTGCGTCTGAAACCATTGTGCGGAACTTATACGTATAAAAATGTTTCCCGTTTATGCCGATTCTTTTTTGTTTGTAAAGCACCTTGCCGCGCGAGTCAATTTTTATAAGTAGAGCGAATAAAAGGAGAAAAGGCAGAACTAAAACACCTCCTAAAATAACCATGGCAAGCTCCATGAATCTTTTAATAAATAAGTTAAAAGTCATGTTAAGCTTATTGCTTGTATCAATACCAAGAACGCCGCTGAAATCGCGCACAGACATCCAAATACTTGTTAAGTTATAAAAATTCGGGATTAAGACGCTGTAACGGAAATACCGAACCGACGTATTTTGAAGGTGTTTTAATTTTATAGGGTCAAGATAAGGCATGGCGACAATCGCCATTTTTATATTGTACTGCTTTACTATTTGCGGCCCCGCGCTTGTATCGTGAATTATCGGGATGCCTTTATATTCATCGTCTCCAAGTAAATTATCGTCTAAAATAAGCACGGGAACATAGCCTGTCCTGATACTGTCCAAAAGACAATCGGCGACAAGTTTTCCCGTTTCCCCGGAACCGTAAATTACCGCAGGTATACCGCCCAGTTTTGATTTATACAAAAACCAGTGCATTATACTTCTTACGGTAAGAAGTATTATTGTGGAAAATATTCCCGCTATTAAGAAGGCTGTATTAACGGCGTCCCATACATGCCTTTCAATAAAACGGGACATGATTATGCCGCCGTAAGCGAAAAGAGAGCCGATAAAAAATCTTCTCATTTCCTCGGAAGGGGCAAGGGAGACTCCGGGGTACAATCTGTGGATTTGAAAAATTAAAATAAAAGCGGGCAGGTACGGCCAATAGGTAATAAATGACTTTGCGTTTATACTGCCGTAATTATTGATAAACCCGTAAATTCTGATCCAAAAAAAACCCCACGCGAAAGAGAGCAAAATGGCGACGAGATCGGAAAAAATAAAAGCAGTTGCAGTGAGCGCAGAACTGGTGCGGCGGTATCTTGTTTTGTACCAAATATCAAAGTCAGCAAGGGTCATTTGTGTATAATATAACGTAAAATAATAACATTTTCAATATAAAGACAGCCAAATACCGAAAAATTATGAAATATTTAATAACTATTGATATTATTTATTTCTTCGATATAATAGAACCATTGAGGTTAATTGTGTTCAAAAAACACGTATTTTTAAGCGGTTTAATTTTTATAATAAATTTCTCCCTTCAGGCTCAAACCCATATTGCGGTTCCCCTTGATAATCCGATATACGCGGTTATTGAGCAAGCTCAAATACGCGGACTTTGCGGTTACCTTCCGTCTGCAAAACCATATTCGCAGGCGATGATTCTCCGCGTTATAGATGAAATACTTGAAAGCGATCCTGTCCTTGAACTTGCCCGCCTTAAAGAAACAGAACGCAATATACTGGAACAATTCCGCAAGGATTTTACTCCCCATAGAAACGGAATTAATTTTACGCGAGGCACTATTTCTTCGGAACATATATGGCACGATGTATATTTTTCAAGTGAATTCGGCGTTGGTTTGGATTTTAATTTCGGAGCGGGCTATTATTATTTTGGTTCGGGGTATCGTTATACGGATGGAGATGATCCTCTTTTTAAAGACGCGGCGCTTCCCGCGTCGGGTGATTTGTATAAAGATTTTAATTTAATTCCAAGTATCTCATTTAAAGGAGATCTTGGAAGAAAGGCTTCCTACGGATTAACGATTAACGGATTTTTCGGAAAATCTCCCAGAACCATACTGGGACAATATGAAACAACTCCGTACGATCCGACTGATGATGAAACGCATTATCAAAAGTTTCCTGCCCGAAGCGAGCCTTTGGCGTATTTTCCGTATACCTATAAAAAAAAGTGGGACAGTTTTGTCTTTTCTATAGATGATATAGGCAACCGTTCAATGTTATGTTATCCGGAACAACTTTCGGTAGGTTATTCCATGTTGTCTGAATTTTCGGGAGAGATTTTCAGCGGGCATATTATGTACCGTTTTTCACGCATAGACAGGGAATGGGCAAGTCCTATATCTAACGGCAGTCTTGTTCTTAATCAATCCGCACAGCCCTTTCTGGCGTTTGAGACGGTAATTGTACCTTTTGAATGGATTTCATTTTCTTCACTGACAGGCGTGCTTGAATACAACAACACTGTCGGCTCAGACAACAGAGCGCTGCTTAAAGAAGCTTCGTCAAGATTTCAAAACGCTTTTTCTATAGTTATGCTGGAGCTTAGCCATAAAAAATATTTTAAAGTAGGTTTCGGAAGCAGCGCCGTTTGGCCCAAGCGTTTTGAGTTGGGCTATTCTTATCCGCTTGCAGAAAATTACCTGTATCAAAACAATATAGGCGATTTTGACAACTTGGCTTTGTTTTTAAACATAGAAGGACAGTATCCTGCAGGACTTGGAAAAGGCTGGCTTTCAGTGTTTATCGATGAAATAAGCATAGAAAGCGGTCTTCGTACAATGGACAGAACAATGTTCGCTGTCCAGCTTGGAGGTTTGTTTTATTTGCCCAAGCTGCCCTTTGCCTCATTAAAATTGAGTTATACAAAAATTGAACCTTATAATTATACTCACGGTATTACAAAAACTCCATGGTACGATTCATTAATGGAAGTCAATTATGTCAATTTCGGAAAACCTTTGGGGTATTACCTTCCGCCCAATTCCGACGAAATACTTCTCCGCCTTCAATCAATGATAGTTCCCCGCAGTACTGTACATCTGCAATACCAGATGATTCGTCACGGCGCTGATTACGGAGACAGAGCGGTAGACGGAAGCTCTCTTTGGTCGGAATTAAAGGATATTGACAGAAGCGGTATGAAAAAATACTTTTTGCATGACGGCGCGTATCAATGGATGCATATTTTTAAACTGGGCGGGGAATATTCATTAACGGAAAAGAAGTTTCCCGTTAAGTTAATTGCCGAGATTGGAGGAGTGTATTCTTACTTTACTGATTCCGATTCGGAATTGGGAACATCAGGCGGCATGAGAGTCATAAATACTCCGCAATACCCTCATTCTCTGGTTTTTATAGGGTTTGCGGGAATTCAAATTTTTCCTAAATTCTAGTATTACAAAAGTTAGAAAAATAGGATAATATTATGTTATGATACAGAAATTTTCTGCGCTTTTAATTTTGTTTTGTTTCTTTTTATTGCCAATCAACGGCTTTTCACAAGAGGAAACAGAGGAAACAAGAGCAACAGAAGTAACAGATAATATTTCGCCGCCGAAAGTAAACCGATTTACAGATACCGTATATGCGTTTATGGGCGTTACTACCAGTAATGTAGTTTTAAACTACGGAAACAGATTGGCGAACGCCGGTTTTGCCAATATGACATTTACGGATATTTGGGATAATATTTACGCCGACCCCGACTGGATGTGGGAAGACGGGGACAGGTTCCATATAAATCAAGTCGGACACGCTTATCTGGGAGCGGTTTATTTTGCGAGCGCGCGCGTCAACGGTTTTAATTTTTATCAATCAATGCCGTATGTTTTTATAGGCGCAGCTATGTGGGAAATGATCTTTGAACCTGAACCGGCTTATAATGACGTAATATCCACAACCGTAAGCGGCATGGCTCTTGGAGAAATGATGTATAGGCTTTTTCTTGAAGCTGACTCTAAGCCGGGTTTTGGGGCAAGGGTAGGCGGTTTTTTTCTAAGTCCTTCCGCTAGTCAAAGCAAGATTTATAATCGTCCGGTTCGAGAGAGAGGCGGAGGCAATATTTACGATTTAACGCTGAGATTCGGCGGAGAAAAATCTTTTGCTTCTTTTCACGGTCATGAGAAACATGAACGCTCATGGAAGAATCCCGGCGGACATATTGATGTGGATGTTGTATACGGCGATCCTTTTTTACAGCAAAGCAAAAAGCCCTATAATCATTTTGATTTATTCGCCGGATTTACAATGACTAATACTTCGTATCAAGCTGCGATAGTTTCCGACGGTTATCTTTTTTCCGTAAATCCCGTAGATACGGATAAAAAAACCACAAGCACCGGTTTAAGCATGCACTATGATTTTTACGATGCGTCTAATGATTTTAAAGACAATGTAGGATACGGTAATATTCCATTTTCAAGCAGCGCACTTGGCTGGACGTTAAAGCATAAATATCGTTTTTCGGAAAGCTCGCATCTGGAGATAAAAACCCATGTTAACGCTGTTATATGGGGAGCCAGTAATTATAATATGCATGAAACTGAAGGTGCTTCGGTTGACTATTGGGTTGATATAGGGGATACACGCTGTACGTTCGGGATAGGCGAAAATGTTAAATTGTCTTTTTCACTGTCTCATAAAAAGGCGGGCACACTTGCTCTTAATGCGTATGGTTATCATATTTTTGCTGTTCCCGTACCATTTAGTTCTTCAGAAGGAAAACGTTCTACCGGAAATATATTTTTCCTTTACAGTACGGCAAGTTATGATTTTCCGTTTACCGAGAGAGTGGGGATAGGAATAAAGGGAAATCTTTGGTGGTTGTTAGGTAAGTATGATATAGCGGATGATGTTAATCGCAGGCTTTTATCAGCGGGTTTTTATACGTGGTTTAAGTTTTAACAACGGATATTTTTTTTAAATGCTTATAGAAAAAATAATTCCGTTTACAGCCGGAATTATTGTTAATTTTTCATTATTGTTTCTTAGATGAAAGGATGGTATTAACCAGCCGTATAATGAGCTTATTGCCGCCGATGTTAATACATCGGTCAGAAAATGCGCCCCCGAGGCTATACGCAATGACGCTACTGTGAGTGCCAATGAATAACTGCCGATTATTACAGGGAGTTTCATTTTAGACTCGGGGAATTCACGGGAAAAAGCGGCGCTTAAAAATGATGCTCCTAAGAATGAAAAGGATGCGGCTCCCGACGGGAAACTTTTATAATAATCTTTTCTTTTTCCGTCATGGATGCCGTCAAAATACATATACGGGCGATACCGTATAACGGCGTTTTTTAACGTAAATGCCGTACCGTAAGTAAACAGAAGGGCTTCGCTGTACATAACTAAATAAGTTAATAAGGTGTTTTTTTCTTTTATATTCGGTATAACCGCGATAATCGGCAGTAACGCTAAAGCATACGCGCTGTTATCGGAAACAAGATCCATGTATTTCTTGTAGGAAAACATTAATGGTCTGTCAAAACCGTTTATATCGTTTTTATTCAGGTTAACGGGAATATTATCAGGTTTATTGTTTACAAAAAAAGGCGTTATACTTATTCCAAGCGACAACGCCCCTAAAAAAAAATCCTTTTTTAAATTAAGCTCATAAACAGTTTGAGAGAATATATTTGTTATTGCGCATAAAAACAAAAAAAATATAAATAATGATTTCTTAATAATTTTATACTCTCTTTCTTTCCGTAATTACGCGTTGTATTCGTTCTTTAAAAGCCTCGCGCGAAAATCTATGTACATGCATATTAAAGAGTTCGCGGTCATTGAATCGATCCCGATTAGCTTCAAAATATTCCATTGCTTTAATAAGGGAGTCGGGAGTTTGTTCGTCAAAGAAAACGCCTGTTACGCCTTCTTTTACCGTATCAACCGCGCCGCCTCTGCGGTAAGCTATTACAGGGCAGCCTGCGGACTGGGCTTCTATCGGGACTAAACCTAAATCTTCAATGCCGGGGAAGAGCAGAGCTTTCGCTTCCGCAAAAATTTTTGCATGTTCTTCGCTTGAAACTCTGCCCAAAAATGTAACAAGACCGTTTTTTTTGTACCGGTTTATCTCTTTCTTTTTCGCGCCCGCTCCCGCAATGACAAGTTTTCTGCCCGATTTAATACAGGCTTCAATCGCTATATCGGCTCGTTTGTAACCGGTCAGCTGACCGAAGAATAAATAGTAATCGGCAGGCTTTCGCTCTATAGAAACAAATTGCTCGACAGACGCGGGACCGTACACAACTTCCGCCTCTCGGTTGTAAATCCTGCGTATCCGTTTTGCCACATAATTAGAGTTGGTAACAAAGCGATCCACTAAATTGGCGGAAGTTACATCCCATAATCTTAGAGAGGGGATAAGCCGCTTCATAAAAAAACGTACTATCGGGTTCGTTCCCCTGAAATATTCGTGGTACATATCCCAAAGGTAGCGCATCGGGCTGTGGCAGTAACAAAGGTGATATGCGTCGGGATTAGCGACCACGCCTTTTGCGGGACCCGCTTCGCTGGAAATAACAAGGTCGTAATCCTGTAAATTAAAATCCATGAGAGCGTTCGGCATGAGGGGCATATAAAGCTGATAGAGTTTTTTAGCGAAAGGAAGGCGGTTTATCCGCGAAGTAATAACGCGCTTGTTTTTTATCAAGGAGGAAACTGCTTTTGGATTGTACACATGGGTATAAATATCGGCATCGGGAAACATCTCAAGCAAGGCTTCGAGCATTTTTTCTCCGCCGCGCATATTAACAAGCCAGAAATGTACAATAGCAACCTTCATTTAAATTCCTTTCTTTTATAATTATAGTATATCTTTTTTGTCTGATTGACTGATTTTATCGACAATATCGCGCACAAGCTGTGTTTTGCCTTTTTGCGTAATCAGCGCCGAAGGCGGAGAGCCGTCTTTGCCGGAACGGATTACAACAACAAGGTTTTCAACTCCGGCAAGAGCGACAGGAATGTCGGAATCGACAAAACAACTTTCCGCTTCCGACATATATACATCAGCGCATGAATTTTCCGAGATAAGACGTGCATAATCATCCCAACTGCCTATATCAATCCAGTCAAAAGACGCGCGAACCATAACGGTTTGGGCGCATTTTTCGGCAATAGCGTAATCAAAAGAAATACGTTTTGTTTCTTTGTAGGCCTTATCCAATCCCGCCCATTTATCCAATACAAATAGATCTTTTATTTTTGTGTGAGAATTTTTATCGGGAGTTTTAAGATTATCAAACGGTGAGATTACTTCTGTTTCAAGACGGCGGTATTCCTCAGCCAAAAAATCACAGCGAAAGGCAAACATTCCCGAATTCCAAAAATATTTTTTTGACGCTATAAATTGTTTTGCCGTTTCACGATTGGGTTTTTCGTGGAAAGCGGCGACATTGTAAACATTTTCCGCAAGGTTTTCAGACGCTTCAATATAACCAAAACCTGTTTCCGGTCCTGACGGGGAAATACCGAATATAACAAGCTTGTTCTGCTGCGCGAGTTGCGCCGCCAAATTTGAATCTTTAATAAAAACATCAAGCGGTTTTATGATATGATCGCTTGTAAGCACCAACATGGTACGGTTAAAACCCAATGTTTTTCCGGCATACGCAAGGGCGCAGGCAATAGCGGGCGCTGTGTTTTTCCCTTCCGGTTCGGGAATTAATACAATGCGTTTTTTTTCATCGGAGTTTAATTTTGAGCAAGCATCTATAACGAAAGGTATATGGGTTTTTCCGGTAACAACGATAACTCTGCCGTCGTTTCCCGAGACTAACCGTAATGCCCGTTCAAGGCTCATGGAAAAAAAAGTGTCAGTTCCGTCTTTTGCCGCAGGTAAAAACTGTTTCGGTTTTCTTGAACTGCTTGCAGGCCAAAGCCGAGTGCCGGAACCTCCTGCCATTATCAGACAATCGTTAATCATGATATATCCTCATTTAATTTCATTTAAAATAATATCCGCCGTCTTCTTAAAAGTATACTTTAATAATAGATCATCCGGCAAAATAGGGGAAGACGGTATTTTTTTGATTAGCAGTTCAGTTAATTTTACTTTTAAGTCTGATAAGTCTGCACTGCGGAAGAATGTTACAGGATAGCCTGAATAAATCTCTTTTAGTACGGGAATGTCGGAAATAAGCGCATGAGTGCCTAAAACCATCGCCTCAAGCGGAGGCAGGCAAAAACCTTCATATAGCGAAGGCTGTACAAGGAGAGCGGCTTTTGAAAGGTACTCCATAACTTGTTCATCAGAAATAAACCCTGTAAATGTAACGGCTTCACTGCCGAGAGATTCGATTTTTTGCAAGACCGTATTGTCGGAAGTACGGAAATTTTCTTTTGAGCCTATAACGACTAAACGGTGGGGCAGTCCTTCTTTTTTAGCGAGACTGAAAGCGTCAAGCAGAAGGTCAAGTCCTTTGTGTTTTTTTATGTTGCCTACGAACACAATAGTTTGCGTTTTTTGTACATTTTTTGGATTAGCGCGGTATTCAAGGAACATCGGTTGTATCGCCGAATGTGTAACAATAACAGGTTTTGCCGTTCCAAGATGATATTGTATTCTTGATTTTGAAAATTCAGAGACGGTAAATATTTTTTTCGATTTTTTATATGCCCTGCGGTAAAACCACATACGCGCGGCAAGACCGAGCTTAGACGTTAATTCCGGCATATCGGCGAAAATAATATCGTGAATTGCCGTGAAAATGGGAATAGTTATTGATTTAGGGATATTGAAATATGGTGAAAAATAAAGATCTGCGCTATTGATTTGCTGCGCTGTTTTTGAGGGGAAGAAAAAATATTCTTTTAGCGAAAAAGGTTTTATATAACATTCAATTATTTTTACATTTGCATTTGAAGAATAACATTGTAATCGCCGGAGATTTCCAAGCAGAATAAAGTTATTATCAGATTGCAGTAACCAAGGCAGACTCTCTCGCAAGTATACCCCGATTCCGCTCGCGTCTATCATCCGGCAGTCAACGCAGACGGTCATGGATTTTTTTCCGGCTTAGTCCAGTTTTTTTCATCAAAAATATTATCATGAACATAATATGTATTCTTTTGATTGATATCAATCTCTGTTTCATTTTTATCATGAACTCTGTGTATCATAATTAATTGGGGTTTGTTTTTTTTCCCTGCCGAAGTAACGGCATTGCCGGTAAAAGGATTTACAGGATTTTCTATTAAATCTTTCATCGTGATAGTCGGGACATCGGCGTTTGTCATAAAAACCGTATCGGTCTTCATTTCACCTTTAGCATTGAAATCTTTTACCAATAACAACGGATTAAAATGATCAACGCTAAACGGTAAATTAGTTTTTGTTACAAATGAATTATCAAGAATACCGTGATCTGAAACTAAAATTATACGGGTATTATCGTATACTTCATGCCGTTTAAGAAAATCAAAATAATCGGAAAGCCGTTTTATAGCCGCTGCGTTAGAATGATACCTGATTGCCCAGTTAAACTGACTTGTACCGTAATCCGTTACGATAACCTGAGGCTTATAAAGCGGCGCCTGCAAAAACAAACCTTCATGAGCGGTATTATTTACCATTAATACGGCAGATTTCTCTTTTTTTGATTCAAAATCGGTTAATTCGTCTAAGTAATCAAGTACAGCATAACCATTTAGAAAATTTCTCATTCTATATTCTGAAATCGGCGCGCACCATGTGCCTTTATAATATACGCCCTGCCTGAAAGCAAGAGGAATTTCGCGTAATATCGTATACCATAAAATATTACGTTTTAGGACTTCACTATGAGGCGGTAATACAATATTGTTTCTTTTCAGCCACAAATTGGTATACGCTCCGTCAGTTATATAGGCCGAAACATTTTTATCTTTATCATAAATACGCAAATCGGGAATCCAGTTGTTATCAGCATAGGTTGGATCAGTTACGGTTACGGAAAAATGTGATTCTGAAAATATTGATGGAATCATAAGCAGTGCTTCTGTTCTTTTTTTGCTAAGCGAAACATCCGGACGGTTGTTTAATCCCTCAGGCGTGTATTCGTAACCGCCGAAAATCGGAGGCGCGCCGCCGAATGTCCATCCGTTGAATGTAACTGTATTAGGGTAATAGACAAATCCGTCATATTTTTGATATAACTCGGGACTTTCATCGAATATATACGGAATAAAAACGCTCTGAGCCATATCAATCATGATAACTAAAACATTTTTACCGATTTTGGAAAGGTGAATGATAGGTGAAATAGTCGATTCTGTTTTCTTTTCAGGTGTGTAGTATTGTGAAAGTTTTTTAAATTCAGCGTTGATATAAAATAAGTTTTTTACTGAAAAAGGAACAAGAGCTATAAATAATATTATAACAAGGAAGGAGAGCGCTTTTTTCGCTTTGCTTATATAAATAAGAAATAAACCCAAAGATAAAATTATCAGAACTAGCAAATTTACGGATATTTCCCGCATATTGTGAGTTACATTACTTGTAAATACAAGTTCATTGGAAATAGATCCGTAATCTCCGGGAAAGAAAAACACATTACAGATAGCGGAAAATGAGACTATTGCCATAAATATTGAAAGTATTTTTTTTGTTTTTTCGGAAAAAAGAAAATAAATCATTAACGGCCAAAATACAAACAACCCAAATGCTTGAAGAGACGTATTGAAAATAAAAAAGAGAGGTGATGAAACACTGTCAATAAAAGAAAATTCCTGAGGCGAAGAGCCTATAAGCATGGATGGGATAAAAAAACCGGTTACAGTCCACAAGATAAGGAGCGAAAATAAATAAAGAGAAAAGGTTTCATTTAATGTCCAAAAACTATGTTTTATTTTTTTTATAGAACGTGCTAAGAACGGAATTATCCATGGAAATATTCCGATTATAACGGAAAGAACTGCAATTAAAGCTCTGACTCTCGGATTCTCGTTATAAATAAACAGTATAAAAAACGCTAATGAAAAAGCGAGAATTGAAATAATACCGAATAAAATAAAATGTTTTTTTCTAAAGGGCAGTTTTATGTACCCGTTCTTTACAAGCGAGAATAAATTATTAAAAGTCCAATACAATACCAGTCCTGAGGGGGAATTATACAGTAACACAAGAAAGACGAGAGCCATACCGTATATTTGTATTTTTTCTTTAAATGCAAGACCTTTGGTATATAATGCTCCGGCAGCGCAGTTTATAAGAGTCATCAATATAGGAAGAATATTTATTCCGCCGGCGAAAGGAAGCAGTGCGTCCGGTTTTCCCAAGTCCTTAATAAATAAGAAAGGAACACCTTTAATAGATTCTAAATGTGAAAGGTACGAATAAGCGGCGATAAAAAACGGAATTTGAATTAACAACCCAAAACTGCTTCTCATTGCGTAAATAGGGTGATAATGATTCTGGCGGTAATAGGCAGATAAAATCATATAACGCTCATCACCGCTGAAAACCGCCTTGATTTTCGCTATTTTCGGCGTCAGCCGTTTTTGTATATTGCGTTCAACTTCCTGCCATTTTTCTGCTACCATGTAGAGCGGATGGCACAGTACGCTTACAGCCGCCGATATGAAAATAATTGTGATTCCGGCTTTAGTAAAAAGAGATTGAGCGAACATAAAAACAAATTCAAGAATTTGAGTTATAGGGTAAATTATAATCGTGTAGAAAAAGTTAACCACTTATTACCTCAGTCATAAACTCATAAACATGTTTTCCGGCCTCGTTCGTATACTGCCAAGCTGTTTCGCGGGCTTTTCTGCGGGCATTTGCAAGATTTTCGCTGTCCCCGGCGTTTTTAATTATTTCTGTAATGCGCGGAAAATATTCTTCCTTAAGTTCAATACCGGTTTCTTTTACCGTTTTTAAAAGCCACATCTCATGATTAATATCATCGGCGTCATAGGGGCGAAGATCAAAATCTTGACTCACATATAATACCGGTTTGTCACGCAAAAATATATAATCTAAAATGATTCCTGAAAAATCCGAGATCATTATATCCGATTTATTAAGAGAATAAATATTTTCACGATCATAATCCCATTCGATATTTTTTGTTTCTTTGTAACGTGCGTGCAGGTGTTCCAGTATTTCCGGTTCAGCTTTTTTTGATTGAGGATGGGGACGGATAATAATACGCCAGCCGGACGCGGCAAGCGGATCAAGGATTTTTTCACCGTAACGGGTTAAAATAGCGGAAGCACCCCACGAAGGAGAAACTAATACGGTAAAAGGATGGTTTTCTTCCGCCGGCAGGCTTTTAATTTTTTCGGCGTATACGTCAAGATAACTGCATCCTACGGTGACAAGTTTCTTTTCGGGAAGATTTCGCTGATGCTCAAGAGTCCTTATATCTTCAGCCTGATAATCTCCGGTTAAAAGTACGGAATCAAAATAATCAAAACTAAAAAGACGGTATATTGTAGCGTCAACCGGAGCGTGAAGAAGGTGCGAATAATGTTTAACCATTTTTGAACGTTTAAGTTGGTAGACATCAAGACCGGGGGTAGTCATAAGACAGATTCCGGCGCGGAGGATATTAAGGCGGGCAAATGCGCGGTTCCCTTCGCCGATAAATTCCGGTTTTACAAAACTCCATGAAGTATCAAAGACAGGATCATCCTGCGCGGAAGTAAGGTATAAAAGCGGCTTTTTATGGTTTTCAAATTCATCAAGGACGGGTTTAAAAACATTCCAGTACTGTTTTCCCTCGTTGTAAATTACAAAGGAATGATCCGCAGAAGCTGTATTAACGGCTTTTCCGCCGGAAAAAAATACTTTCAGTTTAATTATCAGCGCACGGCCGAGAAAATAAACCGTTGCCGCTGCTCCTATTAAAATTGAGAATAACGCGCTTCCCGTTCCCGGATCAATGTAAAGCTGGTAAAAATGAATCATAAATTCTCCTTAATAAAAAAAATGTTCCGTAAAATCCAATAAATTTTTAAATGATTTTAAGTTATCTGTATTTTCAATTTGTATATTGTTTGTTAAAAATACAGGAATACAGCCTGCGTTTTTTCCGGCATTAACATCGCGCATATCATCGCCGACCATATATGATTGTAAAAGATCAATGTTATATTTTTCCGCCGCTTTAAAAATCAATCCCGGTTTTGGTTTGCGGCAATCACAGTTTATTTTGAATTCGGGGCGTTCGCCTTCAAATCCTTTATCCGGGTGATGGGGACAATAAAAAAGATCATCGATATATGCGCCGTATTTACCTAAGTCGGTTTCCATTTTCATGTGGATTAAATCAAGCGTTTCAAAATCAACTTCGCCGCGGGCTATTACAGGCTGATTTGTGATAACAATGGCAAGATATCCCAGACTGTTAATTTTTTTAATCGCATTCGCTGCGCCTTCGATTAATTCAAAATCTTCTGGTTTGGTGATAAAATTATTAAATATATTGATAGTGCCGTCTCTGTCTAAAAAAACGCATTTTTGCTTTACCGAAAGATTTTTTTGCTTTACAATCCCATTTTCAATATCTGACGTAACTTGCACATAACGCTCAGGCGTACCCATGTCTTTTATGTATTCGGGGGTAGAGTAGGCGAAAATTTTACCGCCGGAAATAGAAGGCTTTAACATATCGCGGTCAAGATCGACTTTTTCTTTTGACTGCGGACAGTTTTTCAAGAATTCAGAGGAAAGTATATGAATTCCTGCGTTTACTTGGTTTTTGTAATATGTGCGCTCGTCCTCTTTATTCAACCAGCGTGTTACCTGATTATTGCCGTTACTGAAAAGAACCGCGCTGTCATAGGGGTGGCTGTTGGGATGTACTGCAAGAGTAACATGGGCGTTTTTTTCACGATGAAAATTTATCATGCGTGAAAAATCAATATCAAAAATAATATCGCCGTTTAATAAAATAAAATCGTCAGATAGATGTTTTAATTTATATAACGCTCCTGCGGTTCCAAGCGGATCAGTTTCGTTATAATAAGTAATATTACAGTTAAATTTTTTGCCGTTTCCAAAATAATTTTTTATAATTTCGCCTAGGTGTCCGATAACGAGAATAATTTCCGTTAAACTGTTTTTTTTAAGACATTCAATCTGATGTTCCAGTATCGGCTTTCCGCAGATTGGAATCATCGGTTTGGGAATATCGCTCGCTATTGATGATACGCGGGTTCCTTTGCCGCCCGCCATTATTACAACTTTCATTAAAAGAAATGGTTCTCCAGCATCTGGCACAAACAATGATATACAGGCAGGTGCAGTTCTTGTACTTTGAAAGTTTCCGTTTCCGGTACAATTATACTTACATCAGCTATTTTTTTAAGCTCTCCGCCTGATCCGCCTGAAAGAGCGATAATTTTAAGTTTTTTTGCTTTAGCAACCGCCGCAGCGTATAGGATATTTTTTGAATTGCCTGAAGTAGATATTGCAAGTAACACATCAGTTTCTTTTCCGTAACCGTAAACTTGCTGAGCAAAAGTGATATTACCGTCGATATCGTTTATACAGGCTGTGTTAAGCGACGCGTGACCGGAAAGAGCGATTGTAGGAAGTCCCGGCTGCATACGTGGAATAAGATAATCTGCAATTTCGATATCAACTTTTTTTATATCGCTGATAAACGAATCGGGAAGATTTCTTTTTTTAGAGAAAGTTTTCATTAGTTCACCCGCTATATGTTCCGCGTCGGAAGCGCTTCCGCCGTTACCCGCTATCAACAGTTTGCCGCCGTTGGCGTATGAATTGACGATAATGTCAAACGCCGCGCTTATATCGGCTTTAACAGATTCCAAAGAGGGATATCTTTGAATTAATTGTTGTATATAGTCCAACCCTGTGTCCCCGTTTCGGTAAAACTTGGCGTTAATACCATTCCTTCTTTTTCCTTGAGCGCTCGAATGAGCGCTATTCTTTTACAAGGATTACAGTATATCATCATAAATCCGCCGCCGCCAGCGCCTGATATTTTTGCCGATTCCGCTCCTTTGTCAAGCGCATATTGGTATAAGTCATCTAAAAATGAATTGGAAATTGAAGCGGCGGCGTTTTTTTTGGCAAGCCAGCCGTTTAAGAGACAATCAGAGAAACCTTTAAAATCCCCTTTTAATAACGCTTCTTTCATAATCACAGACTGTCTTTTCATTTCATGCATACTTTCAATGTTTTTAGCATCGCCTTTTTGAGTATGTTTAATTTGTTCACTGATAATATTCGCGCTTTCTCTTGAAACGCCGGTGTAGTATAATATAAGCGATGATTCAATTTCGTTTCTAATCCAGCGTTTAAGGCGAAGCGGGTTAACGATTACACGCTCATTTTCATAGAATTCCATAAAATTAAAGCCGCCGAATGTAGCGGCATACTGGTCTTGTTTGCCGCCGGCAAGCCCTATGTCTTCGCGTTCAATTTTACAGGCAAGAGCTGCAATATCGTATTCGCCTAACGGCAGATTAAGCCATTCTTCAAAAGCCTTGATTATTGCCACAACCATTGTGGAAGATGAGCCAAGACCGGAACCTGCGGGCGCATCGGAGTAAGTTGTCATTTTAAAGGAAAGCGTTTTTTTTGCAAAATCGGAAATAATTCTATTGTAAATACCGCAATGAAGGGGCAGGGCAGAGGAAACAGGAAGTTTTTCACCTGTCTTGTATTCTTCTTGTTTGCCCAAATCTGCGGCGAAAAATTCTATTTTGCCTGAATCATTCGGTTCGATAGTACAGTAAGCGTACATATCCACGGTGGCATTTAACACATAACCGCCGAAACGGTTGTAGTAATCGGCAATATCGGTTCCTCCGCCGGCAAGTCCAAGTCTTAGCGGGGCTTTAGATCTTATAATCATAAAAAATCTCCGTTCTTATTTATCATTTCTTATATAAAGTTTAATTCCGCTTTCATCCGATAAGAACCTATATTCATCGTTTATCATTTTAAAAATCGGCTTAAGATTATCATATATATTTTGATTAATCCCGTCTTCCGGATCCGATAACACAATAATTGCCGGTTTATTTACAGTTATATCGGAAATAAGCTCTTCTCTGGCGGTGCGTTGTATGTAGTATACTCCGCCGCTTTGATAAAAGAATTTTGACGCAATATCTCTTTTGGTAAACGGATATATATAACCATTATAACCGATAGATATAATTTTATCGCCTAGTTTTGTATTATCATCTATCTTTTTTCCCGCTTTAATCAGTTGGGAGCCTGATTTATTGGTAAATATTTTTGGTATACTATAAAAATATTCGGATATTTCCTTTGAATAAATAAAACAAAGGAACAGGATAAGAATTATATTTCTGGTTTTATCGGTTTTTATTACAGAAAACGCGGAATCAAGAATATCAATAAGAAAAATAATTGCAGGGATAAAGAATGGAATAAGAACCATATTGTAATGACTGTCGCCGTTTGCGAAAGAAAGAAATAACATCATAAGAAAATATGAGATTGTATATCCGACATAGTAGTTAAAATAAGTTTGTTTGAATTTTGTTATTATTATAAAAAGACCGAATAATAGAGGAAAGAATGAATAATTTCTGCTAAATACAATAAAAAAATTCTTTACAGTTTCCTTTAAATTATCGCCACTGAAACCTTGTTTTGCCCCTCCAAATACAACGTCGGTCAAAAAATCATTCATAATTCCGTTTAATTTTAAATATAAGAATAAGGGAACAAAAGCAATGATAATTCCAATGAAGAAACCCGCAATGTATCTTCCCAATATTGCATAACGCTGTTTAATTATAGATTCTATAAAAATTATTATACAAAAACCAACCCAAAGCGGAAACATATTTAACCTGATCATAATAGCGCAGACAAAACAAATTCCTAAAATTATTAGTTCAAAAAAGCTTGCTTCCTGTTTTGAAGAAAAGAAATATTTTGTAAAAATATATAATGAAATCATTAAGAATGGCATGGAATATTCTTCCGTTCCGGCATTGACCGAGAAAAACGCGGTAAGTTGAATAAACGTAAAAATAGTTCCCAGCAGAGCTTTGTATTTATCTGCAAAATATAATGCGGTTTTATACGCAAAGAAAACAGAAACTAACATTAAAATAAGTTCAGTAAACCAAATACCTGTGAAACTTCCAAGATACATACCTGGTACGTTTAAAAGATATGTAAGCGGTCCCTTGTTATCAACAAGGTCTTTGTATGGTAAATACCCGCGAATTATTCCCTGAGAGATAGTTACATATACAGATGAATCAATATGCATTTTTCTGAAGTTTATAGGATTATAAGTAGAAGTAAACAATACCGCAAAAGCGATAAAAAAAAGAATAGCATACAAAATTATATTTGACTTGCTTGGTATATTAATTTTCATTTTTTCTCCTTCGAAAAATAACAAATTTTGATATAATAAAATTTATAATCATTCCTGCGGCAATTCCGCACGCCTGTGCTATAAATTTCCACGGCAGGACAAAATTGGCTAAGACCAATTTCATTACAATGATGTTAACGCAAAGTCCGACCAATGATCCCAATAGGAACATTGTCCATCTTTTTACTGAAACTCGCGTATTTTCGGTATATTCTTTGAATGACCATAAATGGTTCAAAAAATAATTCTGAGTTCCGGCAACAATAAAGCATAAAATGCTGATAGGTATTTCCGGTAATCCTGCCAAGTCAACCAGCAGAAAGAAAATGAGAAGATTGGTTATTGTTCCAAGACCGCCTGTTACGCCGAATTTTAAGAATTCGTAAATCAGGCGAGTTTTCTTATTTTCCAAACGTCCCCCAACGCCTTGAGCAAAAAACTGCCCGACATTTTTGACTGCCCTTTTTTTCTATCGGGAAAAATAATTGGTATTTCCACAATACGGCAGCCGATTTTATGCGTTTTATATTTCATCTCAATTTGAAAAGAATAACCTCTGCAAACAACCTCATTTAAACCTATTTTTTCCAACGTACTTTTACGCCACATATTATAGCCGCCTGTAAAATCTTTGATAGGACACCCGAGTAAAACTTGGCAGTAAAACGCACCGCATTTGGTAAGGATATTTCTGAAAAAGGAACGGTTTTCTATTCCCCCTCCGGCTACGTTTCTGGAACCGATTACCAAATCGGCGTTTTCAATTTCTTTGCGCATAACTGGAATATATTTTGGGTCGTGTGAAAAATCGGCGTCCATAGCAAGAAAAATATTAAAGTTGTTATTGATACCCCATGAAAAACCTTCAAGGAATGCGGAAGCGACGCCCTGTTTGCCGCTCCTTTTAAGGATGTGCAGTGCGGGCTTGCCTTCGGCTATTTTTTCAACAGCTGCGGCGGTTCCGTCAGGTGAATTGTCATCTACCACGAGGATATGATTGTCAGGTAAGATTTCAAACACCGATGTAATAAGCGGTATAATATTTTCTATTTCATTGTAAGTTGGAATTATTACCAGTAAAGAATTGTCCATAAAGTTACTTCCAACCTATAGAATCAAGATAACTTTTAAGAACTTCGGTAAATCTTTTCATTTCATGCGGTTTTATATCACCGATATTCGCTATTCTGAATGTATTTATGTTCCCAAGTTTACCCGGATAAATTGTAAACTCATGTTTGCGCGCAAGATCATGTAAATCTTCAAAACTGTATTTCGGAGTATCAGGATCAAAAATAGCGGTAATTAAGTGAGACTGATCTTCTTCTTTTACCAGCATTTTCAGGTTAAATTTCTTAACAGCGTCAATAAGAATACGCCAGCATTCAGTATAACGCTCCCAGCGTTTTTCCACTGTTTCTTGTTTTGTTTCAAGAATAGCTTGTCTGAGGGCGTAAAGCGTTTGAACAGGCGGAGTAAATCGGGTCTGTCCTGTTTTGGTAAAATGCGCATATTGATCGTAAATATTAAGGTAATAATTCCGCATTGGGATATTTTTTGTTTTTTCAAGTTCGCTTTTTTTGCAGATAACAAAACCTACGCCAGCCATTCCCTGAATATTTTTATTTGAAGTGGAAGCCATAAAATCAATACCGAGTTTTTTTAAATCCATAGGCATTCCTGCGTATATACTCACAGCGTCAACTATAGTAACCATGTTGTATTTTTTTGCTAACGGACATATAATGTCAAGCGGATTAAGCAAGCCTGTTGTGGTTTCGTGGTACACAATGCCAAGGTGGGTATATTTTCCTGTTTTAAATTCATTCTCAAGAGCGGTAATATCTATTTTTTCGTAAGTGGAGCTTTTAAATACAGTGTGGTTTATTTTATAAACGGCCGTTATTTTCGCTATTCTTTCCCCGTAAGAACCGTTATCAACGATAAGAATATTTCCGTCTTCGGGAACGCAGGAAGAAATCATCGCTTCATCGGCGGCAGTACCCGAACCGCCGAAAAATACCGTTTCATATTCGGACGGGTCTGCGGCAACGGCAGTAAGCTCTTTGCATACCCATTTCATCACATCGCCGAATTCTTTTTCACGGGGACAAATGTCGGCGCAAACTTGGGCGTATTTAACGCTGTCGCTCGTTGTAGCCGGTCCCGGATTTAACAAAACTTCGCGGCGTATTTGTCGTAACGATTCGTTTTCCTGAATAAGCGGCAGTATTTCATTTTGCGCCATTTCAAGGTGGCTTTCGTCGTCAATTTCCCGCCAAGCGTAATATTCAACTTTGCGGATAAATACGGGATTTGAAGAAGTACACGCCATGATTGCGTGTTCATAGTCAAGTTTCGGAAGCTCGGAGCGTTTTTTTTCGTAATAAGCGCACATCGCTGTAAGGAGCGAGCGGGAAATTTTTGTAATCCCGACAAGCTCTCCGTAGGTAGAACCAAGTTCCGCTTTGTTTTTTGAAAGCGCCTTTAAAAACGAGCCGTTAGCCGACTCTAAGTACACCTCATCGCCTGAATTGGTCGCGCCGGAAGCGAGGATAACGTTTTCATGAGTATCATTGCAAAGGACAGAAAGCCCTATGCTGTCGTAGATAAGGTCTGATTCCAATAGCAGAAAATCGTCAGTTACATAGGGAGCGCATACGCTTAAAGTAGCCATACTGCTTGTTGTTTCGTAATCGGCGCTGAAAGCTGTTTGTATTGCCGGATATTTTTTTGCAAGCTCATTGTATGCCTCGGCGTGATAACCCGTACCTATTATAATTTTTTCAACGCCGCAGGAAAGCAGTTTTTGAACAGACCATTCAACAATGGCAATGCCGCCCAATTCAAGAAATCCTTTCGGCATCGCAGCTGTTTTTTCTTTTAGACGAGAACCAAGACCTGCCGCGACAATAACCGCCTGTTTTATCATATATAATCCTCAATAAATTTCATAAACGCTTCTTTGTTTTCCTGCGGCGACGATTTCGGCCGCCCCAAATCTTTACGCGCGCCTTTTTTTACTTTTACTTCAATAAACGTAAGCCCTTCGTTTTTATTAGATAAAATCTTTTGTAACTCTTTCTTTATTTTAACTTGATACACTTTTGTATAACCGCAAGCCCGAGCAATGGACGGAATATCAATAAATGGCGCTATAGTAGGCTGTCCTCCGACAGAATCATGAGCGCCGTTATTAAGTACAATGTGGCAGTAGTTATGCGGTTTTTGCGCCCCGATTGCGGCAAAAGAACCCATGTGCATAAGCGCCGCGCCGTCTCCGTCAAGACAAGTAACTTGTAATTGCGGTTTTTGCAAAGCGATAGACAGCGCAATGGATGACGCATGACCCATAGAACCTACAGTAAGAAAATCGCGCTCATGACCTGTGCCTGCTTTATCGCGTAACTCGTATAATTCGCGTGAAATCATTCCCGTAGTGGACACGATAATTCCTTTTCGGTTTGCGGCAATTTCTTCGATAGCTTCTTCGCGCGTCATTACTGCGTCATGTTCTTCTTTTTTTTGAAGAGTATAGGGCGCGAATGTTTCTTTGCGTATAACAAGAGCATAAGGTGAACCTGTCTCGGAAATTGTTTTAAAGCAGGTTTCAATCTGGCTGTTTACGCTGTTTTCGTCTTTTTCAAGCACCGCATAAGGGATACCCATGCTTTCAAGAAGCGAGCAGGTAACTTTGCCCTGTTTGACATGCTGAGGCTCGTCATGTACGCCGGGTTCTCCGCGCCAGCCTATGACAACAACTACCGGTATACGGTAAACGTCGTTATCCGCAAGTGAGAGTAGAGGATTGACCGCATTACCGATACCGGAATTTTGCATATATACAAGCGGTATGCGGTTTGCGGCAAGATGATATCCGCAGGCAAGACCGACAGCGGCTCCTTCGTTTACCGCAATAATATGGTTTTGCTTCTCGGCGTGATCCGTAATATACGCGCAAAAATCTTTAAGGAGAGAATCGGGAACGCCTGAAAAAAAGCCTACTCCTTTTTCGATTAGTTTGTTATAAAAATATGACGCTTCTATCAATTATTTACCGCCCGGAATTAATTCAAGTATTTCTTTTATCGGCATACAAACAGCGTCCGCTTCCAAAGAACGCTCGTTTTCCAAAATCATTTTCGCGGTGTTCATCATTGCGGGATACGCTGAGCGCAGCATGTGGTTTGCGTAGATAATAATATTCGCGCCCCAAGATGCAAGTTCCTTCTCTGTAAATTTGTTATATGTTGTAGGAACAAGAACAATCGGAACATGCGGATATGCGGCACGGAAAAGCGAGCAAAATTCTTTAATATCATCGCCTGATTTTTCCTTGCTGTGTATCATAACGCCGTCAGCGCCCGCTTCGACAAAAGCATGCGCTCTTTCCATAGCATGAGAGACGGGGAAACCGGCGATTAAACTTTCAAGACGCGCGATAATCATAAATTCTTTTGTAACCTGCGCCTTTTTGCCGGCTTTAATTTTGTCACAGAATTCGGAAATAGGGCATAATTCCTGATTCACATCAGTTCCAAAAAGTGAATTTCTTTTAAGACCGGTTTTGTCTTCTATAATGACCGCTGATATTCCGTTTCGTTCAAGGGTTTTTACCGTGAAGGAAATATGCTGACCGCCTGTGTCTCCGTCAAAAATTATCGGCTTAGTAGTACATTCAAGAATATTTGTCAAATCGTGCAAACGTGTTGTAAGATCAACCGCTTCTATATCCGGCTTTCCCTTGCTTGTGGAGTCCGTTAAACTTGACGACCACATTCCGTCATAACTGTGCAAACCGTCTTCTTTTTCAATTTCAAGATTTTCTATTATTAAACCGGACAAACCCGAATGCGCTTCCATAATTCTTACAATCTTATTTGTCTCAAGAAGTCTGCGAAGAGTTTTTAAACGAATATCCGGCGTTGTTCCGACAGAACGTATCGCCTCATTAATTGAAGATGAATTAATTCCCGCCGTATAGGGAATTTCGATAACTTCGCCGCCCAGTTCCTTCATTACCGCAAAAACTTCATCGCGTTCTTTTTGCAAGGGACCGCTCTTCCAGTCGTCTCCGTGAATGATATAATCGGGTTTTAATTTTCGTAAGTTAGGCACGTAACTCCATTCTTCCTGCGGGATTACCTGCGCTACACCCTTTATGTTTTCAATAACGTCTTTTCTCTGCTCATAGGTCAGATAGGGCAGGCGTTTATGCGACGCGATAGCGGAATCTGTTAAAAGTCCGACGGTTAATTCGCCGAGTATTGCGCCCTGACGGATAATATTGATTATACCCGGGTGAATAATATCGCCGCGCATCCCAAGATATACTGTTTTTTGTTTGCTCATAGCGTAAAATCCTTTATAATATTATATACTTTTTTTGCGGAAATGTCATAGGAATATTTGGCAATAATCGCGTCCGGTGCTTCAACAGGGTCATTAAGCAGAATATCAAGATCCATATCTATGTCATAAGGATCGATATAGTGCGCGGTTTTTCCGTAGATTTCGGGAAGACTTGCCGCTTTTGCGATAATAATCTGCGCTCCGCAGCGCAGAGCTTCAAGCGGAGTAAGACCGAAACCTTCATAATAGGAAGGCAGAACGAACGCCAGGCACTTTGTCATTAGGGCTTTTACTTTTGAATCGTCAAGATAGCCCAACATTATTATATTATTGGGAATTTCATCGTCAAGTTCATTAACTTTTACGGTTGAAAGGCTGGTACCGGAAACAGCAAAAGTAGATTCGGGATGTTTTTTAGCGTACTCAATAATCCACTTAATATTTTTACGTTTTGATAAACTACCCAATGAAAAAAAGAATTGTTTTTCTTTTAGCATGGGAAATTGTTCAAATATAGAAAAATCAGAAACAATATCACGGATATGATCCGCGCTGCTGTAAATAACATCTATTTTAGCGGGATTAATGTTAAATGTTTCACTGATTTCTTTTTTACTGTACTCTGAAACAGTCGCTATTTTTTTTGCCAGATACGCGATAAAACGGTATTGAATTCTGCTGTAAAACCTTGTGAATTTATCCCTTTTGCTGATAAAATCTTCGGGGAAAAATTCACAATAAATGTCATGTAAAAAAACAATACCGGGTGCAAGAGGAATACAGCAATTGCCGAATTCAAGAATAGTGTATTTTCTGTTTTTCAGTAAAAAACCCTGCAATGTAATCATTTGCCAGCGAATATTTGATTTACTCTTTTTTTCCAGTCTGATAATTTCAAGGTTTTTATAAACAGGGATATTTTCCGCATTAGACGGAATTACAACGGCAATTTCATCTTTTTCGCAAAGATTATCCAAACGGCGGGTAATTTCATACGCATAACGTTCAATGCCGGTAAGTCTGCGGCAAAGAAAATCACCGTTGATTAACACTTTCTTTTTTAAACTCATTTTTTATTACCGTATTCTTGTATTATCTCATAAACCTGACGAGCTGAAGTATCATAAGTATATTTCTTTAAAATTTCATCAGGCGGCTCAACAGGCTGTTTTAAAATTTCATCTAAATTAACATTAGTATTAAACGGATCAATGTAATGAGCGGTGTTTCCGTAAATTTCAGGAAGACTTGCCGCGTTTGCTATTATTATCTTTGCGCCGCAGGATAAGGCTTCAAGCGGGGTAAGACCAAAACCTTCGTAATAAGAAGGGTGAATAAAAGCCTTGCATTTTGTCATTAGGGCTTTTACTTTACCGTCGTCAAGATAACCGGGAAGAATTACATTTGACGGTATAGAACTTGACAATTCATCTACTTTAACGGTGTTAAGACTGCTGCCTGAGATGACAAAAAGAGACTCCGGATTCTTTACCGCATAATCTACAATCCATTTAATGTTTTTTCGTTTTGAAAGGCTTCCAAGAGAAAAATAAAATGGTTTTGATAGGGCAGGGTAATTGTCAAAGACAGAATAGTCGCACTCTATGTGTTTAAAATGTTCCCATCCCAAATTAATGACACAAATTCTTTTTTTGCTGATATGGAATGTTTTTGCAATCTGATTTTTTATGAAATATGAATCCGTAATTATTTTTTTTGCCCTGTATGCAATAATACGGTTAAGTATTCTAAAATAAAAACGTTCATGTTTTTCACGCTTAGTTATAAAATCCTTTGTAAAAATATCACAATATATGTCATGCAGAAAACTTATCCCGGGATAAAACAATGAACAGCTATTTCCGTAATCAAGCGATATTGCTTTAATTTTTCGTAAAATTTCAGGCAGAACAAATTGTTCCCATTTAGGCAAAGAACCTATATTTTTTTCATAATTGATTACTTTTAAATTTTTGAAAACAGGAACATTTTTAGCGTCCTTTGTAATAATTATCCCTATTTCATCTTTTTTTGATATTTCATCAAGACGCTTTGTTATTTCATACGCGACGCGCTCAATTCCGCTTATATTGTTGCAAAAGAATGCGCCGTTAATAACTATTCTTGGATTGTTATGCTGCATTTTCAATAATTACTTTTGTCATTTTATCAACGGTTTTTTCCCATGAAAAAAGTTTTGCTCTTTCAAGCCCCTTTTCTATGTATTGTTTTCGCAGATTCTCATTAAAATATAAATCTTCAAAAGCCTTTATGCATTGTTCTTCGCTGTCAT
>Ga0268262_10001460_pt1 | contig 29250 bp, 28 predicted proteins | sample TergutNc150P3_FD_190354 | JGI IMG/M metagenome (GOLD analysis project Ga0268262, IMG submission 190354) | Nasutitermes corniger P3 segment gut microbial community from laboratory colony in Florida, USA - Nc150 P3 (SPAdes) (version 2) | ecosystem: Host-associated > Arthropoda: Insects >... | reverse complement strand
ATGCCAAAAACATACCGGTTATCGCCATGACCAGCACCAATGTTATCGGCAACAAGGATATATTCCTCAGTTTGGGCTTCCAGGATGTTCTCGCGAAACCGCTGGATGTTCTTCATCTGGACGAGGTCATCAACACCTGGATTGTGAAACAGGCCTGATACCGGATACTGTAAGTTATATTGAAAAGAAGAATAGAACCACGGAGGACACGGAGTTACACGGAGGTTTTAAGATATTAGTATCTTAATTCCTCTTCCTCCGTGGAACTCCGTGTCCTCCGTGGTGAATCTTCTTGTGTTAATTTAAGAAAAAAATTAACCACGGATTTGTTATGAAGAGATACCTTTTACTGATATTGTTCTGTTCAGCGCCGGCGTTTGCCCAGAACAGCGGCCCTTCGATAGATGTCTCTGGTCCCGCGGTGAACGCCGCCTACCTGTGGCGGCAGGCGGTTGGCGGGGCGGTCATCGGGCGGCCAACGGTTCAGGTGCAGTCGATAGTGATGGCGCTGGACGGTGGCAACATCAAGGCGTATTCTTCATCGGGCAGGCCGCTGTGGAATTTTTCGGCGAAAGGACGATTAAGCCCCTTTGTTACCCGCTCGCTTGAAGGCACTTCGTATATTTGCAGAACAAACGGCATTTTTATCGCGGTTAACCGGGTGGGAAGGGAACTCTGGCGGACCAATATCGGACAGGCGCTTGCCGGGCCGGTAGTTTTGGGCTGGGACGGCAGGGTGTTTATCCCCGGTGCCAAAAAAATTTTTTGTTATACCGCGTCGGGGAACCTCCTCTGGACTCGGGATCTTGCGGGCAAGATAAGCGCCGGCCCCTGGCTGGATCAGGCAGGCGGCATTCTGCTGATTCTGGAAACCGGCGATGCGGCGCGTTTTGATCCTTACGGCGCGGCGGTAGTCCGGCGCCTGCCCTCTGTTCCCCGCATGCTGCTTTCCGTCGGGCGCTCTATTGCGCCTAACGATCACGCTCCCGGTCCGGCGATTTTGGCCCTGTACCGGGACGGGAATTTACAGTTGATTGATCCCGCTCTGCCGAATACCGCGCCGCTTGATCTGCCCCGGCTGCCTTCACCGCCTGTGGCGGCGGCAAGCAGGGGAAACAATGCGGCGGCGGCCCTTGCCAACGGACAGCTTGTTCTGTTGTCAGGTCTTGACGGAACAATACTCTGGACTGCCGACACTTATGTCCGGATGGGAAACGACGCGGCGGTAATTTACGATGAGCGGGGCATTTATGTATTGAGCGTAAACGGCGTCGCGGGTTTTACCGTTGACGGCGAGCGTTCGTGGTTTGCCACGCTGAAGAACGCGTCGGGCATTCCGGCTTTTGATGACGAGGGGGTCCTTTATTCGGGAGGAACGGACTGGATACTGTACGCGTGGAAACTGGAAGACCGGGCATTGAACCAAAAACGGAATCTGTACGGCCCCGCTCCGGAAGGCTCCTACGGACTGCCGCCGTCTTCACTGAGGGTTTCTTCCGGGTTCAACGATGAAGCGCAGATAAAAAGCAACCTTGAAACCATACGCCGGGAAATTCTGGCGGGCAGGGTAGGGGAGAGTGAGCGCGAATGGCTGGGTTATCTTATGGAAACAGCGGGGGGCAGTCTGCGGCAGGGCACCTCTTCTTTTAACCGGCCCCGTTCCCTGATAAACAACCGGATTCTGGCCCTGCAGCTTTTGTCCCGCATCGGGTCAAGGGAAACCATTCCCTGGCTGGCGCGTTTTTTCAGAAACGAGGAAGAACCGCTGGTCAAGGCCGCCGCCGCGCGGGCGATAGGCGACATAGGCGTAGACCCCACCGGCGCGGCGCTTCAGGAATTTCTTGCCGCCATAACCCCGGAAAATCCGCTGTTTGACGAGCAGGTTCTCATTGCGATAGCCTCCGCCACCGGCGCTTTATGCCGTTTTTCCGGCCCCCCCCTGTTCAGCACCGGCGCGCGCATACTGGTGCTGCTGAGCAATGTAAAACGGCCTTCAGCGGTACAGCGGCAGGCGCGTCATGAGCTGGGTACGTTTGCGGGGGAGTAAAGAAGAGAGAAGAATTTTCACCACGGAGGTCACGGAGTTGCACGGAGGGGGAGAATTAATCGAGTCGGTGTAACTCAATAAAACCCCATAAATCTTCGGCTTTTTTCCGGTTCAGGACTTCCTGCAGGGTTTTGTTGTTTGAATTGTCCGTATAAGGGGCTGTCCAAACAAGGGTATACTTTGAATCTTTTGCTATTTTTATAACGGCATTGGCGGTAGTCCCTCTGCTTCGGCAGGCGCAGAAAATAATCTTGCAATTATTTTTTATCATTTTTGGCAAGTCGCGTTTTATTTCTTCCGTTACGTCGCCACGAGTGCATATACCGCAGCGTTTACCTTTAAGAACTATTTCAACTATTATATCCCATGGACGTTCACAGACATCCCGCGGCGGGTTTTCTTCCGGCTTAAACCAATCAACGCACTCATATGGTTTCGATAAAAGAATGCCTGCCAGATTTCTAAGAGTTTGTGTTTTACCACTGTTTGATTTATTACACAGACATACGATAAATTTTTCCGGTAATTTCCCTCTTTCCTGTTTTGTCATTTCCTTTTCTCCTTTTTATTTAAAATCCTACGATTTTATTTGAATAACTGCTCCAGCCCGAAGCTGCCTTATATGCGGCGACACTGGCTGACGGAACCTTGATTTGCAGATATGAAAAGGTAGAACCGGTGAATGCGAGTGAACTCATTTCCGGAGGTGTCAGCGCGTAACAAGTTACTGTTGTAAGGGAGGAACCATTATAAGCGTTCTCACCGATGGATGTTAAGCTTGCCGGCAATGTGAGATGGGTAAGGTTTGTCGTCAAGAACACTTCCATGCCGATAGAAGCCAGTCCCTCCGTCAGTGTAACCTGGGTAAGGTTCGTACACCAGGCGAAGGCCCCTCTGCCAATGGATGTAACTCCTGTCAGTGTAATTTGGGTAAGGCTTGTACAGCTATGGAAAACGCCGCTACCAATGGAAGTGATTCTCGCGGGCAGAGAAGTCAGGGCAAGGCTTGTGCAGCTATGGAAAGCATTATCGCCGATGGAAGTTAAGCCAGCGGGCAGTGAGGTCAAGGCAAGGCTTGTACAGCCAGAGAAAGCAGAGGCGCCTATGGAGGTTAAGCCAGCGGGCAGGGAAGGCAGGGCAAGGCTTGTGCAGCTAGCGAAAGCACCATCGCCGATGGAAGTTAAGCCAGCGGGCAATGAGGTCAAGGCAAGGCTTGTACAGCCTTGGAAGGCATAGTCGCCGATGGAAGTAACTCCTGTCAGTGTGACTTGGGTAAGTTTCGTACAATCACGGAAGGTTCTTGGGCTGATGGAAGTTACCCCAACTGGCAGTGTGATCTGGGTAAGGTTTGTACAGTCTTCGAAGGCTCCTATGCCGATGAAAGTGACTCCCGCGGGCAGAGAAGTCAGGGCAAAACTTGTACAGCCACTGAAGGCAAAGTCGCCGATGGAAGTGATCCCCGCGGGCAGTGTAGACATATCAAGGCTTGTACAGCCAAAGAAAGCAAAGTCGCCGATGGAGGTTAAGCCCGCCCCGCTGAAAGACTTTAACACAGTAAAGCGAGAGAAGGCCGAGGGAGAACTACTACCCGTTATGCTTGTTAACGTATCGGGTAGTATAATCTTCACGATTGTATCATTAGAATTACCAGAGAATGAAGTTTCATTCATTGTACAGGCGGAAAGGTCAAGGCTTACATATTTGTTTGATCGTTGAATAGCATTATATACAGAATACCAATCAAAATAGCCAAACCAACTCCACTCACGGTCTGTGTCTATCCGCAAGGACAAATTTATCGGATCGGAAGCGTTTGTTCCGCCCGGCTGCGCTATAAGCCACTCCGTAACCGAGTCGGGGTAAAATCTCCATCTTGCATAAAGGGTGATGTCCGAGGTTAATATCTCGTCGGAAGACCACGACCATATGTTGATACACTCCGCTTCTCTATACCAATTAGAAAAACCATAAAATAATTTGGACGGGTAAGGTAATTCATAGACTGTATTCCTGTCAAGCTGTACGGTTTTATTGGCGGTATCGCCGTCCCAATTCCCCCCATTGGGGTTTAAGGTAACGGTAAAGGTACGGGTTGTTACCGTAACAGTAAATTCAGCGCTTTTACCGCCGTAGCTGACAGTTACGGTCTTGCTTCCCGGCGTACCAGAATCAAAGCCGTTGACGGCTAATTCGTTGTTATCAATTACCATGCTTGAACCATCACTGTAGACGGCGGTTACCACAAGACCGGTAAGAACAAGACTCTCACCAATGGTGTAGGTGGTTTTTGTTGGGTGACCGGTAATAAGGATAGAAGTCAGGGTTTTATCCGCCGCGTTAACCGTAACGGTAAAATCAGCGCTTTTACCGCCGTAACTGACGGTTACGGTCTTGCTTCCCGGCGTGCCAGAATCAAAGCCGCTGACGGTTAATTCGTTGTTATCAATTACTGCGGTTGAACCATCACTGTATACGACGGTTACCGCAAGACCGGTAAGGACAAGACTCTCACCAATGGTGTAGGTGGTTTTTGTTGGGTGACCGGTAATAAGGATAGAAGTCAGGGTTTTATCCGCCGCGTTAACCGTAACGATAAAATCAGCGCTTTTACCGCCGTAACTGACGGTTACGGTCTTGCTGCCCGGCGTAACGGAATCAAACCCGTTGACGGCTAGTTCGTTATTGTTAATTGTTTCTATGGTACCGTCGCTGTAAGCCGCTTTTACTATAAGACCGGCAAGGTCTATGACTTCGCCGGTGACATACACGGTTTTTTCAGGCGGGACATTTATTGAAATACCAACCAGGGTTTTATTTGGATTGTTAACCATAACGGTAAATTCAGCGGCTTTACCGCCGTAACTGACGGTTACCATCTTGCTGCCCGGCGTACCGGAATCAAAATTGCTGACGGTTAGTTCACTGTTATCAATTACCGCGGTTGAACCGTCGCTGTAAAACGCCGTTACCACAAGACCGGTAAGGACAAGACTTTCACCGATAGCGTAGGTTGTTTTCGTTGGCGATGTGGTCATAGCAATACTGACAAGGGATTTACCCGCCGCGTTAACTGTAACGGTAAAATCAGCGGTTTTTCCGCCGTAACTGACGGTTACGGTTTTGCTGCCCGGCGTAACGGACTCAAAACCGCTGACGGCTAATTCGTTGTTGTTTATTACCGCGATTGACCCATCGCTGTAGACGGCGGTTACCACAAGACCGGTAAGAACAAGACTTTCACCGGCGGTGTAAGTGGTTTTAACGGGTTGACCGGTAATAAGAATAGAAATCAGAGACTTATCCGCCGGATTAACCATGACGGTAAAATCAGCGGTTTTTCCGCCGTAACTTACAGTTACGGTTTTACTGCCCGGTATAACGGAGTCAAACCCGCTGACAGCTAATTCATTGTTGTTGATTACCGCGATTGACCCATCGCTGTAGACGGCGGTTACCACAAGGCCGGTAAGGACAAGGCTTTCACCTGCGGTGTAGGCGGTTTTAACGGGTTGACCGGTAATAAGAATAGAAGTCAGGGTTTTGCCCGCCGCGTTAACCGTAACAATAAAATGAGCGGATTTACCGCCGTAAGTAACGGTTACGGTCTTGCTGCCCGGCGTAACGGAGTCAAACCCGCTGACGGTGATTTCGTTGTTGTTGATTACCGCGCTTGAACCGTCGCTGTAGACGCCGGTTACCGCAAGGCCGGTAAGGACAAGGCTTTCGCCGATGACGTATGTGGTTTTTGTTGGTGATGTAGTTATAGTAATACTGACAAGAGTTTTAGTGTCGGTTTTACCGACAGGATGAGAGCAGGAAATAAAAAACAGTCCAAGCATGGCAAAAATAAGGGCGATTTTACAGCGCACGTGGAATTTTTGATAATTCATGGTAATTCCTCCGTTCGTTTTACCGAAATATCGTTATTACCATCGGATTATAATACATATATATCGTTAATGTCAACAAGAAATTGCGGATATTTTAGTAATGTTAGTTAAGATGAGCTTTAGGGATAATTTGAAACAGGAATTGAGTTTTAACGGAATGCTGGTCAAAGAACTTGCCGCGTTAACAGGGGTACAAAAAAGGGCGCTGGATACTTATTTACTGAGTGAAAACGCCTCAATGCCCCCTGCCGATACAGCGGTCAAAATTGCCAAGGCGCTCGGCATAAGCGTTGAATATCTGGTAACAGGCGATGAGCCCTCCCTTCCTGATGATGTGCGTCTTTTAATTAAAAATTTATTACGGCTTGATACTAAAGACCGGAAAATTATTACTGTTCTGGTTAACGCTTTGCTTGAAAGACATTAGTAAGGTTAGCAGACAAGTTGGCACATAAGAAGATTACCCCATTTCCTCAAAAGCATCCCGAAGAAAAGCGTTCAAAAACAGCAGCCCTTCGCGTGAAGGGGCAAGGCAACCGCTGTCCTTTCCCGTTTCAAAAAAACCCCGCCCGCGCCAGCGGGCGATGGTGTTGGGGATACAGTCCTCAATGCCGCAGCCAAAGCGCTGTTTGAAGATCATCTGGTCGGGCCCCGTGCGGCAGCGAAAACCCATGAGCAGGCTTTCCCGGATAAGGTTGGCTTTGTCCAGTTCTTCAACACGGGCGGAACGAATACGGGGTTCCGGCGCGGCAAGGTAGGCATTGATGTCCGCCGGATAGGTGAAGCGTCTGCCGCTGCCGCTTGCGTCATTGATAATCGTGCCCGACGCGGCGGGACCGGTGCCGAGCCAGTTTTCCATATGCCAGTACCGTGTATTGTGAACGCAGGTTTTGGATGGCAGGGCAAAATTGGAAACCTCATACTGTGCGAGCCCGGCTTTTTCCAGCATATCACGCCCGGTAATCCACAGATCGTCGGCTTCGTCCCCGCAGGGCAAATAAGAATTAACCACGGAGTACTGCTGTCCGTTGGACAGCCTGGAGTTGCACGGAGTTTTGATACGACAACCCTCTCTTCCTTCGTGAAACTCCGTGACCTCCGTGGTAAAAAATTCTTCCTGTGCAACCCGTTTACCCAAAGGCGTTTCCGGTTCAAGGGTAAGGCTGTACAGCGAAACATGCGCCGGCTGAAAAGCAAGAACGCGTTCAATGTCTTCCCGCACCACCGTGGCAGTTTGAAAGGGAAGGCCGGTGATAAGGTCAACCGAGAGTGCGCCGGGAAAATATTCTGCGGCCAAAGCAAGCCGTTCTTCAAGCAGTTCACCGCCGCCCACCCGGTGTACCGCCCGGCGCGACGGTTCGTGAAAAGTTTGAACGCCCAGGCTTATTCGGTTAACACCACCGGAAACACAGGCCCGCAGAAAATCCTCATCAGCCGATTCGGGGTTGGCTTCAACGGTGAATTCAACAGGAGTTTTTTTTATCGGTTCCAGTAATGCCTGTAAACCGGCAAGCAGACGTTCCATGCGCGCCGCTCCCAATACCGAAGGCGTCCCTCCTCCTATATAAACGGTGGGGACATTATCAACGCCAAAGAAGCCAAACTGGTACTTAATGTCGCCTAACACCGCTTCAATAAAATAATCCATGAGGGTATTATGTTGCCCGTTGACGGCAATCGAATAAAAGTCGCAGTAATCGCAGAGGCCGGCGCAAAAGGGAATGTGTATGTAGAGCGATGCGGTCATGCGTTGACTATGGACGGCCTATTCGCGCCGGGGGCCAGAACCGGAATACCGGCCTGCCGATTATCTCCTGCGCGCTGACCGGCCCCCAACTGCGGGAATCGCCTGAGTTTCCACGGTCATCGGAAACGACAAAATATTCGCCGGAGTTAAGCACTATTTTGTCCATGTTGCCTGAAAAGGGAATCGAGTCGTCCCACAGGGCCGGAACCTGGGGAATATTCGGATGATAGGGCCGGTCGGAAAGTTCAAATTCGGTCAGGGAATAGGAACTGTCCGCCGGCCTTACCCGCAGGACAAAATTAGTCATGCTTATCTCGTCTCCGGGAAGGGCAATCAGCCGTTTGATGTACAGGTATTCATCCGTTTTTATCATGCTGTACCGTTGCGCGGTAAAAAAACGGACAAGATTATCAACAATAATTAAAAACCAGTTGTGCTTTACTTCCCGCCTGGTATCGATCAAAACAATATTCCCCCGTTTGAAGGGAGTCCTCTCCGTCTGCTTAAGTTCCGCAAGCAGGGAAGGCAAGGCTGAAGAAGCTACCAGAAAACGATCCCCGGCGCGCAGTCCCGGTTGCATGGTATTGTTCTGCAAGACCCACACGGAACAGAAAAAAGTACTGATTATGTTATACAACAGATACAGGAACAGCAGGATCAACACCGTCCGCAGCAGTTTATGGCGTTCCTGTTTTTGTGCCGCGTAAGAATATTTAAGCGCCTTGTCAAACATTACCACCCCCGGCAGCTAGCGAATGATGCCCATCCGCTTCAGGGGCCAATATATTACCGATCCCCCGCCCAATACCTTTGAAAGCCGTACCGGTCCAAAGTAACGTCCGTCCCGCGAATTATCCCGGTTATCGCCCATGGGGAAAATCCTTCCTTCCGGCACATACCATCCCAGCGAATACCGGGCCGACAATACCGCATAACGGCGGTCATGGGGCATAGCCCCCCGCAAGGTTTCAATCCTCGCTTTTTCGTGGGCAAGGTAGTCAAGGTAACGGATAGTGTTTACCGGCGTCATCGCGGTTTGCACTCGTTCAGGCACCGGCAGCCCCATGTCCTGCCATGCGGAGGCCTTCCCCGCCATTTCCAGCGCCGGGTATTGATCTTTTTCCATAAGCCGGCTGATCCGGTGCTTCCAGCCGTGCCGGGCGTTAAATTCCCGTTCATCCGCCCACCGGTCTTCCCCGGCAAAACGGACCTTCATTTCGCCCCGCTCCATAATAAAGCGATCGCCGCCCATCCCCACCGCCCGTTTTATCAGAAAATGCGCCCGCGGCTGGCCCATTTCATCACGGTCAATATCCACCAGCGAAATAGTCAGCATATAGATGATCCGCTGGGCCACGTCAAAAACCGGCCCCCGCGAAATGTACGAAGGATTTTCAAAAATAATAATGTCGTTCCGTTGGGGCTTAATGGGGCTGGGCAGTTTTACCAGACCGGGCAGCAGTTCCGGCCCGTAAATAAGTTTATTGACAAATATCCGGTCGCCAATCAGCAGGGTATTGATCATGGAACCGGAAGGAATCACATAGGCCTGCAGCAGGTACTGGTTTGCCAGCAGCACCATACCCGCCGCCCAGATAAAAGCCCCCAGCCAGTCCAACAGGGGATTTTTTGCTTTCTGTTTTTCTTTTTTGATACGCCGTATCCGGTTTCGCCGGGTCAACAATCCCTCGGTTACGCTTTGGAGAGTATCAAAAAAGTCACGTTGTTTGGGGGCCATTACAGTACTATAGCATAAACAGGGGAAAATGGGGAATAGGCGGCGGAGGGAGGGATTAAACCGGGCTTTCGAATAACAAATGTTACTGAATTTGACCAATACTTGACAACTACTTGCTCATTTTATATAATTTGAACTTGATTAGATTAGGCAGCCTTCCGTATTGTGGATACGGTCCCCGGTTGTGTAATGGTAGCACGGCAGACTCTGGATCTGCTTGTGGGGGTTCAAATCCTCCCTGGGGAAATGAAGCTAATTCCTTACGTTGTAATGAGTTAGCAAAACAATTAAAGAATAACTACCGTATAAACGGCGCTATTTCTTCTTCTAAATACGGAAAAAAAATCAGGAAAAGATTTTTTTTCAAGAGGAGGCATTATGCGCCGATATTTTTATCTTTACCCAAACAAAAAGGGGTTTTTCAGAGAAGCGGTGTATGAACAAAAACTCGGTGTGGATGAAATAAAGCCTCTGTATTTGGCGCTTTCTCGCTGTGAATACTTCATGGTAGAATCGAAATAATGACTAATATACTAGAAAAAGGCGACATAGAGAAGGATGACCGTTTCAACGTGAATTCAGCAATCGGTTACGCGTGCTTCCAGCAAAAAAAAAGAGATAAAAGAGATATATATGCTGCATAATTTTATAGAATTCATAAGCCCGTTTTATTTTCCTGTCATACTTGCCGGGACGGTGTATTTTTTTATTTTATCGCTCGCCAACCACTATGAGATGTGGCGCTTTACCTCCGCGCCGGAGATATTCGACGGGCCTATGGTTTCCGTGCTTGTCCCGGCGCGTAATGAGGAGCAGAATATTGAGCGTTGTCTTGACTCGCTGCGAAGCCAGTCCTACACAAAATATGAAATTATCGCGTTGAACGATAATTCGACGGATAACACCCTGGAAATTCTCAACCGAATCGCCGCTTCAGACGGCAAAGTGCGGGTCATCGACGGCAAACCGCTTCCCGATGACTGGTATGGCAAGCCTTACGCGCTGCACCAGCTGGCTCAGGAAGCCAAAGGCGAAATACTGCTTTTTACCGACGCGGACACGATACACACGTCCGCCAGCATCGCGTGGGCGGTAACCAATATGCATAACCTTAAAGCGGACATGATATCGGGTTATGTCGGACAGGTTTTTAAAACCTTCGGGGAAATACTTACAATACCAATTATGTTTTTTATTACGGGGTTTGTAATCCCCCTTTTTATGAACCGTTATACGAAACATCAATGGTTTTCCCATGCGATAGGCCAGTTCATCGCCGTCCGAAAGAATGTTTTTGACTCGATAGGCGGCTGCGAACATTTCAAGAAAAAAACCCTCGAAGATGTCTACATGAGCCGTTACATTAAAAGTAAAGGATTCCATACCAGGTTCCTCAATATTACCGAGCATGTCAAATGCCGGATGTATAACGGCTACCGGTCCGCGATTGAAGGCATTGGAAAGAATATAATTGATTTTTTCGGGAAAAGCTCCTTCATGCTTTTATTCATAATATTTTTAACATTCATTTTTTTGGTTTTGCCCTTCCCCCTGCTGTTTATTTGCATTTTTACTTCAAGCCCATGGAGTTGGTATATTATCGCCGCGGTTGGACTGCACACTCTTACATGGCTGTTTATGTTCATGGGCCAGAAGCTGAACTGGTGGTACTGTTTTTTTTGGCCGCTGATGTTCGTCAATTTTATCTATATGGGGTTCTGGTCATGGTTCAGGACGGTTTCCGGCAAAGGCTTTCTCTGGAAGGGCAGGAAGATAAGCTGATGCCGTACAAACACAGCCGCCCGGTTATCGATCTTTCACCCTGGTTCAGAATAGCCACGGCATGGACTTTTTACATGATCATCCCAATAGCGATGTGCTTCAATTTTATACAGTTGTTTTTTCTGCTAAGCGTTCCAGAACCGGCGATCTTTTGCGGTATTCAGACCGTAATTACGGTTTATTCATACCGGTTATGACGATGATGAGGAAATCGGCTGCGGCTACCTTAATACCGATGTTACAGAATACCCGATGTCGACATGGATAAATACAGTGAACATTTACTCCCTCGATCCGTGTTGACTTACCAACTCTGAATTGTTTATAATTAAGCATGTTTGTTTTTATATACAGACTAACTTTCTTATGATAAGGAATAGCTATGGACAATCTGAAACAGCAAATTAAAGAGTTGATAATCAGCGCTCTGGAACTGGAGGATGTAAAACCGGAGGATATAGTTGATTCTGAACCTCTGTTTGGGGAGGGTCTGGGCCTTGATTCCATAGACGCCCTTGAACTGGGATTAGCGATAAAAAAGAAGTTCGGCGTAAAATTTGCCGCGGAAAATACAGACAATAAAAAGTATTTTGCCTCTGTGGACGCTTTGGCGGCGTATGTTGAGTCTGAGGGAAGAACAAAATGACCAAGGAAGAGGTGTTCCTGAAAATACAGGACATCTTACTGGTAATCCATAAAATTCCTTTAAGGCTGATTTCCCTTTTTGTTATAGGCTTTGCCCTTATTATTTTTATTACCGGAACATCCAAAAAAAGCAAAACAAAAAACGTTTCCTTCTTTTTGAACATCGCGCTGCTTTTGGGACTTGGGGTGTTATGCTTTATTATTAACTCTGCTATTATCCTGAAACTCTATCCTCTGCTGATTAATATTCTATTCCTGACAACCTTTGGCAGAACTCTTTTTTCCCCTCCAAGCATGATTTTCCGTTTCGCTTTAATGCAGGATAAGACCCTCCGGGGATCCCTGAATGAAAAAAGAATCGCCGATTACTGCCGTAAAGTAACGTATGTTTGGTGCGGATTTTTTATCATTAACGGAAGCATAGCCGCGTGGACTATTTTTTCCGGTTCAGATATGTTTTGGTTTATATATAATGGAGGAATCGCTTATATACTGATGGGCGCCATCTTTGTGGGGGAATTCATAGTACGAAAAATAGTACAGAAAAAGATGCCCAAAAGCGTTGCGCTTTCGATGTTTAAGAATAATTCCCGTCCCCGTTCAACAATCCTGTGCTACGAAGGCGCGTGGAGCGATTCTGTTTACAAAACATGGGGGGATTTTCTTGAAGGTACTGCCGAACTGCGCCGTATAATTAACGCGCAAAGCGCACTTTGCGGCGAAAAATGGCTGCTCCACTGCGAAGATTGCTGGTATTTTCTTCTGGCTTTTACCGCCCTGCTCCAGTGCAAAAAAGAAATACTCTTAAGCGCAAATATAAGTCCCGCCTATATCGAAGAAATACGCAGCGGCGGTGTACCTAACGGCGCGGTTCAGGCAATAGCGCCTTTTCTTACCGACCAAATTTTTCCTGAAGGTGAATGTCCGCAAAACACTTTTCTCATTCCTTCACTTTTACAGAATTTGCAACATGTGTGTCCGTCAGCGGACACGCCTGCACAAGAAACGCCGCCGATTAACGCGGACGAAACATCTATCATCATGTATACATCGGGAAGCACCGGGAAACCCAAAGCCGTACAACAGAGACTTACTGAATTTGAAGCCGACAACCGCTTTATAATTTCCAAATGGGGCGATGAATTCCTTAAACGAAAGTTATGTTCCACCGTAAGCCAGCATTACATTTACGGACTTTTATTTTCTATTTTTTTGCCGTTTACTTTAGGAATACCTTTTAGAAGAAATAGAATAGAATTTCCCGAAGAGATAGAAAAATTATCCGATACGGAATACATGGTTATTACAGTACCGGCTTTCCTCAAGAGGGCCGTGGAAACGAAAAAAACATCCGGCCTTAATTTGAAATCGCCCTGGATATTTACTTCGGGCGGCGTTCTTAAGTTTGAAACCGCTGAAAAAACAAACGATGTTTTTGGCTTTTGGCCCGTGGAAGTTTACGGCAGTACGGAAACTTCAGGTATTGCGTGGAGGCAATCGGTTAACGGCCAGGAGTGGACTGTCTTTGACAACGCGAAGATCAGCCAAAATAAAGACGGATGTTTGATTATCCGTTCGCCGTATATCAAAGACCCGGCAGGTTTTGAAACAGCCGACATGGTAGAAATACTGAGCGACGGGCGTTTTTTACTCAAAGGGCTTACAATACAACAAAGATTACCGATTACCGAAATGAGTGCTTGACAAAACAGATAAATTCAAGTAATATGACATAGTTTTTAACTTTTGGTATTATTTTGAACAGTACAAAAATGGTTATAATTTTGTTCCTTTGCTGTTGTTCCTGCACCACGAATACAACCGGGGAAAAGCAGTTGAGTGTCTACCTGACCGGTAGTTCAAAGTATATATTACTGCCTCCGGAAAATATTGAAAATTCCTTGGACATGGCCCAGCAGATTTCCGCTTCCTACAAAGGCATGAAATTTTTCCTCAATGCCTGGGTAAAAGCGGACGAAACAGGGATTGATATGGTCCTCTTAAACGAACTTGGTACACGCATGGGGGAACTCTCCTACTGGAACGGGCGGATATCTTTCTCATCTCCGATGGCTCCCTCAACCCTGAAACCCGAATATATTGTAGCCGATTTTCAACTTTGTTTTTACAATACGGCGGCGCTTCGTCAGGCTCTGAATGACTGCGGTCTTTCTTTTGAAGACACAGGAAATAGCCGCCGTATCTTTAAGGGGAAGACCATTCTTATAGAAGTTGAAAAAGATCGGAATACTGTCACGCTGGTTAATCATCGGCGGGGCTACACCTATACTCTGGAAGGTAATTTCGAGTGAAAATAATTACCATTTTTATGGGGCTGCTTTTATTTACAGGCGGCCTATGGGCGCAAACCCCACAGGAAGAAATTTTCAACCATCCTCTGGGACCGCAGACGATGGACGCTTTCAAAACAGCCTGTTTGCGTCTTGCGGAACATCCTTTGATACGCGGAAATTTTGAACAGGAAAAGACTATAAGCAGCCTTAACCGTTCTTTAAAATCATCGGGTAATTTTATTATTGCCGCGGGTCTTGGTTTGGTATGGGATACGGTCAAGCCTTTTCCCTCTACCCTTACTCTGGGGAAAGATTATATGATTCAGTCCAAGTCCGGCGGACAAAAAACCGTTTTAAACGCCCAGGGGAACGAAACATTTCTTCGCATGGCGGATGTCATCAGCGCGATATTTTCAGGTAATAGCCGGGGGTTAATAGATAATTTTTATGTTTTTTATTCCGGCGGCGCTGACGCCCCATTGGAATTGGGACTTACCCCGAGAGATACCACTATCAGCGCCTTTGCGGAAAAGATCATTATAAAAGGCTCCACGACAACCATCAGGTCAATACAGATATACGAACGGAACGGCGACTCCGTACAGTATGTATTGACAAACCATAATTATCCTGCAGAATTGAATGCCAATGAAAAAGCTCTTTTCGCCCGCCGTTAACATACCCGTCAAAGGGTATTGGCTATGGCTTTTATTCCACCTGACCATTCCTCTGTTTCTCTTTCTTTCCGTTTTTACCAATGGGCCTGTCCGCGTAAATACCACGATGATTGACATGCTCCCGAGTTCCAGCCAATCAAGATCGGTAATGGAAGCGGATATAATCCTCGGAGAAAGAACCGAACGGGAACTTGTTATCCTTTCCGCCGCACCGGATTTTGAGAACGCGAAAAAAGGCGCTCAAATGTTATACGCGGAATTTGAACATTCGCCTGATTTTGAAAGTATTTCCTTATATTATGATTCTGAAGTTATGGCTGAATTCAGCCGCTATCTGTACGATTACCGTTTTGTTGTTGCCGGGGAAGAAACCCTTGCCTTGTTGGAAAACGGCAGAGCGGAAGAAATAGCGCAGGACGCGCTTGCGTCCGCTTTTGGCGTGTTTAATTTTATCCCGCTAACACATATCGAAAGCGATCCTTTCCTTCTTGTAGAAAGACGTATGGAGGAATTTTTATCGTCTTCCCAGCTTCTCAGCGGCGGTCTCACCATCAAGGAAGATGTCCTTGCCGCGGATAAAGAAGGAACATGGTATGTATTGTTACGGCTAACCCTTGCCCCGAAGGGAACTTCCCTGCTGGCGGGCCAGAACGCTGTCAGAAAAATATATGCCGTCGCGCCCGAAATAAAAAAATCCGTACCGGGGCTGGAATTTTATTTTTCAGGGCTCTCTTTCCACAGTTATGAAAACGCTTCAAACGCGCAAAGGGAGATTTCGTTAATCAGCACCATTACGATTATTCTAATCTTGATTATGTTTCTGTATGCCTTCCGGTCGCTTATGCCCGTCTTTTTCTCCGTTTTGGCGGCAGGAATCTCTTTAGGCGTCGCCGCCGCAGCCGCGCTCCTTGTTTTCAGGGAAATTCACATCACCACCTTTGTCTTTGGAACTACCCTTATTGGTACCTGTGTGGATTATTCAGCCCATTTCTTTGTTCACTGGAAGGGAAATAGGGCTTTAAAAACAGGCAATGAGATTCGCTCTCATATTTCAAAAAGCATTATCATGAGCTTTATTTCTACGGAAATTTGTTTCTGTGTTTTTTTGTTTGCTCCATTTCTCATTCTGAAACAATTCGCCGTCTTTTCCATGGCGGGGCTCCTCAGCTCCTTCCTTACATGCTTCTGTATCTTCCCCATGTTGAAAATGCCAGAGGAAAAGAAAAGGCGGTTTGCGCTTTTTGAGGGGAAAATTTTTATCCGCCTTAAAAACATGTCCCTGCCGCGGTTCATACGGCCCGCTCTTGCCGCAGCTTTGCCGACTGTTATTCTGGTGATTCTTGTCATTAACTTTTCGTCTGTAAAAATAGAGAACGACCTTTCTTCCATGTACACCATATCAGCTTCCATGCTGGAATCGGAAAAGCGGGCGGCGCAGGTTTTGGATTACGGCTCAACGGGCTGGTACTTTATTGTTGCGGGATCAAGCCCTGAAGAAACACTGGAAAACGAGGAACGCCTTACCGCGCGTTTGAAAGAAGAAATAACCAGAGGAAACCTGGTATCTTTTCTGGGGACTTCGTTATTTGTCCCTTCTATTAAAAAACAGAAAGAAACCTACATTTCAATGAAAGCCCTGCTCCCTCTTGTTCCGGCTCAGTTTGAATACCTTGGCTTTTCTTCACATTATGCACAAGCATTTGTAGACGAATTCAACGCCTTCACGCGATATTGTCTTCCGGAAGACGCGCCTTCTCTCGCCGGCATTTCAAAACTGTGGATAGGTCAATCGATCAACGGAGAAGACTGCTACTACTCCTGCGTCCTTCCTCTCAAACCGGGAGATGAGGCTGTCTTTCGCCTCATCGCCGATGAATTTGATTCTGTTTATTTTGTTAACAAAGAAAAAGATATACGCCGTGATCTGGATATCCTTACCAGAACCATACTTTTATTCTTTCTGGCCGCCTGCTTTGTCGTATCCATCACGGTCTTTGTGGTATATTCCTGGCGGGACAGCCTTAAAATCTGCGCAGTTCCCCTGCTGTTGATCCTGTCCGCGCTGGCCGCACTGTCAGTCAATAAGATTCCCCTTGGCTTCTTTTCCGTCGCGGCCCTTGTGCTGGTCTTTGGATTAGGGCTTGATTATATCTTTTATATGATCGGAAGAAAACACGGCGAGGAAATAAGGCTTACATCCCTTGCGGTGGTTTTATCGTTTCTGACTACCCTTCTTTCTTTTGGCGCTCTGGTTCTAAGCAATTTTACGCCAACTCATATTTTTGGTCTGACCGTTTCAGCCGGACTGTGTGCGGCTTTTATTTTTGCTATGCTTTTACAAGACAGCGCTTCCTGAGAAAACCAGCATGTATATTATGTATGTTTTTGCAAGAATTGAGCGATGACTTCATCGTATTCAGTTTTCTGGGAAGACCTGACGTGAGAATGTCTGCCCTTCTTGAAAAAGCGAAGCTCCTTGTATTTCGATGTGCACGCGTTAAACAACTCCTCTCCCTTCTGTTTAGTACAGAAAAGATCCTGCTTGCTCCAGATAAATAGAATCGGGATGTCCATATCCTTCATACATTTTAGCGGCGTATCCTTAAAAAGCCTGACTCCGGTAAACGCATAAATGAGGAAGAAGCACAGAGAAGCAAAGAGAAGCACAGGGAAGGAGGGCCATTTATACATCCTGAAGTACCCCTTATATATCTCATAGTAGCTTTGATAAAGACCGTCCGTCACTATCCGTTTTACCAGGCCGCTTCCGGCGCTTTTTAGCTTAACGTATGTATAAACCGCCGCCGCACCGCCGATGCAGGTACCGTGAATTGTAAAATCGTTTATACCGTACTTTTCGTTTATCAGTTTAATCCATAAAACGCAATCATCGCTTTCCTTTATCCCGCACGTTTGATACTTTCCGTCGCTTAGCCCGTGCGCCCTGAAGTCGAATACCAAAATGTTGTAGCCGTTCTTGTAATAGACATCGGCAAAATAGTATGAATAGAGCAATGATTCCGTCCGCCCATGCAATATTACGGCGCATTTATCATACCCGAAATTTACGTACTCGCCGTATAACGTAAGCCCGTCGCCGCTTACAATACTTAGTTCCTCCGTTTTTTCCTTAAACCGACCAATCCATTCTACGCCTTCGTTGAACATACGCATTTGCTGTTCGTCCTTTTTGTTGGTGCAGTCTCTCGTTCTTTCCTTCTTGGGGTTACGGTAGTTTGTTTGATAAAAAATCACCCAAGGTGCCAAAAACAGTGCGATGAAACAGCCCACGGCAAAAAATACGGCGACAGCAATACCGGCGGTTATCCATTGATTATTTAGTGTGACAGCAGATATAATCGTACTCATAACTTGATATAACCTCATTAATAATTTCCTTCTAAATTTTTAGTGTAACTCTGTTTACAAAGTCAAGGCAATTGTTATTCATCAGGCTATATCCGCCCTGTCCGAGGCACGATTTCGCGTACCTTTCAATATCGTCCGCATTTCTGATAAATCTTTTTTCGCTTCTTTTTAGCGTACGTACCTCGGGAATTTTCGCGCCGCAAAACTCATTCAGGGAAACGGAATTGACAACCACTTTTTCGCCCGCCATATTCACGGCGCAGCCAAATTGAATAACTTCATCCGCGTTTAGATATACGCCGTAATGGTAGTGAGAGCCGGCAGAAATGCGGATAACGTCGCACTTTTTCAGCGAAATAAATTCGTATTTATTAGTAAATCTTTCTGCCTTTTCCCTTTTTAATTTGTAGAAAAGCATCATAAATTTCCCGCTTATCTCGTCGTTAATTTCCTTTAACTTCGCTTTAGTCAACTCTTCGCCTTTATAACGCGACAAATCTATACTGTTCCCTATCATTAAGTGCACCCGCTTAAAAAGCCCGTAATTAAAATCGTTGACAATAGGGAGAATTTTCGCTTCCGTCTTGACGGCAAGCATTATGTACCCCGCGGAAAACTTTTGGGGCTCGTATGTAAACTTATAGTCACCCTCGGGAAACATTAATATGGCGCCGCCCTTTGCGGTTATCCGCTTACTTTCTTCGATAAAATCAAGGTTTTGTCCCTCAATATCTACGAGAATTCCGCCTATAGTTTCCATCATAAATTTTGCCACTTTCAATTTGTCCTTATAATAATCGGCGATTATAAAATGCAGCTTATGAAAGAAAAACCTAAGCGCTATAACGATAGCGTCCATAAAGGAACGGTGGTTTGAAATAATTATGGCTCCGCCCTTAAGCCGCCCGTTTTGCCTGTTACCGTCCTCGTAATAGGTCTTTGTCTTAAACACAAACAGTTGTACGATTAACCCAAGCAGGAGGTCAAAATAGTATAAGATCCAACTCATAGCAGCTCCATTATATACTTATAAAAGCGCTCCGGGGTGCGTAGATTTTGGCTCTTTTCAAGGTTTATTCGAATGTTAAATATGCTTTCAATCTCGCATATCAACGAAAAATAGCCCAAGCTGTCACCGCCTAAATCTGTAAAGAAGTCCGAGGCGGATTCAACCTCCGCGCCGGTATCCGCCGCACATCTAAACGCTTCCTTGATTAGCGTCATCGTGGCATCGTCCGCCCGGTTATTTTTTGGGGCGATGTCGTTTAGCTTTCTACAGTCCTGCAAAACTACCCCGCCTTCGGCTATTCTGTGCCGCAGTAACGCACGCGAAACCTTGATAGCGTTTGGGTTTGCAATGGGCTGATAGGTTACGAATATATCGCTGACATTATGCCCGTATGTAATTTTCGTTAAAGAATTTTTTATGTGCTCAATTTCATTAACAATTATTGTGTTCGGCAGCCTTTCGTTATACTCTAAAACGAGAGAAAGCCTTCCGTTTAACTCTAAAATACAAAGCCTGTTTGCGTTTTTTATTTTCAATTCATTTTGTATTGCGTCCGGGTTTATGTTTTCGCCGTTTTCACCTATATAAAGGTCGCTTTTTCGTCCGAAAATAAAGTACCGACCGTCTATTATTTTTACTAAATCATTTGTTTTAATGTTGCTAAAGCCGCTTTCCTCTCCCTTCAGCGTGATAATTTGTTTACAAATTGAGTTGCCCGACACAATCAGTGTTCCGTCTCCGTCAAACGTGTAATTTGCGCTTTTAAAAGGACTCCCCATCGAGCCGTCGATTCGAAGGCTTATCTTTTTCGCCAGGTTTACTCCTGAAATCGCCGTTTCCGTCGTGCCGTAACCGTTAAAAAGCGGGTAGCCAATACAGTTGATGATTTTATGCGCTTCGGCCTCTATATACGCGCCGCCCGAAATCATAAACACCGGCGACGATCCGAACGAGGCGGCAAGCACTTCTTTAAAAAGTCTTTTTGAAATCTTAACTCCCAGCGAAGGGAAAATGTTTTGCAGGGCAAAGGCAAGTTTTACCCCTTTTTGAAACTTATTCTTCAACTTTTCGCTTTTCTGCGAAATATCGTTCATTATTCCTTTATATAATTTGTGGAACAAGATTGGGGGCGCAAAAATATGCGTTACCTTGTGCCTGTTTATCGTCCCTCTAATTGTTTCCGGAGAATTATCTTTAAGAAAAACCATTGTGCGCCCGAAAAAGGCAAACCAAAAACAAGCTGCCATTATTCCAAAGATGTGGAAAAGCGGCAGAATCATAGCAATCTTGATTCTTTTTTGGTAGTCGTTTATTATCCAATTATTTTTTCTTATGATTTCTTTGGTGTTCATAATTTGATTTACAACAGCCTCGCCGTCAAACACGCATATCTTTGCCTCCAGCCCCGTCAGGGTAGTTGAAAGCGCAAACTCGTTCTGCCAAAACTCGTCTGTAATTTGCGGGCATTTTTTGTCAAAGGTATCGATATTTACAACCGTAAAACCGGTATAATCGGCGGTGCCCGTTATCACCAGTCTGACATCAAGCCTTTTTAACAGGGATATTCTTAGCTCCGGGGGATAAAATGAATTAACCAAATACGGCTTGTTTCCGCTCATTAAAATTCCCCAAAACGCGGTTAAAAAGCCGGGCGCGTTAGGAAGGTCAACGGCTATGTATCTCCCGGCTAAATCGGGGTAGGTATGCTTTAGATACGCCGCGAATGCCCTTATCTCTAAATCCTGCGCTTTATAGGTTACCGCGTCAATTTCAAAATCAACAAGTCTTTCATATGCGATAAGGTCGCGATGCGAAAACATTACGTTATAAACATCCTTTAATGTTTTGCCGGATTTTGTTATTGCGTCAATGTCGTTTCGGATGACTTTCCTGTAGTTTCCCATAAATTCCGATTACTCCTGTTAAAATACCCCGATAGTAAAATCACATTCCTGCTGCTGTCCGTATGCTCATATTGCATTTTGCCTGTCGTGCCCATGCTAAACATCCCCCTTTATCTTTTTTTTGTATTCTCTATCCAGCTTTCCAAGCATATTTATCCGTGCAATTCTTTCAAAGCCGCCAAAAAGACGTTTCCCCAAAACACACCGTACGGTTTGGGCTACTTTTAGCCCGAACCGCTTTCCGGCGGAATACCATACCGATGAATAGTGATGCATTGCCACAGTATTTTCGGTCATTTTTGTTTTGTAGGTTATATAGTTTTTGGGGAAAAACCAGTCTGTTGAAAGAAGCATGGCGTTGTCATCGATTTTAGCGGTTTTCCCGTCTAATTTGGTGTTGTAAAGCCTTTTAATTGAGGCGCTAAAATTTAAGACGCATAACATATTCGAGCTGGAATCAAGCTTTTCGCAGGGTACGAGATACCTCTTGTACACCTCATGCATTATTTTGTGCCCCTTTTTCGTACCCAAAACGGCACAGCCAAACCAAAAATCCGTTTCATATCCGATAAAAAAATCGTTTTTCTCGACTAACTCGTCAAGCGGTTTGAAAAGCTCAATATCGGTGTCCAAATAAACACCGCCATGATTGAGGAGGATCCAGATCCGCATAACGTCGGCGGCAAGCGGATAGTTTTTTTGCTCCATTGCGCTTCTTATCCAGGTGTTGTTTTGGCAGTCGAAGTTTTCTTCATTCCACTTAACAATCTCCCAATCGGGATGGAGTGTCCTCCAGCCTTCTATAAAAGCGGTATTTTTTTCAGGTACGTCTTTGCTCCCCAACCACACATAATGGATTGTTTTTTCTATCATATTGCCTTCAACCCCAGAAGTCGATTTTTTTTGCGCTTCGTCTGTTTGTCTATTGGACCTATGTATTTGAATGATTATAGTAAAATTTGAAAGAAAACGCAATACCTTTCGGCAATTTCCAGTACAAAGGGTAACTATTCAACCATGGTTTTTTATCCCTCTGATCGGAAAAAAGTAAATGCTTTTGCCCTGAAATAGGGGAAATAGCTGTTGTATTTTTCAGAGAAAAGTTGTTATTATAGAAATTGAAAGAAATGAGAATACTGTCAGACTGATTAATCATCTGCGGGGTTACGCCTATACGTTGGAAGGTAGTTTCGAATGAAAGAAAACATCTGGCTGTCGGCTCCGGGGCTTATTTGCTGCGCAGGGCAAAACAGGAATGAATTATATGACTCCTGCCTGAGCGGTTATCAGGGCGGAATGGTAATGGCTGAATTACCCGGCGGGGGCGGAAAATTCCCCATTGGCGTCATTCCCGGAGAACTGCCGGAAGTTACCGCCCTGTCAGATCCGGCAGTCCTTGAACCGGCGGCTTATGCCGGCGGAACCAGATTTATCCGCATTATTGACGCTGCATTGGAACAGATACGGCCTGATATAGAAAAGGCCATTACCCGATACGGTCCTGAAAAGATAGGAGTCTGCCTCGGTTCTTGCGATAACGGTTCCGAAGCTACTTTTTTGGCTCATCATGCACTCTATACGCGGGGCGCTTTTCCGGAAGATTACAGCCTGCGTTTTCAGAGCGCGTCATTTGCCGCGGAATTTATTGCCCGCAAATTCGGCCTTTCCGGTCCGGTATTCACCTGTACCACCGCGTGCGCCTCCGGGGCAAGCGCCATTATACGCGGAACTGAATTGATACGCGCCGGTTTGTGTGGCGCGGTCATTGCCGGAGGCGCGGATATTGTCTCACAAACAGTTTTTATGGGTTTCCATTCCCTGGAAGCAATTTCGGACAGCCTTACCAACCCGTTCAGCAGGAACCGGAAAGGGATCAACCTCGGTGAAGGGGCGGCGTTCTTTCTCCTTGATTCAAATGCGAATTCCGCTGTTGAACTTTTGGGCACCGGAGAAAGCGCGGATGCTTACCACATGACGGCCCCGGGAACTGACGGAACAGGGGCCGCAAAGGCGATGCGCGCCGCGCTTCTGGACGCGGGGCTGGAATCAAAACACATTGGCTATTTAAACCTTCATGGTACGGGTACAGAACTTAACGACAAAGCCGAAGCCCTAGCCGTGAAAACGGTATTTGACGAGCCCATTCCCGCAAGTTCAACCAAACCCGTTACCGGTCATACTCTGGGCGCCGCAGGAGCATTGGAAGCAGCAATCTGCTGGATGGTGTTGACGGAAAAAAGAGGCCTTCCGGTACATTGCTGGGACGGCGTAAAAGACGAGGGCATTTCGTTTCTCCCCGTAGAAAACAACACTATAAATGCCCCTTCGATATGCATGAGTAACAGCTTTGCTTTTGGCGGATGCAATGTCAGTTTAATTTTGGGAACCTCAACCGAGCCCGAAAGGCGTCGAACCGAAGGTTCGCGGTTCCCCTCTTGAAGGAGATAATCGTTGATCGAAAAAGAAGAACTGCAAACCCTAATCCCGCATAAAGGAAAAATGTTTCTCTTCAGCAGGGTCATTGAATATGACCTTGCGCATGGTATCCGGGCTGAATATGATATCACCGGAAACGGACGGGAGATTGATGAGGAGTATATCATGTCCAACAATTTCGCCTTTGGCGAGGTCAATACTTCGCTTATATTCAGGAACCTGCCATGAAAAAGGAAATACTTGAGATTGAAAGAGACCTTTCTGATATAAAAATATTGGAAATCGGCAAACACCGGCTTCTTATTGAAACCCTTGCCGCGGCGGCGAAAAAACAAATACCGGCGCGTCTTTGCAGCAGCGCGGAATTTGAGGCAAAAATCGAAAAAGGCGCGGCCCTTCTTGATTCGATGCTGGCAAAACACGGCGGAATCTACGGCGTTACCACAGGTTACGGCGATTCCTGCACCGAAACCGTCAATCCGGAACAATACCGGGAACTGCCGGTTAATCTAACGCGATTCCACGGCTGCGGTATGGGTGATTACTTTGATGATGAAACGGTAAGGGCGTTGATGATCGTAAGACTCAATACTCTGGCTATGGGCTATTCCGGCGTCAGCATGGAACTGCTCCGTTATATTGCTTTTTTTATTGAGCATGACATTCTGCCTCTTGTCCCGCAGGAAGGCTCTGTCGGCGCGTCAGGCGATCTTACCCCCCTTTCATACCTCGCTGGCGCACTCATTGGGGAGCGGCAGGTCCGCTATCAGGGTAAAGTCCGATCTTCCGCCGAAGTGCTTGCGGAACTGGGCAAAGCTCCCTATCAGTTCCGTCCCAAAGAAGCCATCGCAATAATGAACGGAACCGCCGTTATGAACGCGGTCGCCGCCCTCGCTTTCTCCGACGCGGAATATCTGGCCGATCTTGCGTGTCGTATAACCGCGATGAATTCCATAGCTCTCAAAGGCAACGCTTATCATTTTAACAAACGGCTTTTCGAGTTAAAGCCCCATTCGGGACAGGCTTTGGCGGCAATGAAAATCCGCGCCAGCCTGCCAGAGGAAAACCAGGGAGCGCTTGCCGCCCCCGCCCGAATTCAGGATATGTATTCGATCCGCTGCGCTCCCCATGTGATCGGTTTGTTCTACGATATGCGCGATACCCTGCGTAATTTTATCGAGACGGAAATGAACAGCGCCAATGACAATCCGCTTATTGATCCGGAAACACAATCCGTATACCACGGCGGACATTTTTATGGGGGACATATCTGCTTTGCGATGGACTCGCTTAAAAACATCATCGCCAATATAGCGGATCTTTTGGACAGGCAGCTTGCGCTGATCGTTGACGCCAAATATAACCGCGGACTGTCCCCTAACCTAACCGGAACGCGCGGGGCCGTTGCGTGTAATCATGGATTCAAGGCTGTGCAGATTGCCGTATCCGCGTGGACGGCCGAAGCCCTGAAAAACACGATGCCCATGAGCGTATTTTCCCGTTCCACCGAATGTCATAATCAGGACAAGGTAAGCATGGGGACTATCGCCGCCCGTGACTGCGCGCGGATCAACAAACTTACAGCGCAAGTAATCGCCGCCATGCTGTTAGCCGCTTTTCAGGCTGTCGATCTGCGGCTGAAAAAAGGCGAACTTAAACCCGGCAGCCTGGGGCAGACGGAAAAAACGTACAATGAAATCTCCGTTTTTTTCAAACCGCTTGAAGACGACCGCCAGTTGGAAGACGATCTGCGAAAGACACTGAAATTAATAGAGGAAAGGTATTTTAACCTGTGCCCATAAAACTAAGGCATTTGACCCGTCATCAAAAAAGGGGCTTGTTTGACACTCCGGGCAGATCAGTGGGAAATATGGATTTTATCGCAAAGAAGGAGCCGCCTGAGAAAATCAGATGGGCTGTCTTCTCTCTCATTGAGTGACGAGAGAGGAATGGTATAGCGGCATTCGCCGTTCGGTTGAGGTTTTCGTGTCAAAAGAAGGCCAAAAGCCAGACAAGCGGGACATTCGGTAAAAAGACTCCCGTATTCGGGCGGCACTTGTTCATCAGCATATACAAAAATAAGTTCATCCTGCGTGCCGGACAGGAACGCAGCTTCCGCAGCCGCAAGTCCCGAGGTAAAAGAATTGTTTCCAGGATATAGCACCGAGTATCCCCCTTTAAGTCCAAGGGCAATAGAAGCCAGCGCCGCCGGAGTGTTAAAAACCGAAAGCGAAAAAGCAGCTGGCATCAGGGCTTCTTGTTCAACTAACATCATGGTAATCTGATACTGCCGTGAAAGCTCGCCCCGGAATGAGATAAAAAAAATTTTTGTGTCCTCTCCCACAGGCAGCAGGTCATGGACAACCTGTATGGTCATTTTTGAAATTTGACTCAAACGTCTGCGGAACATGGAATCGGTAAAGGTGATTGCCGGCCCTTTCCCATCGGTAGCTATGTCACGTTTGCCCTGCGCCCATTCATCCCAATCGTCGGAGTTCTCTATTCCTGGCGCCCATGCGGAGACGCGGGTAATGTAAGGTCCATCGCTCACAGCCTGCTCCGGCAGCAAAGAAGCGAATAACCGTTAGGACCCAGATTATGGTGAGCATTAACAATATCAAAACCGGCTCTTTCTATGGCTTGGGCAAATTCCCCATAGCGGTACATTTTGCTTTTCCCGTTGGCCATACAGGTAAAATAGAGGGATAGCGCCTGAAGCGAATAAGCTCCGGATTCAAAACGATTCTTGTCCCAAAAGGGTTCAAGAACATACACATTCGCGGAAGTCCCCGCCGCGGGGCGGACTTTTTCCATTATCCGCGTAACATCCTCAAGAGAAAAACAATCCAGAAATTGGCTCATCCAGATTATGTCCGCGCCGGAAGGGATAACCGTTTCTGTATCCAGAATATTACAGGTTTTTGTTTTGATCCTGCCGGAAAAACCGGCCTGGGCGCTTTTCTGTTCCGCCACCGCAGTCTGTCCCGGCAGGTCAACAATAAGCACTTCCACATTTGGATCATGGCGGCAGCAGCGGATGGCCCACTTTGCGGTATTTCCGCCTATGTCGATAATTTTCTTCGGGTTATGGGAAAATACAATGGGGATGGCATCTTCAAAACCTATATCGGAATAAAAATGGTCATAGGTAAACCAACTCTCCTTTACCTTTTCCGGCAGAACTGAAAGAACATCATAAATGGTTTTCCCTTCGTAGCCGAAAACCTCAAGGCCCAGCGGTTTCCCGGCTTTTACCGATCGTGTTAGTTCAAATGCCCCCTTGTAACACACATCATTGACAAAGTTGAAAGTCGTTTTGGTCATTTCGTCTTCCAGCAGGAACCAGCCTGTCTTCCCCAGAACGAAACGTTCTTCTCCGCCGTTAGACGATACTTCAGGCAACATTTTGATTATATTCATGCCTAAGGCAATTTCCAGAAGCAGCTTTGCTCCATAGAAGGAAATTCCCGCCTGCTCCGCCGCCTTTTCAAAGCCAATCCCTTTTTCACCGGAATCGGAAATAATTTTAAGGAGCCCCAATTCCAATAGGGCTCTTACGGCCTGAAAAGTAAGGGGGGCAAAGGAAATTTTTAAGGCTTCAAATTTTGCATCCATAGCCTTAATTTTATCTTTTGTGTAATTTTCCATTGTAAAAACGCACATGATTTTTTTTATTATATAATGACAGATATATCTGTCAAGTAGTCGGATCGCGGCCCCCCCTTTGCCGTTTGGGGCGGTATTTCCCTCCCCCAATAGTACATTTTTCCCTGAAAACCGCCACATTCCTCTGGTATCAAAAACCGGCTTCTCCATACTAATGGCCCTGCTCATGTCAATGGCCGTAGGCGGGCTGTTCTCGCTTATACACCGCGTTTGCTTCAATCACCCTTTGCGCCGATCAGGTTATTTCCGGCACCGGGATAAATCTCCTTGCCAACGGCGTAACCATATTTGTCTGCCAGCTTTTGTTTCAGATGGATCGCAGCCAGAACTACCGCATGGGAATGAAGTCCGGCATTCTCGCCGGGGTTGCCGGCAGATGCATAGTCCTTACACAGAATATCCAGTACACTGTCAGCACGATAAATGGTATTCGACAAAACAATTTTTGTTATAATAATATGGAAGGACATCCATTCCTATCTTGTGCCGGAAACGATTCACTTCGACATAGTTGCCGGTCTTACGGGCTTTCAATGGACAGTAAGCATAGTTTCAGTCCTTTTTTATTTAAGGGAACAAATACGGAAAAACACTGGTGAATACAGATTATTATTGACAAATTCTGATTATAACGGTATATAATAATATAGAAGCTAATAGGGTATTTTTTCCCCTCTGGATCTGCTTGTGGGGGTTCAAATCCTCCTTGGGGAAATTTTTCTGAGCGGCCCCTTCGTCTATCGGTTAGGACATGAGATTCTCAATCTTAAAAGAGGAGTTCGATTCTCCTAGGGGCTAATTCAACTTTTTGTAAGTGTTCATTCCCCGTGGTATTGAATCAAAGTAGTAATGGGAGTGGGGGCGAGGATTTTTTCATAGTTGAGGAAGGGAAGCCCCACGATGCCGAATATTTCCGGAACATGAGCGCCCCCGGCTTCAATCAGGGAGCGGGCCGCGTTCAAAGTGCCGCCCGTGGCAATCAGATCATCCATCAGCAGTATATTTTTACCCGCCGGAATGTCTTCACGGTGTACTTCGATTTCCGCCTGGGCATATTCGAGGTCGTATTTTTTGGATAGGGTTACGCCGGGCAGTTTGCCCTTTTTCCGTATGGGGATAAGGGGAACTTTCATATTGGCCGCAAGAGGGGCGGCAAAAAGGAAACCGCGCGCTTCAATGGCGGCAACGGCGTCAATCGACTTGTCCTTATAGAGGGCGAGCATCGAATCAATGCAGAACTGAAATGCCTGCGGTTTCGCCAGAATACTGGTGATGTCGTAAAAGAGAATCCCTTTTTTGGGAAAATCGGGAACCTTTCTGATATAATCGTCTAGGTTGAATGTACCCATTTTATCCTTTTTCCGTATGCCTATTTCTGAAGGACATCTTGTACCCATTTTTTCAATTTATCGGGGTCTATTGCGTTGTTTTTTACCTCAAAGGGCTTGGCGGCGATTTCGCTGTCCCGGAGAAGGGCGGAAAGGTACTTGAGCGTTTTGGCGCCGGAAGAGAAAATACCGCAGGATCGTCCCGCCAGATTGATATGTTTCAAAAGAGTTTCGATAGAGGCGAATGAGGATGGCTGCGGTTCCTCGCAGCCCAGAAAAACGGCATAGGCAGACTGGAGATCAGTGCCGGAAAAAGATTCGGCCTGAATTATCGCCGCCGAATAACCGGAATACGCCCCGATAACGGCGGCAATATTTTCCGCCGTTTTTTGCGTGGGGGCCGCGCCATCGGTAATTATCGCTATTTTTTTGTTTGTTTCCACTAAGTATAGTGTATCCTTCCGGCGGACATATGTCAATGCTTGAATCCGCCGCCGCCTTGACATAAATGCCCAAAATGGCTACTTTTAAGGGGTAATTGCGGCCTTGGTGGAACTGGTAGACACGCCAGCTTGAGGTGCTGTGTTGATGGTAAAATCATCAAAGCCGCAAAAAACGTAATTCCTTATGTCATAAGGAATTAAGACATAGACCTTTTCCCGAAAACGGGGTAGGTGCGTATTAAATTTTCCTTGACTGATACTAAACTGATACTTTT
>Ga0268262_10001459_pt1 | contig 29256 bp, 30 predicted proteins | sample TergutNc150P3_FD_190354 | JGI IMG/M metagenome (GOLD analysis project Ga0268262, IMG submission 190354) | Nasutitermes corniger P3 segment gut microbial community from laboratory colony in Florida, USA - Nc150 P3 (SPAdes) (version 2) | ecosystem: Host-associated > Arthropoda: Insects >... | reverse complement strand
ATCCGGGGCAAAAATACGCGAACACAAGGCATAATTTGGGTTTTATGGCTATAGATAGTTTGTCTGCAAAATATTCAAACGGTGCAATTTGGAAAACCCAGTGCAAAGCCGAAACTCAAAAAATAAATATTGCAGGCAAAGATGTTCTGTTAGCAAAGCCGCAAACATTTATGAATTTAAGCGGCGAGAGTGTGCAAGCCTTGTTTTCTTTTTACAAAGCAAAACCTGAACATTTGCTGGTATTCAGCGATGATATTAATTTGGCTTGCGGCACAATGCGAATAAGGCCAAACGGTAGCGCGGGCGGGCAAAACGGATTAAAGAACATCGTGGAGCATATTGGGCAAAATTTTGCGCGTGTCCGCATTGGAGCTGGCAAAGTCCCAGAGCATTGGGATTTGATAAACTGGGTTCTCTCTGCCATAAGCAAAGAAGATGCGGAGCTTTGCAAACAGGTTCTCGGCAAAGTTCCCGATTTGTGCGAGACGTATTTAACGAAGGGTATCGCGGCGGCGCAGAATGAGTTTAATAAATCCCCCTCAGCCTAGCCATCAAGTCCTTATACTCAATTTCCTTTCCCTGCTCCTTTTCCCACTGAGCAACGTCAAAAGGTTCTAAAATTTGCGATGATACCTCATAAACATTTTTTGAACTTTTCTTCTTCTCAAAAGAGGCTGCTGTTCCCTTTATCGCAATAGGCAAAATCGTAGCTTTTAACTCCGCCGCCATTCTGAACGCTCCGCTTTTCCAAGCTCCCATTTCTCCGGTTTTGCTCCGCGTTCCCTCTGGGAAAATCACAATTTGCGGCGGTTTTGCGGTGGAATAATTGAGCATTTTGTTCATGAATTTTTGCCCAGCTTTGTTGGATTGTCTTTTAATAAAAACGCAACCTATTTTTCTCATCCAATAAGACAAAATTGGAATTCGCGATAACTCTACTTTTGCCAAAAATCCAAGCGGTCTCTGCGCAGAAGTTAAAATAACAGGAATATCTGCATATGAGTTGTGGTTTGCAATCGCGATAACTGGGCGGCTCCAATCCACCTTTGCCAAATTATATTGACTGCTTACACTTAAATCTATTCGCAAGGTTTTAAGGCAGAATTTTGCCCAATTCAAAAGTTTTTCCTGCAACCACGCATCTGCGGTGCTGGCTCTGAAAATTTTTTCAAAAAAGTATATGGGAATGTGGTAAAACATATAGCTTATGACTTTAACCACAGTGATAATTTTAAAAATAAAAACCGGCATTGCTATTCCTTTTTTTGGTTTTCTCTCTTCGCAATATTTTAAAAAACGTGAAGCCTTGAAATTTTTTAGCTTGCCTTTAAAATACCTCTGCTTGCAATATAAAAAATATATATGAGCCTCTGCTCTCGTCACCCCAACATAAAAAAGCCGCTTTTCCTCGCCCAATTGCTTTTTCCTCTCCTTGGGATTTTCCGGCAACTCTCCGGGGCTCAAACCTTCGGCAAGTCCGCAATAAAAAACAACTGGATATTGAAGCCCTTTTGAGGCGTGAATGGTCTCTATATGCACACCGTCAAAATCCTCCAGTGATTCATCTTCAATAACAGGAATTTTACAATCTTTTAACGCAAGCGCATAATATTCGCATTGGCGGTTGTAGCGGGAAAGCAGGGCAAAATCGCTCCATTTCATTGAATATTCCTCTTTAAAAAATTTAATCTCATAAACCAATTTCAAAATTTCCTCTTCTGCCGTTTGCGAAATCAAAATTTCAGGTTTTCTGTTTTCTTTGAAAAGCGGGTAAGGGCGTAAAGCACCTGCTCTTAAATTTTTTCTAAAGGCGAGCGGTTTGTCTGTGAAAATTCTGTTTGCCACCTCTAAAATACTAGCGGTGCTGCGGTAGTTCCATTCCAGCTTCAATACTTTGCAATTTGGAAAGTCTTTTTGAAATCTCAAAATATTTCCAATATCCGCACCCCTGAACCCGTAAATCGCTTGGTCGTCGTCGCCAACGGCAAAGAGGTTTTTGCTGCTGCCCAAAATTGCCCGCACAAGCCTGTATTGCGATGGGTTTATATCTTGGTATTCGTCTATTAAAATCTCGTTCCACATATCTTGGCAATACTCTCTAACTTCTCTAAACTCAGACAACAAGAGAATTGAAAGCCAGATTAAATCTTCAAAAACTATTTCCGCGCTTTGAAGCACATTTTGCCTCAATTTTTCCAATTTCTCTTTGCCTAGCTTTAACTCTGGGCAAAACAAATTTTCCCTATTTATGCTGCCTGCCTTTATGTTCAGTTCCATAAGCCAGTCTTGAAATTCAAAATCGCTTTGCTCCTTTGGCATAGGAATTTTTTGAAAGCCCGCCCGTTTCCAATTTTCAATGCCATTGATTTGCATTTTCAAAATTCTAAGGGCAAGCGAATGAAATGTGCAGAGCAAGGCTTTGGAATTCGGTGCTAATTCCTTTACCCTCTCATCCATTTCCCCCGCAGCTTTTGCGGTGAAAGTCAATGCCAAAATATTCGCAGAATTCACTCCCTGCTCAATTCGGTACAGAATCCTTTTTGTTAAAACCGAAGTTTTCCCAGAACCTGCCCCCGCCAAAATGAGCAAAGGACCTTCCTCTGCGTGTGAATGTAAAACCGCCTGTTTTTGTTCGGTATTCAAACCGCGTAAAAGATGTGTCTCAGCCATATTTTCTCCTTGTCTATATACTTAGACGGAGAAAACGGGAAAAAAAATTCAGAAAAGTGAATTTTGCAAACAAGTGTTTGCAAATATGTGCATTTTTTTCAAACAATAGGTGTAACGCACCCTTTAATCGCTGCTGCGGCTACCATTGCTGGGCTCATCAACAGGGTTCTGCCAGTTGGGCTGCCTTGCCTGCCTTTGAAATTCCTGTTGCTGGAACTTGCGCTTATTTGCCTGCCCTGCAATTTGTCGGGGTTCATAGCTAGGCACAAAGAACAGCCCGCTTCGCGCCATTCTGCACCTGCTTCGGTGAAAATTTTGTCCAAGCCAAGAGCTTCGGCTTCTTTTTTGATTTTTTGCGAACCTGGCACAACCCATAGTTTTACCTTTGGGTTCACCTTTTTTCCTTTCAAAACTTCGGCGGCAGCTTTTAAGTCTCCCAACCTGCCATTTGTGCAACTGCCAACAAATGCAATATCTATGGGAATTCCGGCAATGGGCGTTCCGCCCTTGAAACCCATATAATCGTAGGCTTCACCCGTGCCTTCGGGGATTTTTTCATTCACCATAACGCTTTGCTCTGGGGTTATTCCCCAGGTTACATAAGGTGCGAGTTTATTGCAGTCAATTTCAACCTCATCATCATAAACAGCATCGGGGTCGCTTGCAACGCTTTTCCAGTATTCAAGGGCTTTGTTCCAAGCCTCGCCTTTGGGCGAGTATGGTTTATCTTTCAAAAAGTCAAAAGTTTTTTGGTCGGGGTTGCAGTAGCCAACTCGCGCGCCGCCTTCAATGGCAAGATTGCACAAGGTCATTCTGCCTTCTATGTCCATTTCTTCTACCACATTGCCGGCAAATTCATAAGCATAACCAACTCCGCCATTTACGCCAAGTTTGTTTATGTAGGCAAGGGCGGCATCTTTTGGAAAAACTCCGTTGCCCAGTTTGCCTGTAAATTTAATTCTGCGAACTTTCAAAGGGCTCATCGCGAGCGTTTGAGAGGCGAGCACGTCTGCGACCTGCGAAGAACCTATGCCAAAAGCTATGGAGCCAAAAGCTCCGTGAGTTGCCGTGTGGCTATCGCCGCAGGCTATTGTCATTCCGGGCTGGGTAACTCCCTCTTCGGGACCAACTATGTGTATAACGCCTTGTTCTTCGGTATCAGGACCAAAAAAGCGAATCCCAAAATCCTTGCAATTTTGTTCCAAGCGGGCAAACATCTCTTCTGCTACAGGGTCTTTGAGCGGTCTGGAACGCTCACCGCTTGTGGTGGGTATAATGTGGTCTACCGTTGCAAAAGAGCGATTTGGATAGAGAACGGGCAGCCCGTCTTCTCTGATCATTGAAAATGCCTGCGGGCTTGTGACCTCGTGCAGCAAATGCAAGCCTATAAAGAGCTGATATTGCCCAGAAGGTAGTTTAGCAACCGTGTATTTCTCAAAAATTTTCTGATAAAGCGTTTTTCCCATAGTGTTTAATATAAAAATATCGTAGCTACTGATTAACTCTGAATCTCGCAGTAGCGTTCCCCCCGTTAGCTCTCCGAGCGGAAAAATGCCTTTGCCATTTTTTCCGCAGCTTCTTTGCTACTCACCTCACCCTCAAGTTGTTTTTCAAAAACACGCTTTATTATTTCGCCGATATATGGGCCTTGTTTAAAACCCATATCCAAAAGCATTTTTCCGGTTAATAAAGGTTCAGGGGCTTCTTCCCAAATTCCCATTTCTTTGCCTATTTTCAAAGCATTTTCGTATAGAGTTGCATCGTTTTCAATTGCGCTTTTCAGCATTGCAGGAAGTTTCAAGCCACCTGCTTTTAATGCGCATCTGCTCAAAGAAGTTTTACTATTCAAGTTGATCTGAGAAAGAGAATTTAACAGAGCTGGAACTTTTTTCAATAGAACATTCACAGGAATCCATTTTTTTAAGAAATCAAGAGGTTTTGCATTTGGCAAGCATAAAAGCCCTGCAAACATTATTATTTCTGCTTCGGTGGAATTTAAATTGCATCTGTGTTTTGCTATGTTGTCTAAAATATGCCCAAGTTTTGTGTGGTTGTTTTCAATGCCAATTTCAAAAAACATCTTTTGCAAACCCACCTCGCAAAAAATATCAAGCCCATAAGAAGGCTTAACTCCTTTCAAAAGCCATTTGCGAAATTCCTCCTCTATTCTCTCTCTAGACAAATCGTTCAATGAGAGAGTTTTGCAAAGTTCTATCGTTTCTTTTGCTGCCCTAAGTTCAAAGCGCGCCGCAAACTGAACCGCTCTGAGCACCCTGAGCGAATCTTCTGCAAAAGCCTCGCTGACGTGCCTCAGAATTTTGCTCTCCAAATCTTTGCTGCCATTGTATGGGTCTGCGAGTTCCAAGTTGGGGAGTTCCATGCCCATCGCATTGATTGTGAAATCCCTGCGTTTTGCCGCTTCTTCAAAACTCAAATTCGGGTCAGTTTGAACGTCAAAGGCTCTGTGTCCGCTTCCTGTTTTGCTTTCTGTTCTTGGAAAAGAAAAATCGTAGTGAATATTTTGCCGTGACAAATGCACAACGCCAAAAGCTTTTCCTATTAAATTGGGCTTGCCGTGCTTTGAAAGAATTGAGAGCAATTTCTCCTGACTAATTTTATAAACCTCTATATCAAAATCCCGAATTTCATCGCGGGTGCCAAGCAAAGAATCTCGCACAAAACCGCCAACCAAAAAAGCCCGCCCACCTTCGGCGCGAATGTCCTCTGCTATTTGCAAAAGTCTTTTTGGAACAAGGTTATTCATAAATCCCCCTAACTGCCGCAGCTATTCTCAAATGAAGCCCAGCTAGTTCCGCTTCTGGCAGCAAAGGCTTCAATTCCTGAATTTTCTGTTCATTCAATTCATTTGCTGCCAAAAGCAATTTATCCTTTAACGCTTTTAAATTTTTTGCAGGCTTTGCATTTTTGTAAGTGCGAACTTTCGCAAGCCTTTTTTGCAGAATTTCCAAATTTGGTTCCACCCTCAAAATTGCCTTATATTGATAAATATCAAATAAGTCTCTAAGCAGTTCCCTCTCATTCCAAGCAGCAATTTTATGAGCAAATGCAGCAGGCAAATTTACTATTCTAACAATTTTAGACGGCATTCCATAAAGAGATGCAATGGGCGAAGAAGATGTTGCAAGCGACTGACATTCAGTTTCTGCGTTTATCTCTATTTGACAAGATTGCGAAAGATAATTTATATTTATATCCATAACTTTTGAGTTTAATGTTATGCTGAAATCAAGCCCTTGGACACTTGATAATTTTTTTTCAATCAAAGGTTTTAATTCTTTTTTTGAAGTGAAAGGAACAAATACGTAATCTATATCGTTTGTGTAACGCGGGCTGTTGAGCAGCCTAAGAGCCATACCGCCCCGAATGATTGCATTGTTGCCAAATTCTGCGGAAAAAAAATTTATGACCCAAGCCAAAAGTTCTTCTGTGTTTCTAAAATTTTTCATAAAAACACCTCTCTGCGAATGTTTTGAATTTTGGGTTGCCATAAGGTTCCAAATAGGCAAAAAATTTATTTTTATTCAGCAAGTTGTAATTTATGTCGCTGAATATGTTGAAATAAAATTTTTTCCCGTGCAAGTAAAAATAGAGTGTATCGAGAACGGCTTTTTCCGGTTCGGCAATCAAAACGCCTTTTTCGTTTGGTTTGAATCCAAAGCAAAGTTCTTTTGCCAGCTTGTAATAAGATATATTCGGCACCCCTTTATAGTACGCAGCTTTGAATTCCACTATGCAAAAAACCTGAAAAGGGCTTTCCGTGCCTATTAAGCGATGTGTGGCAAGAGCCGAGCCAAGCGATATATAGGAGTTTTGCCGAACTTTGGCAGAAAGTACGCCAAAGTCAAAATTCTCTAGGGTGTAAATTTCCCTGCAATATCTTTTTAAAATTCCTGCTTTTATGAATCTGTTGATTATGCCGTGCAAAGAAATCTTGGAACTTTCGTTGAAAACAGAGGAAAGTTCCATAAGCGAAAACACGCCTTTCACGCTTTCGCCCAATTTGAGCAAATTTTCGGAATATTCCACCCAGTTTTTCATATTGCTATATAATATAGAAAAACGTATATTATGTAGCAATTTTAAAGAGTTCCCTTAGTGCTTGGTATTTCGTCTGCATTCTTGCCCTTGCCTATTGCCATGGCAACAGATCTGGCGAATGCTTTGAATATGGCTTCCATGCAGTGGTGACCGTCCAGGCCGTAGAGAAGTTCTATGTGCAGGTTCATTTTGGCGTTTTCGGCGAGGCTTTTGAAAAAATGTTCCCAAAGGCTGGAATCTAAGTCGCCTATTCTTGCAGGCAAAGTTCCTTGCAAAACATAAGCGTAGCGACCGCTGAAATCCAATGCTACTCTTGCTAGGCATTCGTCCATAGGGGCAAAATAAAAACCAAAACGCTCAATGCCTTTTTTGTCGCCAAGAGCTTGGTTCAAGCCAGAACCCAAGACTATGCCTATATCTTCCATGCTGTGGTGAAAGTCTATTTCAACATCGCCCTTGCAGGCAAGGCTAAGTTCAACCCCTGCGTGCGACTGGAACAAATTGAGCATGTGGTCTAAAAATGCGCTACCGCTTTTTATGCCGCCTTTTTTTTTAGAATCTAAATCCAAATACAATTCAATATCAGTTTCTGCCGTTTTTCTGGAAATGTTAGATTTTCTTTTCATTTTCCGCTCTCTCCTTCTCCAGCTTCTCTCTCTCCTTCTCCGCTTTTTCTGCCTTTTCTTGTTCTTTTTTATCGTCAAGACCGATTATAGGTTTTGAATAGCGTTCCTTTAAATCTTTGCTGAATTGCTCTGCTTTTTTATTCAATTCCGCCACTTGTATGCTTGCATAAGCCAACATACATACTGCCAGTATAAACCCCAATAGAAACAGCAGTATGTAAACAGTCATTGAATTAAATTCCCTATCTCAATTCCCTGTTTATTTTGTTGACTATCTTTCCGTTATAGAATAGAAGCGTATTGAAATTGCCGTAATCCTGTTTTGTGTTGTTTACGAACAATTTTGTTCTAAGCGGTACGGTGATTGTCACTTGCGAGGTATCTTCGCGGTTTATGTATTTGCTTGTCACCTTTTTGAAATAGCCCATTTTTTTATCCACGTCTTTAATCGTCACTCCGCAAGTGCTGTCTGTGGGAGATGGGGTGCACTCAAAACGAAGAGTGTCCACACCCGGAACAACCGCTGGCACTGCCTCTGCTACCATTGCCTTGGTTGGAAGAGGGACTGTGTCTAATACAACTACGCCAGAAGTGTCGGGGGCATTGGCATTTTCTTCTAAACCATCAGATTCTTCCGTTTTTGTGGTTTCTTCTTCCATATCAAAATCATCTTCTTCTGTTGAATAGTTATTCAGCATTTTGCTGGCAAAGAACAGAATTACTATAATTACCAAGATAATTATTATGGCTGCTTTTGGTACATTGCTAGACGGAGCATCTGGAGAATCTTTTTCCGGATCGGAGTCGCTCATGATATTCGTTTGAGTTATCCAGAATTGCGAATTTATTTCTGCGGAAAACTGTTTCAGCACTACGTTTTTATCCAAGGATAATTTATCGCACAGAGACACTATGTAGCTTCGCAGATAAGCTTCTGTTGGAAAGTAGCTCCAGTTGTTGGATTCTATCGCTTCTAGGATATTTTTTCCCAAGCGAATGGATTTTGCCAGGTTTTCTAGTTCCAAGCCACGAATTTTGCGAATGCGGTGCAGATAATCACCAACGCGTTCATTTTCGCCTAAATTCAAGTCATTTTCATGTTCTTCTGCCATAAGTTCTCCGTTTATTCTACTTTGTTAAGAGCCTCCAAGGTAAGGGCTATAGGGAGTCCCATAACATTGTAAAAGCAACCGTTTATTGATTTTATAAACCGAGCGCCTTTTCCTTGTGCTCCATAAGCACCTGCCTTGTCTGCAAATTCCATTGTGGATATATAATCTAGAATTTCCAAATCCGAATAATCTCTGAAATGCACCTCTGTTTGGCTCTCTCCAGCGAATAAAACCTTGTTGTTTTGGCAAAGCGCAAGCCCGCTAATCACGCTATGAACCCTATTTCTCAACTTTTTTAGCATTTCACAAGCTTCATTTTCGCTTTTTGGCTTGCCTAAAACCTCATTTTCGCAAAAAACAAGGGTATCACCCCCAAGCACAAAGTCTTTTTGGAATTTTTCAGATACATTCAAAGCCTTTCTTTTGGCAAGTTCCAAGGGAATGTTTTTGGAGGGGATATTTTCTGTGTTTTCTTCGCAACTAGGTGCTTCCACACGAAATTCAACTCCCAGCAGTTCCAGAATTTGCGCCCTTCTTGGGCTTTTGCTAGCTAGGACTAATGGCACCTTACAGAGAATCCAAGTATTGTGGATAAACTTCTATTGAATAATTATTTTTTACCTCTGAAAGCCATTTTTTCTCTTTTTTCACCTGTTTTTCTGCCAGCATTATGCTCTGTATTCTGGGTAGAGCCTTGGGAAAAGGCAAAAAAGAAGCTGAGTCTATACGGAACATCTCCTTGTTATTTTCGTAAAATTCCTGCATTTCTTTGTCGGATTCTGTGTCCATGGCATCGTACATTGTTATTTTGAGCCTGTCCACCAAAATTTTTTTCTCTGCGTCTTTTATCAGCTTTTGCGTGGTAGGGTCTTTTTGCAAGCCTCTCTTCAAAGCCTCTCTGTACATAACCTCAAAATCCACCCAAGATTCTATGCGGCGAACCCACTCCTCTCTTGAAATGGTATCTTTTGCAGTCTTCGTTTCTTTAAGCTCTTGCAAATACAAGCGTGAATTTCCAACCTCTGCCACAATAAGCGAGGATTTTTTCCAAAATTCCCAAGATTCCAAGAATTCTGTATCGCACGAAAATAAGAGCGTACAAAGCGCGGCGATGAGCGTTAAGTTTGCTTTTTGTTTAATAGAAGCCATTTTTTGAAAATATAGTAAAAAATTCTACCTTTTTCGCTATGCCCCAAATACAACTTTTGCCAGACTCAGTTATAAATCAAATAGCTGCGGGCGAAGTTATTGAAAGACCGGCCTCTGCGGTAAAGGAATTGGTGGAAAATAGCTTGGATGCTGGAGCAACCAAAATAAAAATCTCTGTGAAAAAAGGGGGCAAGGATTTAATCCAAATTTCTGATAATGGCTCTGGAATAGAGCCAGAAGACATAGATAAAAGTGTTATGCGCCATGCCACTTCAAAGCTCAGAGACGTTGACGATTTGCTCAAATTATGCACAAACGGGTTTAGGGGTGAGGCTCTAAGCTCAATAGCCTCTATATCCAAATTGACTATAGAGAGCATGGCTAAGGGTGATGGGTCTAGTGGCATTCGCGCAGAGTTTGAAGGCAGCGTTTTAAAATCAAAAGAAGAAGCAGCCTTGCCTTTTGGCACAACAATTACCGTTAAAGATTTATTTTTCAACGCTCCGGTGCGCGCGGAGTTTTTGAAAAACGATTCCGTTGAAAATTCAAGGATTTTAGACTGCATAACAAGGCTTGCCATTGCAAACGAAAATGTGCATTTTGAATACAGGGCAGATAACCGCTTGCTATTCAGCACGGCAGCGGGGAGTTTGCAGTCTAGGATCTCGGATTGCTTGGGAGCCTCTGTTGCTCGTTCTTTGCTAGAAATTGAGTGGGAAGAGCAGGGTATCAAGGTTAGAGGTTTTGTGAATGCTCCAGAAGATTTGCAGAGCAACAAGAGAAATATACCCTATATTTATCTGCAAAAGCGCCCAATTTACAATGCCTTGATATCCAAAGCCATTAACCAAGCATACTCTCCTTATGGCGACTTTTCACCCATAGCCGTTATTTTTTTGGAAATGCCACAAGAGACTTTTGATGTGAATGTTCACCCTGCAAAGAGGGAAGTTCGCTTTTCAAGAGACAATGCGGTTTTTTTGGCTGTTAGCCACGCGGTGCACAACGCTTTGCAAAACGCCATTTCTTACCCCTCCATTTCAATAACAAATACCCTCAGAGAACACGCCCCAGCTTATGTGGCAAGTGTAGCAAGCCCAGCAAATTCAGCGAGCGAACCACAATTAGTGGTTGACGAAAAACAGGTTGCAAAAGAACTCTTCCCCGACTCTCGCGTAATTCCGGTAACCACGAGTTCTGGTGGTTCAGACCTTGCAGACAAGGCTCCCAGCAATTCTCCAGATTGCTTGCAAATAGGCAAATCTTATATTATTTGCGAATATGGCAGCAGCATGCTGATAATAGACCAGCACAGGGCGCACAAGCTGATACTTTACGAGCGTGCACTCGCCGCTTTTCAAAATAACGAGAGCTTGGCTAGCCAGGAACTTTTGTTTCCAGAAAATGTTGAAATTTCATCTTACTTGCTGCCTATACTGGAGGCTCAAAAAAACGAATTAAAAAAACTCGGTTTTAACATAGAACCCTTTGGCGGGGGCACTTGGCGGCTACGGAGCATTCCTGCTCACTTGAAAATAAGCGCGGCTGCTCCAGCTATAATTGTTTTTTTGCAAAATGCCTACGATAGCAAAGAGAGCGATATGTTCAAAAAAAATGCTCTCTCTTATGCGAACAGTTCTGCAATTCCAAGCGGGGCAGAGCTTTCGGTGCAAGAGATGAAGGCGATTGTTTCTGATTTGCTGTTTTTGCAAAATCCTTATGAAACGCCTAGGGGTGAGGCTGTTTTTATGAAAATGCCCTTAGATGATATAAGGAAAAAGTTTTAGGATAAATTTTTACTAATTTGCAAAAGTGCGTTTAAAGTTACCCGCTATTTTTATATTTCTTTTATTATCCGCTTGTTCAAACGACAACACTAATCCTACATATCCTTTTGAGAGAACTGTCTCAGCTGTATCCATTGCCAAAACCTGCAAAGATTGTTATATAATGCGATGGCAGCACCCCATTGAAAAAAAAGATTTGCAAAATTATTATATATGGCTAGATACCACAGTGGTGAACGATTCTGTTCAAAACATATCGCAATCGCAAATAAGCGAGGCTTCTGCGAATGTTGCCTACAATGGCAAAGGGGATGGTGATTCTTTGAATTTAACCAACTTGGTGGGAAAATTTTTGGATAGAGACAGTTTACATATTGCAATTTGGGCAAAATATGCAGGCAACGAAAAAGGTGCCGTTCAGCATATATACATTCATTTTGGTGATGATGTTCCCCCGTCTATGGTGTATTTTAGCGATTCTGCGGCATCAAAATCCATCTGGATAAATTGGGTTCGCCCCACTGACCAGCAGGAATTTTATTTTCCAGAAGAGATAAGCGGGCCCATAGCTGGCTATGATATTAGCATAGAAGCAATGGACAGAAACGAAAACATAAGGAATGCAACATTAAGAGCAAACCTTTCTGAACAACCAATAGATTATTCAGACTTAAAACGTTTTTACAAATTCAAAAAAGAAGGGCGTGGAGTTGTGTTAGAGATGGACAATAACCAAAATCAGAATTTTTTAAGGTTTGTGCTATTAGACGGAAAAGGCTTTGCAAGCGATGATATTCAGGCAAACAGCTGGAAAATAGAAATTTCCGACCTAAAGCCGGAGCAGCACTATAAAGTGATAATAGTGGCTTACGATAGTGCCGGAAATCAGTCCAAGCCAGAGAACAGAATTGTGTCAACAACCGATACAATACCTCCGCTCATAGCGAATAAATTTTGGTTTTATATGGATTCTGGAGATGGATTGCCACGGCTTGATTCAAACAGGCTTATTTTATTTTGGCCTCGCAGCGTTGACCCTCTTACAAACCCAACACAAATACAATTGGGTTCCAGTCTCTACATTCCGCCAAATTATCGCCTTGGCATAGATTATAAAGAAGTGAGAAAATATTTGATTGAACAAAAAAATGGCGAAAACTGGGAGCCCATTGTTAGAGATTTTGTTGTTTTGGAAGACTACTATAAAGCTCGCTATAGATTGGAAAATAATTCCATGAAATTGGATACAGCAAATGGGCAGTTCATAAGCGACACTCTGCGCTGGGTTTTGCCCGGAGACACAATTACCTTGCGAATAAGGGCAGTTGATAATTCGGGATATTATTCAAAAGCTTGGATAGAAACTATTGTCGTTTCAAAAGGCGAACTTTGGATATACAAGTGTCCAGAAAATTTTGTTCCGGTTAAAATGGATTCATCTGTTTTTTGCATGGAAAAATTGCAGCATATTTCAGAGGGTAAATTTGAAAGAAATGTTCTCTACGAAAAAGCAAAAAAAGAATGTGAAGATTTGAGTTTTAGATTATGTACTGAATTGGAATGGAACGCCGCCTGCACAGCCGGAGGTTCAAGATATGGGGTTATAGAGGAGAGAAATTTTAGCCCAGATAGATTTTTGTATGGGTATTGCGGAGTGGGTACCGGAGATTCCATTTCTGCAAACAGCATTGCAAAACGCAACAGAATTTGCGCAAGTAGAAATGGAGTTAGAGATTTGCCAGGACAGTTGCAAGAATGGGTTACAAGCAAAGGAGATTCTGGCGAGGTCCCCTTGCTAAAAGGGAGCAGCTATGCAATTTTTGAGGGAGCTTCAAGGGTGGAGCTTGCCCAATGCAAAAATAGATTTACCCCAACCCGCATAAGACCAAAATACACCACCGACACAGTTTACCTGTACAGGAGCGGTTCTCGCATAGATACTTTGCTAAAGCGAGATACCTTGCGTACGCTTCACGATATTTTGCCTCCAAGCAAATTTGAAGGCACAATTTTATTCTATTCGCTTGCCGATTCCGCTGGAAATTCCCTTGGCACCGACTATGTCGATTTGGAAGACTATAACAAAAGAGGCGGCGATAAATATTTGGATGTGATTTGGCAGGGTTTGGAGTATGAGGGGCCAATAGAAAGACGGCAAGCTCTGATTTTAGGAAAAGAGAGCATAAATGCCTCAAAATTCTTTTTAGACCCAACAGTAGGATTCAGATGTTGCACAGGTATTAAGCCTTAAACTTCTCCACAACACCTCTCAAACTATTTGCTGTTTCTGCCAAATCACTTGCCGAAGCATTTACCTGCGAGGCATCTTGGTTGGATTCTTCTGCTACCTTGCGTGCAACAATCATATTTTCTTTTATGTTATCGGTTCCTTTTACCGCTTCGCCTGCATTTTCGGCAATATCGCGGCTGCCTTTGGCTATTTCGCTTATGGCAGAAGCCACTCGCTTTGCACCAGTGCTTGCCTGAGTTACATTGCTTGCTATTTCGTTGGTGCCTCTGGCTACCTCACCTATGGCAGAAGCCACTCGTTTTGCACCGATGTTTGCTTGTGACACATTGTTTGCTATTTCATTGCTCACCTTAGTTTGCTGCTCAACGTGACCTGCTATTGACTCAACGCTTTGGTTTATTTTGGTGATAGTGCTGCTCACTTCGCGTATAACTTCCACTGCCGCAATGGTTTCGCTCTGAACGCCCTCTATGCGGTTAGCTATATCGTCTGCGCTTTGGGCGCTTTGATTCGCGAGTTCTTTTATTTCACTAGCAACTACGGCAAAACCCTTGCCGGCTTCGCCTGCGCCTGCTGCTTGAATGGTGGCGTTTAGTGCCAAAAGATTTGTTTTGTTTGCGATTTTTTTGATAACATTGGTGACCAGCCCAATTTCTTTGGCAGCTACACCGAGTTTATTCATCGCATTTGTTGCTCCATCGGATTTTACGGTTGCGTCTTCTGCAATGCCTCGTGCCTCGCCTGCATAGTTGGCTATTTGGTTTATGCTTGCGCTCATCTCTTCAATTGCAGAGGCTATTGTGTTCATATTCACAGACATTTGCTCTGCTGCGCCGGCTACTTCGCTTGCGTTTAGGCTTGCCTGTTTAGCTCCGCCTGCCATTGCGTTGATGTTGACGGCCATTTGCTCCGTAGTGCTGGCTACTTCGCTTGCGTTAACGCTTGCCTCTTCTGCTCCGCTTGCCATTGCTCTTATATTTTCTGCCATTTGCTCGGCGATAGTTGCGGCATTGCTAACGTGGTTAACCGTTTCTTTGGAAATATCCGATAGCCTGTCAGAAACGGAAGAAAGTTTATCTGCCGCTGCTGCCAAGTTGGTCACTGTTATTTTGGTTTCTTTAATTGGGTGCTGAATGGTATCCATTAATTTATTGAAATAACTCACCAAAGTGCCTATTTCGCCTCCAGCTTTAGTTTCTATTCTTTTGGTTAAATCGCCTTCACCTTCGGAAATATTCTTGATGGCGTTGGTTACTCTAACAATAGGCTTGCTGATTGACCTAGCCATAAACGCCGCTACTATTATTACCGCCACAAGCATAGCGGCACCTATGTAAATAGCAATTTCTATCATTTTGTACACAGGTGCCATAACGGTCTTGGTTGTAATTGCAACCGCAAAACTCCAAGGAGTTGTGGACGATCCAACTTTAATCGGGGAGAAAAATAATGTCATATCCGAGTTTACTGCTGGAATATATCTCATAAAGGAATACGGTCTCCCGTCTTTGAGAGATTTCATATAATCGTCTAGATAAGGTCCCATCATATCCGTTTCCGTTTCTATTACTTTTTTCCCTATGCGGCTGGGGTCAAAATGAGCTGCTATAATGCCATCGTTGCTGAATACTGCGGTAAAAGCCTCTCCCAGAGGTTGATGGGTTTGGGATATTCTCTGAATTTCCTCAAGGCCAATATCAACGCCTATAACGCCTATTATAGCACCTCTCTTTGAACGTATTGGTGCGGCTATAGATGTCATCAAAACGTTTTTTCCATCCATCATATAGAAATATGGTTCAAAAAGTTTGGTGCGTCCAAAATTTTTGATAGATATATAGTACTCGTCATCTCCTGGCTTGTCTAGAGTTTCCACTTTTATGCCAGTTGGTGTTCTAAACCAATAAGGGACAAAACGCCCGTCTTTGCGCGAAGATCCAGGAGTGCCAATATATTGAGAATCATCTCCTTCTAGAACATTGGAATCCCAACTGCAATAGGCCGCTAAAATACCAGGATTATCCTTCACCATAAACTCAAGCTCGGAATTTATAAAACGCCGCCGCTCGTCAGGCGATAAATCTTCATAGCGTTCCATTATATGCTCTACTGCTTCCACAGTGAACCAATAAGGCTCTAAAAACGTCTCTACCGCTGAGGCAGCGGCTTCGGAATCGCCTTTAGCATATAGCATTGATACATTGCCGATGTTTTCCCGTGCATTAAGCAGTATTACGACACCTACCGTACCAGCAGAAAGCAAACTCAAAGCGACCATTATTAGCGTGAACTTAAATCTTAAACTTATGGTTTTCATGCCAAACTCCCTAAAATAAGATAGATATATAAATATAACTTTTTTTAACAAAATAGTAACAAAAAGTAACAAAATTTTAATGTAATAGTGAAAAAAATGACTTATGCCAAAAAATTCTATATTATAACCATGAAATTTGTTCTTTTAGCCCTTTTTTCGCTGTGTTTTTTTGCCTGCATAGACGAATATACCGATTCTATTGAAATTAGCAAAGACGGGAGTGCGCAATTTTCTGCAAGTATTTACCCCTGCGAGCCAGACTCCAATTTTATAGAGAATGTAAGAGCAAATTACGATTCCATTCCTGGGCTTAAATTTGATTCCGCTTGGTTTTCTCAAAGGGACTCCCTTTATTCATTGAATTTCAAATTATCTTTTGAAAATTTGCTCTCTTGGCAGGGAAATAAGAAATTTGAAAAAGACTTAATTGGCTATATTTCACTTAAAAAAATAGATACTCTGAAAAACGCCTATTCTTTTGAGCGCATAATAAATCCAACCGCAGAAAGCGAAGATGGCTCGGTTGTTCCCGAAGAAAGCCTTTCTCCATTTGCCATAGAGCAAATAGTCAAAAACGATTCCGCTTTTTGGGAATATACTTTGGTTTTGCCACAAGGGGGAACGCTCATAAACAGCGAGCCTATAGACGCAATTTCTATTAACCCAAACACCCCAGGCGTTATTCACTGGAAATTCCAAGCGAGTGATGCAATTTCAAAAAGAATTCTTTTAAAAGCGGACTTTTCCCTGCCTGCGCAACAAACAATTAGCAGGGAATCCTTAATTGGAATAGCCGTAGGTTGCATTGTTATGCTGCTTGCAATAATTATATTGTTCCGCAAGCTAAAAAAACTGAGCATAACTCTTAAAGAGTTAAAGAACACAGAGAAAAATTTAACCGGAGAATAAGATGCGCAAAATTTTGGAAAGGCTTTTGGAAAAAGGCTTTAAAGTGACTTTTAGCGAAGAGGCTGGTGTTCCAGTAATTTGCATTTACAAAAACGAAGAACTGACCTACACCTGCAAGCTCGGAATAGGTCGTTTCAAAGAAGACGTTGAAGACACGTTGAATGCAGCATTAATGGAATTATGCAAATAGACACCGAGCATTTTGATACCTGCGTTGCTACGCTTGGATATGCACTTGAAAAACTAAAAAAAACGCCAGAGAGCGAAAATAAATTGGAATATAATATGGCAAGGTCGTCTTGCATAAAGGAATTCGAAATTATTTTGGAACAAGGCGGAAAGCTTTTAAGAAAGGCGTTAAAGCCATATTTTTCAAATTCTGCCGCAGTTGATAAGTTGAACTTCAAGGACCTTTTTAGACATTCTGTTTTGCACGGATTGATGAGCGTTGAAGAGAGCGAAAGGTGGCTTGAATACAGAGATAGCAGGAACACAACTGCCCATGATTATGGAGCAGATTTCGCAGAAAAAGTTTTGATTTTTTTGCCTGCTTTTGTAAATGATGCTAAAAATCTATCTAAAATACTAAAGGCAGCAAAATGATATTGCGAGAAAAAGACAAGCAAACGTTGATAAGTATATTTTCTTCCGTAGATTATCCAATGGATATTTTGGCTTATGGCAGCAGGGTCAACGGCGATGCTCATAGCGGCAGCGATTTGGATTTAGCTGTTCGCGGAAAAAACTCGCAAAGCCTTCCCGCTGATGTTTTCTCAAATCTGTTTAAAAAAATACAGGACAGCAACATTCCTATTCTGGTGGATATTAAGGATTTTTACTCCTTGCCGAGCAAATTTCGCGAGAATATTGAAAGTAAATGCGAAGTTTTTTATACCAATGTCTGAACCAGAATTTGCAGAATTAACAGGATTTACAGAATGAGTCACCATTATTGGCTTTAATTTCAGCCTTTCCCACTGCATATTGCACATTTATTTTCAGGGCAGACCCTGCCCCTCCTAAGTTAAAACGAATTTTCCACAATTTCTCCCGTAATTTGTATATTCTAAAACAGAAATTTAATGTACTTTGGTGGAGAAAATTCATTATGAGAAAACTATTCTCAAAACTAGCATTGGCGGCAATCTTTGGAATTGCCATGACATTCACATTTTCTTGCTCTGGCGATGACGGAGACGAGGGCGGTGGAGGTGGCGGCGGCGGTAGCGGTAGCTGTTCGCTTGAAACCCTTGACGGCGTTTGGGAGGCTGGGGGCGGCAAAACGACTGTTAGCGGCAGCACAGGTGTTATTACTACTTTGCCCCCAGACAATAATGGTGTATGGAAAGTCGGCGACCAAGTGTGGCGAAATTTAACAAGTACTGGTAATTTAACTTGGTCTGGACAAGAAAATGTAATTACGGAATGGGTTGATGTTCAACTCACTATGAGCGCAGACGGAAAAAAATTAACAATCTTTTATCCTGATGATGGTGAAACTATTACTATGTCAAGGAAGTGCAATAACCAAAGCGGCGGCGGCAGTAGCAGTTCCGTAAAGGGCGGTTCATCTCCGTCTGGTGGCAGTAGCACATTTAAAGATACGCGAGACGGCACAACCTACAAAACCGTAAAAATAGACAAGCAAACTTGGATGGCAGAAAACTTGAAATTCAATGCCACTGGTAGCAAATGTTATGGCGAGGGCGGCGAAGCCCCTTCTGGTTATGACGATAACGGTCACCCCATTTATACAACATTATCAAATGCTGAGATACAAGACAACTGCAACAACTATGGCAGGTTGTACAATTTTGAAACGGCTATGTCTGCTTGTCCCAAAGGCTGGCATTTGCCAAGCGATGACGAATGGGAAACGCTGATAAACTACGTTGATAGCAAAAACGGGTTGTGTACTATTGGTGACTATGAATTTAGTTGTGCAGACAAATATTTAAAGTCAAAGAGTGGCTGGAATGATTACGAAGACAGGACTGGCGAAATAAAATCAGGCAACGGCGAGGATAAGTATGGTTTTTCGGCTCTGCCGGGCGGCATCGGCACATACTACGGAATAGACTACGGTTATGTTTATGATGGCGGTGGCAATAGCGGCTCTTGGTTTAGTGCTAGCGGTCACTACATATCAATGAGTAGAACTGATGGTTGGGGCTCCGGCACCGCCGACGGCTACAAGAGTGTCCGTTGCGTAAAAGACAATTAAGGCGTAGCAAAATCATTTCACATTTAGGGCAGGCAGACCCCTGCCCCTACTCATCAAACGGCTTATCAAAACCAAATTTAACCAAATTAAATTCAAACCAAATTCTCTGTACTGTTTCATTAAATTATCTTTGCTTATAAGCACAAAATTATTAGATATGGCTTGCCAAATTAACATTCTGTCAAAAGGATCTTTGTGATTTTCTTTTTTGGGAAGTTTATGAAAAGTAATTGAAACTCGTTCATCTAATTCTATTATTTTGAAACCCATTTTTTTGGACAATTCGGGAAAATCATTTATATCTAAATCACGGAATGAAAATTTGTTTATGCTTGTTTTTAAAGCTATTTCCCAAAAAGAAACGGTACTTACATAAATCTCATTGCTACTATCAATGATAATGCTTTTTGCCATTTTACTCAATTTCTTTGTGTCTTGAACGGACCAAATGAGAGTGTGTGTATCCAAGATGTATTTCATAAACCTAAAAATTCTTCTTCTGTTATTTTTCCGTTACCAAATTCTTTAAAATGAGCCTTGCCCTCTAAGAGGCCGATTTTTCTACTAGGAACTTTGCTTTCTTTAAACGGCATCAACATAGCCACAGGCTTATTTGCTTTTCTGTATGATATTCCTATTTTTTCACCCTTTTGTACAAAGGGTAATATTTTTTTGAAATCCGCTGTAAATTCTGAAACAGTGTAGGTTCTCATATAATTGAATATAGTAAATGCTGATTAACTCACAACCTCAATTTTACCCAATCAGCATTCCCCCCTGGAATGGAGATTTTTTAACAAAAATCACCATTCGTCCCCCCGTTTTTTCCGCTCGGAGAGCTAACGGGGGGAACGCCACAGCGAAATTCAAAGTTAATCAGTGGCTACTATAGAAAATAGCGAAATGCAATCCTGTTAATCCTAAAATCGGGTGAAATAAGAATAACAGACACTTGGTAAAGATTTTGTATATGGGCGTTATTACAGTTCTGGTAATCGTGGTTCAGACAGAATTCACTCATCAAACGGCTTGTCAAAACCCACTCTTGCCTGAAAATGCACCTGTTCGGGGTGTTCCTCATTAACGCCAAAAATCACAACGTGGTGGCGGGAATTTGGGAAACGCATTAGAGCGACATTTGCATTGTACTCAACCTGATGCATATAATTAAGCTGAATGGAGCGAATTCTCCGCTCCTTCAATTCGTCCATGCTCACGGTATCTAAAACCCAGTCTGAATATCTGCAATTATTCACGTGATAATTCAAATCTATATCGCTATATCTAACCGATTTTACCAATTCTGTTTTAGGCATTCCTGTTGGTTCCAGCAAATCTATTGTTTCTGGCAAGGCACTGAGTTCCGGCGAAAGTTTAAAGCGATAAGGACCTTCTGAAAATGGTACTGCCTTTCCATCATTCAAATCTATCAAAAGCCAAGAAGAGGTAGCCTGCATAATGGAATTTCCCTGCGAATCGCGAACATCGTAATCGCCCCAAGCAACCTTTTCTGGGTTAAAGCCCTTTAGCCACGTGCTTACTAAAATTTCTTCTCCCCAAAGCGGCAAATGCGAAATTCTCAGTTTTATTCTGGAAATCACCATAGTATATTTGTCTTTTTTAATCATTGACAAATAGTCAATGCCCTGTTCCCTTAAATAAATAAGCGCAGTCTCTTGAAAAAACTCAAAGAGCCTGGAAACGCGCAAGTACGCGTTTGCATCGCAGTCAAAAAAACCTATTTTGAATTTTTGCGGAACAATAAGCATAGAACCATCCTTTTATTTTGAAAGTAAAACCTTGTTCATTGCAGAAACAAATGCCGCAGGGTCTGGCAAAACCGAGCCTTCGGCGAGCAAAGCCTGCCCATATAGCACCGCAGGGTAAGAACCTAAATCCTCGCCGTCTTGTGCTTTTTTAAGCAGGTTTTTGCAAATTTCGTGTTCTGGATTAATCTCTAAAATGCGTTTTGTTTTTGGCACTTCCATGCCTTGCAAAGACATAATCTTTTCCATGTGGGCACCCATGCCGCCCGCTGCCCTAACCAGCATACAAGGGCTGTCTTTTAGGCGGCTTGTCACACGTACTTCGCTAACCTCTTCGCTCAAAACTTTTTGCAAGGTTTCGCAGAGTTTTTCATAGTTTTTTTTGCTCTCATTTTCTGCATTTTCCTCTTCCTTGCTCTTTTCAAATTCCAAATCTCCAAGGGCAGTGTCGTGGAATTTTTTGTCTTTGAATTCCTTGAGGCTTTGCATCATAAATTCATCAACGGCATCTGTCAATAATAGAACTTCGTAACCTTTTGCCCTGCAAGCCTCCAAGTGCGGGCTGCCCTGCACTGCGGTGAGAGATTCGCCAATGATGTAATAGATTTCTTTTTGGCTCTCTGGCATTCTGGCAACATATTCCTCTAGCCCAACAAATTCCTTTTCGCTTGTTTTTGTGCTTTTGAACCGGAGCAAACTTTTCAATTCGTCTAAAAATTCCCAGTTCATGTAAAAGCCCTCTTTTAAAACGGCTCCCATTTCTGTCCAGAATTTTGCATAGTCCTCTTTGCGGTCGTTTGCCACGCTCTGCAAGGCATCCAGTATTTTTTTAATGGCGTGTTTTTTCAAATTGGCGATTATTTTGTTGCTCTGCAAAATTTCACGGCTAACATTCAACGGCAAATCTTCGGTATCTATAACGCCGCGGGCAAAGCGGAGCCAGGTTGGTAAAAGCTCTTTGCAATCGTCCATTATGAATACCCTCTTAACATAGAGCTTTAGCCCGTGGCTATTTTCAGAGGCATAACGCACCCCAAAAGGTGCTCTAGAAGGTATGTAGAGCAGGCTCCAGTATTCCTGCGTACCCTCAACGTGATTGTGGCTCCAGGCAAGAGGCTCGCCGCCCTCGTGAGAAACCAATTCGTAAAATTCCTTGTACTGCTTTTCCTCTATTGTTTTTGCGCTTTGCCTCCAAAGGGCGGGTTTTTCGTTCAATCGCTCAATATTTTCCTTTTTCTCGTTGTCAAAGGAGTGTATATATATTGGGTGGGTTACAAATTCGCTGTATTTGCGAACTACGCTCTTAATTTGCCATTCTTGGGCAAAATTTTTGCAATCGTCATCGTCTTTTAGGTAAATGTTGATTTTTGTCCCGTTTTTCTCTTTTGGGAGTTCGTTCACGGAAAATTCGCCCGTACCCTCAGATACCCACTGGTAGCCTTGCTCTTCTCCGGCTTTTTTGGAATGAACTTCTACCTTTGAAGCCACCATGAATGCGCTGTAAAAACCAACGCCAAACTGCCCTATTAAGTTCACATCTCTTTTTTCATCGCCCGTTATGCTCTGCATAAAGCTTTTTGTGCCAGAACGAGCTATTGTACCAAGGTTTTGGATTAAATCTTCCTTGTTCATGCCAATTCCGTTGTCTTCTATGGTTAGAATCTTGGTTTCTTCGTTTGCGGTTATATCTATGCGCAGTTCTGTGCCTGCGGGTAAAAGTTCTGGATTTGCAATGGATAAAAACCTCAATTTATCTAAAGCATCTGCTGCATTAGATACCAATTCGCGCAAAAATATTTCTTTATTGCTGTATAAAGAATGTATCATCAAATGCAGCAACTCACGAACTTCAGTCTGGAATTCCATTTTTTCCATATTTCTCCTCTATAAAAAAATTATTTTTTGGGTAATGTAGAAATTTCTGGGAATTAATCAGCATTTTCTATATTATTATTAAGGTAGTTTGTGAAAATTTCTACAAAAGGGCGTTACTCTCTTAATATGCTTCTAGATTTGGCAGAGCATAAGAACGATGGTTTTGTTTCTCTAAAAGACATTTCTGAGCGGCAGGGCATTTCCAAAAAATACCTTGAGCAAATCGTAACCCAACTGAGCCACCCCGACATTCTGCGCACAAACCGCGGCAACAAGGGTGGGTATATGCTGGCAAAAGAGCCGGATAAATACACGGTTGGACAAATTTTAAGGATTACCGAGGGAGGCTTATCTCCAGTTTCGTGCTTGGCAGACGAAACAAACCAATGCGATAAAAACGAATGCTGTAAAACCTTGTGGGTATGGCAGGGGCTTGAAAGAATCATAAACAAATACCTAGACGACATAACCCTCCAAGATATTTTATACAACGGCGCAGATGAGTATTTTATATAGTTTTTATTTATTCAACGCAGCTATAGATACTTTTTTAACCCCAGCGAGAGTACAGGCATCTATAACAGAAACGAGTTTTCCCGTTACCGCTTCTTTGTCGGCTATAAGTACAGCCTCTCTCTCAGGGTTTTTTGCGAGAATTCCCTTTAGAATATCGCTTAATCCAGCTAAGTCCACCTGACGCTCGTCTATGTGTATTGTGCCGTCTCTGGTTATGGCTATTAGAATGTTCTCTTTTTCAAGCTGGCTGGCGGTTTGGGCTTGGGGCTTTGTAACTTCCACTCCCGTTTCCCTTGTGAAGGTGCTTGTCACCACAAAAAATATCAGCAAAATGAACACCATATCCATCAAAGGGCCTATATCTATGGTGGCTTCTCGTTTTTGCCTCGGCTTGAATTCCAAAAAATCTGAGTTATCGTTTGCCATATTTTTCTGCCAGCCTATGGTTTAGCAAAAGCAGGGGGAATGCTATCACCAGCCCGCTTTGCGTTGTTATTAATGCCTCTGAAATGCCGTCTGCCATAAGCACAGGGTTTTGATTTCCGTAAATTGTTATCACTTTGAATGTTTGAACCATGCCTGTTACCGTGCCTAAAAGTCCGAGTAGCGGTGCAACCTTAGCCATTATGCCAGACATGTGCAAAGCCTTGTGCACAGGCATTACGCCCAAAAAACCGCAATATATGTAATAAAAGCCAAAAGCTCCAACCAGCAAAATGGGCAACATAACAATGCCACCAGCAATGGCTGTGTGGTAAAGTTGGTCTGTGAGTGCGTTGAACACAGGGAAAATGTAGAAAAATTTGACAAATTCCCAAAAAATTACTATATTTACTAGCTCATTAAACCCAAAAGGATACCCAAAATGTATTCAATAGTTGAAACAGGCGGTTTCCAATACCGAGCCGAAGTCGGGAAAACTTTAAAAGTTCCCAGTGTTGCTGATGCAGCAGTTGGCTCTATTTTGGAACTCAAGTCCGTATTGCTGTTCGCCGATGGCGAATCTATAAGCGTAGGCACCCCTGTCTTGGAAACTGCATCCGTTAAGGTTGAAGTTCTTTCCCACGATAAAGCAGACAAAGTTTTAATCGTTAAAAAGAAACGCCGTACTCGCTACGAGCGCCGCCGCGGACATCGCCAGGGCTACACAGAAGTGCTTGTAACAGAAATTAAGTATGGCAAAAGCCTTGCGAAAATGGACCCTCAGGTAGCAGTTCGCCAGCGTGCTCGCATAGTAGCGCTTGCAAAGCTAAAAGAGCAGGGCAAGCCCTTAACCCGCAAAGAGAAAATAGCCGCAGACATAGCCGCAGGCAAAGAACCGCATCCGGTTCGCAAAAAGAAATTTTTGAAGAAAGCGGCAAAGGAGGGATAAACAATGGCACACAAAAAAGGTCAAGGTTCAGTCCGCAACGGTCGCGATTCAAAATCAAAACGCTTAGGCGTTAAAAAATTTGGTGGCGAGAGAGTTATTGCTGGCAACATTTTGGTTCGCCAGCGCGGTACCACGTTCCACAAAGGCAACAATGTTGGCATAGGTGTGGATCACACCCTCTTTGCTCTAATAGACGGCTTTGTGAAATTTGAATATGTGGACAAAAAACGCCAAAAAATAAGTGTTTATCCAGAATTGGAAAAATCGGCAAAGCCGTAGTGTTCTTTGCAATTCTATTTTTCTTAGCTGCTTATACTTCGCTTTTTGCGCAAGAAGGCGAAGAGAATGATGTATTTGAGTTCAAAAAATTTATAGTACTCCCCCTCGGCGCCTATTCGGAAGAAACAGGATTAGTTTTGGGAGCAGGCGCAATGTTTTTCATTAAACCTGGCAGTAGCGATGTTTTGGCGGTGATGACTTCTATAAAAAAACAAACAACGCTTATAAACAAATTTGATTACGAAACTGAGCATTGGAATTTTTTATCGTACATAAATCTTGCGAGCTGGCCCACTCAATTCTTTGGCATAGGCAACGATTTAGATGAAACCAAATATAAAGTTTATACTTCAAAAAACATTCGCATTCCGCTTACTATTGGAACGGATTTGTTTTTGCCAGAAATTTTCCAAGGCAAGTTTAACTACGGTGTTGAAACTGATTGGGAGTATATCACCTTTGACAATGATTGGAAAGACTCCCACAGAGTTGGAATAGGATACAATTTAACATACAACAGCACCGAAAAAAACGATTGGCCCCGCAAAGGCAGTTTTGTCCAGTTCAGGCATATATTTTTCAATGCGAATCGTTTTATATGGAAAAACATGGATACAAGAATGTATATCCCCTTGCACTTTTTGCCCGAAGGTGTTTTGGCTCTTGGCTCTTATTTGGAAGATTTTGACGGTGATGTTCCCGTTGACCGCTTGGCGCAACCAGATGGAGTTGGGCAACTCCGAGGCTTGAAAAAAGGTCTTTTGGCAGACAAAACCGCTTGGATTTTGCAATCTGAGTTAAGGACTCACGTTTTTTGGAGATGCAAGGGAGTATTATTTTATGAGATGGGAAAGGTTGGAAAAGACGTGGCGGAGCTTAACGATAACAAGTGGCATAACTCCATTGGCATAGGCGGTAGATTTATGGTGAACAGAGACAGCAAAAGCCATATCCGCGGAGATTTGAGCTTGATAGATAGGAAAAAAATTGGAATGGCTGTGCAGATAAACGAGGCGTTTTAAATGACCGATACCATAATAGCCCTATCAACTCCGGTGGGAGTGAGTGCCCTTGCCATTGTGCGAGCAAGCGGCAGTGCTGTGCCAGCAATATGCAAAACTGTGTTGCCGGAATTTAAAATGCAACCCCGCATAGCTAGCTTAACAAAGGCGCAGTCACCAGCTGCCGAACTCATAGACAACTTGCTTGCAATATACTTTCCAGCACCAAATTCTTACACAGGCGAAGATGTTTTGGAACTCTTTCCACATGGGAATCCTTTTATTGTTCGCAAACTTATGGCAGCCATTTGCGAGGTTCCAGATGTGCGTTTGGCGGAGTGCGGTGAGTTTACCAAGCGGGCTTTTTTGAATGGGAAAATGGATTTAACACAGGCCGAGGCACTTGGCGATATTTTGTGCGCAAGGGATGCAAAAAGCCTTAGCAATGCGCATCGGTTGTTGAGCGGTGAAGTTTCTTGCGAGATAAAGGCTTTGGCGGAGAAAATCAAAGAGGTTTCGGCTTTGTTGGAATTAGAAGTGGATTTTGCAGAAGATATGGAGAGCAGCCCACAAAGCACTTTTCAGGGAAATGAAAAATTGGAACAAATTTTGCAAAATTTGCAAAATCTTAAAAAAAGGTTCAAAACATCGCAAAATACCCTGCCAAGAGCCGCCTTCTTTGGTGCGCCCAATGCGGGAAAATCCAGCTTGATAAATGCCCTTGTTAAAGAAGATAGGCTGCTTGTTAGCGAAACCCCCGGCACAACTAGGGATTTTGTGGAAGTGCCTCTGCATTTGCCAAGCGGAGATATTTTGCTCATAGATACAGCCGGATTAGCTGGAGAGGCTCAAAGCGAGATTGACAGCCAAGCCATGCAAAAAACCAGGGAAATTTTGGAAAAGGCAAATTTGAAAATCTTGGTGATAGATATTTCCATTACAGCCCCAAAAGAATTTGAAAAATGGCGAAAATCCGCAGATTTGGTGGTAGAAACTCACGCAGATATATTAGGGAAGGAAAATATCAGCATAAATGAATTGCAGAAAAATTTAAATTCTATATTTTTTCCTGAGTCAAAAGGAGGAGAGGAGGCTTGGATTGTTAGCGAGCGGCAAATTGACTGCATAAAAAAGGCAGAAGAAAACGTTGCTAGGGCACTAGAGCTATTAAAACAATCTCAGGCTATGGAGCTGGCTGCATTTGAAATGCGCGAAGCCAGAAACAGCCTTTGCTCAGTTATAGGAGAAATTACCGATGAGAGCGTATTGGATTCTATTTTTAACAGCTATTGCATTGGGAAGTGATTTCGCAAAGGTAAAAGTAAATTTTGGGGTTTGGGGAGCGCCTACCTCTAGGTTTTTTGCCGCAGACACAATGGAAAAATTCGGCAGCAACTGGATGGCTTTGAGAGTTCCTCTCCAAACCGCGAGGTATTTTGAAACCCTTGAGCCATTTTTTGCCATTGACCTAGACGCAAACTACAAGGACAATTTTTTAATCCACTCCGAATTTCCTTTGCGCAGGGATATTGAGGCTTGGTACAAGGATCCATATAAACGCACTTATACTTTTGAACCTTCGGAACTTGATTTGAATGTTCCTACTGAGGCTTGGGGGCAGTGGAATAATCCCACGGGTTTTGTGAAATTCGGGCGGTTTAAACCGGAAATGGCGCCAACTCCAAACACAATAGTTTTAGGCGGTGCGCCTCACCACGATGCCATTCATTGGAAATTTGCTTTGGGAATAGGTAGATATGATTTTTTTATCTCATCGCTTAATCCTTGGCTCACCGAGAGTGAGAAAGAGGAACAGAGAACAGTCACAATACCAAATGCGAGGGGCAGGGTTTATGATGAGCCTACCAAAAACCTGCTTTTGCACAAAGTAGGCATAGACGGAGGTTTTGGTTATTTTTCCATTATTGAGCAGAGTTTAATAGGTGGCAAAAATTTGGAATTCAGGGATTTTTCACCCTTTGTCGCTTGGCACAATAATTTCAGTTATGGATATAGCAAAATGAGCGTGGCTTTAGAAGCAGGGCTTAGACCTGCAAAAAAATCTGAATTTTATTGGCAAGTGGCTATGGAGGATATTCAAAGCCCGGTAGGTGAAGTAGAAGGGGACAAAGGCTACACAACGCTTGCTTTTTTGGCGGGCTACAAGCAAAAAATCCCTCTTGGAATTTATGGGGAAATTGAAAGCAGAATAGATGCAGTTCGCACAGACCCGCATTTCAACAATAACAAGGTTCCCCTACAAAAAATGACAAGCAGAAAAATATACAACAGCAATTTCAGGGAACAGGGTAAACCGAATTTCGCAGATATGTACATTGTCGATTACCCGCTTGGTTATCGCAGAGGTCCCGATGCCATTGATTTATGGTGGAACCTCAAATATATTTCCGCAGATAAAACCTTTAGCGCAGAGCTGGAAAGCGCATATTTGAGGCAGGGAGACTGCGAAATCTATTCTGACCACCAAAAATGCAGTGAGCGCAAAGTTTTGGAAGGGGCAGAGGAAAAGCAGTTTTTGCTGGATTTTTTGGTGAATTATTCCGCCGCTAAATATTTTGGCATTTATGCGGGTACGGGGTTTCAGAGGAATGATGCTTGGGTTAAGTCGGGGGTGAGAATTTTCCTGTAAATCAAGTCTACCAATTTTATATATTCTAAAATGTGTATAATTTAAGAATCACGGGGTTAACCGAGCAGCGAGATATGCCATCGCTTATAAAGGTTTTGCTCAAAATACCCGGACTTAAACCAGACGAAGTATCTAGAGGACTAAAAGCCCCGCCCTTTAAAGTGTTTTCTACCGACCAAGAAGATTATGTGGAGAAACTAAAAAACATATTGGAAAAATTTGGAGCAAAGTGCGCAATAGAAAACACAAAAGCTCTGAGAAGGGAAAGAGATGATAGCGAAGATGAATCTAAAAGAGCGTCTATAGAGGAATATCTCAGAAATAGGCGGTCCAGTCACCGAAAATTTAGGAGAAATTTTTGGCTTACAATGGTTTCAATAATTGTAGTTTTCACTTTTTTAAGCCTTTTTGATTTTTCTAGCGGCAAGAAAGCGAACCCCCCAAACCAACCCAAAAGGCAAGTTTCGCAAGCCACAAGAGTGGTATCTGATAGACAACCAAATGATACGAAAAACGATGCGTCTAAATCTAATACGAATTCTAATGCGAATATAGCAAAAGCAAACGCTGAATTAAAAAAAGAAATCCAAAAAAATCCATACAATGCAGAAGCGTGGAAAGACCTTGCAGAAAATTTGGAAAACCAGGGCGATGAAGAGGCTGCGCAGCAGGCAAGGGAATCTTACACAAAGG
>Ga0268262_10001458_pt1 | contig 29267 bp, 23 predicted proteins | sample TergutNc150P3_FD_190354 | JGI IMG/M metagenome (GOLD analysis project Ga0268262, IMG submission 190354) | Nasutitermes corniger P3 segment gut microbial community from laboratory colony in Florida, USA - Nc150 P3 (SPAdes) (version 2) | ecosystem: Host-associated > Arthropoda: Insects >... | reverse complement strand
TAATAAGTGACTAATATCACTGCTTGTGATAGACGGCGAAACGATTGCCCGACTATGCGTAGCAACTAACTCCAACTGCTGAATGAGGCTGTGATTATTCAATTGCACTGTTAGCCAAAGACCTAATAAAAACGACAAAACTGTTTACAAGAAAAATTAAACTCTATTACAAGAATAATTTTACGGGCAAAAGTTTACCTTGGCAACATGTATTTCCTGCATGGTGTAATTCTATAAGCTCCCAGAGTTTGTCAGATATATCGTGCCGTCTATGCGCCTCTGCCATATGGCCTCCCTTTGCTCCCATACATAGGATATGTGGCAGGGATACAAAAGGCAATACAATTGCGGGGTTTGAAACCGGAAAGTAATTATTCAATTTTGAATTATTCGGCTACAGCGAGTCGCGCATTCCAATTCCAAATATAGCAATTTTAGATGGCGTAGTCCATTCTCATGACTTCTGAATCCAGTTTTATCAATATGTTTTGTATGAATGTATTGCACATTTTGGACTACGAAAACTAAAACTGCTATAGAATCAGTGCTGATTCTATTTGGAATTGGAATTAGCACTGTGCCACCTCGCAGCCACCATCATAGTTTTCAGGAAAATTAAACTGCCTGAAAATATTATTTATGGATAAATCTTTAGTCTATATTGATTATGGCCTAAATGGATAGCCATTTTTTTTAATCTGTTCCAGCACAAGCGGAACGTGCTGGACGCGTTCTAGGTTTCATTGAAGTCTGGACAGTCTCCACTTTTTTCCCTCGCCAGTATGAATAGTGTTCTGTCGTCTTTGTTCTGATCCTCAAAGGCTGATACTTGCTGAAAAATGGCTTCACAAGCTGCCCTGGGGGAGCCAATACCCCAGAACCGCTTTAATTGTTCCGTTAAGCGGTCTATGCCATATAGGTTTCCGCTGTGATTCATGGCTTCGGTGATTCCATCGCTGTACATGGCGATCCAATCGCCGGGTTGTAGTATGCCTTCATAGGCATGCCAGCTTGGTGAACATGCCGGCTGCATACCCAAGGCCAGTCCAGGGGGCATTAGCTGAATGGGTGTATCAGGGGTGAGCTTACTCAAGTGGATTGGTGGCGGATGCCCGGCTCTGACTACTTTGAATCGTCCGTCTTCGTACCATTCGATAATGCTCAGCGTGAGGAAATCTTTTGGACTCATCAGTTTTCTTAGTGTTAGATCCATTCCCGCAAGGATTTTTTCCAAAGGAGTGTCTGCTTCTCTGGTCGCATACTTCAATAAGGCCATTGACTGGCTCATGTAAATGGCGGCTGCTAAACCTTTGCCGCTGATGTCTCCAACAATGGCAATCCATTGGCCTGGTGCGCGCTGCTTGAGCCAAAGCAAGTCGCCGCCTGTTTCGGATGCCGGTAATAATCGTAATGCAACTTGAAATCCGGGAATGTCGGGCGGATTTGATGTTATGAGAGCCTCCTGAATATTGCGGGCGGCTTGTAACTCTTGTTCCAGGCGGGTTTTGTCAATCAATCGCTTGTGCATTGATGCTGTTTCAAATAATGCTCCTAGAGTAATGGCCACTTCACGCAGTAGTTCCCGGTCGTCACGGCTGTAGTTGAGTTCGGCGTATTTGCCTCCCAGCAATAAAACGCTGTGTGGGTGTTCCCCTGCCATGAGCAGAATCATGACCTGGGTGCCCAAGGTGTCTATGTAAGTTCTCAATGTCTTGCTTTGGGTCAGTATCCAATCGGATTCGTCATTGCTCAGGCCGAAGACCAACTCGCGGTTATCCTTGGCGTGCCTAAGCATTGATAGTGGCAGTTTCAGATCTTGTGTGCTTTCAGGCTGGATTCCGCGTTCAGATATGTTTTTATTTATAGGCGGTAATACAACTCTGCCGTTATTTATGGGAAGTATTAAAAGCACTTGCGGTCTAAATGCTTCCTTTATGGAAACAACCAAGCTTTCCAGCAGGGCATCTTCTGAAAAGCGTTTTTTGGTTTCGAGCAGATTCCCCAGAATCAATTCGCGAGCGGATGAGACATCCCTTTTGAATTTTCGACGCAGTACGGCCAGCAGCCATCTAAGCATCCAGCCTAGCGGAAGCGTTAAAAGTCCGACAATTACTCCTAGTTTAGCCATAGAAATTTTTGTCGGGATAAAAAAGACAAATATCCATGCCAGCACACATAAATACACGGATGATAAAACGCCAAGAGCAATGAAGTAGCTCAACCAGCGAACTATTACGCGGCGAACGTCAAAAAAACCGTGACGCAGGATGGAATAGGCAAATGTCAATGGCAAAAATGGCATGGGCAAAAACAAGTAATGGCTGTAACGCATGAAAAATCCTCGGTCAAGCGTTCCAGAGTATGTTTGGGCCAACCAGATGTAGGCAAGCAAATCAAAAAAGACTGCGGTTGAAAATAGCAATGGAGCCATCAAGGCTCTCCTGCGACGATCAGATATTTTTAAAGACCCTATCCAGAAAAGCGCTACGCCTGATCCAAGCAGAGCTACTTGGAAAAATCTGCCGATAGTTTCAAATGCTTTTAGATTGATTGGCAGTAAATCCAGTAGCAGACGCATTAACCAATCGGAACCGCTCAGGCCAAATAATCCGAGGCCCACTGTCAGCAATTCCGGCAGTATGGCTATGAAATTGATGGCATACATTCCAAGCAAAAGAGGACTGTGTTTCCTAATCTCAAATCCATAAGGAAATCTGAGGAAGAAATGAAACCACATCGGCGGAAACAAGCCATTGAACAACAGCAAACAACATCTGGTGGTTAGTTCGATTCCAATTGGCACTGTGTACGGGCCTCTGGTCGAAGCCCCTGCGGCCAGAATAAGAGTCAATACACCCAAATAATAAAAATGTCTGGCGACCTTGCGCTGCGGCGAAGATAAAACAACCAATAAACCGATAGCCCAAGATACAAGGCCGGTCAATATCAACAGAACGTTTGTGCTGTCGAATACTTTTTTTAACTCGACAGGACGATAAACTTTTTGCCCATCCCTTATTACGGTGTATTGAACTGTAGTCCCGTCAGGAGTGGAGTTTATAAAAGCCATCATCTTTTGAAGTGCTCTGAAAATCTGCTTTCGATTTTCTTCCGGAGTCAATTTCTCTGAGTATTCTGGGATTTTTAAGTCGTGAATGGCTACAAGTTCATCCCCGTCAAAGAGAGCCGCATTATCCGTTGGGCCTTTTGGTATTACAGCTCTAATGATGACCTTTGGGCGATTGTTTGATAGCGGATCGTTTGATGGTATGTTTTCAATACTCCAGAGACACTGGTCGTCGGAATGTGTGTATATCCACTGAGCTAATGAGAAACTTCCGACAGCCAGAACAAGCGCAACTATGCTTGTCCAAAAAAGACGCCAACGGATGCTAAAAAATGAGAAATGCAAATTAGACATAGTACAAGCGGAGATGAAATGAACGAAAAAACATGGCGAATCATAGTCGGCGGGGTTAGACGCCTTGGTCTGGCGTTAGCGCAGTCGTTGTCGGAAAACCATAAACTTGTGCTAACAAGCTCCCAAGCTCCCGAAGAATCAGAGGAAATATCCAAGTTGTCAACTCGCACTGACGTTAGACGCCTCCGTTGGGATGCAAATGATCCGCAACTGATATCAACAATGATGACAGACATTGAGGCAATGAGGGGAGATGGAATTCAACTAAATGGAGCAGTAATTGTTGCGGGAACATTCCCATCTTCACCGCTGGGATCGTGGGATGTAAATTTGTTGCAACAAATTTGGCAGATTAACCTTACATTCCCCTTTTTGGTGGTTCAGTCATTAGCGCCACATCTTGCTGATGGAAGTTGTATTCAATTTATTCTGGATACGTGTATTCATCGTCCTTGGTTAAACCGTTTGCCGTATTCTTCCGCAAAATCAGGCCTAGCGAGTTTAATCCATGGCTTGGCACAATCGCTGGCTCCAAACATTCGTGTTGTCGGTCACGCAATTGGTACCATTATGCCCGACGTTGAATCTGACCCCGACTTTCTGCAAAATCAAACACTGTTAAAACGCCTCGGACATCCAGAAGACTTAATCAGAGCAGTAAATTATGCGGACTCCAGCCCTTTTTTGACAGGCGAAATTCTCACTCTTGACGGAGGTAGGCGCTGGCTCATGTAGATTCCCATTGCTGAGAGTATTCCAAAAGTAATGATGAACGGTGAACACGGTGAGAGTTTATGGGGTTCTTGGAGCGATCATCATAACAAATGAGGTAATTGCAAAACCCCGCTGCACGTCTGCTCCCGAATTTCCGCCGTCTCTGGCTGGATTTAACAATTTGTTTACTGACAATATTTTACGCCAGAGCCTGCTCCGCTCGGGCGCAGCCTACCAACTCCGTTGGACTTGCAAAACTAATGTTTTGCAAGTGGCTCAAATGAAATACTCTCAAAATGGAATAATACCAATTCCTAGTTCTAAACTGCGGAGTATAAGACAAAAATCGTTGGTATATGCTGATTTACGTTTAGTATTTATCACATCAGCAATAGGAATTGGTATAATAGTTCAACCTTTCAAAACCGAACTGCTATACACAGGCTCCCCGGCCCACTCGGATGCAAATGCTTCTCTGATCGCTGGCAAATCAAATGACGCGCCTAAACAGAGTCCAAGTTTTGCCGTAGCGGCCCATCTTGTGTGCAAGCCGCCGGAAATCGCACCCAGTTCGGCGGCTTTTTCCCCCAGTGCATACGCAGAGAGGTTTATGCCGCCCGAAGCGCATTGGCTGGTAATAACTACGGGTAGTTCCCTATCTCGCGCGTTTTTCAGCATGTGGATCAGATCCGGCCTGTCCATGGGAAGGTTCCCCGCGCCGTACGCTTGAATCAGAATGGCTTTTGCCCAAAGTGGCACTGGTTCCCAAGGCACACCGGGATGGGGTGTGAAAACGGCTATGCTGCTTTCTAAATTCCCTCCGACACCAGCAGGAACATTGCGTTGGAATTTGCCTGCATGAGGATAAATCTGTATTACCAATCCCAATTCGGCCAGGTAGGGCAGATTGGGCGAGTCAAAAGCGCCATATCTGTGGACGCTGTTCTTATTGGCCGCAACACCCCTGATCCAGTGATCGCCAAAACAAATCCCGATTTCTGGTATTCCCTTTGCGGCTAATGTTACTGCGTCAATCAGATTGCTCCTGGCATCGCTTCTGATATAAGCCAGTGGGCGTTGTGAGCCTGTAAGCACCACCGGAATGTTCAAATCCGACAGGGTAAAGCCAAGCACCGACGCCGTAAAAGCCATAGTGTCCGTGCCATGTATTACAACAACTCCCTGGTATTTAGAGTGGCTTTCACGTATGAGATTTGATATATGCAGGATATTAGCAGGCTCAAGTGTGGCGCTGTCGCAGTTGAAAGGCACTTCCAGCTCAAGATCCGCGATTTCTTTAAGTTCGGGCAACTGGACTAGTATCCTATCCAGAAATGGGCCCGGCGCCAAGTAAGCTGAGTCCGAAGAAGGAGCCATTCCAAGCGTACCGCCAGTGTGAATCAACAAGACACGAGGATGCAAAAGAGTCTCCGCCTCAGAGTTCTGTCTTTAGTTTTTCGGCAACAGCTTTGGCGATTGCGTCAATGAATTTTGGATTTGAAAGCAATTCAGATACCAGAGAAGAAGCTGATGGCATGAGGATGTTTTGTTCTTGGTAACTGTCCAGGTCAACTACTGAATCCAGACCCACAGCCAAATTTTTCATATCCTCTTCATCTTCATCATTTTCATTATGCTCCTCATTGGATGCGGAAATAATTGGCGCTGGTTCTGATGTGCCGGAGGCGTTTTGGCTCTCAACATCATGCGGCTCATCGGGAGTTTTTTCTGAAAAAGACGTGTCATCAGTAGAGCTATCAGCGACTTCTTCTGAAGCATTGAGCGCTAAAGAAGACTCAAGCGGCTCAAATTCCTGCTGTAGAAGCTCATGTATGCCCTCAATTTGCTCTATCTCGTCCGTTATTTTTTTTGATGTTCCTTGAGATTCATCTGAATCTTTAGATTCGCCATGTCCAGCACTGTTTTCTTCATGAAAAACCGATGGGTCAAAGTCTTCGGGCAGTGCGTCCAAGTGGGATACCGGATTTTCTACAGAAGATTCCTCTGGAGTGTCACGTTCTACTACAGAAATCAGTGAAACAGAATTGTCCGCCGAAATTGGCGAAACTGAATCATCTGATTCTTTATCAGAACTTTCACACTTTATTTCGTCAGATTCTGTTTGCTGCTCACTATCAGCGGTAACCAGCCCATCTATATCGCTGAAGTTGAGTTCTTCCAGGTCAAGCGAAATAGTTTCTTCAATGGGTTGAGCGGTTTCATTGTTAACCGCGGGAACGGCAATTGAGTCCTGTGCTTCAGTGTCAGATGTGCATACTGGAGAGGAATCAACCTCGGCTTCTTCAACCAATAAATCCTGTTCTTCCAAAATAAGAATGTCTGAAGTAGCAGAAGTGTTGGTCTGCAGGGATGGGATGAATGCGCAAACAGGCGCTGCCATGAGCGCTTTGGTGCTTTCAGCAAGATTACGCAATTCCATTGGCTTGCGCAGAAATGCCTGAATTGGAGCGATTTCAACCTGCATGGGATCAATATCGTCTAATATGCCAGCCATTAGGCCGATAGGCATATTTGTAGTCTTTGGCTCAGCCCTCAAGCGGGTCAAAAGCTCCCAACCGTTCATTTCGGACATGGAAGTATCAATCAAAGCCGCGTCAAAAAGGTCTTCTTTATCAATCAAATCAAGTGCCTCAGCAGCGGATTTGGCGCACACAAGTTCTATATCTGTTGAGGCTAATAAGGATGCAGCAATTTTGTGGATGCTTGAATTATCGTCCACCAGCAAAAGACGGGGCATGGACACCTCAATAGCCAAATGACAGTAATGCAGGCTTAAAACCACCAATTATTATAGCTCTTTTAATGGAGTATTTAGCCATTCAGAACTATTTTAGCGGACTAAAGCCAATAATACATTTTTCAAGCCGCATAACGGCTTGAAAAAACATTGTAACACTTAGCCTTGTCAAAAATGCAACTAAATCCTTGTGAAGAGTGAGCCACTTGCAAAACTTCAGTTTTGCAAGTTTAACAGGGTTGATAGGAACGGGGTTTAGTGGCGTAGTAAAGCCGGACGCGTTTTGGAGTGGACGGAGAAATGGATTGCGAAGACTTAAGTATTTAAAATTCTCAAATTTCTTTGTGATTTTGCCATTCATGGAACAGATACTCAAAACGCCTGCCTCTCTCCTCAAAGTTTTTGAACTGGTCGAAACTAGCGCAGGCGGGGCTGAGTAATACCTGATCGCCGGGAAGAGCTACGGCAAATGCTTTGTTGACAGCTTCGTCAAACCCTAAATACGTGTAGTGGTGCAAATCTCCCAAATCTCTTTCCAACATGGGTATGGCGTCCCCTAGAAATACCAGACTGCGCAGTTTGCCTTCTAACGCTTCACGTAGCGGCGCGTAGCTACTGCCCTTATCCTCGCCACCGAGCAATAGAACCAGAGGGCCGGGCAGAGCGCGGATGGCGATTAACGTCGCATCGACGTTTGTTCCTTTGGAGTCGTCGTAAACTTTAATTCCATCCCTTTCACCACAAAAGGCCATTCGATGGGCTAAACCAGGATATGTCCGCAAACCGCAACGTACAGCATCAATAGACGCTCCACCATGTGTTGCCAAGATAATCGCCGCTAAGACGTTTTCAACATTGTGGTCCCCTGGAATCAGCAACTGGGAACGGTGAATCAGCTCTGTGACAGTTCCCATGTCGTCTATTATATATAAATTACCATCAGAAGCACACCAGGCGCCCTGGCCTTCGATGTGTCCCCAGCCGAAGGTGGCTCTATAACCTGGTGGCGAAAAGTCAACAAGAAAGTCCGCGTTTTTAGGCGTAATGCAGAGATCCTTTGATGATTGTCTTTCAAAAATTCTGAGTTTTGCTTTTAAGTAGGCGTCCATGCTGCCATGCCTGGCAAGATGGTCTGGTGTCAAGTTGAGGATTGCGGCGGCTTCCGCTTTAAAATCTCTTATTGTTTCCATCTGGTAGCTGGAACACTCAATTACAAAGCGTGTACCTGGAGTCGCGCTGTCAACAGCGTCTAAAAGTGGCAACCCAATATTCCCGCACGCTATGGCCGGCAATTCGCCAGTTTTGAGAAGATGGGCTGTAAGATCAGTAGTGGTACTTTTACCATTTGTTCCTGTGATAGCCAGCACAGTGGCAGTTGGATCTTTAATACGCAGAACTCTGTGGGCAAATTCTAGTTCGCCAATAACTGATATGCCTTGGTGTTTGGCTTCCTGAACAAATGGGATTTTAGGATTTACCACTGGAGACAAAACAACTTCAGAAGCTGAGTCCAGGAGCGTCATTGGGTGGCTGCCCCAAACTCCAGGCACTCCCCATTCCGCGAGTTTGGCTAGAACATCCTGAGCGGGATGCTGGTTGGTGTCTGTCATTACGGACAATATCCCAGCATCAGCCAGATGCCTCGCGACTGCTAATCCAGAATTTCCAGCGCCTACGATTACTACATGCCCCATGTTGTTTGCTCAAATGTAATTATTTTTCCGGTGATGCTTCGTCGTTTGGTTCAAGCGTGAGTATAGGGGCGTGTATTTCCAGGTTTGCGCCTTCGTGGACGTGGATTTTTGTTATTCGCCCTGCTTTGACAGCACGGTATTCATTTTCCATTTTCATGGCTTCCAAAATAAACAACGGGTGATCTTTCTCTACTTCTTCACCCTCGCGTACAAAGTACTTCATCAGTTTCCCAGGCATCTGAGCTTTGATGAGACGCCCCCCGGTTTGAGGAGCTTTCGCCATGGCCTCCGCGAGAAGGCGCTTGCTTGGGTCTTGTAGCGTAAATTCAAGCGCTCCCGCATAATAGCTTCCGCGAAAACCATGTAAATCAGGGTCCTCAGAAATACGCAATCGGTCCACATTTACGCCTATACTGCGTTTATTCATGATTACGGAATAACTGGAAGGCTCAACTCTAAAAATATCCACGGGGATTTCTTCGCCATCCCAAACCATTGTCACTTTGCCGCCGCGGCGGTACATCTCCAATTCATGACACTCTTCGCCGATTAGCAAGGTTCTTCTCATAAAATTACCCCATGCACGTCAAAAAAATTAAAAGCGGTTGAATTTGTTCCAATATTTCCAATGCGCAGGTGCGGCTTCGCCCTGGCGGTTTGGAGGTTGCTGGGCGCGTGCTTCCTCCATTTCCAATTCTTCAAATAGTGCGGCAGCCACTACAAATTTCAGATCCGGCCCAAATTTAGGCGCACTCCACCAATTTTGCTCCAACATGGCTGTATTAGTCTCGCCTCTGCGAAAAGCCTCGTGTTCATTCAATACTTTATGGAATGCAATGTTGTTGCGTACTCCGCCAACTCGATATTCAGAAAGAGCAGAGGCCATTCTTCGTATAGCTTCTTCCCTTGAAAGACCCCAGGCGCTGAGTCTTGATATTATCGGAGCATAGGTCGGCGGCAGTGTCCATCCATTGTAAACGCCTGAGTCATTTCTCAGGTTGCGCCCGGAAGGGAAGCGCAAGTAATTGATCCTGCCGCTTGAAGGAGCAAAATCACGTCCGGGGTCTTCCGCATTGACACGAGCCTGAATGGCCCAGCCCAGAAGTGGGACATCTTCTTGTTCAAGGGGCAGTTTTTCGCCTTTTGCAATGTCAATCTGCCATCGAATCAAATCTTGACCTGTTATCCATTCCGTAACAGAGTGGCCTCCCTGAATACGGCAAGTCATTTCCAAAAAATAGAAATTGTGATCATCGTCCACAAGAAATTCAACAGTCCCAGCGCCAACATAGCCAATTTTTTTGGCGATGGCGACAGACGCTTCACCAAGTTTTTTTCTGAGTTCGGGTGTGACAAATGGACTGGGCGCTTCTTCAAAAACCTGTTGGAAACGTCGTTGAATACTGCAATCCCTTTCCCATAAGTACACCGCATTGCCGTGTTGGTCGGCCATTATTTGAATTTCGATATGGTGTGGTTTTGACAGGGCTTTTTCCAGGTAAATTTGATCGTCTTCAAAATTGATGATCGCGTCAGCTTTGATCCAAGGCAGACTCCTGTGCAGTTCAGTCACAGATTTAACTTGCCGCATGGCTTTCCCGTCTTCACCTCTCTCGGCTTTTATCATTATTGGGAAGCCAAGATTTTTGGCTTCCGAAAGCAAGACTTCATCGTCCATTTGGCCAATAACCGCCGGTAATACCGGTACGCCAGCGCTCTCAGCAATTTTTCTGGCCTCAACCTTATTTCCCATTAGCTCAATCGTCTCTGGATTGGGACCTATCCAAACAAGCCCTGCGTCAATAATCCTACGGGCAGCGGCCGGAACGCAGCTCAAAAAGCCATATCCAGGATGCAATGCGTCGGCCCCGGAGATTTCCGCTATGTTTAAAAGATTTTCGACATCCAGGTATCCGCTCTTGAGATATGTTCCGCCAATAGGAATTGACTCTTCCGCAAGGCGTACGTGCATAGAGCCTCTATCCACATCCGAGAAAATTGCGACGGTGGGGATTTCCATCTCTCTGCAGGTACGTATTATTCTTGAGGCGATTTCCCCTCGATTGGCGACCAGTAATTTAGTAAGCGGCATACACATATCCCTTTCTTAAATTGGCGATAGCGCCTTGAAGGGTATCAAGGCATGATATAACAATGCGAAGACTTAGCCTACCCCTAACCATCTCCCTAGTAACGGAAATATTTATTTCAGCTGGCTGTGGCGCCAAAGGTGACCCAGTGCCAAATCAACAGCACCCGCCGGATTCTTGTATCGTCCGCGCAATCAATTTACGGACACTGGAGGTTACTTTGCCAACCATGGATATTCAGGGGAATCGTCTTTTGGGTATTGAAGCAGTCCGGGTATATTATTTATCAATGGTTACAAATTTCCCCTCGTCATTAGAAGTTTTTCAACAAGGAGAAGCAGTGCTGGAATGTCGCCGCCCCGAACTTCCTTCACCAGGAAAAACGATTAAATTGAATTTATCACATTTTGGACGTTCTTCTGGCTGGCTAGTTGTAGTACCTTTTCGAGTAGGGAACATTGCCGGGGTACCATCGCAGGTGCTGCCTTGGATGGATCCAAATTTCTAATCTGTTTTTTCTCATTAGTGGATTTCTCTCAGACAATTCGGACTTCTGCATGAGTAACTCTTTTACTTTTCTGGGCATGGATGTCATTCCAACATTATGGATGTTGGTTAAAATACTGGCTGTCTTTGCGGGTGTGATGTCTCTGGCCGCCGTATTGACGTGGGCAGAACGCAAGGGAGCCGCATTAATTCAAGATCGCATAGGACCAAACAGAGCGAAGCTCATTGGTAATATCCGTCTTTTTGGGATTTTTCACTTGATGGGCGATGGATTGAAATTGATTTTCAAAGAGGACTTGGTGCCTCGGCACGTTACTCAGAGCCTATTTTGGATAGCTCCTCTTCTGGCTTTTGTGCCGGCAATGATGGGATTTGCCATAATTCCCTTTGGGCAGAGCTTCGAGTGGGGCGGATATACGTTTCACATGAGCGTTATAGACCCAGGAAATGGTATGGGTATGTTGTACCCAATGGCTATCGCATCTCTGGCCGTCTATGGAATATTGACCGCCTCATGGGCTTCAAACAACAAGTGGTCAATGCTTTCAGGAATGCGCGGTGCGGCTAACATGATTAGTTACGAGATAAGTTTATCTTTAGCGGTCATAGCCATTTTTTTGCAAGTCGGAGCGTATGACCCGCATGAAATAATCGCCGCACAGTCCAGCATGTGGAATATTGTAAGGCAGCCATTGGGTTTTCTCTTGTTCTTTATCTGCGCTTTTGCTGAGACCAACCGTTTGCCCTTTGATTTTGCGGAAGGCGAATCAGAAATAGTCGCCGGCTTTTTGACCGAATTCAGCGGGATGAAGCTGGGCTTGCTTTGGCTTTCAGAATATGTCCACATGGTAACAGTTTCCGCATTGATGGTCACTCTTTACCTTGGCGGCTGGCAAGTTCCTTTCGTAGCAAATCCAGGTCCATTTTTGTCATTTATCGCCTTTGCCGCAAAACTACTCTTCTTCTGCTGGCTGTTTATATGGGTGCGTTGGACATTGCCTAGATTCAGGTACGACCAACTCATGTTTATCGGATGGAAAGTAATGTTGCCTGTCGGTTTTGCCAACCTGCTTCTTTACGCATGGTTAATTCACCAAAGGGTAGTTTGATGGGAGGCCAAACATGGGTGTCGTAGTTAAAAAAGTTGACCTCACATGGTTAGACCGCACCTATTTATGGCCGGTTGCCAAGGGTTTGTTCATTACCCTAAAGCACTTTATCAAGCAAACGCTCACCCCGACAAAAAAGAGGCAGACATTTCAATATCCCGAAATGAAGCGCCCTGTACTTGATGGCTACAGGGGGCTTCACGAGCTTAAACGCAATGAGGACAACTCTATTAAATGTGTGGCCTGTTTTATGTGTGCCGAGGCCTGTCCCGCCCGTTGTATTACAATTGAGGCTGAAGAATTTGGAGACATAAATACACAACAGGGTCTTGCGGAAAAGCGCCCTGCTTCATTTCAAATAGATATTTTGCGTTGCATTTTTTGCGGTATGTGTCAGGAGGCTTGCCCCAGGGATGCCATCTGGCTTCGCAAAAATTATGAACTCTCATGCAAGAGCCGCGCGGAGATGCAGTTGGGCAAGTTTGATCTTATGAATACATATACCGAAACAGATGGGAGTGAACGTGTTGTACCGGAGCCTGTGCATGAAACTTCCAACAACCAATCGCGTTAGGGGGCATTTATGTTTTTAGCTTTTGCCCTCGTCACTCTTGGCGGAGCTTTCGCGCTACTAATACAGCGCAATGCCGTGCAGGCAGCTCTCTGTATGATGTTGAGCTTTTTCGGAATGGCCGGATTGTTTTTGCTTCTGGCGAATCCCGTGGCCGCAGCGCTTCAGATCATTGTTTACAGCGGCGCCATCACAGTTCTCGTCCTATTCGTTGTGATGCTATTGCAGTCACACCGCGAAGAACCAGCCGCAAATCCAAGGTACATTCAAAAGGCTCTTTCCGCCGTTCTTGTAATAGTTCTGGCCTTGGGTGCCGTCAAATTGGTTTACAGCTCGGAAACACTTGCAAACATACAAGCTGTATCTTCGGCGCCGAACCCCATAACGCTTGAAAAACTCGGTGAGCGTCTTTTTTCAGAGTATCTTGTAGCCTTGGAAGCAATGGGCTTGCTTTTGTTAGCCGCAATGGTCGCCGCCGTTATTCTGATTAAAAAGGAGGCAAAATGAGTATGGGCTTACTTACACACAGTTCCCTACAAGCCTATCTGATCGTTTCCTTTTTGCTTTTTACAATCGGTCTCTCAATAACACTGCTGCGCAGAAACCTTTTAGTTCAATTCATGGGAATCGAACTGATGTTGAACGCCGCCAACCTGGCTCTGCTTGCCTTTGCAAAGTGGCGCGGCGGAGATGTTACAGGCACTGTTTTTTATTTTTTAATAATCGCTGTCGCCGCTTGTGAAGCGGCTGTCGGGCTGGCTCTGATCATCGGCCTGTTCAGATACCGCCGCTCAACGGATACCGATGGCGCTGACACTTTAAGGCAGTGAGGTAATAATGATGTCCATTCTCTACTGGATGATCCCGCTATTACCGCTATTTGGTTCAGCCCTTAACGGACTTTTGGGCAAGCGCCTCGGCAAAAGATTCACTACCACTGTGGCCCTTGCTTCTATATCGGGTTCATTGCTCCTTTCGATCATAGCTTTTATCCTTATGAAATTAGCGCCCGGCCAAAGGCTGGAATTTTGCGCCGGCACATGGATTAATACCGGCACATTGAGCGTTCCATTCGGCTTAGTATTCGACCCACTTTCAAGCATCATGAGTTTGGTTGTTACCGGCATAGGCTTTTTGATACACCTGTACTCAGTCGGCTACATGAGCACGGAAGAAGGCTATGCGCGTTATTTCAGCTACCTCAATCTATTCGTCTTTTTCATGCTCACGCTTGTCCTGGGTTCAAGCCTCCCCTTGATTTTTGTCGGATGGGAAGGGGTTGGCCTATGTTCATACCTGTTAATAGGGTACTACTACAACACTGATTACGCCCCCGATGCCGGATTAAAAGCATTTCTGACTAATCGTGTTGGCGATATGGGAATGGTCATTGGCATGATGACACTATTTGCCATATTTGGAACTCTTACAGTGGGGGATATTCTAAAGTCTGCCGTAGGATTGGCGCCGGAAGTAGGCTTTGGAGCACTGACATTCGCCACATTGATGATCTTTGTAGGGGCCACGGGAAAGAGCGCCCAGATACCACTGTACATTTGGCTTCCAGACGCGATGGCAGGTCCAACCCCAGTTTCGGCTCTGATCCATGCTGCCACAATGGTTACCAGCGGTATTGTCCTGCTCTGCCGCCTCGCGCCATTATTTATGCTCACACCCATTACAATGAACGCAGTTGCATGGGTTGGCGCCGCCACAGCTCTTTTTGCCGCATCAATAGGTTTATTGCAGAGAGACATCAAGAAAGTGCTGGCATACTCCACCGTCAGCCAGCTTGGTTACATGTTTTTGGGCCTGGGTGTAGCAGGATTTGCCGCGGGTTTTTTCCATGTTTTCACACACGCCTGGTTTAAGGCCCTGTTGTTTCTTGGGGCAGGAAGCGTGATAACGGCCATGCACCACGAACAAGATCTATTCAAAATGGGCGGCTTAAAGTCAAAAATGCCAATTACCTATTGGACAATGTTTATTGCAACACTGTGTATTATCGGCTTCCCGGGAACATCAGGATTTGCGAGCAAAGATGAAATCCTGTACCTGGCCTATTTGCAATCGCCGATACTGTGGGCAATGGGCGTAATTGGAGCCTGTTTTACAGCTTTTTACATGTTCCGCCTTTTGACATTGGCCTTTTTGGGCAAATCCAGAGAGCATCATGCGTATGAACACGCCCATGAAAGCCCGCGTACAATGACAACACCCTTGCTCGTGCTGGCGGTCGGCTCCCTATTGGCTGTTTTCTTAGGCTGGCCTGAAGCCTTTGGCGGGACATTTGCTATCGAAGGTTTTTTGAAACCAAGCATTGCCTATGGACAAGAACACATACATGCCATTCACCACGGAAGTCACGGGCTTGCATGGAAGCTGGCCGCCGTTTCAACCACACTAAGTCTTTTCGCAGCATGGTTTGGGTGGAAAACATATAAGAAAGGCCTGAGTGTTGCCGAGGCAAGAGCGAGAGCCTTGCCAAAATTACACAATGTCCTGTTCAATAAATATTATGTGGATGAGGGGGTAGATCGCCTTATATTAGCGCCTTTCCGCTGGTTTGGCAGACTATTGCATAAACTGTTCGATGTGATAGTAATTGATGGACTGATTATCAATCTGCCTGCGGCTTTGGCCAAAATGACCGGAGACTTCGCATCACTTGTGCAAACCGGCCGAGTCAGAAATTACGTTTTAACAATGGGCTTAGGAATGCTCGCCCTGATCTGGATCTTTTTAAAGTGAGGTCATGATGAACCATTGCATGAGTACACATATCCTCACATTTCTGGTATTCACAACATTGTTTTGGGGTCTGTTGTTACTTGCCCTGCCAAACAGACTGGCTAAGTTGACAAAGTATCTTGCGCTCATCGGCTCAATCGGCATTTTTGTAATCGCCGCACTGCGTCTCTTACCGATGCCGGACTCAGGCGGCATTTTCTTCAGCGAACGCACCCCACTGTTTACACTGCTGAATATCCCGATTGACTATCATCTTTCGCTTGACGGATTAAATATCTGGTTTATATTGCTTACCACTTTCCTTGTTCCCATTTCTATCGCGGGAACATGGAACAGCATAAAAGAACGCCCAGGTTCCTTTTTCGCCCTGCTCATCATTCTCGAAAGCTGCATACTGGGAGCGTTTCTGGCCAACGACCTCTTTCTTTTCTACATATTCTGGGAAGCCATGTTAATTCCCATGTATTTTATGATAGGTATTTGGGGTGGCAGAGAACGCAAATATGCCGCGAACAAATTTATCATTTTCACACTCGCCGGAAGTCTCCTATGGTTAGTGGCCCTGCTTTATTTAGCGACACAGGCCGGGAGTTTTTCGCCGGAAATAATGGCTCAGGTGGCGACGAGTCTGCCATTTAGCAAGCAATGTTGGCTATACCTTGCCTTTGCCTTGGCTTTTGCCATCAAAATCCCATTATTCCCATTGCACACATGGCTACCGGACGCACATACCGAAGCTCCAACAGCCGGAAGCGCCATTCTGGCCGGCGTATTGCTGAAGTTGGGTGGATACGGATTCCTGCGCTTTGCCATACCAATCCTACCCGTCGCGGCCCTTCACTACGCAAAACCATTTGCAATCCTAGCCGTAGTAGCCATTATTTACGGCGCATTAGTGGCCATGGTTCAGCAGGACATTAAAAAGTTGGTTGCCTATAGCTCAGTAAGTCACATGGGCTTTGTAATGCTCGGCATAGCCGGTTTTACCCTTGTCGGAACTCAAGGCGCCATGTTGCAAATGCTGAATCATGGCATCAGCACCGGCGCGCTGTTTCTTCTAGTCGGCATGTTGTACGACCGTGCCCATACGCGAATGATTGTAGATTTTGGCGGGATTGCCTCCAAAATGCCCATTTTCACATTCTTTTTTATAATAGTTACACTTTCCAGCATAGGATTGCCCCTTACCAACGGATTTATCGGAGAATTTTTGATTTTGAACGGGACATTTATCTCCGGGTTCACATGGGGGCGTGCCGCCGCAGTAGTATCCGTTTCAGGAGTTCTTTTGGGAGCGATTTACATGCTTTGGATGGTAAAGAAAGTCTTTTGGGGGCCTGAAAACACCCATCCAAAAAGCGGAACCGCTCATTTGACCAATGATTTAAATATCCGCGAAATAGCAGTAATGACACCGCTTGTAATCCTCATTTTCTGGATGGGATTGCATCATGTGACATTCACCGGTGCATCCGAAACAAAGATAAATCGCATGCTTGATGACATACAGGCCCCGCCCCCCAGGGCATTACTTCTAAACGCGCCAGATCAGGCTCAGCATGGAGCGCAGTGATGAGTTTAACCCCAGATGAACTTGCCGCAATCCTGCCGTTTGCTATTCCCGCCATAGCCGCGTGCTTAATTCCAATAGTCTCGCTCGGCCACGTTCACAAAAAGTGGATTAGGTTACTAACCTTTTGCATAACCCTATTAGCCCTGGGCTATTCATTCTGGTACGCATTACGCCTTTGGGAAAGCGGGTTACAGCCAACTTTTTGGTGTATCACCATGGATCGTATGGCACTGTTCGCCGCATTTTTCGTACATATCTCAGCCGCATATACAGTGTTGCAACTTTGGGATCACCTGCACCAGGAAGGCTGGGTAAAAGGAGAAATTTTAGCCCTGTTACTTTTCTCGGTAACAGGTATGCTTCTCTTCACAGCCACCTCAAATTTAATCCTATTGTTCTTGGCGCTTGAACTATTTTCAATTCCACTGTACGTTCTGACAGCGACAGTACACACCAGAGCCAAAGCGCTTGAAGGCGGCATCAAGTATTTCTTAACCGGAGCCGTAGCATCCTGTTGTCTATTGATGGGTATAGTCCTATTGTATGGAATGACAGGCAGTTTTGACATCACAGTAATTGGTTCCGAACTCGCAAAAAACAATTCAGACCCACTGATATTGCTTGGAGCCGCACTTTTATTAATGGGCTTTTTATTCAAAGTCAGTGCAGTACCATTTCACCAATGGACACCCGACACCTACGAAGCCGCTCCGCACCCAATCGCCGGATTCATGTCTGTCGCAACAAAAGGAGTCGCTATTATAGCGCTTATCAGAGTGTTTACATCATGCATCGCCCAAAACGCCAATATTGGGAACCGAATGCAAACGGCTATGATCGTACTGGCAGTGCTGACATTAGTTATTGGTAATTTTACAGCCTTGGCACAGACCAATTTTAAGAGAATGCTGGCCTATTCCAGCATCAGCCACGCCGGATACCTATTACTCGGATTTGTTGCCGGAACAAACGAAGCATATCAAGCTATTATATTTTACTTATGTTCTTATCTTCTAATGAACCTGGGCGCATTTGGCTTATTGAGCGCATTTGGTTTAATAGGTGACGACACTCATTTCCGCAATATGAGAGGCTTGGGTTGGAAGCGTCCGGGCATAGGCATAGCCGCCACAATTTGTTTCCTATCCCTGATGGGCATTCCCCCAACCGCTGGATTTTTTGGTAAGTACTTGCTATTTAAAGAGTTGATCTCGCAAGGACACGTATCCTTGGCAATTATCGGCGTTTTAGCGAGTCTTGTGTCAATCGGCTATTATCTTAAACCAATAACGGCAATGTATATGGAGCCATCGCCTGAAAACCCAGAACCAATAAGCGCCCCAATATCCGGTGCGACAATTCTGGTAAGCGGCGTATTGATTATTCTTTTGGGATTGCTTCCCGGAAGTCTATTGAACGGTTTGGCGAGACCATCCATAAAGGATGGTTTAACTGCTGTAGTTGATGTAGTTACTGACCATTGACTGTATGCTTCAACCCAAAAAAATTTAGTATCCTTAAGATTGCTTTCAACACCTTTTACTAAACAGCGGTCAATTTATGGTCTGGGACTTCCCAAATGGATTTTGCTTAAAGCAAAATTGTTTATTGTTTGTTGTTGAGGTAATTACAAAACTATTCAATTCCGTTGAAGTTGCAAAACAGGTTTTTTGCAATCGGCTCTATCTGAAAGGTTTTACATGAAACTTAATTCCTGGTTTATTATTGGCGCGGCGGCGGTCGTTGTTATTGGCGGCGGCGGTTATCTTCTATTACGCGATGGTAAAGACACAATCAAATGGCGCACAACCAAGATCGAAAGAAAAACTATCCGTCAGCGTGTCAGCGCCACAGGCACGCTTTCCGCTGTTCTTCAGGTAGATGTCGGAACGCAGGTCTCCGGTATGGTGACTTCTCTGAACGCCGATTTCAACAGTATCGTCACAAAAGATCAAGTTATAGCCACCATAGACACCACTATTCCATCTCAGCAAGTCCGTGCGGAAGAGATCAACCTGGATCGGACAAAGACAAGTCTAGACGATGCGGAGCGCCAGTACAGGCGCTATCAGGCAATGGCGGAACAGAGACTGGTCTCGGCGGCAGACTTGGAATCGCGTGAAGTTACCTACCGCACAGCCAAAGCCCAATATGAAAACGCAATAATATCCCTGGAAAAAGCCAGGGCAAACTTGGATTACTGCACTATCAAATCTCCAGTTGACGGCGTTGTGGTCTCCAGAAAAGCCGATGTTGGCAACACTGTAACAGCTTCAACGCAAACCCCGAGTTTATTCATAATCGCCCAGGACTTGAGCAAGATGAAATTGGAAGTGACCATTGACGAAGCGGACATTTCACAAGTGGCGGTGGGACAGCGGGCCAGCTTTACAGTTGACAGTTTTGCCGGCACTCAGTTTTCAGGAATGGTCAGCCAAGTCAGATTAGAACCCGTGGTTAATCAGAATGTAGTCAGTTACAAAGTCGTGGTTGAAGTGCAAAACCAGACCAGACAAGAAATTGAAGCACGAAGAGAGCGCGGCCAAAACATGGGCCCCGGAGCCGGAAGCGCACCCGGTGGTGGGGGCCAGGGAGGCGATAGAGGCAACAGAGGAGTAGGCCAGGGACAAAACAACGCCCCCAACGCTGCCCCTGGAGCAAATGCCCGGCAAGCCTCTCAGACCGAACCACAAGCACGTAGTCCGCAGTCTGGAGCCGGCGAAAGGCGATCAGGCGGAGAAGAACGTCCAAGAGGCGGTTTCTTTGCCGGAGGCGATGGAGCGCTTGATTACAACGCCATGTGGGAAAGAAGCAAGGATAGAATCCAGGAACGCTTCCCCGGCATTACAAAAGAAGCCTGGATACAACAAATGAGAGAAGCTCGCAGCCGTATGGAACAAGGAGGAGGCCCGCCATCAGCAGGTACCCAAGGCGGCCGACGTTCAGAGTCGCCAAACGAAACTAGAAGCTCCAGCAATCCGATGTCCGGCCAACGTAACGCACAAACGGTTCCAACGAGCGGCATCATTAAATCCGGCGGGCCGTTTTATCAGGGCGATTACGTCCTGCGTCCAGGCATGACCGCAAATGTCACCATAGTTACCAACCAGAGAGATAACGTCCTAAGCGTGCCGGGTACGGCTCTCAGATTTAACCCCGCAAATTACATAAAAGACGAAACAAAGCCGGCGCAAGGAAGCGGCGCGCAAACAGGACAGACCGCCCAGCAGCGTCCGCAGCAGGGCCTTGGAGGAGGCGGAATGTTTTTCCCAGGTCCCGCCAACCCCCAGGACAGACGAGCGCGTATTATGGACAGAGGCTTTGCTTCCGTACGCGAGGATCGCGTTTGGGTATTGGATGAAAGGGGCAAGCCAAAATCAATTACCGTGAAAGCCGGAATAAGCGACGGACAGTCCACCGAAATTTCCGGTGAAGGCATATCCGAAGGCATGGAAATATTGATTGGCGTAGAAGAAACAAAGAAATCAGCGGCATCCACAACCGGCAGTCCATTCCAGATGGGCGGTACTGGCGGCGGTGGCGGTAACCGACGTTAATTCACCGAGGGACACAAATGAATTTACTGGAGTTTATCAAACTTGCCTTTTTCGCCATCACCCGTAACAAAACAAGGGCATTCCTCACAATGCTGGGCATCATCATAGGCGTCGGCAGCGTAATAGCCATGATTGGCGTAGGCGAAGGCTCAAAAAAAGCATCCATCGCCATAATCCAGAACATGGGATCAAACATGCTCACAATCTTTTCCCAAGGGCAGCGCGGCATGGGGCCGCAAGCGGTTGGCAGCGCAGAAACCCTGAAAGAACAGGACGCCGCGCTGATAGTGGCCGAATGTCCAGACTCCGTGATTGCCGCAAGTCCATATCTACAAACCCGACGTCCGGTAGTCTGGCAAAACAACAACGCAATGCCAACCATTTATGGTTCAAACGAAGATTTTGAGCAGATTCGCGGCTGGCGGATTGAAGATGGGCGCTTTTTTAATGAAGGCGAAATTCGCGCACAGGCCAAAGTCTGCATACTTGGTAAAACCGTTGTGGAAAACTTGTTTTTAGGCGATGAAGATCCAATTGGCCAAACAATCCGCATTAACAAACTGCCATTTGAAGTCATCGGCGTGATGGAACGCAAAGGAGCCGGTTTTGGAGGTCAGGACCAGGACGACGCCATAATTGCTCCATATACCACAGTCATGCGAAAAATACAGGGTAACTCACGTTTAAGCATGATAGTGGCAAGCGCTAGAGAAGGGAAGGCTGACATTGCCGAGGCCGAAATAACAGCTTTCCTGCGTCAGCGCATGAATGTATTGCCGAGGGACGAAACGCCATTTACCATCAGGAAACAGGATGACATAGTAAAAATGCAGGAGGACACAGCGGGTGTCATTACACTTTTCCTCGCTCTAGCCGCAAGTATTTCACTTATCGTTGGCGGCATAGGGATTAGCAACATAATGCTGGTTTCTGTCACAGAGCGCACACGCGAAATCGGCATACGAAGAGCATTAGGAGCAACCCAAAAGAGCATAATGGCCCAATTCCTCACAGAAGCCGTAGTGATCTCCTGCTTTGGCGGACTCGTGGGAGTGATCCTGGCCCTTACCACAGTTACGATTCTACGTAAATTTGGAATCGTACCCGCCACAGCCGAGAGCTGGGCAGTAATATTGGGTTTGACTTTCAGTGTAGTAGTTGGCGTAGTCGCCGGACTTCTACCCGCAATAAAAGCCGCCCGCCTTGACGTTATAGACGCTCTTAGGTACGAATAAGGGTTAGTAAAAACTGTGGCATTGCTTCGCAATTTCGACTAACCGCTGCCCAATAATCACTATCAAGTGAAAAGCATCTACTTCTTGACACTGTACTTCAATGCCAGCCATTTTTGAGGATCTTCAGGCGCTTTTGTACGTCTGATTTCAAAGCCCAGTCTTGGGCCATCTGAGGTGTCGCCAACGTATCCGATAGTCTCTCCGCTTTTAACCGCTTGGTCTTTTGAAACGGAAATGGCGCGCAGATGTGTATAGAGACTATGGTAAGAGTTTCCGTGGTCTATGATCACCATCAATCCGTAACTTTGGTAGGAATCAGCCATAACAACATGACCATCAGCCACGGTTTGTACCGGGTCACCCGCTTTTGCGGCTATCAGCAGTCCAGTATTCATTGTCTTGGTTCCGAAACGCGGATGTGTCTGAACCCCAAAGCCCTCTACAAGAGTTCCTTCCACGGGGCTTTTAAGTTTTCCCATTAAACTCGGAAATGGAGTTGCCGCCACAAAGGGGCCTTCGGGTCTGTCTTTTGATAAGACTGAAGCCAGCAATCTCTCCAACAGAACAGCTTCTTCCTTGAGTTCAGCCTGTATCCCCTTTTTTAGCTGTTCGTCTTTCTGAATGGTACTCAAATATTCCTGCAAACGCTTCTCGTTGGCATTGAGTTCTTCATGAAGCACAGCCGATTCAACCACAATCTTTCTGTACTGGATTTCCGCTTTCGCAATCTGACTTTCACGTTCAATCAGTTCGGCATGTAAATTAAGCACTTCCTGCAGCTTCCGGCTTTCGTGCCTTCTCCACCACGTCAAATAACGGTTTTTAACCAAATAGTTTTCAATGTCGGAGTAGCTGGGAAAAAAACTCAAATTGCCAAGCGGGCCCAAAGCCTGAAGCCATCTGACTTGAGTGCGAAGGCTTGCCTTGAGCTGGTCTAATTCTTTACTGATTTCAGATTTTCGTCTGGTCATACTCTTTAGCTCACGTTGAATCTGTTCCTGGTTGATCCGCGCTATTTCCACCTGGGCGCGGGATTTGGATGCTCTGAGCGTAATACCCTGCAGTTCGACTAATACGCCTTGCCTTCTTCTGCGAAGTTGGTTCAGTTGACTATCTGCCTGTCTCAGTTGTTCACGCAAGTCCTGAAGTCTTTGCCTTGCTTTGCCAAGGTCAGGGCCGGGTGGTTCCTGATGCGAAGCGTCTTGGGCCATAAGCGTGATAAGGGCAATCAGAGCAAGGCAAGTTTGAATTATTTTTTTAATTATCGGTATAAGTTCATCGCCAAGTCTCAATTTTAGCGTCCGATTATCACCTGTTTCTGGATGTTTTTTTCTTCCCGCCAATGGGAATCAGCACCAGTAGCGCGGCAATAGCTAAAGTCAAAACAATGCCGAAAAGCAGTGTAGCTAAAGCTATAGGCTCTTCCGCCACATGTCTGGAGGGTAAAAAGTGATTGAAAAATTTAACCACTTTGATCTGAGCGGCTGACATGCCGAACATTTCGCCAAAATCCACCAAGTAGTAAAGTTTTGTACCGACGGCACTGAGTCCAAAAGTCAAAATCATTGGAATACCGCGATTTGAACGTATAAGGCGATTAAAAATTATGCTCCAAATCAGTAACTGCACGCCAAGCAGCACAGCGTGCAAATCAGCCATAGCCAATGAACCCGGAATGATGGAACCCATGACGCGCACGCAAAAAGCCCAAATCGGCAGAATCAGCATTTGACTGTAGAAAAATCCAATGGCCGAACCTAAAAGGATGCCAAGCGAAAAGCCTTTCAATTTATCTGATTCAATGGCATCAACAAGAGGAAAGTAGGCGGTAACCAGAAAAGTAAAAGGAACGAGCCAGCCGATCAGCCCCCTCAAAGAGCTGCGTATAAGCTGCATGGGGTCGGCCAAAATGTCCATACTGGCCAACAGACTTTGTGGGATAGTTGCCCCGAAGGCGTGTATAGCAAAACCGCTCGGCCCGTTGGATGTGCTGAAGCCCGCAAGAAAAAGCCCAAACAAAAATATTGATACGGATGCCCATGTAATACGCAACTTGTAACTGCCAAAATAATCCATACACACTCCAGAAAGCGAATTTGTTGTTTTCACTGTATTTCTATTTTACATCCTATACCAAGCCACGTTCAACAGTGCTGATTACAGTAGTTCAACTGTTGAGCCACTTGCAAAACGTCGGTTTTGCAAGTGGCTCATATAGCAGTTCATATCAATTTGCATTCGCAGGAATGCAAATTGGTATAAGAAGACCTGAAAAACAGGGCATGGCCTGTTTTTCAGGTCTGTCTTGCAAGAATCAGAAGCTATAGCTTGCCCTGACGCAGAAGTATGAAGGTCTGCTGGGATTAAATCCAACATTCAGAACCGTGCTTTTCGCACTGTCTATAGTGCGCCACTCGGTCAGCGCGTAGTTCAATTCCGCGCGCCACTGGGGGTTAAATACATACTGAAGCCCAAGCCGCCAGCCAAACTTAACGCCCTTTTCTCCCTGGCTCGGATTGCCGATAGCGTCAACCAGATCCACATTCCAGACGTGCATTGACGGCCCCGTTGAGACTGATACAGGCAGGCTCTTGAACGGCGAATATATTAAGTCACAGCCGCCATAAATGCCCATCAGGTCATAGATCTTAGGGTTTGCTTCCGTGGGCTTGTCGCCCAAGATTTTGACCATGCCGAAATTGGGGCGAATCGCCACCTTTGTCGCCTGCGGGTGCTGGAACAGAATGCCAAACTCGCCATTAAAAGCGCCCAGACCGCCCCAGGTCTTTTGAGTCATATCGTGGGCGTGGCCTTGAGCCAGACTGAAGCCCCCCGCGATACTGAACTTGTAGTTGTATCCGGTATCATCAGCAATTAACGCCGCTGAGGACACAAAAAGCATAGCCGTAATAATTCTCATTGTTTTCATGTTTCGCTCCTATCCTAGAACCTTAGTCCGGTTTGCACACCGAAAGCGCGTCCGCTCATGCGAGAAACGTACATATCATTTAATCCGGTCACGGTGTCATAATAAGCCAGCCATACGCCCCGATTTTGCGGCCCGGTTCCTCCGTATGGGAACGTCATATTTACAGTCGAGGCTCCCGTCAACTGTTTGGGCACAGTCACCCCCTGCGCATTAGACGTACTGAACCAAGCGCCTATGCCGCGATGGTTAAATGGATTGCTGACTGTTATGGTTGACATCCAAGAGATATTTCTGGCCAGGGGCACCGTGATCAGGTAGCGCATGTTCAATTCCCAACCATCTTGTGTCGTTGACATAACCTCGAATGGAATGCTCCGATTGTTGGATACGCCGTCATTGAATCCGGATGTCCCAGTAGTACCAGGCCGGGAGCCTCCGGCAGTGCCGAACAGCAACTGGCCGTACTTTGGTTCGAAGTCAACCGGATAGCCGAGGTTGTAGCTAAATGATCTCCTGTTCGGCGTCCCGCTCCCATAGTTCATCGTGAATGAAACAGAGGATTTGATTTTGCCGGAAGATACGTCAAAGAGCAGATAGGTCTTGATGAAGTGCTCGGGACCATTCCAAGCCACGGGGGCCCACGCCTCGCGAGACCCATCAAAAAGCCAGTCCATCCAAGAAGACAGGTTAAACTGCGGAGCATCGCCCACGCCGCTCGCGGCATCAGTGTTGCCAGGCACGTTTGACATCAGGCGGCTGAATGTGTAACTGCCGCCAAACGAGAACCTTTTGTGGATGGGATAGTCCCATTCCAGTTCAACACCGTGGTAATTCCTAGTGTAGCCCTCGTTATTTCTAAGGTATCGTTTGATGTTCAACTGATTGTTGGGGGCCGTAAATATCTCGCTTGGCTCCGGGTAAAAATCAAAGTCGTTTATCCATGTGCGAAAGACAAACGTCGCCTTCCAGTATCCCCCTCCGCTCAAATTGCGGCGGAAGCCCGCTTGGTATTCTGTGGAGATGGGCGCCTTCCAGCTTGGGTCAACATTGTACAACAGTCCGCCGTACAGAATATCCGGTCCTACCAGTCCATAATTACTTATGTCTAACACCTCTTCTCGACTCACCAGATATTGATTGCCTCTTGAGCCGTCGGGATTGGGTCTATTCCAGTATCTCTTGCGGGTGTTGCCGCCAGGCGTTTCTATCAAGGGCCTGAATATGCCGGTTGGCACCTGGGAGTGGAACTGCCCCCAAGAGATGTTCACTAAGCGGCTCTGGTCGCCGTGGATGTCCCATTTGTATTCAAACCTAAGGGTTGGCTGGATATAGCTAAAAACCTTGGTTCCCCCGTCAATCAGCGCAAAATTATCAACGCGGAGCCCGCCCTGGATGCTGTGGTTGTCATTGATTGACCAAAGGTCGTTTATGTAGTACGATGTCATGTTGGTCGTGTACTCGCCCGAAGAGTCTCCAAAACGCTCCCACACCATGGGGTAGCGAGGGTAGTTGTCGCTGCCCAACATTTCATGTGTCCCATTGTTATATCTGGTAGGGTCGTACACCAGCATGTCTATGACTTTGTATCTTTCCACGCCCCAAGGGCTGATGTCGCTGAGCCATGCTTTTGACATATCATACACGATAAATTTATCCGCATATTGCGATGGAGCGGCAGACGCGGTGCCTCGGCTGTTCCAAATATCACCAGGCCCCAAGTTGCGTGCTATGTGGCCCGGAGAATAATACCGCAGCTTGGGGCCAGCGGGCGATTTCTGCCAGTCGTAGCTGTCGCGCTGCAAGCCAAGGTCAATGAGGTGGCTGCCCTTGCTGGTTTTCAAAAAGTGCTGGTAGTTTAGCACGGTTGCCGTATTGCCGCCGGCGCCATTGCTGGATGGCGCGGCCCATAGGCCGTTGTGAGTCCAAAAATAGAAATCGGCCTGAGGATTATTAACATTGGCGGCATCATACATCCATTGAGTACGGGTTGCTCTGGCGTCGGCCTCCACCATCCCGTTTGCCCAATAATTGTTGGGATCGTTGCGGTTCCCGTTGGGATCTTTGGGTATGTAAGTATTGGTCGTAAAAGTGCGAATTGGAGGAGGATTGGCCATGCCGAAGCCATTCTCGTTGTAAATATAGGTTCTTCCGAAGCGGACTTCCAAAACACCAGAACTACCTATGACGCCTTTATACGCCACACTCCAAGCGCGGGTGCCATCTATTTGCCTGTCCCAATCGTTGCCAACTTCTGATACATCACCACCTGCCCATACGTTCGTGCGTATGCCATCTCTCTGGGAATAGTTCCATTCCACCTGGTGCGAAGGCGTGATCTGGGCAATCGCAGAAAATTGGTTGTTTTTGCTGTATGAAGATGTGGGTATATTGCGATCAAAAGGGTCGTTGCCGCTGTACATCTCGGCCTTTCTTATCACGTCCCCGTAGCCCGGCAGGTTCGGGTTCTGCTGCATAAAATATGTGCCGACAGAATCCGCAGCTCTTCCATAAGTTCCATTGCCATTGTCGTACCACCGAATGTAGGCATTTTTCGTTCCGTAGGTTGCTGGAGTCAGGTTGGCCCCATACGCGAAAGTGACGCGGTCTTTCCAGAGCGGACCCTTTATGGTAAATTCATAGCTTCTGGTCAGTTCATCGGTTGTTCTCCAGGCCGTTGGAGTTGCCGTGGTGCCGTCGCGCCTGGGGTAATTGGTGTAATTGTTTACTCCCCAGTTGCTACGGCTTATGTTGGCCCTGAATGTGCCCGTAAATGTATTGGAACCTTTGGATGTCACCATTGTAATAATGCCGCCGTCGCTGTTTCCGTACCGCGCGTTGAGCGGGGACTGTATGACAGAAACGGATTCGATGAGGTCGGACATATTGAAGGAGTTGGAGATATAGCCTCCGTACTGCTCCGTGACGGTCATCCCGTCCACTAGGGCCTTGGTGGAGTGTCCCGTGCCGCCGCGTATCCGCAGGTTTCCGCTGGTGGTCAAATCGTATGTGTTGAGGCCCGGCGTCAGCCTACCCAAGGCGGCCAAGCCTCTGCCCGTAATGGCTTCCAAATAGTCCGATGAAAAGCTGGTCTGAACTACAGTATCTGTCTTATCAACCTGGGCGTTTCTGGATGTCGTTATTTCTACAGTAGCCTCCTGGACGTTTATGCTGGTCAGTCTGGTGTTGGCGTTTGAGGTCTGGCCAGCCACCAAGCGCATCGTCAGCTTGCGCGTGATGTAACCACTTAGCGTATAGGTAATGGTGTATTCGCCGTTGGGAAGCAGTGGTACGCGGAAATACCCATCGGAGCCGGTGGATACCTGACGGTTGCCAAGTAGAGCGGGGGATTCAATCAATACTCTGACACCCTGCAGTGGTTGATCGTTCTGTGAAGTCACTCTGCCCGTCAGAACCGCGCTGGATGTATCCTGGGCGCTAAGGCCGCCTACGACAAGCATTGACATCAGTGGAGTAAATACAATATTTTTACGCATAATTTTGTGTCTCCTGAAATCCGGTTAAAGTTTCGCGGCCAGGGCCAGTTCCAGGGCCCAGCCTCTGGAAGTCCCGGTTTTGGATATCCCCGTGCCATACAAGGCAAAGTTTGATTTGTCGTAGTAGCTGATGGGCGTAAATTCATAGTGCCACATGCCAAAATTGCGACATGACACTTCAAGGCCGAAGTCTGCGGTGAGCTTGCACTTCAGTCCGGCAAAGACGCCAGGTGAAAACTGGCTGCTCTCTTTCACAAAGCTGTTGCCGTCATAATTGCCTAAATCCGGTCTTGTTGGGTTATTTGTGTTAATGTAGTTGAACGTATATTCAACTTCGCTGCGAACCTTGAATCTGTCTATGCCCAAGCCAGCGAACCATTCGAAATTCAAACCGACAAAAGGAATGGTCAATGGGGCGGAGTATGCCACTCTAATGTTGATGCCCTGCCCGTACTCTTTGCGATTTTCATAGGAGCGCGCCCTGCTGGGCAGGTTCAATGGGTTGGTGTCCCACGGATATATGTCATGATGGCGGCCCGGGACGTATTCCCATGTGACTTCCGCGGTAACAGCGCTGCCGCCGCTCAGTATTTCACGCTTTATCTCAGCGCCAAAACCTATCAACTTGTTGTCAAAATGCGTCTTTTGTATATCCCCGGCGGTTAGCCCCCCGCGCATTTTAAATAAGTAAGAATACGGCGAAGCGGACTGCGCGTGCAGACCGCTCGCGCCGCCAAGTGCGCCAAGCAACGTCAACATTGCTCCGGCGCGATAAACTCTAAGTGCTTTCATCAAGACACCTCCTGTTGGATGAAAAAAACGCGTTTTCGTGTTCCCACCGTGACAAGGCGGGAACAAACGCAA
>Ga0268262_10001457_pt1 | contig 29278 bp, 24 predicted proteins | sample TergutNc150P3_FD_190354 | JGI IMG/M metagenome (GOLD analysis project Ga0268262, IMG submission 190354) | Nasutitermes corniger P3 segment gut microbial community from laboratory colony in Florida, USA - Nc150 P3 (SPAdes) (version 2) | ecosystem: Host-associated > Arthropoda: Insects >... | reverse complement strand
GCACCAATGCCTCTGCCTAAAATTATCCCGGCTCCCCTCCATGCGTTTGAGCCTTAGTCTGAGTAAGCAACTCTTGTGGAATTAACTCTGCATAAGCTTCCCAGTTATCTGCAAAGAAAACCTTAACTTTCAACTGTTGGAGATGGTCAGGCATCTTTTTTAGTGTTTGGGTGCTTCGGTTTCTGCATTGCCAATCAACAAGCTTGCCGGTAGTTCTACAGTACGTCTTCCAGACCCAGACCTTGTTTTTTTTGAACGTAAAAAGTGCCACATTTCATCAAGCTCAATAATAACCTCGTCTTGTGGAGTAGGGTTTTTGATATGTTTTAAGGGTAAAGTTTCTTGCCCAGTATAGAATGGTGGAAGGTGCCACTTTGAGTATGTGACCAATAGTATTCATTGATAATCTAGCTATGTGGAGATATAGTGTGAAGGTTCGTTTGGTGGCGTTTTTATCTTCGGTTTGGGTGTTTTGTCGTCCGCAGTTTTTGCATTTGTATCGTTGTCTGTTGTGATTAAATCCCGCTTTCACACAATGTTCGCTCCCACACTTAGGACATCTCATAACCATCGCAAATACAAAGAGTAAAACCACTTAATAATCCTTTTTGCAATATTCTCCATACACCCATGTCAACTCTACAACACACAACACAAAGATACATTTAAGTTGACACTCTCAATATTTGATTATGGAGGAAATGAAAAATTAGACATTTTAAGCATAAAATATTATCTTCAGCAGTAACGATGCTGCTAATAGTATCGTTTATTGCTTCAATGTTTGCAGCTACAGGCAATATTGCAAAAGCACAAGAAACACGCGATATCCCAACGTTTCCATTTGTTGATGCAATCCCAAAAAACCCCGGTGCTGGTCAAGCTACCCTGATCAATCTTGGACTGTTAAATTATCTAGCCCGTGACGGTGATAGCTGGAATGTAACCCTAATAATTACTAACCCGAGTGGTCACGAAACACGCGCATCTCTAATGACTTGGTCCACTGGTACAGTTGGTTACAGTTTTACGCCAGATACTGTGGGAACTTATACTCTAAAATGCGTTTTTGACCGTGCATACTATGAATCAGGTGTATCTGGTATACCCAGTGGATGGTATGCGGCAAGTCAAAGCGATGTTTTTGAGCTAGTTGTTAAAGAAGAGTCCCATCCGACATATCCTGATGTTAGTCTTCCAACTGAATATTGGACTAGACCCATTGATTCTCAACTACGTGAATGGTGGTCAATTGCAGGAAGCTGGCTATGTAGTAAACCACGTAATCTGTACGCGCCATGGAATGCACCACCTGAAAGTGCACATATTCTATGGTCCATGCCAACAGGTGATGTTATGGGCGGTTTATCAGGTGGAGATAACTGGCAAATTGGTTACCAGTACGGTGACGCATATGAAGGTAAATTTGTCGGATCCATAATTCTTAGCGGTGTTTTATACTACAACAAATATGTTGCTGCTTCACCAACACAGGCTATTGTTGCAGTTGATCTACATACTGGTAAAGTGTTGTGGGAGAGATCATATGATTTTGGTGGCAGCAGAATTTCTACAGGGCAAATTCTTACATGGCTTAGCTTAAACAATCGTGGCACCTGGTCCTATGTTTGGATGACTAGCGGCACTAACATGTATGCACTTGATGCTAAAACTGGGGATCTTAAATACAACATGACAAACGTTCCATCTGGAACTATTTACTATGGTTCAAATGGTGAAATGCTAAAATACCAAATTGTTAACTACGGAACAACAGAAAATCCAAACTATCACTTGTTACAATGGAACTCTAGTTGGACCGTAACTCACGGTGATGCTGGTTATTCCTCAGAAAGTTGGGGTAGTAACATTCAGGGTAGATCTTATAATGCAACAGAAAGAGGATATGACATAAATGTTTCACTACCAATAACACGCAGTCCAGGAAGTATACTTACTGTATTTCCAACAGACCGCGTCATCGTAGGCAGTGCTACAACTGAAGCCGTAACCCTATCAGCCATCAGTCTCAAATATGGTGAGGAAGGTAGAATGATATTCTCAAATGCTGCCTGGTCTGCACCGCCAATTTGGAAAGACATCACCTCAGTAAGCGGTTCTCAATCTGGATGGGCTACATTTAGCCAAGAAGAGTATGTAGGTATTTATTGGACAAAAGAAAACAGAGTTAACTATGCATTTAGCTTAGAAACTGGTCAATTCCTCTGGGAAGCTGAGTCACAAATTTACGCAGACGCATGGGGTGGCCCATCGCCTACTTCATCTTACGGTCCAGAAAAAATCACCGCATACGGCAGACTTTTTGAATCAAGTGTCGGTGGTATTGTATACTGCTACAACATCACTACTGGCAAATTACTATGGACATATGAGGCAACAGACAAATACGCAGAATCTTATCTGACGGCAAATTGGCAATTATCACCATTGTTCATTTCAGACAACAAAATTTACTACGGACACCTTGAACATTCAACTCAAGAACCCAAACCAAGGGGTGCACCCTTCTTTGCTCTCGATGTAGAAACTGGTAATGTTATTTGGGAAATATTTGGAGCATTCCGCCAAACTGGCTGGGGTGGTCGTGCCATCCTTGGTGATAGCATTATTGTAACTATGGATACTTATGATTTGCAAATTTATGCAATAGGTAAAGGTCCAAGCGCAATGACAGTTACCGCACCCGATGTTGCAGTTACCACAAATACTCCTATCCTCATTAGAGGCACTATTATGGATGTTTCCCCAGGTACGGAGAGTGATGCGTTAAAGATGCGTTTTGCTAACGGTGTTCCAGTGGTTTCTGATGCGTGTATGAGTGATTGGATGCTCTATGTCTATAAGCAGTTCTCTGAACCGCATGTTGATGGTGTTGTTGTTAGAGTTGATGCTATCGATCCTAATGGTAACTATGTAACTTTAGGTGAAACTGTAAGTGATGCAAGTGGTAAATTTAGCTTTAAATTTGCACCTGACAAGGAAGGACACTACCTCATTTATACGTTCTTTGACGGTTCAGCCTCGTATTACCCGGCTAATGCGCAAACTGACTTACTAGTGATGTCGTCTACTGCAAATTCTAGTGTTAACTATGCGTTGTACGCGTTCATAGTTGGTATTGTACTAGTTATTGTAGTGGTACTCTTTGGTCTGTTGCAGTTCAAAAAGAAATAAACAATAAAATATACTCCCTCTCTTTTTTTGCCCAATTTTTTCTGGTATGTTTTGTAATCAACGAGTTTATCGGATGCTAAATGAGGGGGATATATAACTCAGTGAGCAATTAAACCAGATATAGCTGTAAAAGATGGTATCCAGTTTTTTGATGTGTTTTTATACGTGTGACGTATGTGAAATGATTTTAAATATGTAAAATTGGACTTTAGTTCTTATTATTTTTGCGTTCTTAAACTGAACATATGCACTACTAAATCATCAAATCAGATGTATAAAAACACAAAAATCATGCAACTACGCCGGTAAAACCGTCAAAAAAATAATTAAGACTAAAGTCTATTCATGTTGTGTTGATGATGTTTTTACAAAATTTTGTTGGGTGGGGATATTGAATTTTGTTTTTCCAGCTAGCTTTATTAACGTGTTATTTGCAGTATTTGATTATGGAGGAAATGAAAGATTAAATATTTCAAAAATAAAACAACATATTCAGTAACAGCGATACTGCTAATATTATCGTTTGTTGCCTCTATGTTTGCAACTACAGGCATTATAAATGCGCAAACGTCAACAGTTCGTGAGCTCCCTACATATCCTTTTATTGATGCAATTCCAAAAACTGCTGCGGTTGGACAGGCTGTTCTAATTAATTTTGGTCTATTAAACAACCTTGCTCGTGATGGTGATAGTTGGAATGTGACTGCAGAGATTACTGATCCTGATGGTCACATTGAAAGAATTGCAGGGATGACTTGGTCTACTGGTACCGTCGGAAAAACCTTTGTGCCAACGAAAGAAGGAATCTATACCTTACAGTGCGTCTTTGAGCGTGTGTATTACGAAACAGGCTCAAATAGTCTACCAAGTGGCTGGTATGCTGCAGGTAAAAGTGATATCGTTACCCTCACGGTATCTGGTGAGGGGAAGCCAGAATATCCTGGATTTGATCTTCCCGAAGATTATTGGACAAGACCCATTGATGGACAACTACGCGAGTGGTACTCTATCTCAGGAAGCTGGGTAGTTAGACCAATAAACAGATATGCACCATATAATGATGCACCTGACAGTGCACACATTTTATGGACTGCACCAATAGGTGATAATATCGGTGGTCTAGCAGGTGGAGAATTTGCATTTGGTTATCAAGACGGTGATGGCTATGAAGGTCGATTTACAGGTCCTATAATTATCAGTGGTATTTTGTATTACAATAAATATCAATCAGGTATGCCATCTCAAGCAATTGTTGCAATAGATTTACATACAGGTGAGAAACTTTGGGAAAGATCTTACACTTTTGCTAACGCTAGAATTACAACAGGCCAAATTCTTTCATGGTTCAGTTTAAACAACCGTGGCGCGTGGGCATATATTTGGTTGACTAATGGAACTAGTATGTATGCTCTTGAAGCAAAAACAGGTGATCTTGTATATAATATGACTAATGTTCCAAGTGGTAGAATCTATTATGGTCCAAATGGTGAATTCTTAAAGTATCAACTCGTTAACTATGGCTCTACTGAAGAGCCCAACTGGCATTTGCTACAATGGAATTCAAGTCGTGTTGTAATGGGTAATGCCGCATCTCAAGATGGAAGTTGGGGCAGTGCTGTACGAGGCAGGTCATTTAATGCAACAGAACGCGGCTATAACCTCAATGTTTCCATAGGTGCAGGTAAAGTCTTAATGGGTGGTATAATATATGCGTTCCCCGAAGATCGCGTTGTCGTAGGGAGCACAGGTAACATGCCCGGTGTTGGACAGAATATTACGCTTTCAGCGATCAGTCTTAAATCAAATGAGAAAGGTCGATTACTGTTTGAAAATGTCCTATGGGAAGCACCTAATACTTTTCAGGATATCCGATATGAATCTTATAGACAATCTGACTGGACAGCTGTATCTCAAGAAAACCAGATAATTGTATACTGGGAAAAGAATACTAGAATTAACTATGCCTTCAGTTTAGAAACTGGTCGATACTTATGGAAAACAGAACCGCAATCATATGCAGATTCATGGATGGCTGCTACTTTAAGTGTTAGCGAAGGCGGATATGGTTTTGCTATAATTGTTTACGATAAACTCTATACTGCAAGTGTTGGTGGTGTGGTATATTGCTATGACCTTAACACTGGAAAAACACTTTGGACGTATGAAGCAACAGATGCGCATACAGAATCTTATCTTACAGAAAACTGGTGGTTAGCTCCATTAATTGTGTCAGATGGCAAAATTTACTTTGGCGTTGAGGAACATTCTACTTTGGAACCTAAGCCAAGGGGTGCACCCTTCTTTGCGCTCAATGCAGAAACTGGAGATCTTGTTTGGGAGATAAATGGTGCGTTTCGTCAGAGTCAGTGGGGTGGGCACGCGCTCATAGGAGATAGCGTAATTGTTACGCAGGATACTTATGACCAGCAGATTTATGCAATTGGTAAAGGTCCAAGTTCAATGACCGTTACAGCTCCTGATGTTGCAGTTGCCGCAAACGCGCCTGTTCTAATTAGAGGCACTGTCATGGATGTTTCCCCAGGCACAGCAGGCAATGCTTTGAAATTGCGTTTTCCTAATGGTGTCCCAGCAGTATCTGATGAACACATGAGTGAATGGATGCTTTACGTCTATAAACAATTCCCAGAGCCACATGCAGTGGGTGTTCCAGTTAGAATTGACGCTATTGACCCCAATGGTAACTATGTAACTTTAGGTGAAACTGTAAGCGATGGAAATGGCAGGTTTAGCTTTAGCTTTACACCTGACAAGGAAGGACAATATGACATTTACGCATTCTTTGACGGCTCAAACTCATACTATAAATCTGCTGCACAAACTGAATTACTGGTAATGCCAACTGCTGCAAGCTCTAACTCTCTGCTATATGCTCTCATAGTAGGCATTGTAATAATAGTTATTACAGTTATCCTTGTTGGCATGTTGCTTTTAAGAAAAATAAATAGGTAAAAAATAAGCAACAAACCACCTCCTTTTTTATAGACTTTTGTTTTAAGACATAATTAGCATGTTTTTACATGCAATACTGTTATGATGGTAGAAAGTTAAAGTTAGCGAAGTATCTTTAGTTTAGCTTATTCTATCTGAGAAATAGCCAGATAAAATTGGTTACCGATAGGTTTTTATTTGTACAACTGGATTGTTTTAATCAAATAACTTAGAGGCAATGATATGAGGGATCGTCACCTCAATAGCTGGGATCGTTGGGTATTTAATATGTGCTTTTCCTAGTTTTAGCTCTAAATGTGCCTCATTGTTTTTAAATAATTTTTATATACCCATTAGTTTAAACGTCACTTTAAAACATAGGAGACCAAATTGAAATGCCAAAAATGTCTGGTGCACAAGCACTATTAGAATCTCTTGAACGTCAAAATGTTGATACTATCTTTGGAATTTTAGGAGGTGCAATTCTTCCAGTATATGATGCCCTCTATGGTAATAAAAAAATTCGACATATACTTGCTCGTCATGAACAATGCGCTGCACATGAAGCTGAAGGATATGCAAGAGCTAGTGGACGCGCAGGAGTATGCCTGGCAACTAGCGGTCCAGGCGCTACAAACCTGGTAACAGGCATAGCAAATGCTTACCTAGACTCTAGTCCAATAATTGCTCTAACCGGACAAATTCCCACATGCGGTGTTAACTCAAGCTATATGATAGGCAGAGATGCCTTCCAAGAAGCAGACATCATAGGCATAACAACAGCAATTACCAAATACAATTACCAACCCCGCTCAGTCTCCGAAATCCCCCAAATAGTAACAAACGCATTCCACCTCGCAACAACAGGCAGACCAGGCCCTGTCTTAATCGATCTACCAAAAAACGTACAATCAAACATTGACCAAGTAAAATTCACCGACAAACCAGATATCAGAAGCTATAAATTACCACAACCACCCGACCCTATTAAAGTCAGTCAAGCAGCTAACCTCCTAGCAAACGCTGAACGCCCCATATTACTAATCGGGGGAGGCGTCATATTAGCAGGAGCTTCTGATGAAATAATCAAATTATCTGATACACTAATGGCACCTGTCGCAACAACCTTTATGGGCAAAGGCGCTTTTCCCGAAAACCATCCCCTATCCTTAGGCAGCATAGGCATGCACGGCAACCCTGCCGCTAACAGACTACTAAGCGAAGCCGATGTCCTGCTAGCTGTAGGAACCCGCCTCTCTGACCGCGCAACAACCAATTTAGACACATTTGCAAAAGACGCTAAAAAAATCCACATCGATATCGACGCAGCAGAAATCAACAAAAATATAGAAGTAGACCTAGCCATTATAGCTGACGCTAAAGCCTCACTGAAAATGTTACTAACAGCAACTTTAGAAAAAATAAAGAAAGGCGAAAGCAAAACTTGGATAAAGCGTGTCAAAGAAGCTAAAGAACAACTAAGTCCATTGCTAAAAGAAAACCCTCATGACTTAGTACCAAAAGCGTTACTATCAGAACTACGTAAACTATTACCCCCAAGTGGCATAATTACAACAGAGGTCGGGCAAAATCAAATGTGGTCCGCACTATACATGCAATCCTTACAGCCACGAACTTTTATCAGCTCAGGTGGACTTGGAACAATGGGTTTTGGTTTTCCTGCGGCAATAGGCGCTAAAGTAGCCTGTCCTGATCGTATAGTTATAGACATCGCAGGTGATGGTAGCTTTATAATGTCTGAGCAGGAATTAGCCTGTAGCGTTATGGAAGATATTCCTGTAATTGTTATTGTGCTAAATAATAGTGTGCTTGGTATGGTTGCTCAATGGCAAAGAACTCTCTATGCTAGGCGATATAATGCTATTAATTTGGGTAAAACACCTGATTTTGTTAAATTAGCTGAAGCATATGGAGCACAAGGTATCCGTGTTGACTCAATAGATAAATTTAAAAACGCAATTAAAACAGCAATGAATAGCAAAGTTACCACAGTTATAGATGTGCCTATAGGCTCTGAAACTGATGTGGTGCCTTTTGTGCCTCCAGGTTATGGATTACCGCAGCAGAGAGGTGACTATTAATGGAATCTGGAAAAACAAAAGTAATATCTGTTCTGGTTGAAAACAAACCCGGTGTACTGCACACTGTTGCTAATCTGTTTAGACGGCGGAACTTTAACATTGAGAGCATAACTGTTGGTGCTACACAGCAACAAGATATTGCGCGTATGACTATTACAGTGAATGCTGATGAAAAAACTCTTGATCAAGTTGTAAAGCAAGTAGCTAAACAAATTGACACTTTAACAGTTAAAGAATTAGAGCAGGGCAATTTTGTCATGCGAGAATTAGCTCTTATAAAAGTAAAAATTGCAAACTCTAAAGAGCACTCTGATGTAATTAACTTTGTCAATGTTTTCCGTGGCAGAATAATTGACGTTTCAACTGATAGTATAACAGTAGAAATTACCGGTGGACCAGACAAGATAGATGCATTCTTAAATCTGATGAAGACCTTTGGCGTTTTAGAACTCGCAAGAACAGGCATAACAGCATTAGCACGAGGCGCTCAATCTATACAAATTGACGAGTAAAAAAATTTACAGAATGGAAAAGTTTAACCTTCCCCCTTTAACTTTGAGAAACATTCCACTTTAGAGATTTAACCTCTAATATTACAGATTGAAAGAATCGAATAAATAGAGAAGAAGAGACATGAATATTACCGAAAAAATCTTAGCTAAAGCATCAAACAAGACATCTGTTACACCAGGAGAAATCGTGGACGCAAACGTTGATGTATTAATGACACATGATTTAACTGGACCTTTAGCTGTAGAGTCATTCAAAAAAATTGGCGCAGAAAAAGTCTGGGATAACAAAAAAATAGTTGTAATACTAGACCACCAAATCCCAGCAGAATCCATAAAGGCTGCTGAGCTTCACAAGACAATGCGCCAATTCGCCAAAGAACAAAAACTGCGTATATATGATGTAGGTCGTGGTGGTATATGTCATCAGGTTATGCCCGATCAGGGTCATGTGCTTCCAGGCGCTGTTATTGTCGGCTCTGATTCTCATACATGTACTTATGGTGCATTTGGCGCTTTTTCCACAGGTATAGGTTCAACAGAAGCCGCTGCAGTTATGACTACTGGAAAAATCTGGTTTAAAGTACCTCAAAGTATCAAAACAGTTGTTAATGGAAAGTTTAGCAAATACGTTACGCCAAAAGATTTAATTCTAAATATGATCGGTAAGCTAGGTGTTGACGGAGCAATATACAAAAGCGCCGAGTTCACTGGGTCTACTATACGTGAGATGAGTATATCCGGTAGAATGACCATATGTAACATGGCAGTTGAGATGGGCGCTAAAAATGGTATAATCGAACCCGATGACCTAACAAGAGAGTATCTGCAAAAACGTGTTAACACTCTGCCAGACTTTGCGGCTTTAAAAAGCGATAAAGATGCTCAATATGAGCAAATAGTCGAATTTGACGTTTCAAAAATGGAGCCACAAATTGCCTGCCCCTCCTCAGTTGATAATGTTAAGCCCATATCTGAAGTTGGCGATGTTCCAATAGATCAAGCTTTCATAGGATCCTGTACCAATGGTCGTCTAGAAGATCTGCGGTTGGCGGCTCAAATATTAAAGGGTAAAAAAGTCAAGGATGGCGTTCGTGCGTTGGTAATTCCTGCGTCGCAAGAAATCTATAAGCAGGCGTTAACTGAAGGTTTAACTGAAATCTTTACTGATGCAGGCGCAATTGTTTGCGGATCAGCATGTGGACCCTGTTTAGGCGGACATATTGGACTGCTAGCAGCAAATGAAACCTGTGTTAGTACAAGTAACCGCAACTTTATAGGTAGAATGGGTAGCACACAGGCTAATGTATATTTAGCCTCACCCGCAGTTGTTGCCGCTTCAGCTGTAACAGGAAAAATAACTAACCCAACAGCAGTATTGGAGGCTCAATAATAATGGTGATGGAGTCTAAAATTAATGCGCCAGCAATTAAATTTGGCAATAACATTGATACTGATGTCATTTTGCCGGGAAAATACTTAGTACTAGTTGACCCTTATGAATTAGGTAAGCACGCTCTGGAAAGCTTGGATACTGAATTTGTCAATAAAGCAAAAAACGGGGTAATCCTAGTTGGCGGTAAAAACTTTGGCTGCGGTTCTAGTAGAGAGCAGGCTCCCTTAGCGTTAAAGTATGCAAGTGTAAAGTGTGTCATAGCAGAAACTTTTGCACGCATTTTTTACCGTAATGCTATAAACATAGGCTTGCCCGTCATTGAGTGCTCTGGAATTTCCGACTTGGTAGAAACTGGAGATGAAATTTCTGTTGATCTGGAAACAGGAAAAATACAAAACATATCTAACGGTAACAAGTCCCTACAGGGTACAAACTTGCCCCCATTCATAATGGAAATCCTAACGGATGGCGGCTTAATCGAGAATTTACGCAAAAAGATGAAGAGTAATGACCGAATATAAAATAGCGTTAATGCCCGGCGACGGTATAGGTCCTGAGTTAACAGAGGCAACCTTGAAAATTCTAGATGCTATACAAGAAAATTTTGATGTAAACCTCAACCTACTTCCAGCTGAAGCAGGTGATACAGTACTTAAAAAAGACGGCGCAGCGTTGCCTGAAGAAAGTCTAAAAGTTATCCGTGAATCACATGCCTGCCTAAAAGGACCCGTAGGTGAAACCGCAGCTGATGTTATAGTTAAACTACGCTTACTATTCGACCTATACGCCAATGTACGACCCATAAAGGCGTTTCCAAACGTACCTGTAGCCCGACCAGATATAGATATGATTTTCGTGCGTGAAAACACTGAAGATGTCTACAAAGGGTTAGAGTACCGCATAGGAGATGACGTTACAGTATGCCTACGCGTAATCACACGCCAAAACTGTGAACGCATAGCAAAACGAGCCTTTGAAACCGCAAAACTGCGGCCAAAAAAGAAAGTTACCGCTATACACAAAGCAAACGTTATGCGCATAACCGACGGTTTATTCAAACGTGTATGCCAAGAAACAGCCAAAAACTATCCCGATATACAATATAATGAAATGTATGTTGACGCAGCAACAATGCATCTAATCCGCACTCCACAAGACTTCGACGTACTATGCACCTGCAACATGTTCGGTGACATTTTATCTGACGAAGCCGCGCAGCTAATAGGCGGTTTAGGCATGGCTCCGGGTGCAAATATTGGTGATAACTTTGCATTATTTGAGCCCATACATGGTTCAGCTCCTGATATCGCCGGTAAGCAAATTGCAAATCCCATATCTATGATCCTGTCCGCAAAAATGATGTTAACCTGGCTAGGTGAACGCTTCAATGACTCGAAATGTCTAAGGGCTGCTGAGGCTATAGAAAAAGCTACGGTACAAACTCTAATTAACGGCGTAACCGTTCCAGACTTAGGCGGTAAAGCCTCTACACTGCAAATGGCTCAAGCCATTGCTGCGGTTATAAAAATTTAAGGTTGTGAAAACTATGACTCAACATCCTAGATTTATCAAAATCTTTGATACTACATTGCGTGATGGAGAGCAAACTCCAGGTGTTTCCCTAACTTTGGAGGATAAAATTGAAATTGCTCAGCAGTTAGACAAGCTTGGTGTTGACGTTATTGAGGCAGGGTTTCCCAGTAGCTCTGAGGGCGAACGTAAAGTTGTCAAAGCTATTAAAGAACTGGGTTTAAACTCACAAATATGTGCATTATCTAGATGTACAAAAAAAGATATAGATACCGCTCTAGACTGCGATGTAGACCTTATACATACATTCATTCCATCCTCACATGTACAGATGAAACATGCGGTAAATATGACTCCTGAACAAGTTTTAGTATCTACTGTTGAATCTATACAGTACATAAAGGATCATGGTGTAAAATGTGAATTCTCCCCCATGGACGCCACACGTACGGAGGCAGCTTTTTTGCATAAAATTTGTACAGCGGCTCAAGATGCAGGCATGGACAGCCTAAACATCCCTGACACTGTTGGATGCATGATTCCTAAGACAACATTTGAATTATTTAAGGATCTGAAATCTTTTATTAAAATTCCAATAAGTGTTCACTGTCATAATGACTTTGGCTTAGCAGTTGCTAATAGTCTTGCAGCAGTTGAAGCAGGCGCAGACCAGATTCATGTGGCCGTAAACGGATTAGGTGAGCGCGCGGGCAATGCCGCGTTAGAAGAAGTAGCTACGACATTGCATGTAGTTTATAATTATAAGACAAACATAAACACGCGACTATTATACAGCACCAGCCGCATAGTCTCCTCTCTAAGCGGTGTTTCTGTACAAGTTAACAAGGCTATTGTGGGTGAAAATGCTTTTGCGCATGAATCAGGTATTCATACCCGCGGTGTAACTGAGCAGCCGTTAACATTTGAGCCAATTAGTCCTGAACTAGTTGGTAGAACTCGAAAATTAGTTGCCGGTAAACTGGCCGGAACACGTGGTGTTCAGGCAGAGTTAAATGAAATTGGTATCCATCCAAATGACCTGCAGTTAACGGAGATTCTTCAACGTGTTAAAGCACTTGGTGATAAAGGTAAATCAGTAACAGACGCCGATTTAATCGCAATAACCTCGGCAGTTATGGGTCAAGTTTTTGGCGAGGAAAAAATAGTTGACTTATGCGACATGACCGTCGTTACCGGCCTTAAGGCTATCCCAACGGCTTCTATACGTTTAGCAATAGATGGTAAAGAGTATGTAGGAGCAGAAACCGGTGTAGGTCCTGTTGACGCCGTGTTAAAGGCAATTCAAAAATTAACCGGTAATATAGAAAAAATCAAGCTAAGCGAATACCGCCTTGAAGCAATTACCGGTGGCTCTAATGCTGTAGCTGAAGTAATCATTAAAATTGAAGACGAAAAAGGCAACATAGTTAGCGCCCGTGCCACACGTGAAGACATTGTCATGGCATCCGTTGAAGCGATGATAAATGGCATAAATAAGTATTTACTAAAAAGCCGCAATCAAGGTAGAAAACAATGAAAGTAACATATCAAGGAGAAACTGGCGCTTATGGCGAAATGGCGGTCTACAAATTTTTCGGCAACAAAACTGAACCCGTACCCTGCAAAGACTTCCGAGATGTTTTCGAATCCGTAAAAAACAATGAAGTACCTAACGGTGTCGTACCTATTGAAAACTCTATCGAAGGCAGCGTAAATCAAAACTATGACCATTTCATAAATTATAACCTTAAAGTATGCGGAGAAGTAGCAATTAAACTCGCACATGTTCTAATAACAAATCCACAAACAAAATTCGAAGACATACAAACGGTATACTCCCATCCTCAAGCAATAGGTCAATGCCGAAAATATCTAGAAAAACACAAATGGGAAACAATACCAGCATATGACACCGCTGGCAGCGTTAAAATAATCAAAGGAAAACAACTCTTCAGCGCCGCAGCAATCGCCAGCGAAAAAGCCGCCGACATTTACAACATGAAAATCGTTGCACGCGACATAGCTGATAATCTATATAATTACACCCGATTTCTAGTCCTATCACATGAAGATACCGCCCCAACAGGAGACGATAAAACAAGTGTTATATTCTCAGCCAAACACGCTTCAGGCTCACTCTATAATGTACTTGGAGAATTTGCAACAAGAAACATTAACCTCACACGTATAGAGTCACGCCCAACAAAAACAACTGCATGGCAATACAACTTTTACCTCGACTTCGAAGGTCACAGAACAGAAAAACGATGCGCCGAAGCACTGCAAGCATTAGAAAAATATGCGACATTTGTAAAAATTTTAGGCTCTTATCCAAGAGTCATATAATTCAGGAGCTATTTCGTTAGCTCTTTAATTTTTTCGTATATGTCTTTTGGTTTTATAGGATTACCGCAATGGCTACAGATTAATAGTTTACCTGCTTCAGGTATATCATTCATCTTGTCACATTTTGGACAGTTAAACGCTGACATTACTATACCGCTCTCTACCATAGTTCTTCTCAGAGCCGCGAAATCTTCTCCTTCAATTGGTATAGCAGGAGCTTGAGCCATAGCCTCTTCAAAAACTTCAATAGCGCAGTCTTGACATAGCTTTTTTCCTTCATATTTCGGAATTTTCCTCTCTTTACCAAAATAGGGCGCACCAAAAGCCATCCACCTAATGTAACCCTTCTTTAATTGTTTGTTCCAGAAAACCAGTTTACTTTCGTTCCACAAGAGCTCTTTCCCACATTTAGCACAGTTTTCCATAAGCTACCATCCGCTATTGTAGGTTAAGAGGTAATTAGACATTTTGATATACACCAATGTATTCATACATGGAATAGTAGTATAAATTAGTTTTACTCTTCGGCTGATTGTAGCATTTTGTACATTGTTTCATAGCTCTTGTTGTTGTCGTTATCAATTTTGGCTAGTTTTGTTCGTAGTCGTTCTATTCTTGCCATGATCTCGGTGTTGTCTTTGTTTTTTATTAAGTCAAGTAATGTTTGGGCGTTTTGGATGAATTTTTCTTCCATGTTGCCCAAAGTTGATAATTTAGTTTGTACATTAGCGTAGAGGTCAGGTGTTTCTTGTGCTGTGGCTTCTGCTAGGGTGAAGAGCATGCGGTATGTGGTGCCGGCAAGTTTTTTGGATTTTGTAAAGTTTTCTTGTGCGAGTAGTGTTTCGCATGTAATTAGTCCGATGAAGTGTGGTAGTCCTAAAATTATGGACATTAGTTCGTCATGTTTTTGTGGTGTCATTATAAAGACGTTGGCTCCTTCTTTTTCAAGCCATTGTCTGTATTGTTCTGCTATGTTTTCTTCTTGTGAATTAGTAGGTGTTAATACGCACGCTTTATGATTTATGCCATTGCTTCCGGGACCGAAGACTGGGTGGGTGCCTAATATAGTTGCGTTTTTGATGTATTGATGCATAATGTTTACGGGGTGTTCTTTGATAGAGCAAATATCCATTATTACCTGTTTATCCTGTGTGGCTGGCGCGATTTTTTTGATTATGTCTTCAAAGGAAGATATGGATGTGCAAACGAGAACTATATCCGTGTTTTTTACTGCTTCCTGAAAATCCGTGGTTGTTTCAATTTGTAACTCGTTTTTGAGTTTAGCCAGTTTCTCGGTGCTGCGACCTGCAAGGATTACCGTTATGTTTTTGTTTTTGCAGAATTTAGCGAGCCATATTCCCATTTTGCCTGCGCCGAGAATGGCTATTCTCATTTATTGTGTTACCTCGCAGATTTTGTCTAGACCTGTTTCTATTTCATTGTCTGGAGCGGTTAGGCTTATGCGGAAATGTTCTCTGTAATCGCCAAAGCTTGTGCCTGGTGCTACTGCTACGCCACTGTCAAGTAGGTTGAGGGTGAATTTTTCTCCATCTAAGCCGTCGCGTTTAGGAAATACGTAGAATGGTGCCTCTGGTTGTGTAAATTTAAAGCCTGCGGCGCTTAATTTTTTGTTTGCAAGGTCTGCGCGTTGTTTGTATTTGGCCTTAATGTTCTCTGCTATTTGTTTATGAAGCTCTAAGCCTTTCATTGCGGCTTCTTGGATGAAGACTGGTACGTTGTTGAATGTTATCTGGTTTAGTTTAGTTACTTGGTCTATGAACATTTTGTTTGCTACTATATAGCCTATGCGCCAGCCTGTCATAGTGAAGGTTTTGCTAAAGCCGTTGGAGAGAATGTGCTTAGTGTCTGTGCCATAGTCAAGGATGCTCTTGGTTTTGCTAAATGAAATTGCGCCGTAAACCTCATCGGAGAGTACAATTATGCCTCTCTTGTTTGCGATTTCAACAATTCCGTCAAGTGTTTTATCATCAATAACTTTGCTTGTTGGATTACTTGGATTATTTAGAATAATCATTTTTGTTTCGTTATCAATTAGGCTCTCAAGCTTGCCTAAGTCAACTTTCCAGCCTGTTTCCATTTCTGTTTTAAGCAGCTTTGTTTGAGCGCCTATACTTTTAGCAATTAAATCATAAGCGGTCCAATAGGGTGTGGGTATGATTACGTTGCCGCCGTTTTTCATAGTTAGAAACATTGTGCTAAAAATAGCCCATTTTGAGCCCGGTGTTATAACTACATTTTCTGCTTTAACACCGTGTACTTCAGCGATTTTTTGGCGAAGTTTAAGCTCACCATATGAAGAGGAATACTTTGTCTTACCTGCCTTCATAGCAGCATATGATGCTTCTACAATTTCAGACGGCGTAGCCATGTCGGGGTCGCCAAGGTTTAAGCGTATTATTTTTTTTCCTTCACTTTCTAATTTAAGTGCTTTCTCATTTATTTCATATAGCATAAGAATATCTCCGTTAAATATTTCTTCTATTTTTGAATGTCACTGCATATATTAACTATTTCGTGGTAAAGTGTTTCAATTCGAGCAGGGTCTAATTGAAATTCAACCGCCTTTTCTCTAACCTTACTGTAAACTTTACCTTCCCTAACCTTATCCTCTACAGGTAAACCATGCTGTTTTTTATATTCACCAATTTTTCGACAAATAGCAACACGCTCACCTAACGCCTTCAAAATCTGATTATCAATTACATCTATACGACCACGCAATATCTGAAGATCTTCCACTTTACCTCTTCTCCTCATTTTTCTCTTCTAAAACTTTAGGAATATATCCTGCACGCATAAGATGATCCACCAAAGTTACTGCTACAACCGCTTCCACCACTGGCACCGCTTTAGGAACAATACATGGATCATGTCTACCTGTCACACTCAACGTTGCATTTCCCATAGTTGAAAGCCTAACAGTTTTCTGCTCTCTACTAATAGATGAGGTCGGCTTAATTACCACTCTAAGCACTATAGGCATACCACTGCTTAAACCACCCAATATGCCCCCCGCATTATTTGTAACAGACTCAACTTTACCATTTTCCACTATAAACTCATCATTATTCTGAGAACCCAACATTTCAGCCGCAGCAAACCCTGCACCAAACTCTACCCCTTTCACCGCAGAAATCCCAAATAACGCCTTAGCTAAATCAGCATCTAATGCATCAAATAATGGCTCTCCTATACCTGTAGGCATATTTAACGTAATGCACTCAATAATCCCACCTACACTATCCCCCACGTTTTTAGCCGCAATAATAGCCTCATCCATTTTCTTAGCACAAACTAGATCAGGACACCGAGTAGCCGCACTATCACGATTTTTACGCGTTTGAACAAAACCCAATTTTTCATCAGACCTAATTTTACCTATTGAAACAGTATAGGCTAAAACGTCAATGCTATATCGACTCAAAAGCTTTTTAGCAATTACCCCTGCTAATATAAGCGCCACTGTAACGCGACCTGAAAATCTTCCACCACCACGATAATCATTAAAACCACCATAACGCACATGAGCTGAAAAATCAGAATGACCCGGACGTGGCAAATCTTTTATCTGATCATAATCACTGCTTCGTGTTTCTCTATTCTCCACCATAACTGTGATGGGGGCACCTGTGGTTTTACCGTTAAATACACCACTTAAAATTTTTGCGCAGTCTTTCTCCACACGAGCCGAGACAATATCATGTTGCGCTGGAATTCTCCGATCAAGCTCCTTTTGGAAATCCTCTTCTAAAAGCGGCAGCCCAGCTGGACAGCCATCAATTAGTACGCCAACATTTTTACCGTGGCTTTCTCCAAATGTGGTTATACTAAATTCTCTACCTAACGAGTTCCCCGTCACTTATTTCAGCTCCTATACTTGATAAATCATTAAAGAAGGATGGATAAGACTTTCTGACACAGTCAGCATTTTTAACAATAGTTTCCCCCTTTGCCCTCAGAGCCGCAACGGCGCAGGCCATGGCGATTCGGTGATCATTGTGCGAATTTATAGCTGCCCCCTCCAGTTTGCAGGGACCTTTAATGGTCAAACTTGACTCGTCTATGTCTATTGAAGCACCCATTTTTGTTAACTCTTCATAGATAGCCGCTAATCTGTCAGATTCTTTAAACTTTAAACGTTGAGCGTTAAAAATTTTTGATTGCCCATTTGCATAACAGGCTAATACTGTACATATTGGGATAAGATCAGGAATATTTTTCGCATCAATATCCACCGCTTTCAAAACGCCGTCTACACCCTGAACCTTTATACTGTCATCGCAGATTTTTTCGATAACTCCCATCTGCTCCAAAACATCTAAAATTGCCCTATCACCTTGCATTGACTTATAATTTAGATTCTCAATTGTCACACTCGAATTAGTAATAGCTGCTGCGGCTAAGAGAAAGGCTGCTGAGGAAAAGTCTCCTGGCACTTTACTGTCAACCTGCCTGAAAATTTGCTTACTTGGAATATAAATACGCCGATAATCCTCACTTATCTGCACCTCAATCTGATGCATGGCTAGGACTTCTTGTGTCATTTTAACATAATCTATAGATTCTAATGGTGTTGTAACTTGTATTTCCGTATCTGTCTTAGCCATTGGACAGGCAAACATTAAACCACTTATAAATTGACTACTAACATCCCCTGAGATGCATGTTCTTCCACCAGCTATCTCTTTTTTTCCTTCAACTATAATGGTCTGATGTCCATTTACCTGTTTAGAGTAAGCCTCTACATTGAGCATTTTAAGACTTGACAACAATGGTTCAATTGGTCTGCGCTCAAGAGAGGAGGATAACAGAAATGTTGAACGTCCCAACGCTAAAGCAGCTATGGGAATTATAAACCGCAAAGTTGCTCCCGATTCACCTACATCTATCAAACCCGCAGATGCTTTCAATTCCCCTGTACCTTTAACTGTCCAATGATCCTCATATTTCTGTATTTGAATACCTAACGCTGTAATCGCTCGAAGAGTCGCCAAAGTGTCCTCTGACAAAAGCGGATTTACAACCCGTCCAGATCCCTTAGAGAGCGCAGCTGCTATAAGCATACGCTGCGAGTAAGACTTTGACGCCGGCGCAGCTAAAACACCATGCAACTTATTTACAGATTTAACCGTTACATCAACCATTACGCAAATACCTTAGCCTTTTCATGATTCAAACTAGCCTGTATAACTTCACCCTCAAAACCCTGCCAAACCGCTCTCACCTGTTCAACATAATCCTTAGATACAACCGCCGTAGTCGTAGGCCCCTTACCACACAAACCCGCTGCTCTCGCTCCCGCTGATAAAGCGGCTGTGGCTATTTTAGTATTAAGTCCAAGTGCTGTTGAATAGCTTTGTCCATTTAATGTTAACGCTTCCCAGTAAAGCCCATCTATAGCCATGTTGTATGCTTTTTCAATTTGTGGTTTAATTGTTGAGAGTTTGCTGGTATCTGTGTTTACGGTGTACATTTTTTTGGGTGGAATTTGAAACAGAATAATGTATTCATCATCATTTAATGCTTCTTGTTTTACCAGTTTACAGTTTAAATTATCAGTTACTACTAATCCGCCAAAATATGATGCGCAGGCATCATCAAATGCGCCTGTAATGGTAACTTTTGCTTCAAGAGCTGACAAAACACCTAACTTTACAATTTCCAAGTCCTCAAGAGATTTACCTAACGTGCTCAATGTTGCAAGAACTACCGCGTTAGCTGCTACACTGCTGCTCTTTAAACCTCTAGCGATAGGTATGTTACTCCATGTTTTAACTTTCGCGCCGAACTCTTTTTCTAAATTAAAACGTTTAAGAACAGCTGTAACGGTTTTTTGACTTAAAATAGGACTCTCTGCAGTATCAGACATAATTTCAGTCTCAATAACCTGCGGCTCATCAGTTAATTTTACCTGCGCCTTAGTATGGAGGTCAACACCAAATGCTGCTCCCTTCTTAGTAGCTATAGCATTAACAATTGTTGCTGCGCCATGAGCTAACGCTGATGCCTCTTCTCTCATACCCTACACTCCAACATTTTTGTTCCAAAATTGCTTTTCTCATAACCTGCACTGGAGCTTGCTGCCCTGTCCAAATTTCAAACGCTGCCGCACCTTGATAAATTAACATCTCTATACCACTTATTACTCTGGCACCAGCTGCCTTGGAATATTTGACAAGTTGTGTCTCAAGTGGATTGTAAATTAGATCCATAACTGTCAAGTCAGCTTTCAGATTATCTGGTGTAATTAAGCTTTGATTTATGTTAGGTTTCATTCCAACAGATGTTGCATTTAGGAGGATGTCTGTGTCTTTGATTTTTTCTCTAATACTTTCTGGTGAGAGTGATCCTGTGATGATTTTTTTGTTAAATTTACTTTTTAATGTCTCTGATAATTTTTCTGCTTCTAAAACAGTGCGGTTGAGAATAGCTATTTCATCTGCTTCCTTAATTAGCGCATATGCCATGGCTCGTGCTGCTCCACCTGCTCCAAGTATTAATACTCTTTTACCCTGTGGATCTGCTCTATTTTCTCTAAGCGCCATAAGCGCTCCTATACCATCAGTACTATACCCTAACAGTTTTTCATCTTTAAGCTGTATGGTATTTACTGAATTTAGAAACTTTGCAGTTTCCTCTATCCAATCTAAGTGTGCTATTACCGCTTCTTTATGAGGCATGGTAACATTCAAACCTAAAACACCTAAAGCCCGCATACCTGCCAAAGCGTTAGTAACATCTGAAGACTTTACCCTAAAAGCTGTATAAATACATTTCATATTTAACGCGTTAAATGCGGCATTTTGCATTATAGGACTTAACGAGTGCTCTATTGGATCACCAATAACTGCATAAATACCTGTTCTCCCTGAAATAGTCACAGTCATTGCCTCAATAAAGAGTAGACCGCTCTCATTTCATTTATGCTTATTTGTCCAGGCGCAGTCTCACTACCCTGCTCTAAAGCGGCAAAAGTGAAAAACGCGCCAAAAACAGGCGAAAGCAAACGCGAAATCCTGCCATATTTACCCATACAGAAACAAACCAGACGAGTTCTAGCCGCATTTTCTGAAACAAAATCAAGCACAACAAAATTATCTTGAACCTGTTTTGCGGTACCAACAATTTTACAAACATCTGCACCGCTACCAATTTCCCTATCTAAAATGTCACACATCTCTCTACTGCTAAATGAGCCATCAAACTTGTGGAAAGAAACAATACTCTTAACACCCAACTCTTTCAAATGGATAATCTGCTTTTCCAACTCTACAGTTGATAGCTCTAAATCAACATATTGAAAGCCACTATTTGCAGCATCCAACAGAGTCTGCCAACGCTGCAATGACGTTCCCATATAACTACCATTTTCATTTAATAACTTGTTTGTAGCAATAAGCGGAATTCTCGTTGAAGCCGATAAATCACCAAGCTTCGCTTCCCCTTCTCCTAAATCATCCAGACGAACTTCAATAAAATCTGCTTTAACACCTTCAGCCTTCTCAATTAGAATTAATGCTTCTTGAATATTTTTTGGTTTTATTGAAACACAAATATTTGACGTCATTTTTCAATCACTGTTTCATCAGGCACACTTGTACCAAAATGCCTACCGCCCTTCGCTGCAAGATGAACTATTACCTCATCACCTTGCTTAAGCTCAGTGACCGGCTTAGACCCTTTAGGAGTAACTACACGAATAGTCTCGGCATTCTGCAAAATAGTCTTAATTAACTTATTTTCAACTTGAGCCTCAACAAGTATTAACGGCCTAACTTCAATCTTTATCCTACCTACATTTGCCCTACGCGTTTTCCCATCCCTATTAGCAATTACCACCTCATCACCAGCCTTAAACTCCTGAAGATACCGCGTAGTCTGCAAATTACCCAAAGTATACATAGATAAAGAGCCTGCATTAACCCTAAATGGCCGCGACGCAACATATGGATTCTCATTAACCTCCGCTTCTACTAAAAATAGCCCTGCGCTCTGACTACCAACAAGCATACCCTCATTTGGCGTCATCAAATCACAAGTATCAACACATACCCGTGCACCATTACCAATCGGTTTAGTAGCAACAACATTTGCAGCAACCATTTCAAGCTTTAAAGCTTCAGGTTTGACAATTGTGATGGTTTTCATTATTTCTTCGGGTTGAGAGGGTTTTAGCAGGACTCCGTCAGTGCCTAATTCTAAGGTTTCAAGTGCAATTTTCGCCTCTTCAGCAGTGGTTACTTCTGCGATTAGCTTACTTTTACCTCTAATTCGTGCAATAAGATTTTCTAATGGTATAATACGCCAGTTTGTGGTGCTAATTATCAGATAACTTGCACCTTTTTCGGCAGCTTTGACAATTAGGTTTTCTGTTAGCTTGTCAGAGATGCAGATTTTTAGAATTTTGTTTTGAACGTTTGTTTTTTCAAAATTTTCAGTTGACGGTGATAATATGCTATGTTGCTGTTTTGTTGCTAAAAAAATGGCTGTGTCACCTTCAATGGTGGCATCGCAATATTGTTCTATAAGATCCGTTGACTCTGTGCTGTTTTTGCTGGTTTCTATCCAGAGTTCTTTCAAGTTTTTTCACCAAGAATTTTTTGTGCCTGCTCTATGGACGCGTTTTTATGTACAATTGCTGAGAGTGCTTTTACAATTAAGGCTTGGTTATCGCATTGGAATACGTTGCGTCCTATTGAAAGTCCTGCTGCTCCTGCTTTAAGTGCATCATTTGTGGTCTGTAACAGTTCTTCTGTGTTTTTGCATTTTGGTCCGCCTGCTATAAGAATTGGGACTGGGCAGCTTTCTGTAACTTGTTTAAATGATTCTACCGTTCCTGTGTAATTGGTTTTGATTATATCTACGCCTAACTCAGCGCCTATTCGAGCGGCGTGAGCTACTACTTCTGGAGCGTGTTCATTTGTGATTTTTGGTCCTCGCGGGTACATCATAGCGAGAAGTGGTAAACCGAAGCTTTCGCATTCTTCGGCTACTTTTCCAAGATTAGCTAACATTTTATCCTCGTCTTGAGCGCCTACGTTTACGTGTACGGCAACTGCGTCTGCGCCTATGCGTGTAGCTTCCTTTACGCTGCAGACTTGAACCTTGTTGTTTATGTTTGGATTAAGATTTGACATGCCGCTAAGCATCACTATTAATCCTGTATCTATAGTGTCAACCGTTTTTACTATGCCTTTATGGACGAGAACTGCGTCAACACCGCCTTTAACAAGCTGATTAATTGTCTGTTGCATGTTAGTGATGCCCTGTATTGGACCAATTGTTACGCCGTGATCCATGGGGACAATTATTGTACGATTATCCTGTTGAAATATTCTCTTCATTCGCCTATTTTTACCCTGATTCACATATCCCATCTCCTAGCGTGTTTTCAATGATGCTCTAATTAGGTTTAGCGCTTTTTCCCTCTCGCTCCAATCTACAAATAGTAGAATACTCGACGTAATAGTCAATATACCCGAAATGTTGATGCCTGCCTGCCTTAAATCTTCACTTATCTTTCCGATGATACCATGAGTTTCCTCAAGACCTACACCACTAGTTTGAATAAACGCTAAGTCCTTTTTAACAGCCATAGCGATTGTTTCTTTATTATCTACTGTAATCTGATGTATTTGGTTGAAGAGCTCAATTATGCTGCTTTCTTGATTTATGTAAAATATTATTGAATTTGTATTCATCGACATGCCAAGCAGCGTAGTGTGCTGCCTAACTTTTTCAAACATTTCAGTTATAATTTCTATATTGTTTGAAATTCCTTTTCCTATAACTGTTATTTCAGCCACAGGTATTGCGCTGGCTATTTCAGCATCAAGTTCCCATGCTAATGCGTCCTTTATTATAGTGCCTGACTTGCTTAAATCGTCATGTTTATTACTCATAACTTTCACATCAACGTTTTTCGGTTTATACTTAAGCGCTTTACTATGAATGAATTTAGCTCCTGAATCAGCTAACCCTACAAGAGTGTTAACATTTATCTCCGGCAAAAGTTTTGGATTCTGGATAATTTTAGGGTCACTTGACATTATACCCTCAGCATCAGTGACAAGTATAATCTGATCCGCATCTATACCCTCACCTATAATAAACGCTGTAGTGTCACTTCCGCCTCTGCCCAACGTGGTAATTTTACCCTCTTTTGTTTTACCCACGAAACCTGCAATTACAGGTACTGTGCCCTTCTCTATAAGCGACAGAACATTACTCTTAATGTTTTTAATGCATTCCTTAACGTTTGGGTTTGCATTCTGGAAAGTATCATCTGTAATTATCGGCCACTTATCCTCCACAGGGTCAAAGTAGCAGGCATCAACACCATTATTACGCAGTGCCGCTGCGAAAACACGTATACTTGTACGTTCTCCCATAGCAAGTATGTCATCTAATTCATGTTTAGCTAATTTCCCATTTGAAGCATTTTTAGCTGTAGACAAAAGTACATCAGTGGTTTTGCCCATAGCTGAAACAACAACTGCAATTCTAGTTCCCCGTTTAACTTCTGAAACAATAGCCATAACAGCTTTCAGTAGTTTTTCATGATCAGCAAGGCTTGAACCGCCAAATTTAACCACAATTTTTTTGCCAGATTTTGTATTTTCCATAATCTCACCAATTTACGCGCCCAGAACATTCCTCTTTTTTTAGTTCTGGGCTAATTAAAGAAACGATAATAAAAGCAGTATTCGAAGTTACCTTTCTGCAATTTTCCCGAATTAACGTGAAGATTTACCATTTTACTTCGAACCTTAAAGGTGCTTATAATAAAAAAAAATATAAGCCTTTCGGAAACAGACGACGAAATGAACTATATTATGGGGACCTCCGAAAATCTGTTTGACTGATTTGCTTGTGGCTCTATCAGGTTTGTTCGGCAGTTTTCATGCCAATATGTACTAGATAGGACTGATTTATCTAATTCTTCATGATTTTCAACCATTTTCTTGTTGTTAACGAATTTTCCATGAAAACATTTTGGGTTTTCGTGGTTCTTCCAGCATCGGCCCAGCGGCCGATGGGGCAGTCTCCTATGAAAAAACATGGTCAAAAAGGTTTTTTCATCGTACTTCAATGAAAACTCGTTTTATGAGATTTGGGTGCTAAAACTGTTGTGCAGTATGGGCCCTCTTCTTTTTGTGGTAGTTTGGCGGGGTTTAAAAGAAAGCGTGGTTTGCATGTTTGAGTAAGGGTGATGTGCGCATATTTTTTTGGTTTTACACACGGTTTACTTAAACTTTGAAAACTGTTAAACATTGGATGTGTTGGAGAAGAAGCCATCAAATTACTGCGATGTGGCACCACTGGAACAAACTACGTTTACAACTGTAATGATAGGTTTGGTGGTGGGGGTGGTTTGGTTTATGGGGTTTGGAGTGGTGGTGAGGATGATGATTATTGGTAGTGGCTAATTAGTTTGCGCCGAAGGCGCTTTTGTTCTGGCACTTCAATGGAAGTTAACTTCATGAACTTTGGTTCTGTTCTGTGTTGGTGCGTGTGTGTTTTTGTGGCTTGTTTTGTATAGTAAATTTATTCAACTAGTGATTAATTTAAGTTAAGCTAAAGTTTAAATATATTGGTTGGATGCTCCATCCCTATAAAGGGAAAAGAAAATGAGCAAACAATTTAATAAAAATATAAAAATGCTCTATAATGCACTACGCTTTTGGCGCGGTGTGCCGAAGACTGAGGAATTGAGTATTATGAAACTATTTACACATTTATCCAAAAAAATTGGACCATTTTCCCACTTTAATCTATTTGATTCACAACTGTTGGCTGTTTTGCTGATGGTTGTGTTTGTTATCTCTTTTATGCCCGTAACGTCAATGTTTGTTTCGGCGGTAGACACGGGAAAGAAGTTAATTGTAACTCATAACATTGATTTGGGTGACGATCTTGTTTTGCATGAAGGTGGTATTAGTTTAGATAGTCAGAATTCAATAAATTTGGGTACAAGTAGCGGATATAACCCTTATTATCTTGAGCAGTATTATCCTAAATCTGTTCCTGATGGTACAAGTTATCTTGAGAAGGGGTATACTCTAATTAAGATAGTTGTTGGGCATGATGGCAAGATTTTTGAATATTATATGCCGAACGGAATTCCATCTGGCATAGTATATACAGACCTGTTAGAGCAAGGGTTAGGACTTACTGGAAGAGACTTTATTTTGTATGCAAATATATTTCCGAACACAGCGGGAGCGGTTGGTTTTCTCTATAGGGGATTGGATCCAATAACTGATATAACTGTGGATTTCATATGGAGTACGGGTAATGTTGAGCCTCTTTTCTTGGTTACACTATCTGGCGATTATGCTGGTTATGGTTCTTTAGATGTTAAGTTTTTAGAGAATATAGGTGCTTTATCAAGGTATGAACTCGTTGCAATGCCGAACCTTGGATATGCTTTTGATTATTGGGAATATGCGGGTGATTCAACGCAAGGTGAGTTTGTACGCGATACTAAAACCCCAGTTGCGACAGCCGTAGTGTCGATCACGGAAGATGCGACATATCGTGTATATTTCCGCCCGACAGTAATCACAAAGTATGCCCACGAGGCGTATTTACGCCCGGCTGTGGGATCTCCAAGTTATGATGCCTACTCTCTTACAAGCATTATGTTTAACACTGAGGCTTGGTCTGGTTACTACCGTTCAGAACTGACTTATGTTGGGGAATGTGCGGATTTATTTCTACCAATTTTAACTATAGATGGTACTTTGTCAGGGACACAGATTTTGTATGAATTGTATTTTGGTGATGCAACCGTTGCCGTATTTTCTGGTACAAGTTATGCTGGCTCTGGCTGGACAGATGCTGTACTATACTTACGCTTTTATATTCGTGAGATGCCCAATGTGCAGTCGGTGAAGCTCAAGGTAACGATGCAGGATGTGGAAGGAACGCTAATGAGGGTTGAACAGACTTATGCTGTTGCACCACAGAAACTGGAGAGTGTTGATCCGATTACAGTGTATATGTCTGTGGAAAAGTTGACTGCTCAAGAAAAGAATGGTGGTGGGTTCTATTTGGTGGAACCACAAGAGTTTGTTATTGATAGAAATTGGAGTGTTGCTCGTGCAACTGGTGAGTTGCTGAAAAGTAATGGTCTCAAGTTTACAAATACAGGGTCTCTTGATTCTGGTTTTTATCTTAGTGGTGTTTGGGATAACGAAATTGGAAATTATTTGAGTGAATTTGACCATGGGATGTCTTCTGGTTAGATGTATTCTGTGAACCATTATTTCCCAGCTTCGGGTTCGGCTGACTGGTCATTGGCGGATGGTGATGTGGTTCGTTGGCAGTATTCTTGTGAGGGGCTTGGTGAGGATCTTGGTGGTTCTTGGGGTGTAACTTCAACTTTTGCTGATAAAACTTTGCTACTAAGAAAATATGCGCAACTTACGGCTGCGGGTTCATCAGATTCTAATTTGGGTTATGCATTGTCTGTTTTACAAAAGCTCAATCCACTTCAGGCAGAAGTGAATGCTGCCTATGCTTTGTTGAATGTTGGTGGGCAGGTTGAGGCAAACAAGGGCGCACTAAGTAACGTGATATCTGAGGCAAATATGCTCAAAAACGCCGCCACAAACATAATTGGTGATGGTAAAGGTAAGTATCCGCAGACAGCATACGACACGTTCACCTTAGCAGTTAATACTGCGTCAGCGGTGAGAAGTAATGTTAGTGCGACTCAAAGTGCGGTTGATAATGCCGTAGTAGTGTTGAAGGATGCTATTGTGGTGTTTGCGAATTCAAAGAACTCTTTCACCGCTTCGGATTTCAATGTTGTGCATGATTTGGTGCTTGCCAAAGTTGGACAAACAACAAACCCATTGGTTGCTTCTGTTGGTGGTGAGTGGGCAGTTATTGCACTTGCCCGCAGCGGACAGTTGACTGATACTGTTAAAAACGCGTATTTGGCAAATCTTGATGCTGTTTTGAGTGGGAAGCCGACTGGTGCGGTGCGGCTTGATTCGAATAAGCCGACTGAGAATCAGCGTGTAATTCTTGCATTAACCTCTCTTGGGTTTGATGCGTCAAATTATAAGGGTTATGATTTTGTATCACCGCTTACGGATGTTTCTTGGGTGAAGTCGCAGGGTATTAATAGTGTGACTTTTGCGTTGATTGCTCTTGATTCAAAACCTTATGTGGTTACTGCTGGTGTGCGTGAGGCGCTTGTTGCTGAACTTTTGAATAGTGATTTTAGTGGTGGTGGGTTTGATGTTGATTATGTTGCTATGGCGTTGCAGGCTTTGGCTCCTTATTATGCTGCGGATGGTGCGGTTAGGGTTGTGGTTGATGATGCTTTGCTTTGGATATCTGGTGTGCAGAATGATGATGATGGTGATTTTGGTAGTTTTGGTACGCAGAATTCTGAGAGTACTGTGCAGGTTCTAGTGGCATTATCTGCGTTGGGTGGAGATACTGTTGTTGGTAGGGTTGGTGTTTTGGATGGGTTGTTTAGGTATGCTTTGCCTGATGGTGGTTTTCAGCATGTTTTGTCTTCTGGTTACGACCAGATGGCTACTGAGCAGGCTGCGTATGCGCTTGTGGCGTATGAGCGTTATTTGAATGGTGAAAATGCGCTTTATGATATGAGTGATGCGTTTGAGCAAGCGGTTGTGGTTGTTTATGGTGATGTGAATGGGGATGGGGTTGTGAATCGTCTTGATCAGACTGTGTTTAATCAGTATTTTTCGGGTACATTGTCTGCTGGTGTGGTGTTTGTTGTGGTGAATGCTGATGTTAATGGTGATGGGTTGGTTAATCGTGCTGATCAGACTCGTCTTAATCAATATTTTTCTGGGCTTGACACTAGCCCCTTAGGACTAAAATAACATGACATGCCATTATTATTAATGTTGAATGAATGAATGAATGAATGAATGAATGAATGAATGAATGAATGAATGAATGAATGAATGAATGAATGAATGAATGAATGAATGAATGAATGAATGAATGAATGAATGAATGAATGAATGAATGAATGAATGAAAAAGGAGAATATGGTAAAATGCAAAATAAAATGAATTTAAAAATAAGAAATAGTATGAATTTAAAAATTAATCCGTAACTCCCGCTATTTTACGTAATCGATATTTTTATTTTTAGTTTTTCTGCAAGTACCCTTGATGATTTAGGAATTTCGGAGAGCACCCATTTATCACCTATCCTTAACTTAAACACCCTTGAAA
>Ga0268262_10001456_pt1 | contig 29279 bp, 24 predicted proteins | sample TergutNc150P3_FD_190354 | JGI IMG/M metagenome (GOLD analysis project Ga0268262, IMG submission 190354) | Nasutitermes corniger P3 segment gut microbial community from laboratory colony in Florida, USA - Nc150 P3 (SPAdes) (version 2) | ecosystem: Host-associated > Arthropoda: Insects >... | reverse complement strand
TTCCCCAATCATCGTTATTAGGTATATGCCAACCGCTAGGGCATATTCCCTGATGCTTTGCTTTTATCTGAGAAGTACAAGAAAAGAAATCGGTATTGCATTCCTCAGGCAGAGCCATTGCCGTTGCCCAATTGTAAAGGCGACCGTAGGCATCGCAAAAACTCGTATTCTCATCTTTCAGTTTGTAATCATCTCCGCCGCACTTGCTGCCAAGAGCGGCATAATTCAAATTTCTTGCCATCCAAGTTTGTGTACCAATCTTAACCGTCTTGTAAGTCTCGCCTTCGTAAGTTACAGGAGGACTGGGCGGAATACTTCCAACACAGCCATTATAGTAAATGCTCTTCTCATCGCAAACACTGTCGCGTTCTATGCTAGTGCAAGACAAAAGAAACGCAACCGAGAGTAATAGCAATATGAAAAGTAGTTTATTCATACTCTAGTAACGTATAAAAAATTTTCAACGTAAAATCCTCAAAAAGCCACTAAATGTGGTTCATTCTGTTAATACTGTAAATTCTGGCTATTCTGGTTCAGACAAAAGGTTCAGACAAAAGATTAATCGCTGTCGGGTTTAAATTGGTTTTCTTCTACCTGTTTGGCTAAATATTTTCCGTGACGCAGGCAATAAAAGCAAACGAGAATGGAACATATAAAAGCCATAAGACACGAAACAGGATAGCCAAGCCCAAAACCAACCGGAGCGCTCATTATATGTTGAGGGCTAATCCAGAATAAATAGAGGAATATCACAAAAGACAAAAACGCAAGAGGTATTAACAAAAAAATCACGGGTTTTTTCTTTGCTCTCATATAACAAACCGAAATAGCAAGGCATATCACGGCTATGGTTTGGTTTGTTAAACTAAAATAATTCCACAAAACAGAAAAACCATCGGTTATATTGCTCCAAAATACAATCATAGCACACACACCTAAAATAGGTATGCAAAGCAAAAAGCGGTCTTCGGAAGATTTTTGCTTTAAATGAAAAGTATCTGAAATTAAAATCCTTAAAACACGAAGCGCGGCATCTGCGGTTGTGATTGCTAGCACAGCAACGCTAATCAGAATAATTTCCGATACAAACCTGACTTTTATAAAATTGCGAACTATTTCCGATAATATAACAGACCCATTTTCTATTCGCGTAAGATCCGGATAAAGGGAATAACCTATAATTCCAACCGCTGCCCATATCATTGCCAAAAAACCCTCTGCAACCATCATTCCGTAAAAAGTTTGCCTGCCATTTTTTTCATTTGACTCTATGCCAGCTGTAATTGGATTTTGCGAACCGTGAAAACCGCTTATCATTCCGCAGGCTATTGTCACAAACAGCATAGGCAAAATTGGATATCCCAGAGGATGTTGCGTAAAGTTACTTAAAAAATCATGTATATCAAATTCTGGAAGCACAGATAAATGCCCATATATATAAAAAAGAACAAGCCCCACGGAAGCTATTAAAATAAGTCCAAAAACATTGCTCAATTTTGAAACAAAAGAGCTTATTGGGAAAAATGTGCTGAATATATAGTAAGAGAAAATCAAGCATATACAAAGGAGAAATGCCTTGTCTGAAGTTGTTTGGTTAAATACGTGATTTGTGTTTAGAATGCCGGAACTCACATTTGTAAAAGATGCGGCAAGGGCAAAAAGAGCTATTATCATAAATAAGGTTGAAAAAGCAGCAAAGGTTCTGTTCAAAAATTTCTTAGAAACTTCCAAGTATGAACCTGCGCCGTTTCGCAAGGAAATCATTCCAAAAAAGTAGTCGTGGACTGCGCCTCCAAAAATATTTCCCAAAGGAATAATCAAAAACACAATCGGACCAAATTTTGCGCCTAGAATAACCCCAACCACTGGACCAACTCCTGCAATGTGCAGCAGGTGAATTAACATACACTTCCAATGGGGCAATGCTTGCCTGTCTTCAAACAGGGCGGCGTTTTTCACAGCTGGTGTTGGGCGGGAAGGGTCTGGTTCAAATAATTTTTCCATCACTTTCCCATAAGTGAAATATCCCACAGCAAGAATCGCAAGTCCTATAAAAAAAGTTATCATCTGGGAGGTTTCCCTTAAATAAGTTTCATTTTGCTGAGCATTTCTTCCAGCAACTTTCGCTCCACAGGCTTTACCAAGTAGCCATCGCAATTTTCATAAAATGCTTTGGTTTTGTTTTCCTGTTCTTCTAGCGCAGTCACCATAATTATGCGGCTTCGTTTGCTCGGCGGTGGAGTTTGATTTTGTTCCAATGCGTGCATTTCTCGCAAAGTTTCATAACCATCTTTTTCTGGCATCATTATATCAAGGCAAACTAAATCATAAAGTTCCCCATTTTTTAGAGCCTCCTCAAAAAGCTGAAGAGCCGAAATTCCGCTCATAGCTATGGAACATTCGCCATAATCCTTTAATATGGATTGCAATAGCTTGCAATTGAATATATCGTCATCAACAATGAGTGTTTTCATCAGGATTGCCCGCTTAGGTTATCTATGTAGTGAACCATGCTCAAAACGCCAACAGATAAAAATCCAACCGCGTAAAGGGCTAAAAATGGACCTATAAGAAAAACTCTCGCGTCTATGTATTCTAGCAAACCAAATACGCAGTAAATGCCGCAACATATTTCAAAAAAGGCAATTGCAGGAAATTTTTGCTTGAATTTTTTTATGCTAACTGCGCCGCCTTGCTTTGGAGTTCTTATAAAGGAACTCTTTCTGCCAAAAACAGCCGATAACACAGCGCAGGTATTATTGACGGCAATCCCCACCCCAAGGCTCATGAGCAAAGGAAGGGCAGCCATTCTTTTTCTCCAACCAACCGAACCCGAAAATTTTTGGGCAATAAAATAAAGCGTGGAAGGAGCCACAGCTGCAAGGGCTATGATGGCAAATAAAACAGAAAAAAGCCATACAGGCATATATCCGAATGAATTTCCAAAAGCAAGCAAGGGGAATGCTGAAATAGCGGTGAATAACATTAAAGGATGAATGCTATAATGCGTTGTGTGCAAAAAAGACTGAATTTTGATTTTTAAAGACTCGTTTGAGGAGAAAACTCGTGGCAAATCTTTTATGGCAGTTTGTATTGAACCTTTTGCCCAGCGGTATTGCTGGCTTTTGAAGGCGTTGATATCTGCTGGAAGCTCTGCGGGCACAATAACATCAAAAACGAATTTCATTTTCCAGCCAGCCAGCTGGCTGCGGTAAGATAAATCCATGTCTTCGGTTAAGGTATCGCCTTCCCAGCCCCCAGCCTCGTCTATGGCTTTTCTGCGCCAAACGCCTGCGGTGCCGTTGAAATTCATAAACAAACCGCCCCAACTGCGGGCAGACTGCTCTATCACAAAATGACCGTCTATGCCTATGGATTGAGCAAGGGTTAAACCGGATTCGCCCCTATTCAAATGCCCCCAACGCCCCTGAACCAAGCCTATTTTCTTGTCCATAACCAAATATGGGATTGTGTGCATTAAAAAATTCTTTTCTGGAACAAAATCTGCGTCAAAAATGGCTAAAAATTCACCCTCGCACTGCGTCATTCCCTCTTTTAAGGCACCTGCTTTGTAGTCCACGCGATTTGTTCTGTGAATTAGGGTTATATTATAGCCCTTTTCCTTCATTTCTGCGACTTTTTTGGTGGAAATCTCCAAACAATCGTCTGTGGAATCGTCTAAAACTTGAATTTCGTGCAGATGTTTGGGATATTCCATTGCGCAAACGCTTTCTATGAGCCTTTCCACGCAATTTCCCTCGTTAAATACGGGTAATTGGGTGGTGACCTTGGGTAGATTGTTGATATCTAGGTTTTTTAGAAAATTATCCAATTCGTCCCTATCCGCTTTGCGGTTTGTTTTATGGTTCTTTAAAAAGAGAAAAACGCTAAAATAGCAATTAAACCCATATAAAACAAGCCCTATTCCGGCAATAATATAAAGGACAAATAATATATCTAAAAGAACGGTCACGATCATCGTTCCTCTAAATATAGAATATTTTTTCCTGTTTGTCTAGGTACAAATCGCATTTTTTTACTTTATTGCCCCAGCAGACCCCAAAACGTTCTTATTTTTTGCCGCATACATCTTTTTAAGCTCGTCTCGTGCTGGTCCAAGATACTTGCGTGGGTCAAATTCGTCTGGATGTTCGCCAAATACTTTGCGTATAAGGGCGGTCATAGCAAGACGACCATCGGAATCAATGTTTATTTTGCAAACCGCGCTTTTTGCGGCTTTGCGGAGCTGCTCTTCGGGTATTCCAACGGAATCTGGGATTTTGCCGCCGAATTTTTCAATAATCTGCACATATTCGTGCGGAACGCTGGAAGAACCGTGCAAAACAATGGGGAAACCGGGTAGCATTTTCTCAACTCCCTCTAAAATATCAAAGCGAAGCGGAGGCGGAATGAGCAAGCCATCTTGATTGCGGGTACACTGTTCCGGCTTGAATTTGCAACGTCCGTGGCTTGTGCCGATGGATATTGCAAGTGAGTCCACACCTGTTTTGCTAACGAAATCTTGAACCTCTTCGGGCTGGGTATAGTTGGAGTGTTCAGCAGATACATCATCTTCCACGCCAGCTAGCACTCCAAGCTCCCCTTCCACGGTAACATCGTATTTATGGGCATATTCAACAACTTGTCTGGTCAATTCAACGTTTTTTTCGTAAGGGTGGTGGCTTCCGTCTATCATAACGGAGCTAAATCCGGTGTCCACGCAGTCTTTGCAGAGTTCAAGGGTATCTCCGTGGTCAAGGTGCAGAACTATTGGGATGTCGCAGCCAAGCTCGTGAGCATATTCCACAGCCCCGCGAGCCATATTTTTGAGCAAATTCTGGTTTGCGTATTTGCGCGCCCCGCTGGATACCTGCAAAATAACAGGGCTTCTAGTTTCAACGCAAGCCTGTATAATAGCTTGCATCTGTTCCATATTGTTGAAATTGTATGCTGGAACAGCATAGCCATTTTTAATAGCATCTGCGAACATAGCTTTGGTATTCACCAACCCAAGCTCTTTATATGATACTGCCATAGGGACCTCTTTTTAATGTTTATGGGAATATAGAAAGTTTTTTGGAATTATTTTGAGAATTTTGGGAAATATGCACATTTTTGTCAACAGTTGTTGACAAAATTACGATTTCTGAATTTTTTTTCCCTTTTTTTACGTCTAAACAACGCGCTAGTCCTTCACACAACGAATACTGTACAGGCGGCTCTTACTGGTGACGTCCCAACTTACGTTCCCGTTGCCGTAGTACATACTCCGACCGAAGGCGCTACCGCTAACGGTCTCGCTAGCACTCCACCAGTGACAGTCTTCGCCGGCATTGTAGAAATTGCCATCGAAATTGCCGCTGCCGCTAGGCAGAGCTGTAAAGCCAAAATCGTCCGTGCCGTTACCATTGCTGTTCCATTCCACAATCGCTTTCAATTTAGTACCAGCGGTTGTGGTTCCACCAACAAAATCTGTAAGTGTTGTCCATTCGTCATCACTTGGTATATGCCAACCGCTAGGGCATATTCCCCGATGATTTGTACTTACTTGCGCTGCACAAGAACTGGAATTGCAGCTAGCATCCAGAGCCATTGCCGTTGCCCAGTTGTAAAGGCGACCGTAAAGAGAATTGCAAACAGGCGAATCATCTTTCAGTTTGCCATCGGCTCCGCCACACTTGCTACCTGCAACGGCATAATCATAATTCTCAGCCATCCAAGTCTGTGAGCCAATTTCCGTGGTTCTATAATTCGCTATATAGTTGCCCCTACCGCCGCTTGGCACACTCCCAGCAGAAGAACTGCTCGGCACAGAGCTAGACGAAACGCCTCCTACACAGCCATTATAGTAAACGCTCTTCTCATCACAAACGCTATCGCGTTCTATGCTAGTGCAAGACAAAAGAAACGCAACTGCAAGCAGAAAAAATCTTAAAACCATATATGACCCCCTACTAAAATAGGGGGGGGGGGGGGGGGGGGGGGGGTGGCGAAAACAAAAACATTCAGGGAGCTTGCACCGCAAGCTCTAGCGTTAAATGTCGTTTTGCAGGTATTAGTCATATTTGGACATAATATAGAAAATTATCAGAATAAAGCCTGTAATGGAGGCTCATTCTGGTTCAGACAATTTTCTATCTTTTACCCAGAGGAAAAAAATGAACATCCCACCAGAAAAAGTTATTGCCTATTTCCAGCCCATTCTCTCGGCAGATTCAAAAACCGTGTATTCTTACGAGATTTTGGGGAGGTATATAGATGATGATGGAGATGTGCACTCCTTAGGTCCATTTTTTAACGATTTAAACACCACAAACGAAGAAGTGTTGCAAGTGGATAGGCTCGTTAGGCGATATGCTTTGAAAAAATATGCCGAAGAAAAGCGCACTGAATATTTATTTATCAATATAAGGCTGGCTTGGCTTATACAGTACACGGATAAGCCAGATTTAATGCTAACTTTGAAATGGGCAGAGGAATTTGGCATATCTCTTAAAAAATTGGTTATAGAGATTACAGAAGAAGAATTCAATGCAAGCGATGCTTACATCCGTGCCATATTGCATTATAAAGCCGTTGGTTGCCGCATTGCGCTTGATGATTATGGAAAGAGCGCTAGCGATATTGAGCGGCTGGCAGAGATAAAGCCAGATATTATAAAAATCAATATGGACTATATCCATAGCAGCGAAAAGTCTTACCATTATCGCGAATATTTGCGCTCCGTTGCCGATTTTGCCGAATCGGTTGGAATTGAAGTGCTATACGAAGGCGTGGAAACACTGGAGCAACTCAATATTTGCATGGCTTTAAAGGGAAGATTTTATCAGGGTTTTTTAATAGCTCGACCTCAACCCTCAATGAGCAACGCGCTTATAAATGAAACTGTTTTTTCTGAATCAATTGAAAACTTATATACTGTTTTGCAAGATAAAATAACAAAAACAGAGGCTCTGCGAAAATCCTTAGACACTCAAATTGAGAAATTTTTGGCAAAAAATCCTTTTGATTCTGGAAAAAAAGATTATGATGAATATCTTGCTAAACTCTGCAACGAATTGTCAAGCGTACGGCTGGTTTATTTATGCGACAACCACGGTAACCAGCTTACCTCCAACATCATTTTGAATTCCAAAAATCTCGCAACGTATAAGAACAAAAATTGGGTTTGGCGCGGATATTTTTATGAGGCTTTGAAATCTATTGCCGCTGGCAAAAAAAGCTGCTTATCCGATGCCTATCACGATTTTTCAACAAAAGACAAAGTTCGCACTTATTCTTATGCAATAAGCGAAGACATTTTTTTATTCGTTGATATCAAGGAGTGAGCTGTTTAGCCCTTTTCAATAGACACTTTGTGTACATCGCCTTCTATTTGCTCAATGGATAATATTTTGCAACCTTCGTTTTCGCAAGAACGCGGAACATTTTTTAGCGGCTCGCCTGCTCGCAAAAAAACCTCCAAAACATCGCCTTTTGAAAGCCCGTGCAGAGCGACCTTTGTTTTCACAAAGGTCATTGGGCAGGTTTCGCCTGTTATGTCCAACTGATTCATTATACCTTGAACTTATCTATAACCGTTCTCAAACCATCTGCTGTTTTTGACAACTCGTTTGCCGAAGCGTTTACCTGCGAAGTTCCTTGGTTGGATTCTTCTGCCACCTTGCTTGCGGCAATCATGTTTTCTTTTATATTGTCGGTTCCTTTTACCGCTTCGCTTGCATTGAGGGCAATATCGCGACTGCCTTTGGCTACCTCGTTAATAGCAGCAACCACTCGCTTTGCGCCTGCGCTTGCTTGTGTAACGTTGCTCGCTATTTCGTTATTGCTTCTGGCTACCTCGCCAACAGCAGAAGCCACTCGCTTTGCGCCTGTGCTTGCCTGCGTTACATTGTTTGCAATTTCGTTGCTCGCTTTTGTTTGCTGCTCAACATGACCCGCTATTGCCTCTACGCTTTGGTTTATTTTAGCAATAATGCCGCTTACATCGTGTATAATTTCCACAGCTGCATTGGTTTCGCTTTGAACACCCTCTATGCGGTTGGCTATATCGTCTGCGCTTTGGGCGCTCTGGTTGGCAAGTTCCTTGATTTCAGCTGCCACCACGGCAAAACCCTTGCCGGCTTCGCCGGCACCGGCAGCTTGAATGGTGGCGTTTAAAGCCAAAAGATTGGTTTTGTTTGCGATTTTTTTGATAACATTTGTGACCTGTCCAATTTCCTTGGCAGTTATGCCAAGTTTATTCATTGCGCTTGTTGCCCCTTCGGATCTTACGGTTGCATCGTTTGCAATGCTTCGTGCCTCGCCTGCATTGTCTGCAATTTGCCTTATGCTTGCGCTCATTTCTTCAATTGCAGAGGCTATTGTATTCATGTTGGTGGACATTTGCTCTGCTGCGCCAGCCACTTCGCTTGCGTTAAGGCTCGCCTGCTTGGCACTGCTTGCCATTGCATTTATATTTCCTGCCATTTGCTCTGTGGCACTTGCCACTTCGTTTGCGTTAACGCTCGATTGTTCGGCTCCGCTTGCCATTGCCTTTATGTTCATCGCAACTTGTTCGGCAGTGTTTGCGGCGTTGGTAACCTGCTTAACCGTTTCTTTAGAAGTCTCAGAGAGATGGTTGGAAATTGAAGAGAGCTTCTCTGCCTCTTTAGCCAAATCTGTCACGGTTGTTTTGGTTTCTTTAATGGGGAGATGAATGGTATCCATCAGTTTATTGAAGTGACTAACCAAAGTGCCTATTTCGTCTTTGGAACGGGTATCTATTCTTTTGGTTAAATCGCCTTCGCCTTCGGAAATATTTTTAAGGCTTTTCACTATTTTGTTTATAGGTTTAATCACAACTATCTTTATGTTCATTATATTTGTGAATATAACCAGCATTAAAAGACCAAATCCTATAATTATGCTTATACCGGTTTGAACATTGCTCTTGTTTTTTATCATTTGTTTAATGGAATCTGTGCCTATGCCTATAAACAGAATACCCATTATATTTTCTGTGCCTTGCTCAAAAATTGGTTTGTAAAAGGTTATATAATCTTTGCCAATAATAGAGGCTTCGCCCATATATTCTTTGCGGTTTTGGATGGCTGAATATGCAGCGCCTTTTGAATCTAACAAAGTACCTATCGCACGTTTTCCATTTTGGAGAATGATGCTTGTTGCTATGCGGCGATAATCATTTTTTTCCTTTTCAAAAATAGTAGCCACTATATTTAGTTCAGAAGATATAGTATCCACTATATCGTTTAGTTCTCCGTCTTTTAAATTCAACATTCCATTTTTCTGCATAACCGCACGTTCAAAAGTGAGCATATCGCCTTTTAGTTTGCTTTCGCCCATTGCAATAGCGGTTTGCAATGCCAGTTGTTGCTTAGAATAGAGGCTCAAATACCCAAGCAGTAAAAGAGACATTAATAAAATAAAAGAGGAAATTCCAATTGTTTTCAAAAATAACCCTGTTCCTTCCTTTTCAGCATAAACTTTTGCCATATCATTCTCCTTTAAGCTTTGAACTTGTCTATAACTTTTCTCAAACTAGCTGAGGTTTTTGCTAAATCACCTGCCGAATTGCTCACCCGCGAGGCTCCTTTATAGGATTTTTTCGCAACATCGCTTGCAACTACCATATTCTCTTTGATATTGTCTGTTCCCTTTACCGCTTCGCTCGCATTTTTGGCTATGTCTTTGCTGCCTTTCGCCACCTCGCCTATGGATTCGGCTACGCGCTTTGCGCCAATATTTGCCTGCGCCACATTGTTTGCTATTTCGTTGCTCGCCTTGGTTTGCTGCTCAACGTGCCCAGCTATTGCTTCAACACTTTGGTTTATTTTAGTAATAATATCACTTACATCGCTTATAACATTCACAGCAGAGTTGGTTTCGTTTTGAATACCGTCTATGCGGTTGGCTATATCGTCTGCGCTTTTTGCGCTTTGGTTTGCAAGTTCCTTTATTTCACCTGCAACCACCGCAAAACCTTTGCCTGCCTCGCCAGCACTGGCAGCTTCTATGGTAGCGTTAAGCGCAAGCAAATTGGTTTTGTCTGCGATTTTTTTGATTACATCTGTGACATGTCCAATCTCTTTGGCGGCTTCGCTGAGTTTGGTCATTGCATTTGTTGCATTGGAAGATTTTACCGCTGCATCTTTTGAAATTGTGTGTGCTTCACTCGCATTGATTGAAATTTGCCTTATGCTTGCACTCATTTCTTCAACTGCTGCTGCTACCGTATTCATGTTGGTTGACATTTCTTCTGCCGCGCTTGCCACATTGTTAACATTGAGGGTTGCTTGTTCCGCGCCGCTTGCCATAGCTCTTATATTCGTTGCCACCTGTTCGGCGGTGCTTGTTGCATTGCCCACCTGCTTCACCGTTTCTTGGGATGTCTCGGAAAGATGGTCGGAAACCGAAGAAAGTTCTTCTGCCGCTGCTGCCAAACCGCTCACAGTTGATTTGGTTTCGCTAATGGGATGCTGAAGCGTATCCATGAGCTTATTGAAATAATTGACCAAAGTGCCTATTTCGTCTCCAGAATGAATATCTATTCTTTGGGTTAAATCGCCTTCGCCCTCGGAAATATTTTTAAGATTTTTCACTATATTGGTTATAGGCTTAATCACCACCATCTTTATGTTCATTATATTCACGGCTATGACCAAAATCAAAAGACCGAGTCCAAGAATAAGGCTTATTCCGGTTTGAACATTGCTCTTCTCTTTTATCATTTGCTCAATGGAACTTATGCCTATGCCTATGAACAAAATGCCTATTACATTTTTTGTGCCTTGCTCAAAAATTGGTTTGTAAAGGGTTATATAGTCCTTGCCAAGAATAGCGGCTGGACCTGTATATGTTTGTCCGCTTTGGACAGCCGGATAAGCCTTGCCTTTTGTGTCTAAATAAGTATCTATGGCGCGTTTTCCGTCTGCGGTTTTTATGCTTGTTGCTACGCGGCGATAATCATCTTTTTCTCTTGCAAAAATAGTGGCTACTATCTTCAATTCAGAAGATATTTCATCAACCACGTCATATTTGTAAGAAATAGGATTGCCGTTTGATTCCACTATCTTTCCGTCTTTTAAAGACAGCTTTCCATATTTATCCTCAATCAAGCGTTCAAAAGATGTTATATCACCTTCTAGTTTGTCTTTACCCATTGCGATAGCAGTTTGCAATGCAAGCTGTTGTTTTGAATAAAGACTCAGATACCCAAGCACCACAAGCGAAGCCAGAAGGATCAAGGAAGAAATGCCTATTGTCTTTATAAACAATCCGCGACCCTTTTTTTCAAGACGATCTTTTGCCATATTTTACCTTTTGTTTTTAATTTTTAGAACTGCCAATTCATTCGCAAACCAACTTCTGCCCTTATATCCGAGCCTAGCTGTGCTTTGTCTTCTGCTGTATCAAACGTACATTCTCCAAAAAGCGTTAATTGCAAATTCTTTGTAAACTTCCTGGAACCCGAAAGGGTGAGCGTAAATTCCTCAATGCCATCTTCCATGCTGCCTTCAAAGCTACCAGTAATCCCGCTAGTAATAGTAGCGGCAGTGATTCCGCTTTGCCTTATCGCAGGGTCAATTTTATCTAATTCTTTATTAATCTCACTCTCATTTACCTTGATATTCAAGGCTTCCACGCTATTTGTGCCACGATGCCTCCAAGTGAAGCCTCCACCCACAGACCAATCGTCATTTATCTCATAAGATGTTTTTAAACCAGCAACATAATCCCAAACACCTTTGGTGTCCACACTGAAGTCTTTTGGCAGCCCCGAAACATAAGACTTAGCTATACCTGTTGACCAAAAATTTGCTATAGAATCTGCTATACCTGGCGCTAAAGATTCCACCATAATAGGTGCCAAAGAATCCACTATATGTTTCACTGGTGCTAAAGCATCAGCATTAAGATTATTCTTACAATCTTCAACACTCATTAAATGACTCACCGCTTGCTTACATACTGTCTCTATGACTTGTGTCCGAATATTGTCTTTAACTTTTGGCATAACACCAGCTCTAATTTTTGGTTCAGTACTTCCTTTAATAATACCTTTAATCACGTCTTTTGCACTATCGTCAATTTTTATTTCGCTATTGTCGTTTCCAAATGTCTTTTGGACTTCACCAAAGGCAGATAAGGTAAATTTGTCCCAGGTTTTGCCTACCAAGGTTCCAAACCATATACCCCAGCGACCGTTGGCGTAATTGTCGTATTTAAAAGAAAAGGGCATAGAATCTCTGATTTCTTTGAGCGGCGATGTGGACGCTTTCAAATTCGCTTTCATTTTGGAAATGCCTCCGAGCCAAGCATCCATATAAAGGTCCCAAACCACGGCTTCTACCGGTTGATTTATAGCGCGGTAACCGAGACCTAAGCGGGCATTGTGAGGACCAGAACGCTCTATGCTGAAATCGTGGGTATAGCCAAATGCGCCGCGAAGGGCAAACCTATCGGTTAAGCCTAGACCAAAGTCTTCGTATCCTCGCAAAATGTATTCATTTTGATATTCCCAGTCTTTGGCTTTCATCGCAAGATTGGCATCGCTTTGCTTATACATAAAGCTCAAGCCTGTTTTTGAATAAAAACCCCATTGCGCTGGAGCATAAAGCGGGTTTTCCACATTGGCAGTAAAAGCTACGGTTGCAAGCATGGCAACAGCTACGAGAGGGTTTAGAACATTTTTCATTTTAATTCTCCGTTAGAGTGTTAGGGGGAATATAGAAAATACTATATTTATCTCACAATGAAATTGACCATAGCCATATTTTTGTTGTTTTTTGCGAGCCTCCATGCCCAGCAAGATACTATAACTATGGATATAGCGGTTTCAACAGACAAAACCATGCCCATAGGGGTCCTGAATTTTGACCTGGACAAAGGCGACTGGAGCAAGCTAGACGAGCTTCCCCATAAAACCCTTGCAAGGGATTTTTTGCTGAGTGGTCGTTTTTCAACTGTTGAACTGGAAAAATACAGCCTGCTAACCCTTTCCAGTGCTCAGGCAAAACACTATGTAACAGGCTCGCTTTCTTTGCTTGGGACTCAGGCAACTCTGGAATGCAAGCTCTATGCAACGGCTTCCAAAGAATTGGTAAAGGGCTTTGCCTACATAGGTCCTGTTGACCAAATTCGCACATCGGTTCACAAATGCACAGACAACGTGGTATATCAGCTTTGGGGCGTTCAAGGCTTTGCCTCCACCAAAATGGCTTTTGTAAGCAGAATAAATGGCAAAAAGCAAATTGTAGTCGCAGATTACGATGGTTTTCGCAGAAGGCAAATAACTAGGGACAGCAGCGTGAACTTTTTGCCCGCTTGGAGCAGGGATAATTCCAAAATCTATTTCACAAGTATGCGAAACGGCAAGCCTCAGATTTTTGAAAGGAATTTGTCGGGTAGCTCAGACAAGCATCTTTTCCCTCAAATAGACCAAGCCTTTGGTCCTGCTGTGAATCCCAAAGACGGAACACTTCTTTTTTCAATAATAGGGCAAAATGGCACGGATATTTGGCTGGGCAATCCTCAAACCGGAAACGCCGCAAGATTGATTTACACCAAAGACATAGAAGTTAGCCCCTCTTGGAGCCCCTATGGAACAGCCTTCCTATTTTCAAGCGATAGGGGCGGCTCGCCACAAATATATATGGCTTTGAAAGACGGCAGCGATATGCAGCGGGTTTCTTTTGTGGGCAAATACAACGAAAGCGCAGTTTGGTCTCCAGAGGGAGATAAAATTGCCTATTGCACAATGGAAGGCGGAAAATTCAATATTTACACAAGCTCCATAGATGGCAGCGATGTTATAAGATTAACTTCTGAAGGCAATAATGAACGCCCAACCTGGTCGCCAGACGGAATGGCTATAGCATTTTCCAGCGACCGTTCTGGAAGTCCTCAAATTTACATAATGCGCCGCGATGGGAGCGGCGTAACACGTATAACAAATGCGGGTGAAAATACTTCGCCCGTGTGGTCAAACCTAATCAAAGGAGAAACACCATGAAAGCAACAGTCCCAATTCTAGCAGTCGGTTTTTGCCTAGGCATTTTTGCCTGCGCCAAAAAGAAAGAACCCGTATGGGTTGAGCCGCCTCCGCCACCACCTCCAGTGATCGAAAGGGAGCCAGAACCTGTAAGGCAGGCTCCCCAAGAAGACCCTCTGGAAGCAGAGCGCAGACGCTTGGAAGCACTTATGAACAAAATAATGTCTGATGACGTTTATTTTGAGTTTGACCAAGCGACTCTCACTTCCAGTGCAAAAGATATTCTCACGGAAGTTGGCACCATTCTAAAGCGCGAATCTCGCTTTACCGTTTTAACGGAAGGGCACACGGATGAACGTGGAACCGAGAACTACAACTTAGGGCTTGGAATGCGCAGAGCAGATGCTGTTGTGAAATTCTTAACGAATTACGGCGTAGCTTCTGGTCGTCTCACAAAAGTGAGCTATGGCGAAGAACAGCCTAAGGCAGCAGGTCACTCAGAAGATGCTTGGGCGCAAAACCGCCGTGCAGCGTTTAGAGTTAAAATAAACAACTAGCTCTATGAAAATTCTTTTTTCTTTTGCATGCCTGCTGTGCGTGGCACTATGCTCTTGTTCAAGCATAACGGTGCTGCGCACAAAAGAAATTAAGAACGCAACCGATAGTTCTGCGGCAAGCGTAAATAAAAGGATAGATTCCCTTGTGAAAGTCATAGATTCACTGGAATTGGAGCAGTCCAAAAGTTTATCGCGCTTAAAAGCAGACCTTGCGGAACTTAATTCCAGAATCAACGACCAAGGCGATAAATCCGAAGCACGCATGGAAGAAATAACATTTAGGCTAGACAGAATTTTGGGAGCTGTGCAAAAAGGCGGAGTTGCAAAAACTGCTGCTAAACCTGCGCAAAACGAGCAACCAAAAGAGCACAATAGCGAAATGGAAGTTCTATACAATGCATCTCGCGCAGATTATTTGAGGGGTGAATATGCTGTTGCCTATAATGGCTTTAAGCAAATTTACGAATCGGTAAAAACTGGAGAGCTTGCAGAAAACGCTTTGTATTGGATGGCTATGTGCATGTTGGATGCCGGAAAAAAGGAAAACGCCGAAACTCTTTTTAAAAACCTTTTGGAAAAATTTCCGCAAGGTGTAAAAGTTTGCCCAGTGGAGTTTAAGTTAGCAAACATGGCAGAAGAAGCCAAGGACAAGGCAAAGCAAAAAGCCTGGTTGCAAAAGCTTCTAAACACTGCACACTGCGTTTCTAGCAACGAGTTCCACAGAGCGGCAGACGTTTTGCAGGGGCTTTGATATTATAGTAAATAACACCTAAATCAACACAGACCTAGACAGGCTTTTCGACAAAAAATCCCGAATATAAATATGCTCCACTCCCTCGTAAGTGGTTTCAAAAGACATATCGGCTGATATTACAATTTTTGGGTAGTTATCTTTTATTTTCAATAGATTTCCAAATTCCCTGTCAATGGTTTCTGCTTTGGATAATTCCATTGCTACTTGCGCATAAAGGGTTTCTCCGTTCTTTGAACACACAAAATCAACCTCTTCGGATTGCAAAATCCCAACTTTTACATCATAACCGCAGAATAGCAAATGGTTAAAAACCACATTTTCTAAACGCATAGCTCGGTCTTGCAACCTATAACCAGCTATCGCATTTCGTATTCCCATATTTTCAAAATAATATTTTTCTCCGCGTTCAAACAATTTTTTCCCTACAATATCGTATCTATCAACTTTGTGAACCACAAAAGCATCTAAAAGAGCAGAGATATATTCAATAACCTGATTTGTAGAAATTTCGGTGCGTTGATTTTTCAAGTAATCGCTTATGCTTTTTGAGGAAAATAAATTACCTACATTTCCAGCCAAATATTTTACCAACTGTTCCAAAAAAACCGTGTTTCTTATTTTTTTGCGAGCTATAACATCTTTCAAAATAATGGTGGAATAAACGCTGTTCAAATATTCCCTGATAATTTCGTCTTCAAAAGGCAGGTGAATTAAATAAGGCATACCGCCGTAGCGAACATATTTTTCCAAAGAATCATCGTTGTTTTCCAATTTGTGAAATTGCAAAAACTCCATATAAGACAAGCTGTGAATTGTAAATTCAATATAACGCCCGCCTAGTTCATTGGCTAAATCACCCGAAAGCATATCGGAGTTGCTTCCTGTTATGTAAATATCATTGTTATTTTTTAGCAATAGAGATTTAATGGTTTTATGAAAATCCTTTATCAGTTGAATTTCGTCAATAAATATGTAATTCATTTTGTTTCTCACAGATACAGTAGCTAAATATTTATCCAAATCGCGATAATCGCGAATATTGTCAAAGGCAATATCTTCTTTGCTTATGTAAATTATATTTGCTTTTGGCTCATTTTTTTTAATTTCGTTTATAAGCTGGAACAAAATATAACTCTTGCCCACCCTGCGATGCCCAGTTAGCACTTTGGTTATATTTTTACCTATAAACGGCTTTATCTTGCTTACATACATAGCTCTGCTATAGACTCTTTTTTGCATATTTCACACTCCTTGTACTTTAATTATGATTAAAGTACGCATATAAAATAGCAAATATTTTAAGTATGATTAAAATATGAGTCTCATGTAGAGGCTCTAATACATCCAAGTCCATTAAACCATCAAACCCTGTCCCATTTTCACCTTTTTGCCTTCTATCTCGGCAAAGAGGTATTTGGTTCTTTGAAGAATTGCTCTGTTGCAAATTAGTATAACTGTGCTGCCCGTTTCAAAGCGGGCTATTTCTTGACCTTTTGTGTAAGCGTAAATTTGCTGCTCCGGTTCCCATTTTGTGAAAAGGGCTTTGCGGCTTGCTATTGGCGGCATTGAATTTGTGAACCAGTCTTTTTTGTAGTCAACGGAAATGCGCCCAACATTTGTGGCTCCTATTTTAACGAGCAAAACCTCTCCGCCATCGTAGGTGTTGATTTGCGTTATAAGTCTTTCGTTTATTGAAAAAAGCCCTTCTATTCTTTCAACGCTCCCTGCATTCACGGGCCAAAGCGTTCCTGGGCAATAGTAAGCGGCGGTCACGTTTCCAGAAACAGGGGAGTGTATGCGGTGGTAGTTGTGCGGCGAAAGGTATATGGTTGCCCACACGCCTCCAATGAATTTTTGAGCGAGTTCTTTGTTGCGGAGCAAATTTTTCAAACGGTAATATTTCCCCTTTGCCTGCATATATTCCGGCTTTTCGGTGAGCATTCCAAAAGCCGTTAAAACCCCATCCACAGGGCAAACAACCTCTGCATTGTCTTCTATAATTCTAGCATCGTTTTTCAATTTTCTTGTGAAAAGCTCATGAATATTGGCAAATCCATCTTCGGGAACCTCCGATTCTTCCAAATTTATATTATAACGTTTCGCAAACCACTTCGCCGACAAACTGCTGAAAATAGGAATTTTTGCCCTAGAAAAATACCCAAAAGCCCTGCTAAGGGCGTTTTTTGGCAAAAGCTTTAAAAAAGAAAATGTAATGGAGTTCATGTTTTAAATGTAGTAAATACTTGACATAAAATTTCCTATATTTACCCTACAACTCTGCAACGTATTTCAAAGGAATACTAAATGGCTGTTAAAAAAAGCAAATCCATAATGGGCAAACCCGAAAATAACATCATTCTATACCAAGACGAAAACGGTGTCACCAGAGTAAATGTGCGCTTTTCGGGCGAGGATTTATGGCTGACACAGCTTCAAATAGCTGAGATTTACGATACAACCAAACAGAACATAGGTCAGCACATTAAAAACATATTATCGGACGGTGAATTATCCGAAGTTTCAGTTGTAAAGAATTTCTTTACAACTGCTTCTGACGGGAAAGAATACAAAACTGTTCACTACAACCTTGATATGATTATCGCCATTGGTTATCGGGTGCAGTCTCAGATAGCCACTCGCTTTCGCCGTTGGGCAACCCAGCGGTTGCACGAGTACATTCAAAAAGGTTTTGCTTTAGACGATGAACGCTTGAAGCAAGGCGGCAGTCGATATTTTCGTGAACTTCTCCAACGCATCCGCGATATTCGCTCCTCGGAACGCAATTTCTATCAACAAGTTACAGATATTTACGCTACAGCCATCGATTACGATCCGCGTTCGGATATGACAAAAAAGTTTTTTGCAACGGTTCAAAACAAATTGCATTTTGCGGTACATTCTCACACGGCGGCAGAAATTATCTATGACAGGGTGGACAATAAAAAACCGCTTATAGGCATGACGAACTTCAAAGGTAATTACATTACCAAGGACGATGTGAAAATTGCCAAGAATTATTTGTCCGAGATTGAGCTTACGCGGCTTAATCTGCTTGTATCTCAATTCTTGGACTATGCAGAATTTACGGCATTGGAACAACGACCTATGGCTATGGTAGATTGGATTGAGGCTTTGGACAATCAGATTATTGCGTTGCGGCGCGAAGTTTTGAAAGGAACAGGGCATGTTTCCCATAAACAGGCTATCGAAAAAGCAGAAAAAGAATTTGAAACATACCGTTCTCGAGAAATGAGACAGATGGAAAGTGATTTTGATCGTGCTGTAAAAAAACTTGCAAAACCGAAATGACCGAAACCTCCGAAAAAGCCAAAAAACCACAAATTTTTACTCACCCTGCCAATTTCACTTCGTGGGCAGGGTTCGCCCTTCGGGCTGTCCTGCGGACATTAAAAAATCTCTATTTATGCCTTATAGGCACGAGATTTTTTTCTACATTACGCTTTATGCAAAGTGAGCATGGAGAAAATGTTTCTGTTTCTAGCGTAACGAAGCCGGTTAGGGATTTGGGCAAAAAAAAATTGCTCTGGATTCTTGTTTTTGGGTTTCCTGTGATTTTGGGCTTGGTGGCTATTTGCATAGTGTGGTTTAAACTCGCTCCAACACTGCCTTCTTTTGAAAAGCTTGAAACCATAGAACCTCGCTTGATAACAAAAATTTATGATAAGGATTCTATTTTAGTTCACGAATTTTTTGTGGAAAAAAGAATTTGGACACCCATAGACAGCATTCCGAGCATTGTGAAAAAGGCTGTTTTGGCAACGGAAGACCGCAAATTCTGGAATCACTGGGGTATGAACCCGCTTGCTATTCCAAGTGCGGTAATTGAAAGTTTTAGAACAGGCAACAAAATGAGGGGGGCAAGTTCGCTAACCCAGCAACTCACAAAACTTTTGTTTTTAACACCGGAACGCTCAATCACCCGCAAAATACGCGAAGCCATGACCGCCATTCGCTTGGAAAAAACCTATACCAAAGAAGAAATTTTGGAATTTTACATGAACGAGGTTTATTTGGCAGGAGGAAATTATGGGTTTCAATCTGCGGGGCAGTTTTATTTTGGGCGACCTTTGGATTCACTTACCATTCCCGAAATAGCCGTGCTTGCAGGAATGCTCCAACGCCCAGAAGCCTACCGCCCCGACCGCAAACCCGAAGCAGCCATTACCCGCAGAAACACGGTTTTATTCGCAATGAAAGATGCGGGCTATATTTCAAAAGAGGAATACAATGACTACATAAAAATGCCTTTGATTACCGAAACAAAAATGGACTCTACCATAGCTCCATATTATATGGAAGATATACGCAAATATTTGGAAAATAAATACGGCGAAAATTCTCTTTATGCAGATGGCATTTCAATTTACAGCACTATAGACCCAAATGCGCAGCAAATAGTTGAAGCCGCCGCATTGAAGCAAAGGACAAGGGTTGACAGAAAACTTCGCCAGCGCGCTATTTGGAAACTTAACTTGGTAAAAAAATATAATATGCACAACGACAGCATTCTCAATAAATTTGATTCCGTTTACGCAGACTTCACTAAAAATTATCTGGAAAAAGATACTGCAAAAATAATTTATCCCGATTCTTCGCGTTATAGACAAGCACAGGTAGCCGTTATTTTGATAGAGAACGAAACCGGTGCAATTAGGGCAATGGTGGGCGGAAAAAATTTCAATGAGAGCAAGTGGAACCGAGCTGTGCAAACTTTGAGGCAACCAGGTTCTTCGTTCAAGCCCTTTGTTTATGCAACCGCAATGGACAACGGCGCATCTCCTTGCGATTCGGTGAATGATGCTCCCATAACAATTCCAGACCCTGTGGATACGGCAAAATTTTGGAGACCCGGCAATTATTCAAAGGAATTCAAAGGTATGATGAGCTACCGAAAGGCGCTTGGGCTTTCTCAAAATTTGCCAGCAATTCAAGTTGGCATGAAATATGGGCTTAGAAATGTTGTGGAATATGCGCGCAAATTCGGAGTTAAAAGATCCCCTTTGCAAGCGGTGCCTAGCATTGCCTTAGGCTCGGTGGGCGCAACTCTTATGGAAATGACAAGCGCTTACACGGTTTTCCCAAATCTGGGCACTAGAATAGAACCTCATTATATAGAGGCAATAGTTGGCAAAAACGGCGAAGTCATAGAAAAAAACTACAAGGTTGAGCATGAGGTTTTGAAAAAACCATCCGCTTATCTTATGGTTTCAATGCTGCAAACGGTAAATACAGGCGGAACAGCGGCAAAAGTGTGGGCGAGCGGTTTTCACCATCCGAGCGGAGGCAAAACAGGAACCACAAATGATTATACCGATGCGTGGTATATAGGTTTTACCAAGCAATACACAATGGGCGTGTGGATTGGGACAGATGACTTTTTGCCAATGGGACCAGGACACACAGGCACAGAAGATGCTTTGCCAGTATGGTTAAATTCCATGCCGGAAATTCATAAAAATTTGCCAGAGTTGCAATTCTCAGTTCCCCAAGGAGTTATTTCGAGAAAAATTTGCAACCACACTGGCAAAATAGCTGGCTCATATTGCAATCAATTTACAAGTTGCCTTTACACCGCCGCCTCCCCCGATATTGAAGAGTGCGATGGCAAACATTTTGAGCAACCAAAAGAAAGCGGAGCCACCATATTCAGCAACACTTCCACACCTGCTGCCCCCACAAAAAACGCCAAGGCAAGGCAGGTGTTTTAATGCAAAGCTACCTTTAACACAGTGTTTTTGCTGCCAAGCGATATTTTTACCAGATACATTCCTTTTGTCTGAACTGGAATTCTCAGAATTTGAGAATTTTCAGAATTGTTGGAATATATGTGTTTACCTTGCAGGTTGTAGAGTTCTATTTTTGCTTTGGCTGGCAAGTTTTCAAGTAGAATTGCGTTGATTTCTACTCTTGCGTTTATGTTGGTTACTAGGGTGCTGGCTATTATAGGCGATGTTTCTATTTCTAAAAAGTCTATTGGTATGGCTTTGGTGCCAGGCACTTGTCTGCCATTTTCCATAAGGCGTGCATATACGGTGAAGTTTCCAGTTACATTAACCCTGAAAGCCGCTGCTGGATTACCTTTGCACTGTCCTCTGCCTCCGCAGGTATAAACGGCATTGTTCACCGTTATGCCATCAAAGCAGGTAAAGGCATTAGTACCGCCTTTGCAATTCGTTGGATTTTTAGTTGGAGACAGTTCTATAGTATCTTTGGTGCCTTTTCTCACCATATAGAAATCAACTGTATAACCATCTTGTATAAGATGATTTCCACACTTTTCTCCACCCGAACCTCCCATACCCATTTTGTTAGCGCAATCAGCTCCTTTTTGTATGGCAGCACATAGAGGCAGTTCCTGCTTTATATTATCTTTGATTTCATAAAAAACTGTTTTTTGTGCTATGTACATATTGCTGCTTATGCGCACATTGGACTGAGAAGTACGCCTATCGCAGAAAAATATGTCTATGGGATAGACTTCGCCTTCTGTTAGTCCTAAGGTATTTAAGTTCACGTGGTCAGGAGCAGCCACGTGAGCACCGCCCAAATCTATAACCAACTTGTTGTTTATGTAAACCCAAATATCGTCATCACCGCTAAAATAAAATTTTTGTTCAGGGTCATAGGTAAATGTTGCATGGCTTTCAAAACAGAAATGCTGATTAGCTTTGGCTCTACTATCAAATGTCGTTTTATCATCGCCATAAGTGTTTTTGAGAACTGTGGTTCCATATAAATACCAAGCTGCATTTGTTTTTGCTTCAAAGTCGTAAAGAGACCCTGTGTTAGAAGTTCCCAAAATGGTTCCTATTGTTGGAATATCTTTATCTTTGAAATCACCTTCTTTGCTTTGGTATTCATTAAAAGTAGCTATAGGTACCTCACTGACCAGAGGAGTAAATCTATCTGCCGAGCGTTTGGTGTTGCAACTTGGGCAAGTGGGGTCATTTGGGGCAGAATTCAAAAGTTCTGGGAAAAAACCGCCCACAAGCTTGCCATTTGCATTCAGCAGTTTATCACTATCAAATTCAAAATTACCGGTTTTTACCTGTAAGAAGGGCATATTGTAGCAACGCTCAACATTAACACCGGGCGTGGACGTAAAAGCCTTGTTGAACCAATCTGCATTCGTCCAGCACTGATTCTTTGTACAATTGTCACATTCAATTTTTTTTGTGGTAGGATTCAAAGTTGGCTTTGCCAAGCCTTTTATTACACCCAAGCAATTTTCTTTCTGGTTGCCACCTGTGCCGCTATAGGCCTGTGGACTTTCTTCGCATATTCCTGACGATATACCACAACTGAAATCTGGGTGAACCGCCGGATCGGTATCGTAAATAAAGGCGGCGAGTTCAAATCTACAGCGGCTCTCGTCTATAATACCTTGGTCTGATGTGTACCAGCCTGCATTTGGATCAGCTGGGTTTAGTTCATCTGCTATAAAGAAAATATTATTGCCAAGACGGTTAAATATATCTCCCAGACGAAAACCGTTGCCCGCAATACTATTAAATTCATTAATATCTTTAAAATCCGTTTCCAATCTTCCTTTGCTACCAATCCTATCTTTGCCTTTGCTTCCAAGCCAGAACTGAGCAATGTTTCGGAGTGCAGAGCTAGCAGGAACACTAATCTTATACCAACCGCACCTACTATCATCAATTTCAAGAGGTGTAGGCATACTGCCATTATGAATATAGATACTGCCTGCTATCCATTTGGCATCGTCTGGTGGATAAAAATAAAGAGTTTGTGCTGCTGTGCTTGCTGCAAGTAGAGCAAGTGCAATGAATAATATCTTGAGAGGATTCATAGAGACTCCTTGTTTAGGCACGATTAAAATAATATAATAAATAATAACTATGGTTTTTTCTAAATTTTCTCCTATGCAAGCCATAGACCTATACAATAAATTGCACTCCGTGCAGAACGGAACTGTGCTTTGCCAGTATTCGATGGAAACTTGCGAAAGGTTGGTTGGGATTATAAATGAGATAAATGAGTTGAAAAAAGAGAGGGATGCGGCAATTCTTGTTCACAGTTATGTGGCGCCGGAAATTACGCTTGGTGTTGCGGATTATAGCGGAGATTCTTACCAATTGAGCAAAAATGCTATGGAAACTTCGGCTCAAACGATAGTTTTCGCTGCCGTGGAGTTTATGGGTGAAACTGCAAAAATTTTGAATCCCGATAAAAAAGTGCTTATACCGGGCACAAACCCAGGGTGCAGCCTTGCAAGCAGCATAACTGGCGAGCAAGTCCGAGATTTGCGAAATAAATATAAAGAACACTCTTTTGTATGCTACATAAACACAACCGCAGATGTTAAAGCCGCTTGCGATGTTTGCGTTACAAGTTCAAATGTTTTGAAAATAGTTAGCAATATTCCAAACGATAAAATTGTGTTTTTGCCAGACAAGCTCATGGGTGAAAATTTGAAAAATGAATTGGAAAAAATGGGAATAAAAAAAGAGATTGTGCTACACTCCGGTACTTGCTATGTTCACGAGCAATACGACCCTGATTTGGTAAAATATTTCAGAATTCAAAACGAAGGACTTCGCATTGCTAGCCACCCAGAGTGCAGCCCTGGCGTTGCTATGTTGAGCGACTTTGTTGGAAGCACCTCTCAAATGCTGGACTACATTCACAGCCTTCCAGAAAATGTTCCGGTTTTGCTTTTAACTGAATGTGGACTAAGTGCGCGTTTGCAAAGCGAGTTGCCAAACCGCCGATTTATAGGCAGTTGCAATATGTGCAAATATATGAAGAGCAACTCTCTGGAAAATATTTTGCAAACCTTGAAAGAGCCGGAAAAGGCAAAAGAGATTAAACTGAACACAGACGTTTTGACTGCTGCAAAACGCTGCATTGATAATATGTTCAAATATGCTGGCTAGCCGCTCCCCAAGACCCAGCTCTATTCAGCTTTTTCTTTTAGCTTATCTTGCAAAAAAACTATTTTGCTTTCAGCTGTTTGCAAGCCGCTCTTTATTTTTTCCAAAGTGGATTCGTTGATGTTGTTTTCCAGAGTGTGCAAACCGCTTTTGATTTTTTCAAGAGCAATATCTGCTGTTTCGGTAACTTTTTTCTTTACCGAAGAGTTACAACCGCAATCGCAATCTGGTGCGCACTCGCATTTGTCGCCGCAGCCACAAGAACATTCATCTTTGCCACCATTTTTATATTTGTAAATGTGAAGACCCACCGCAGTAGCAGCAGCACCTAACACAAAAGGAACAAAAAAAGCCATAAAAACCTCTCTATTTTGACTATAAAGGTAATATAGTTATTTTAAATATAGCCCCGCTACTAATGCAAAAGCAGCTGCTAAACTACCTATAGCAGTCACTACTTCTGTCCATTTAGTTGGTTCAGGAACAGGCTTGTAGAATACCTGTATGGTGGAGCCTGGGTTGGGTTTTTCTTTTGCTTTGTTTATTTTTGTTTTGCTTCCATTTGCATAAGTTAAAACAATACGGTCATCATCTCCGGTTATGGCAAGCCCACCTGCTGCGTTTAAATAGTCGTAAGCATTCCAGCCTTTTTGCCACAAGATATGCCCTGGGCTTATAACCTCGCCTATAACATTTACTGTTAGCATTTCAAAAGGTATATAAATGGAATCATTTGCTTGCAATTCTATATCTTTATCTTTGCCATTTAAAACACGTTCAAAATCAAAATTTATTCTGTAGCTTGCAATGGTTGTATCTGGAGTTTTGAAAAAAACAGATGTGTCCATATAGTTTGCATTGGAAATCTTGGAGGCAGTAGTAGAGGCAATGTCTGAAGCTTTAGGTACTCTGCGAAACAACTGCCCGCCTTTTATAAAAGCCGCTTCATCAATAATGGCTAAACGTTTCATAAAATTCTTAAATGTTTCACCACGCCTCGCAAGTGAATAAAAGCCAGGGTTTTTAAAAGCACCGGTAAGAGCCACAACTTCATGCTCATAATAAGAAGTGTCCATTTTCACAACAATTCTATCGCCAGGCATCAAAATTAAACTTTTATTGTTTTTTGCGCTCAGTTCGTTTTTTATGGGTAAGTTGATAATTTCGGTTTTTTGTTTGCCTTCAATAAGCCTTTCAATTGTTATTTCATTCTTCATAGCATTTGGCAAAAAGCCTCCACACAAAGCTACCAAATCAAGAGCATCTAAATTCTCTTGCCATTCAAAATCGTGCGGGTCTTTTACATAACCAGTGACGCTAACCATTCTCCAATTTTTCAATCTTCTGGAATCCAAAACAACCACATTATCGCCAGGGAGTAGCTTTAACTTTCTGCTGCCATCAAAGTCATCGGAAAAATAAGAAAAACTGGAATCTGCATTTATACGCTCCACGATGGCTCTATCTTTAAATGCTTCGGAAGAAAGCCCGCCCGCCAAGGCAACAGCATCTTTAATAAACATGCCCTCTGCCCATACGTAATAGCCCGGATAAAAAACCGAGCCTGTGACTTGAATGGCATTGGTATTGTGCTTTGTGCTTGCGAAAACAAAAATGCTATCTCCATCTTGCATTTGGAATACTTTTTTGCGATTTGCAAAATCTTTTGCAGGTCCTGGGTCAAAAACTTCAGGGGCTCCGGTCTCCTTATTTATTCGCCAAAGGTTTACTGTATGTTCGGTGTTTGGAAGCAAGCCTCCGGCAAAGGCAAGCAAATCGCTAAGGGTTTCGCTGTTTTTCAATTCATAAATGGCGGGTCTTCCTATTGTTCCAGTTGCCTTAACCAATTTTTCAGCTTTTTGTATAAAAACCAAATCGCCATCTCTTAAAAGACCTTCGCCAGTTTTTTGCCCTCTTAAAATAAAATCGTATAAATCTATTTTCGCAGAATCTCCGTTTGCCCTGCGAACAATTATGTTTCTAACAGAACCGTATTCGTCTGGACCTCCAGCTTTGTAAAGTGCTAAAAACACATTGGCATTCCCTGGCAAGTCATAGCCGCCTGGTCTTTTCACGGAACCCATAACAAATACCTTGGTGGGAGAAAGCCTTGTTGTTCGCAAATTCACAGAAATTCTGCCCTGAACAATGCCAGAATACACATTTTGCAATTTTTTGGTGATCAGTTTCTCGGCTTCGCCAAGATTCAAGTTGGCAACATTTATTAAGCCAGCACCCTCAACAAATACATTTCCTTGGTTATTTACGTGCAATGAAAACTGTTTTTCCACCGCACCCCAAAGAGAAAGCTCCAAATAATCGCCCTGTTTTAACGGATAATCTGCCGGAATTATGCCTTGAACTTCAAAAAATGCGCTTGGCAGGCTTTGAGAGAAAATTATGTTTTCGTAGCGCATGAACTTTTTTTCGTCAAATGCGCTTGAATCCTTGAAAGTAGTATCTTTTTTCTGTTCTGCAAAAGTAATAATATTGCTCAAAGTATCTGGCATTGCATTTAAATTATTAAAATTAGCACCTTGAAAATTTCTGGCATTCAAAATTTCTTTTGCTGCGGCAATATCCGAAGCTCGTGCCATAGGATTTGTTTGGGATTGAAGCATTTGCGCTTGGAGCATTTGTGCCTGCGCTGGGGTGAGGCTTTGGGCATATATTTGAACGGAGGCGATTAAAAAGGCAAATAAAAAGAGCAATCTAACCACTATTCTTCCTCATTATACTCTAATATTGTGTCTATGTACTCGTCTGTGAGGTTGGTTTTTGAATCAAAATATTCCACTAGAATTTTAGCGTGTTCTTCTTTGAATATGGTGCGGAGCGGTCTTGCCGCACGACCAGAATAACCCCAATCGTGCAGAATATCATCTGTTAAAATGTATGAATCTTCAAAAGAGACAAAATACATTTGCCCCCAGGCAGCCATGCAGGAGTCCAAACTTAAAAATGTTGGATTTTCGTCGTTTAAGTGCTGCTGCAAATGCAAACTGCGCACATCTTTTACTTTATCTATTCTCTGGTAGCCTATTATCAAATATTTGTTTTTGTAGTCGGCATTGGAGCCTTCATAGCGGGTTCCAAAAAAGAGATAACGCACTTTGTTTCTTATGGCTCTGTTTATATCTTTGGTATTGGTATAGGCAAAAAGCCCAACCGTGCCGGTTTCATAATTTGGGTCAAGAAAGGAACCGTTTCCGTTTTCATTTAACTGGTCGCGAACAGGTACCAAAGAATGGTGGCTTGTTTCGGTATAAATAATTGCGCCACCGGGGTTGCCCCGATAGTCTTGCCAGCCATCAAAGTTAATTTGAGTGCGAATAGTCATATTTAAGAATATAGTAAAATGCTTTCGGCTTTTATTTTAGTGTTCCAGAATACCTTAGCCCCTTTTTCAAAAAAATCCGTGGAATCAGTGGTTAAAAAGCGAATTTTGCCGTTTTTGCTGATTCGGGCATCTATTTCCGAGTGTTTTGCTAGGTATTCAAGAGTTTTTTGGGCTATAATGCCGCCTTGGGAAACAATTTTTATATTTTTTGGCAGTATTTTCAAAAAAAGCCCCTGGAGCAGGGGGTAGTGAGTGCAGCCAAGGACCAGGGTGTCAATGTCGGGGTCTTTTGCCAAAATTTTTTGAGTATATTCCTTAACAAATATTTCTGTGGCAGGGTGTTCCAACAGGGCATTCTCCACCAAAGGAACAAGCATTGGGCAAGCCTCTTGCTCTATATGCAAATCAGACCAAAATTTTGCTATTTCCAGCAAATAGCTCTTTGAGGCTATTGTCCCTTCCGTGCCTAAAATGCCCACGTGCCCAGTTTTTGTGAATTTGCCTATTTCCTCCGTGAGGGGGCGGATTATGCCAAGCACCCTATTATCGGGGGCTATTTTTTCCAAATCTTTTTGCTGAATTGTACGCAGTGCCTTTGCAGATGCCGTGTTGCAGGCGAGAATAACAAGGGGGCAACCGATGGAAAACAGATAATTCACCGCTTGGAGCGAATAACGGTATATGCTATCAAAACTGCGGTTCCCATAAGGTGCCCTAGCATTATCTCCCAAATACACAAAATCATAATTAGGCAAAACCTTTGCCAACTCTTTGAGAATGGTTAAACCACCAAAACCGGAATCAAAAACACCTAACATTTATTAGAAGGTAGAAAAATCATTTTTCTATATTTACACCCAAATATGGTTTTCGGCGGCAAAACAATTTTTGGTAGGGCTTGCGGTGCAGGCTCTAAAAGCGGTTTTAAGCCCTCTTTTTTTTCGGTGGGCAAAAATCATTCCAACTCGCACATAAGCGATTCTAGCATGGTTTGTGACGCAAATAAAGAAAGTTTGTATATGAATTGTGCCCCCCCCCCCCCCCCCCCCCCCCCCCAAAAAAAAAATTTACTCTAAAAGATTTTCGTACGCATTCATGCACGGAAAGGGAGATTCATAGGATATGAGAAAGCTATTCTTATTTTTGCTGCTTTTTGCTTTTGCCGCTCACGGGCAGGAGAAAGAGCTGAAGCGTGTTGCCATACTGAGAACCGTTGATGACGGCAGCCCTGAAATAGAGCCTACCGAGCTGATGCACTTGACCGTGAGGCTGCGTGAGATAGCTGGCAATATTTTGCAAAATCATTACGGCATAATGACCGAGCAGACCATTATAGATAAATTGGGCAAGGAGAATGCGGTGAAAGCCTGCAAGGAAGCTGAGGGTTGTCTGGCAAAATTAGGACAGAAAATAAGTGCGGATTATATAGGGCAGGCGAGGCTTGGGCGTTTTGGCGGCACTTTAACAATAAACGTGGAACTATACAACAGTGGAAGTGGATTGCAGGCAAGCCCTGGGATTACCGGTGAAGCCAAAGACGTATTCGGCTTGCTTGCGGTGTTGAACGAGAAGGCACCGGCGATGTTCAGAAAAATGCCGGGAGTTTCGAGCAATCGCGTTATAGAGGGCGGCATAGGCGGCGTGCAAATCAAGGGGGACGATTACGAATTTGAAGGCGAGAAACGCTATTTGGCAAACATAGCAAGCGACCCTCAAG
>Ga0268262_10001455_pt1 | contig 29361 bp, 21 predicted proteins | sample TergutNc150P3_FD_190354 | JGI IMG/M metagenome (GOLD analysis project Ga0268262, IMG submission 190354) | Nasutitermes corniger P3 segment gut microbial community from laboratory colony in Florida, USA - Nc150 P3 (SPAdes) (version 2) | ecosystem: Host-associated > Arthropoda: Insects >... | reverse complement strand
CTTAGCGTCAAAATTATAGGTAATGTCTTCTATGTCATCATAATCGTCTATGCCTGTATCCCAATTCAATTCACGAGAAAGCCATGACAGGAGGCTCTTGAAGTCACGGATGTTTTTAATGCCCAACGTCATATACTCCAATTTTTAACCACGGAGGAACACGGAGTATCATAGAAAGATTATGAATTAACAACACGTTTAATCCCATCCTTTAAAGATAATACATTAAAATTTAAAATTAATCCGACTTTGAATTTTCCCAATCTCATATAAGTAAGTATTTGAGCTAAATGTATATCCTCTATCGCTTTAACGCTTTTTAATTCGACAACAATTTTATTCTCAACCAATAAATCAATTCTATAACCACACTCAAGTTTAATTTCTTCAAAAATTACAGGTAATTGTTTTTCTTTTTCCACATATAAACCTGACTTGCACAACTTGTAAAACAAGCATTCATTATATGTGTTTTCCAATAAACCAGGGCCTAGAGCCGTATGTACCTCCATAGCGCATTTAATAATTTTTTCTGTCAGTTCTTCAAATTCCATATTCTCTCCGTGTTACTCCGTATTTACTCCGCGTCCTCCGTGGTTATACTCACCCCAACTGCATCCAGGCTGTCAGTTTTGGCTTTATTCCCATTGGAGCCTGAATTGCTTTCATATAAGTTCTATTTATATATGCGTCAACGGCTTTTCGCATAACGGAAAAATCGTTCTCTGTTATTGTAAGTACCCTGGGAGTGTCCTTTTTGGATTTTATCAAAGGCCAAATTTCATAAGCCTGTTCGTTAATTTCCTCTGTTTCAGGATTAAATAAATACCATTTATAGAAGCCTTCGCCGGGACTAGTCCATGCACCGTCAGGGCGTTTGCTGGGCAACTCGTAACAAAAGAAAACCCCTTTACCGCTTACACCATTTTTCCCACTGAAGATTTTTCCGGGCAAGGTTTTTACGGTATCCTCGTAACCGGGATTCTCCAACATAAGCCGTTGGTATTCCAAAGCCATCTCTTCTTCTTTGCTTTCGGTTCCTTCGTAAGCGGCGTTGAATTCCTGAAGGCTGTTGTAATCGTCATCCGGTGTCAGAAGCTGTTTCCCTTCAATTCCCAGAGTTTTGGAAATTCGCAAGGTCTTTTGGGACACCCTCTGATACAGAGAAAGTAATTCTTCCAGTTCCGAAGGGGGAAGAAAATTCCAAAAATGAATAGTATTCCGTTCCGCAAGGTCTTGAGGATGATCCATGAGTAATGCGTCTTCTGTTTCCCGGCTGCGCCTGCGGTCAACACGGCCTATGCGCTGCATGAGCCGGACAGGGTTCCAATGGAGTTCGTAGTTGACGAGGCAGGTAGCGTCTTGAAGGTTTAAGCCTTCAGCCAATACATCTGTGGCTATGAGCAGTTGTATTTCATTGCTTATTTCTTTTGATGTCTTTCCGTTGTAATAAGGGGCAAAGCGTTCAATTATGACCCGGCGGTCCACATCGGATTGCCCGTCTAATTCATACATTCCGGTAAAACCGCACTTTTTCAACTCCCTTTCGATATACCGGGCGGTAGAACGGAATTCCGAGAAAATTATCACTTTTTTCCCCAAAAGACGTTTGTCTTCTTTAAGGAGCTTTTTCAGGGCGTTAAGTTTATCATCCTTCGAGGGCTCGATGCCCATCAGGTCTTCGATAAAGTCAGCAAGGACTTCCAAATCGCATATAGTTTCCTGAATCATCAGCGGGATATCAAAATCACCAATATCGAATTTTTCTTCCGCTTCCCATACGTAATCAGGAAGGTCGTCTTCCAGTTCTTCTTCGGTATAGGGGGCGTTCTCGGCGATGAATTTGCTGATATGTTCGATGACCCGATCCTGGTGCTGGTAAAAGCGTTCTATTGCCCGCTCGTTGCCGTACTCTTTATAATCGTCAACGAATTTTCGCAAGCGTACAAAAATTCTGATACAGGTTTCCTCAAAAGCCGAAGCGGAGCTTTCAAAACGCTTTAGTAATAATATTCTGATTAGATTAACGATCTGCGCCTGCCGCCCCTGCTTAAAATCGTCAATCTTGCTTTTATCGCCTTTATAGTAAGCGTCCTCATAAGGAGAATAAATCGCCAGAGAAAGGATTGAAACTTTTCGTCCCAATGAATCTTTTCTTTCAAATGAGTGAGCAAAATCTTCAATTAATTTCCCGTAACTGGCTTTGAGTGAATAAGCGGCTACATTTGGCGGGGCGCGGTTCGGGAACAGAACTTCAACTCCTTCTGATACGGTAAGGCTCTTTTTAACAAATGCCCGGCTACGCTGTACCACCAGTTCCCTTACCAACGAATCTCCTTTCAGAATCAGGTCTGCTTCTATTGGGGCATCTCCAGTGATGGCGATTTTATTAAGCTGGGCTTCCATTGTTTTGATGCGGCCCTTCAAACTGTGTATTCCAAGCGGGGGGATTGCAAAAAAGCTGTCATCTCTTTGGGTAAAAAGCTCTATTTGATGCTGTAAATCAAGAAAGGAATTGTTGATCGGGGTAGCTGTAAGCATAAAAAGCTGTTTATGTTTGCCTTCGCCGATTACCTCAAAAAGTTTTCGGTAACGTCCGCTGGTTCTGTTTCGGAAATGATGGGCCTCGTCAATTACAATGCAATCAACCTGCCATGCAATCTGTTTCATTAAAATTTCATTTTTAGGAAGCAAAATGTCTGAATGGTTGATAATTTTGAAAGGTTTGAAACCGTCAATCAAATCTGGTATATAGCGGCGTATTGCGGCTTCCCAAACAGGAAGGCGGGTAGCGGCAGGTACTATCAATAACACACTTTTGAATTCTTTGTATACCAGCCGTTCTATCAGCATCATGCCGACATAGGTTTTACCGAGTCCCACGCCGTCGCATAAAAAAGCCCCGCGGTATTTTTCGGCGATACGGAGCAACGTATTATAACCGTCCCGCTGGTATTGGGAAAGCTGCGAAAAAACAAGAGATTTATTCTTTTCCCAATCGCTTGCCGTCTGTTCATAATTTTTGAAATAATCGTACATGGATTTAAGGTAGACTTGATAGGGGGAATATTCCCGGCAATGGTTTTCTATCGTAGAAAGTACAGCTTCGGTAATATCAGCGGCCCCATCCCAATGATTGTCAAACCATTCCTGCAAGGCTTCTACGTTATGCGCTATTTGGACATCAAGCTCGATGTTTTTGGTTAATCCGGCGCTTGTAAAGTTACTTGAACCCACCAGGGCATACCCTGAGGGCACATTCATGGACGATGGAAACTGTTTGTGATAATCCTCCCGAAAATAGGTAATAAAAGCCTTGGCGTGGAATTTGTTTTTATCAAAAACCCGGCATTCGATTCTTCCGGATTTTAGAGCGTCAAGTACAGCAGGAATGCCGGAAAGAAATTCATTCTTGTCTTTTTCATCTTCAATGCTTTTATCCAGCCCCTTTAAAAAATAGTTTTTGGTTTCTTCAATGACTTCCCTTGTTCTTTTGGTAATTTCAGAACCGAGGATGATCCTGATTTTTTCGAGATTTTGCCATTCTCCATCCAGTTCCAGGAGACCTCCTATCTCAAAATAGCCTGTGGCGATGTCCATTTGCCGTGAAATTTTACACCATTCATTGAGATACTTCTTAACTGAATGTTCCGGATTACTATTATCAACTATGTAGAGGTCACTATGAGCCATTGATTTTATCTTAACACCAATATATTTATTGGGCAATGCAAGCCATTGACAAAGAAACGTGAAAAATATAGGATAAATCAAGGTTTAGCCAGAAAGTATTTTTTAGGTCTAAAGCCACCTTAGCTCAGTTGGTAGAGCAGCAGACTGAAAATCTGCGTGTCTGGAGTTCAATTCTCCGAGGTGGCATAGCTAAGTCCTTATGTTATAAAGACTTACAAGAATAACTACCCTGACAGTGGCGTTCATTTCGGCAAGTGCTTCCTGGACTCAGAATAACTGTTTACTTTCCCTTCTTGCCCTTGGCGGTTTTCTTCGCTTTGGACGCAGCCTTGGGAGCTTCATACCTGTCCAGGGAACTTGCGGGAAACAGGCCTTCCTGACATTCATGGCTATCCGAAAACCAGGTGGTGTTAATCATCTTGGTATCTTCTTCGACGGATTGAACGACCATCAGAGGGCTGTTGGGAAGCCCTGTTACAATTACTACATCGCCTACAAGCCGTTCAGTTGCTCTTACGCTCATTAAAATCTCCTGTTGATAGAATTGGTATAAATATATTAACCACAAAACAAATAATTAATCCATGCAATAACAGACTACCGGCTGTCGCGCCGCCTTTACATCGTCTGGCCTTCCGATAACCGTTGTTTCCGGCGCAGCGCTGAAAGTGCCAGGTTCTTTGGTTGCCTTTTCATAAAGAGCGATGAATGTATCGGCGGCTTCGTCCAGCGTTTCCTTTGATTCTGTTTCCGTAGGTTCCACCATCAGGGCTTCATGCACGATAAGCGGGAAATACATAGTCGGAGGGTGCATGCCCTTGTCCTGCAGGGCTTTGGCCATGTCCATTGCGGAAAAGCCGCAGCTCTCTTTGAGCTTTTCAAGGGAAATCACAAATTCATGCATGCATGGACTGGCAGTCGAAATTTGGAATTTCTCCTTTAACCTGTGCATCATGTAATTCGCGTTAAGGACCGCGGTTCTGGCGGCTTCGGGAATGTTTTCCTTTCCGAGCATAAGCAGGTAAGCGGCGGCTTTTACCACCACAAGGAAATTACCGTAGAATGCCTTAACCCTTCCGATGCTTTGCGGATGATCTTTCTCGCTTTCATCTTCCATGGAATCTATGGGCATAAACGGGATCAGTTCTTTTTTGCATCCCACAGCGCCTGAACCAGGGCCGCCACCGCCGTGCGGGGTGGAGAATGATTTGTGCAGGTTAAGGTGAACCGCGTCAAAGCCCATGTCTCCGGGTCGGACTATCCCCATGATGGCGTTTAAGTTAGCGCCATCGTAATAATTTAGCCCCCCGGCTTCATGAACAAGCCGGGTTATTTCCAGGATGTTCGGGTCGAAAATTCCAAGCGTATTGGGATTGGTCAGCATAAGGCCTGCCGTGTCCGATCCAAGGGCGGCTTTTAGGGATTCGAGGTCTACGCAGCCAGAGCTGTTTGATGCGATATTAATTACTTCGTAATCCACCATATTTGCAGACGCCGGATTGGTTCCATGGGCGCTGTCGGGAACTATAATTTTTGTGCGGTTTTTATCGCCCCTGCTATGGTGATACGCCTTGAAAAGCAAAAGCCCGGTAAATTCGCCGTGGGCTCCTGCGGCGGGCTGGAAGCTGAAAGCGTCCATGCCGGTAATCTCTTTTAGATATTCCGAGGCTATGTCCAGCACTTTGCGGCATCCTTGTACGGTGTGCGCCGGCTGAAGGGGATGTATATTCGCGAAGAGCGGCAGGGAGGCAATTTCCTCGTTTATCTTCGGGTTGTACTTCATCGTGCAGGAACCTAGCGGATAAAAACCATCGTTGACGCCGAAGGCCCTTTTCGCCATGGCGCTGTAATGCCGGGAAATTTCGTTCTCGTCCATGGAGGGAAGGCGAGCCTTTACTTTTCTAAGGAATTTTTCAGGAAGCTCGTGGTAGCTTACATCGCAGGGAGGCAGTATCGAACAGCCCCTTCCTTTTTTACCTTTTTCAAAAATCAGCTTCATTATTTCCCCTCCCTTAAAATCTTAACAAGGTTGTCGATCTCTTCTTTGGTGTTCAATTCCGTGACACACCAGAGAAGCTCATTTTTTGAAAGGGGGTAGCCGCCGAGAATTCCGTGGCTTTCCAGCAATTCCAGGGTTTTTCCCGTGTCGGGGCAGTTTGTAACAAACTCGTGAAAGAAGTCCCCTTTATAAACCATGGAGAAGCCGGGTATCCCGGAGATCTGGCCAGCGGCGTAAACCGCCTTGGCGTGGCACTGGCGGGCGGCTTCCGCGAAGCCTTCCTCGCCCATTACGGCCATATACACCGCCGCGGTAAGGGCGCAGTGCGCCTCGTTTGAGCAGACGTTGCTTGACGCCTTTTCCCTACGTATATGCTGCTCTCGTGCCTGTAGGGTAAGCACAAATGCCCGCCCGCCCCTGGTATCGGTAGTTTCGCCGATGATGCGCCCGGGAAGTTTTCGCATTAAAGCGGTTTTGCAAGCCATAAAGCCAAGGTAAGGGCCGCCGTAAGCCAGCGGCATTCCGAGGGGTTGGCCCTCGCCGACCGCGATGTCTGCGCCGAGCTTGCCGGGGCTTTCAAGCAATCCCAGGGAAATGGGATTGACGCCGGCGACAAGGATTGCCCCAGCCGAATGGGCGATCTCGGCGAAGGCTGGAATGTCTTCGATTAAGCCGAAATAGTTGGGGCTTTGAATGTGAAAACCGGCGGCTGTTTCATTTGATTCCGCCAGCAGCTTTTTTAAGGCTTCCCTATCGGTTTTTCCTTCTTTATCTTTTGGAACGACGGTTACAGGAACTCCGTAGCCCATGCAGTACGTGCGAATTGTCTGAATAACCTGCGGGTGCGCGCAGGCTGAAACAAAAATGCTTTGCCTCTTTCTGTCCCTGCACATGTTGACAGCTTCCGCCGCCGCGCTGGCTCCGTCGTAAATCGACGCGTTTGAGACATTCATTCCGGTAAGCTCGCAGATCATGCTTTGGTATTCAAAAATTGACTGGAGGATGCCTTGGCTGATTTCAGCCTGATACGGCGTGTAGGCGGTGATGAAGGTTTCGTTGGATGTTATGCGTTTTACCGCTGCTGGAATGTAATGCCTGTAGGCGCCAGCTCCGCGAAAAACCACCGGAAAGGTTTTGTTTTCGGCAGCCAATGCGTTTAATTTCCGGCTTGCTTCCATTTCTGAAAGCCCGGAAGGAATTTTTAGCTCTTTTACCTTGACTTGTTCCGGAACTTGCGAGAAAAGCTCGTCTGTTTTTTTTATCCCCAGGGCGGCAAGCATCTCCTGCCTGTCGGTGTCGGTGAGCGCCAGATAGGAACCCATGTTATACTCCTGCTTTTATTTGGATAGAGACGCCTCGTATTCACTTGCTGAAAGAAGACCTTCCCCAACAGAACCCTCGCCGCGTATGAGCCATGCTTCATAGGGCGATTTATTTATGGAATCAGGCGATGATGCGATTGCTTCGTTTATTTCCTTAACTGTTCCGTTTATGGCGCTATTTATATCGGATACCGCTTTTACGGATTCGACATCCCCAAAGGCTTTTCCCGCTTTCAGTTCGTCTCCGATTTGCGGAAGATTAACGTAAACGATGTCCCCCAATTCCTTTTGCGCAAAATCGGAAAGTCCTATTTCATAAAGGCCGTTTCCCAAATCTTTAACCCATTCATGGGTTTTGGTGTACTTCAGATCGGCTGGAAAATTCATGGCTTACTCCTTTAATAATTTTTACGATTTTTTATAGAACGGAAGAGCGCAGGTTTCCGCCTCTATCATCTTTCCCCTGACATCCGCCTCGACTTTTATACCAGGGGAGGCAAATTCCGTTTTCAGCATGGCCATGGCTATTGCCTGTTTTAGATATGGGCCAAAGGTTCCGGAAGTGGTTATGCCGATACTGCTGTCCTGGAAATAAATAGGGCATTGCTCCCTTATTATACCCTTGCCTGTTACCCTGAGGCCTATGCGGAGCCTTTTCAGGTTTTCCATGAGCGAGAAGGGTTCCAGGGCTGCTTTTCCAATAAAATCTGTTTTGTCCATTTTTACCGCGAAGGAAAGGCCAGCCTCAAAAGGATTAACGTTTTCATCCATTTCGTGGCCGTAGAGCGGCATTGCGGCTTCAAGGCGCAGAGTGTCCCTTGCGCCAAGCCCGCAGGGAATAAGGCCTTGCGCTTTACCCGCTTCCATAATCGCCTTCCAGAGGCTTTCGGTATCTTCGCTTTTGCAATACAGCTCAAAACCGGTTTCGCCGGTGTAGCCTGTCCGGGAAACAATGCAGTCAATGCCGGCTGCTTTCCCCTTTTCTATAAAAGTGTAGTATTTCTGTGGAATGGTTTCGGAAAGAGAAGCCAGAATGGTTACGGATGCCGGCCCCTGAAGGGCTATCTGGCCATAAGAATCGGAAAGATCATCGAAAGAGGCGCTACCGGCGGCACCATTGATACGGCTTCGAATCCACGCGGCGTCCTTTTCCCGGTTAGAGGCGTTAACCACAAGCATATAACGCTCTTCGTCCATTTTGTAGACAACAAGGTCGTCAAGGATTCCCCCGTTATCGTTACACATGGTTGTATAACGAACCCGGCCGACTGCCATATTGGCAAAATCATTGGTAAGAAGCCTCTGAACGGCGTTAAACGCTCCCGCGCCCGAAATGGTAAATTCGCCCATGTGGGAAACGTCAAAAAGGCCGGCTTTTTCCCGAACTGCGCAGTGTTCGGCAATGACTCCTGTTTCAAACTGTACGGGAAGAAGGTAGCCCCCAAAAGGGACTATCTTTCCGCCGTTTGCTTCGTGCCAATTATAAAGAGGGGTTTTCTTTTCCATAAAGTAACTCCTATTATGCAATAATAAATTCGATCAGGCAAGTATAAGTAAAGAGAAAGAAGCTATTTTCCGTTAATATAGTAAACAGATATGAAAGTATTACTTATTTATTCGGAAGAAGATAAAGAAAGAGCTTCGAAGCTTTTGTCCTTTTTTAAAAAAACCGGAATCCCTTCGGATATAATTCTTATCAAACCAGGGGAAGATGCGCGAAGAAACATTGAAAATATCACCCATGTGGCGATTCTTTCGGCGCTTGGACCGGGCTGGGTTGATTTTCTGGCAGGCTTTTTTTGCGGATCGCATCTTCCGATCCTTATATTTGGGGATAAGGCCAAAGAAACTATTCCGGATGTATACGCTTTCTGCTTTAGGTTCATGAAAACTGAAGAAGATTTGTATAATTATCTGGCTTCTGAAAATAAAGCTTCCAAAGCAAATGAAGTTGTATATGGAACAAACAATGCCCGGCAAACCCTGTTGGACAGGGGCATTCCGCCTACAAATGACGCTCTTGCCCAGTGCGTCGCCGAAGATAAAGTCGATGATGTTTCCCTCTTTTTGGCAGCCGGTTTTTCTCCTGATACGAAAGATAAAAAAGGTATTCCCCTGATTGTTATTTCCGCAAGAAACAAGAGCCTAAATACCTTAAAGCTTCTGCTTAGTTCCGGCGCCCAGGTGAACATGGTATCCGAGGACAGGGGTTCTACAGCCTTATTTGACAGCGCGATGAAAAAAAACGCGGCGATGGTAAAAGCCCTTCTTGAAGCCGGGGCAGATACCAACATCCTGGACAAAGACGGACAATCCGCGCTGGTTGTGTCGGTAGGTGCCGGGGCCCAGGACATTGTTGAAATGTTGGTAAAATCCGGCGCCAACCCTGACCTGGAAGACTCTCTGGGAAGCAGCGCAAGGAAATACGCCACGCTCTTTAAGAATAAAGCAATGATAGCCTTATTTGATAATTATGTTTCAAGCCAGGCGCAATAATATATGGAAAGCTATAATAACCTTTTTGAAAAAATAAAGCGCTCAAAGCACTGCACAGCCCTTACAGGCGCGGGGGTCAGCACGCTTTCGGGGATCCGGGATTTCCGGGGAAAAAACGGCCTTTATAACGACATTGACGCCGAAAAAATATTTGACATAAGCTATTTTGAAAAGGACCCATCTTTTTATTACAGAGCCTCGCAGGAGCTCATTTACAATATTGATGAAAAAAGCCCTTCAGTCGTGCATAACGTACTTGCCGAACTTGAAAAGCAAGGCTTTCTGAAAGCCCTGATAACGCAGAACATCGATCTCCTTCACACGAAAGCGGGTTCTGTAAAGGTTATTGAAATTCACGGCTCCCCAAAAACGCATTACTGCCTGCGCTGCGCCGGTGTGTGTATGAGCTTTGATGAAGCTGCGGCTATTGTCCGCTCCGGGGAGCTCCCCAAATGCCCCAAATGCGGAAGGGTCCTGAAACCCGCGATTACATTTTTCGGCGAGAGCCTTCCGATAGACGCTTTAAGGGAAGCGACCGCAGAAGCCCAGGAATCGGATCTTATGCTGGTTCTTGGAACCAGCCTTACGGTTTACCCCGCCGCATCAATGCCCCAATACACGTTGTCCAGGGGCGGTGAGATTGTTATCGTGAATAATATGCCAACTCCACTGGACAGCCATGCGGTTATGCGCTTTGAAGATTTAGGCGAAGTTTTTAGCGCTCTGAAAAATTTATTAGCGTGATGAAAGCGCTTATTTTTGATTTGGACGGGGTACTGGTTTTTACCGACAGATTTCACTACGAAGCATGGAAAAAAACAGCCGATAAACTTGGGGTTTATTTCGACGAGGCTATAAACAACCGCCTGCGCGGTGTGAGCCGCGCCGGAAGCCTCGAAATCATCCTTGAGCGCTATAACGGCGAACTGAGCGCGGCGGAAAAAGAAGCGCTTATGGAAGAAAAGAACAATGCTTACCGCCGGCTTCTGGATGCCATGACCCCCGCCGATGTTTCAGACGAGGTACGCTCCACGATTGGCAAGCTGCGCCAAAGGGGCTTTAAGCTCGCTATCGGCTCCTCAAGCAGGAATACCGGCTTTATACTTGATAAGGTACAATTAAGCGGCGCGTTTGACGCGGTTTCTGACGGCAATAATATAACCCGCTCAAAACCGGATCCGGAAGTGTTCTTGAAAGCCGCTTCTTTCCTGGGCGAAGCGCCAAATGACTGTGCTGTAATTGAAGACGCTATTGCGGGAATAGATGCGGCGAAGGCCGCAGGTATGGTAGCGGTCGCTATCGGCGACGCTGCCGGCTACGCGAAAGCTGACTATACTATCCGCACATTCGGAGAACTGCTGGAAATAGGGCTGTTTTCAGAACCCATCTAGCTTGTATACACGTCAATAGCCGGATAAAATGAAAAATAATGCCTACCATAAAGGACATTGCCCATGAAGCCGGGGTCAGTGTAACCACAGTATCAAATGTAATCCATGGCAGGAACCGCCGGGTAGCGATGGAAACGCTTGACCGGATCAATGCCATAATCCGAAAGCATAATTATACTCCAAATTTGTCCGCCCGGGCTTTGGTCAACAGATCCTCAAAGATAATCGGGGTAATAAACCATCTCATACAGTCACAGCCGATTAGTTTTTTTCAGGACCCTTTTCACGGCGCGTTGCTTGGCGGCATCGAGAAAAAGCTGCGGGAGCGGGGATATTACATGATGGTCCGTACCGTAGCTGACGAAGGGGAACTGTATTCGCTGTTCAACAACTGGAACCTTGACGGCCTGATTTTAACCGGCTTGTTTAACGACACATTCTTTGCCAGGCTTTTGGAAGCTAATAAACCTATAGTGCTGCTGGACAGCTATATCAAAAACAGCCGGATCTTCAACATCAGGCTTGATGATTACAAGGGCGGATTTATGGCAACCCAGTACCTTATCGACAAGGGGCACCGGGATATTATTTTTGCCTCGCCGCCCATTCAAAGGCGCGGCGTTATCGAAGAGCGGCTCAGGGGTTACAAGGCCGCTTTAAAGAAGAACAATATTCATTTTATGCCGAAAAATGTGTACCAGCAGGAAATCACCCTGGACGAGGGAATTGCCCTGGGCCGTGTTATAGGCGGACGGAAAGACATCAGCGCGGTATTTGCCACTGCAGACATACTGGCCGCCGGTATAATTTCCGGTTTGACTCAGGCAGGGCGGCAGGTACCAGGCGATATCTCGATAATCGGGTTTGACGATATTTATTACAGCCGGGCTACTTCGCCTCCTTTGACGACAATCCATCAGGACGCCGAGGAGAAGGGGACTGTCGCTGCCGGGCTTATGGCGGATTACCTTGAGGGAAAGAAAGAATTGCCCCTGAATATTACCATGCCGGTGAAAGTGGTTGAGCGGAACTCGGTAATGCAAATATAGAAAAAACCTTAAAACTCGAAAAAATTTGTTGACAGCTGAAAAATAGAGGTTTACACTATCGATAATCAGGTTTAACGTTAAACCTTTTGGAGGCAGGCATGAAATACAGTGTTTTCGCGGTATTGCTTATCGTCCTGGTAATGGGCGCAGCTTGCACTGCTACATCTCCGGTAAAAAAGGAAGAAGCGCCTGTAGACTACAAGAAACAGTTTGAAGCCGCTTACGCGCAGCTTAACATAGCCGAGCCGTCTTTAAGGCAGGATAAGCAGCCTCTGGTTCTGGCTCATTATATGCCCTGGTTTCAGAAATACGGCTTTCACTGGCAGCAGGGAGGGGCTTCCTTCAATCCCGAACAGGTGCTTCCCGACGGCAGGGCGAATATTGCTTCCCATTTTTATCCCCTGACAGGCAACTACGATTCTTCAGACCCGGTTGTGCTGGACTATCAGCTTGCGCTGATGAAAATAGCCGGCATAGATGGGGTGATTTTTGACTGGTACGGCATTACCGAGGGCATTGACTATAAGCCGATTCATCAGGCAACCCTGGCGATGATCGATATGATCAAAAAGCGGGGGCTCAAGTACGCCATCTGCTACGAGGATCAGAGCGTAAAGCACCTTATTGATTTCGGCGTTGTCCCCAGGGATCAGGGCACTAAAACCGCCAAAGATACCTTTGACTGGATGGGCCAGCACTGGTTTACCGACAAGGAATACGTCAAAGTGGACAGCCGCCCGCTTGTGCTGTGCTTTGGGCCGCAGTACTTCTACCAAAAGTCCGACTGGGACGCGATCTGGGCTGGCCTGAAAGACAGGCCCTTCTTTGTCGATCTGGACAACCGCACGAACTGGGCGGACGGGACCAAAAACTGGAGCCCGATGCACCTTTCTGTCGGCGGCAAACTGAGCATTACCGATCTGGTAAAGTACCTGAACGAGTTCTACCGCAAGCAGGAAAACAAGCCCTTTGTTGTTGGCACGGCTGTTCCTGCCTTCCATGATATATACGCCCAGACCGGCGGCAAGAGTTACGGGTACCTTGATTATTCCAACGGAGAGACCTTCAAGCTGACATGGACGGCAGCGGAAGAAGCCCGCGCCAATGTGATTCAGATACAGACCTGGAACGATTATGGCGAAGGAACCATTGTTGAGCCGACTATTGAACGGGGCTACGCCAATCTGGAATTTATCCAGGACAAACGCGCCGAATGGGAGCCTGATTTTCCCTTTGGCTACAACGATTTGCGAATTCCCATAGAGCTGTACAAGATACTGGCAAATGAAAAAGCGACGGATGCGCAGAAAAGGCAGGTTGCCGCCATCTACGACCTTATTTTTGCAGGGGACGCCCAGGGGTTAAGGGATGCGGTACGGGCAGCGGGAATCAAATATGATTTTTCCGTCAGCCCCCTCCTGATGCAGCCTTCGAGCGGCGGCAGTACCGTCCAGGCCTTTGATCCCGGCGGCCGTATTAACCTTGCGCTGGGCAAGCCTGTGGTCGCTTCCAGCAGGATTGACGTTTGGACCGGAAACAAAGCTGTGGATGGCGATGTTTCTTCATATTGGGAGGGTGCCGCGCAAGCGTGGCCGGGGACCATTCACGTAGACCTGGTAAGTCCGTCCAAAATATCAACTATAGTTATTAAACTGAACCCCCAGCGTATGTGGGCCAAGCGTACCCAGCGCATTGAAGTCAAAACCGGCAATGACGGTGAAAACTGGACTACCCTTGTACCGCAAGCGGATTATGTTTTCGACCCCGAGACCAACGCAAATACCGTGGTTATTCCGGTCAGCGTAAACGCCCGGTATGTACAGCTTGTGTTCACAGCGAATACAGGCGCCGGTAACGGCCAGGCCGCAGAAATTGAGCTTTATGAATGATAGGGGAAATTAAACAGCGGTTTGCACGGCGTGTCCGTGTGAATATATAAATTTATCAAGGAGGAAGCTAATGAGAAAGCTTTCACGTTTTGGAGTGCTTGTATTGGTGTTGCTTTGCGCCACATCCCTGGTTTTTGCCAGAGGAAACAGCAGCAGCTCTTCATCTTCAGGCAAGACCGTAGTCAAGTTGGGAATATGGCCGGAGGATACTCTGCCTGCCGACATTGCCATGCATCAGAATTTTGTTAAGCAATTTAACACAAGGTATCCCAATGTTGAAATTCAACCCGCTCAGTATCGCTACGCGGTAGAGACCTATCTGCCTATGGCGGAAGCGGGAACGGCCCCCACTATCTTTGAGTCATGGTTTACCGAGCCTGACAAACTGATAAGGAACGGCCTTGTAAAGGACATCACTACGGAAGTCAAGGCCCTTGGGTGGGATACGAAGATGAGCCCGGCCATGATGTCCTTATTGTCCAGAGATGGTAAAATCTACGGTGTTCCCCGTGACGCTTATGCCCTGGGCCTGATGCTGAATGTGGATCTGTTCCGCAAGGCAGGGCTTGTGGATCGTAACGGGATTCCGCAGTATCCCAAGACCTGGGACGAACTGGCCACTGTCGCCCAGACCATCAAGCAGAAAACCGGCAGCGCGGGCCTTTGCCTTCTGGCCAAGGACAACGCCGGAGGCTGGCATTTTACCAACATCGCCTGGGGCTTCGGCGCGGTATTTGAAGTACAGCGGAGCGGCAAATGGTACGCGCAGCTCAACACGCCCGAAGCTGTCGCGGCGCTTCAGTATGTGAAAGACCTCAAGTGGAGGTACGATGTGCTTACCGCAGACCCAACCAACGAAGACTGGAGTTCCGGTTTCCGGGCCATCGGCACGGGGGCTGCGGCCATGTATATCGCCGCCCAGGACGCGGTTGCCCAGCCTACGCAGGCAAACGGCCTTCCGGTCGGCGACCTGTCTCTGGTTCCTGTTCCCGCAGGTCCAAAAGGCCAATACTCCCTGATGGGCGGCACTCCCTATATGTTCGCGCCCAATGCCACTTCCGACCAGGTAACCGCCTCCCTGCACTATCTGGAAATCATGGGCCGTTCCCCGCTGGTTAATGCCGACGTTATTGCCGGGCTGCGGGCTGACGCGCAGAACCGCAAGAATGCCGGTGTGCCGGTAATTCCCGAAGTGCCGGCGTGGACTGATCCGGCCTTCGCAAAAGCCAAGCAGGACGCCCTTGATGCCTTCTCGAACGTTGACATGAGGCTCTACAATGATTACTACGCTGCGGTAGCTAAATCCGGGAACCTGAAACCCGAGGAGCCCATACTTGCCCAGGATCTCTATGCAGAGCTGACCAAATGCCTGCAGGCAGTCGTTACCGACAGGAATGCCAATCCGCAGGCTTTGCTGGATACGGCCCAGAGGAATTTCCAGACCTTACTGGATCAGCAGGTGAATAGATAAGTAAACAGGAAGGCGAATCATGGATAAGCGCGGCGTGTTATTTAAAAAAAACATTTCTGGCTGGCTGCTGATGCTGCCGCCGCTTATCCTGTTTGCCTTTTTTGTATGGGAACCCCTGGTAGAGGGCGTGCGTATGTCCCTGTACAGGGCCAAAGGAATACGCTTAACCGAGTTTGTGGGCTTTAGAAATTACATGGATGTATTTCAGCATCCGGATTTTTGGCCCGCGTTACGGAATACCTTTACCTATACCTTCTGGTCATTGATTATCGGTTTTTTGGTTCCTATAGTGCTGGCAGTGATCATCAATGAAGTGAGGGGTGTCAGCAAATCGTTTATCAGAACCAGCGTGTATATTCCCAACGTGATTCCCGGCATGGCTATGGTTTTATTATGGAGTTTTATTTTCCGGCCGGGAGAAACCGGTATTCTTAACATTCTACTGAGTAAAGTGGGTATTGGGCCTCAGCCATGGCTTACAAATCCCTGGTGGACAATTCCATTAATCGTTATCATCCTGACGTGGAAGTCTGCCGGGGCAACTACTCTTATATACATTGCCGGCTTGCAGGGGATTGATCCTGAACTGTACGAGGCGGCTATTATGGACGGCGCCGGTATTTTTAAGCGCCTCCGGCATATTACCCTGCCCTGTATTTACAACCTTGCCCGGACCTTGTTGATCCTGCAGATAATTGCGGTATTCCAAATTCTCTACGAGCCTTTGGTTATGACCAACGGAGGGCCCAATAACGCTTCCATTTCAATTATGCATCTGGTGTTCAAGTTTGCCTTTGAAAGGTTCGATTATCCAAAAGCGGCGGCAGTTTCAGTAATTATCAGCCTTATTCTGGTTGTCCTTACCGTGGCTTATTTCAAGATCAGCAAGAGGCAGGATGCGTAGGAGTCAAAATGGCTAAAACTCAGGTAAATAACGGGTTAATCCGCGACTTTGATCTTTCGCAGGGTTCCGTTCGTGTTTTTTATTGTGTTATAATGGTTATAGGCTTTTTTGTCGCTCTTCTCGGAATAGCCCCCGTTATATGGCTTTTACTTTCAGGCTTTAAAGAACTTAGGGAATTTGTGCGTGAAACGACAATACTTCCCCGGGCTTTCAATTTTAGTTATTACGTTACTACATGGAACCAGTTGAATTTTATCCGCTACTATCGCAATTCCCTTATATCCGTTATCGGGAGCGTCGTTTGCGCGGTTTTTTTTAACGGGCTTTTTGGCTACGTCCTTTCAAAAGTAAAGCCAAAGGGTTCGCAGGTAATTTTAGGGATGGTTATGTGGAGCCTGTTGATCCCCGCCACTGTAAGCATTGTTCCCCTGTTTCTAAATATTTCCCGGCTGCGCATTACCGGTTCTTTCTTTCCCCTCTGGTTAAGCATAGGCGCGAACGCTTTTTTTGTCATACTTTTCAAAAATTTCTTCGACGAGCTTCCCCATTCCCTTATAGAGGCGGCAAGAATAGACGGCGCGAAAGATTTTACCATTTTCATAAAAGTGGCAGTCCCTTTAAGCCAGGCAATAATTATGGTAATCGTCCTGTACGCGATAAACGCCGCCTGGTCTGATTTTTTGCTGCCCTACCTGACGTTGAGAGGTACCGATCTTGAAACTGTGATGGTCAGGCTGTTCCAGTTCCGGGGAAGCAGGGCAACCGATGTGGATGTTCTGCGGGGAATCGTATTCTCGCTTGTGCCGCCCATTGTCTTATTTTTTATATTCCAGAAATATATAACCCAAATTTCGCTGAAAGCGGGTATTAGCGGAAATTGAGTCAAGGATAGATTTTATCATGCCAAAAAACGCGGATGCGTATCTTCTTAACGAAAACGGCCTGGCTGATCCCTGGCGGATTATAGAGGAAGGCTGGCACAAAGAGCGAAACATGGTTTCCGAATCGGTGTTTTCCCTGGGGAACGAATACATGGGAGTCCGGGGTTATGCCGAGGAAGGAACCTCGGCGGAATCCTTGCGGGGCAGTTACTTCAACGGCATTTACGAAGAAGTCGATCTTGAAAAAAGCTACAAGGGCATTGTTACCAAAACACATTTTATGGTAAATGCGGTTGACTGGCTGTATACGGAAATCCACGCCGGGGATGAAGCGCTTGATATGGCTTCTTCTGAAATAAGCAATTTCCGCCGTGTGCTGGATATGCGGGAGGGGACTTTGAAGCGCGGTTTTGACTGGCATACCTCAGCCGGCCCGGTGGTTCGCCTTGAGTTTACCCGCTTCCTCGGCATGGAAAACGCGCACGAGGCTTTTCAAAAAATACATTTTACCGTTTCAGGGGGCGATATCCGCGTCAGCGTTGTCATTGCCAATAGCTTTAATACAGGCCACGGATGGGACAAAAAAAATTACTGGAATTTGGTAAAAAGGGAATGGTTTGAAAACGGAGCGGCAGTACAGGCGCAAACCATACGCACAGGGCAGCAGGTTTTTTCCGGTTTTACCTGGAAGGCAAGCAATGGCGCTAAATTTAGTAAACAGGATGTAGAAAAATCAGTGGGTTATGAAATTATCCTTTCTTTAAATGATGGCGGCGATGGCTGGATTGAAAAGAGCATTTATAATTACGCGGGTAAGGAACGCGCTGCCGCTATTGAGCCGGTCTGGAAAAATGGCATGGCGGCGCTTTCAGGCAGCTTGCCTGATTTTAATCAAGCGTTAGATCAACAGCGGAAATACTGGAATGCTTTTTGGGAAAACGCCGATATCCGTATCGAAGGAGACCCTCTTAACCAGCAGGGAATACGGTTCTGTATTTTCCAGATGCACCAGACTTATCATGGTTATGATCCTTCCAACAATATCGGGGCAAAAGGGCTTACGGGCGAATCGTATAACGGCCACACATTTTGGGATACTGAAACCTACTGCCTTCCCTTTTTTCTTTTTTCCAATCCTCAGGCAGCCCGCAACTTGCTTGAATACCGTTATGCGACACTTAATGAGGCAAAGGACAGGGCAAGGATGCTTGACTGCCTGGGCGCCTGCTATCCTATAGCAACGCTGAACGGAGAGGAAGGCTGTAATCTTTGGCAGCACGCCAGCCTGCAGTTTCATCCCAGTACCGCAGTTGCTTACGGCATTGCCCATTATGTCAGGGTAAGCGGAGACACTGAATTTCTTTATGATCACGGAGCTGAAATGCTCGTTGAAATTTGCCGTTTTCTTGTATCGCGCGGATCTTGGAACAACTCCGGGACAGGCTTTGGCTTTTATGCGGTAATGGGGCTGGACGAGTTTCACATGATGGTCAACCATAATTGTTATACCAATTTCATGGCAAAGAAAACTTTTGAATACACTGTAAATACCTTAAATGAAATGAAAAAACATGCACCTGATAAATATTCGGCTCTTTGTAAAAAGACAGGCTTTACTGAAGATGAACGTAATAATATTAATAATTGCGCTGATAAAATGATCATCCTGTACGACGAAAAAACAAAACTATTTGAACAGCACGAAGGGTACTTTTCCCTTCCACACATCGAAATATCTCAAATTCCTGTTACTGATTTTCCACTCTACAATAACTGGTCTTATGATCGCATTTACCGTACCGATATGATTAAGCAGCCCGATGTGCTGATGTTTTTATTTTTGCACAGCCGGGAATTCTCCGAAGAAATCAAACGGGTTAATTATGAATTTTACGAACCCCGTACCAGCCATGAGTCTTCGCTTTCGCCCTCAATACATTCCATACTTGCATCTGAAATTGGAAAACCGGCTGATGCTTTCCGTTTTTTCGCCTTTGCGACGCGTATGGATCTGGACAACTACAACCGCAACACCGCCGAAGGGCTGCACACCACCAGCATTGCCGCCGCATGGATGAACATAGTTTACGGTTTCGGCGGCCTGCGCAGCGATAGTACACTCAATGGCGAAGGCGGGGAGCTTGTTCTAAATCCCAGCCTCCCCCGGCAATGGACAGGGTACGAATTCAGAATTTTCTACTGCGGCGCGCATATCCGCGTTAAGGTTTCCTCAAGTGAAGTGGCATTGTCAACCGATGATCAAATAAGCGAAGCAATACCTATTGTGATATACGGCAAGAGCTATAATTTTGATTCAAACGGCCTGAGGATACCCCTATGTACCGCCTGAATGACTGGGACATCAGCGATGACGGCAGAACTACGGAAGACGCTCTGCAAAACGGAAACCGCTTGCTTACAGGAAACGGCTACCTTGGCCGGCGGGGAGTGGTTGACGAGGCGGAAGCGGCGGATATGCCGGCTACGATCCTCAGCGGCCTTTACGACAGGCAGGGCGATTTATGGCGGGAACCGGTCAATTCCCCTGACCCGCTTTACACGCTGGTAAGTGTGGCCGGCTTGCCCCTCAGGGCCGGTAATGAGAATGCGATCTTCCATGAACAGGCTCTTAATTTCCGCTATGGAATATATTCCCGTTGTACAAGCTGGCGGCTTAATGATAATTCCGGGGGAACGGTAACAATACGGGCGGAACGATATGCCCACATGGAATATACGCACCTGCTCTGTACGCGCTATAAGATCAGCGCCAATGCCCCCTGCCGGCTTGTTATCAAACAGGGGATAAATCGCGCTATCCGCGATCTAAACGGCCCTCATTTGGGGAATTTTCGCTTTATTCGGGCGGTACTCCCGGCGGATCAGGTTTTGGGGCTTTCCTGCGAAACACTGGAACAAAATATCTCTCTGGCTATTTTTTCCGCCCTGGTTCCGGCTTCCGGCAAAACCGCAACGTGGCAGGAAGAAATTATCAATAGCGAGGGGGAGGATGGCGTCTTTTCAACTTATACTATTGATTTGGATGGGCTAATAAAGGAGATTGATTTTTTTGTTTACGGGGCAATTTACTCCGGCCTGGATATATCCAGTCCCATCGAGGCTGCGGAAACACAGGTTAATGCGGCATTGAAGGAAGGCTGGGATGGCTTGCTGGGGCGACACAAGGATCAATGGGACAAGATATGGCGTACCGGGGATGTGGTCATCGAGGGGGATGAGTATGCCCAGAGCTGCCTTCGCTACAGCCTTTACCATCTCTGGATTATAGCCCCCAGGCATTTCAGGCAGACGGGTAAGGCACTTTCAATACCAGCGCGGGGGCTTTCCGGGCAGACTTACAAGGGGGCAATCTTTTGGGATACGGAAATGTTTGTCGAGCCTTATTTTCTTGCTGTCAGGCCTGAACTCGCTGCCCAATTCATCCGCTACCGGGTTCAAACCCTGCCGGGTGCAAAACGAAAAGCTGCGCAGTACGGTTACCGGGGAGCTTTTTTTGCCTGGGAAAGCCAGGAAAATGGAGACGATGCCTGCTCGGATTTCAATGTAACAGACGTATTCACCAGCCGCCCAGTGCGTACTTACTTCCGAGACAAACAAATTCACATCAGTGCCGACATAGTATACTCCATACAAAAATACGTTGACTGTACCGGGGATTTTTCCATTCTCACCGAAGGGGCAATGGAACTCATTCTTGAAGCGGCGCGTTTTTTCCTGTCGTACCTGTACTATTCGCCGGAACATAAACGCTACGAGGCGCTGGATGTTATTGGCCCCGATGAGTACCATGAGCGCGTTCATAACAACGCTTTTACCAACCGTATGGTCTTTTCTGTTTTTGAGACGGCTCATAATTTCATTGAGGCCTTGCAGAAAAGCAATCCTGAATTTATTGCCGGCCTGATCAAGCGCATCGATTTTAACGACGATCGGTTATTTATGGAAAAGGTAATGCAGCAATTCTACCTTCCCATGCCGGACAGGCGCGGCCTAATCGAACAGTTTGATGGCTATTTCCGCCTGGAGGACTGTACCCTGGATACGGTCAGATCGCGGCTGAAAGACCCAAAAGAATATTGGGGCGGCAGCGGCGGCGTTGCCACCGCGACACAGATCATCAAACAGGCCGATGTTGTAACCATGCTGGCGCTTTTTGGCGATGATTATCCGACCGACGTGAAAAAAGCCAATCTGGATTATTATGAACCCAGGACAGAACACGGCTCGAGTTTATCGTCATGTATGTACGCCCTGCTTTCCTGCGAGACGGGCAACAGCGACTGGGCTTATCCTTTTTTCATTAAGAGTGCCGAGATCGACATTACCGGCAAATCAAAGCATTTTGCCGGCCTCGTTTACATTGGCGGCACTCACCCAGCGGCAAACGGCGGGGCGTGGATGACTGCAATCCGGGGCTTCTGCGGATTCTCCGTTGAAAACGGCGAAATACGAATTATTCCCCGCCTGCCGAAATATTGGAAGAAAGTATGTTTTTCTGTTATGCTTAACGGCGTTGAACACAAGATAACTGTTACTAAAGACGATTACACAGTGGAGGAAAAAAATGTTTATTAGAGGCGTAAACTTGGGGAACTGGCTTGTTTTGGAAAAATGGATGAATCCGCTTTTGTTCGACGGTCTGGAATATCAGAATAAGCCTATTGACGATGAATATGATCTTGCCCATTTCGCGCCTGAAAGCGAAAAACAAAACCGCTTAAAAGCCCACCGTGATAGTTACATCACCCTGGATGATTTCAGGTGTATAAAATCGTGGGGTATGAACAGCATACGCCTGCCTGTACCTTTTTTTGTTTTCGGCGATTATCCGCCTTATATAGGATGTATTGAGTATGTTGACAAAGCGATGGACTGGGCCCAGGTATGCGGCCTTTCAGTTTTGATTGATGTGCATACCGCGCCGGACAGCCAGAATGGTTTTGATAACGGCGGTACAACCGGCGTTTGCAAATGGCACTTAAAGCCTGAAAACATCAATTTTAGCATTAGTGTTCTGGAAAGGCTGGCGCAGCGGTATGGAAAGCATAAAGCATTATATGGCATACAATTTTTAAACGAGCCAATATCAAACGAAGTTTTCGCGCATACATCCAAACACTATAAACCGCGCGACCCGGCTTATGGCGAAGGTTCCTGTGGCGTACCGTTTGAAGTGTTATTCGATTTTTATACCCGCTCATATAATGCCATACGCAAACATATGGATGACGACAAGGCGGCTGTGTTCCACGATGGTTTCCGCCTGAAAGCGTGGAAGGATTTTATGCGTGGCCCTGAATATAAAAATGTCATACTTGATACGCATCTGTATCCCGGCATGGCGCCTGAAACAGCGGATCCTTCAAAGCTCTACAGCGCGGTGTTGGATAAATGCAAGGCTGATGTTTGCGAAATGAACGCTTTCTTTCCGGTCATAATAGGCGAATGGAGCCTGTGCCATCCAGCGCCCATGACGCAAAACCAAAGCCCTGACAGCGTGTCGCGCTTAATGCGCATATTATGCGATGCGCAATTATACGCCTGGTCCGCCGGAAGCGGCTGGTATTTTTGGAGTTACAAAGTACCATCTGGCGCGCATGGCTGGGATGCGCGAGCCTGCGTAGAAAATAAATGGCTGATATTATAACCGAAGGCAGGCGCAGAGGAAAAAATTATTGACAACAATAACGTGATGCCTGTATTATTAATATAACTCAAAAGGAGGATTTATATGGTAGATTTTTCAAAAAAATCGGTACGCATCCTGTCGGTACTTGTTGCTGTGCTGGTTTTAGCAGGCTTTGTTTCCTGCAGCAAAAAGAGCAAAGCGCCATCTTCTGATGTTGCAGCAGAGCTAACCATGTTGATGTGGTCAGGCGATGATAAATTCTATAAGGACATAGGCAACCAGAATTTAACACCGCAGGATTTACCGGCCCAAAACGTAGCTGCCGCTTACGCTACCGCGAAGGCATTTATGGCGATTTACCCGAATGTAAAAATCAATATTTTCGCAAAATCGGGCGATCCCAACGATGACGGTTTGTGGGAACAGCATCGTGAAAATTTCCGTACCGAATACGGAATTTATCCGGATATGTGGGCTGTTCAGGACTTGATTGGCGATGCCCAAAAGGGCCTTATTGCCGATCTGTCAATTTTGGCGGACGACGCAATGTATAAGAGCTTTAACCCCTCCGTTATGGCGCTTATGAATGTGGACGGACGCCAGTTTGGGATTCCCCAATACCTGATTCCATGGGGTATCTATATAAACAAATCCCTGGCTGAAGCCAATAATATCGACGTGCCGGATCCTGATTGGAATATCGCTGAATTTACCCGTTTTGTGCGTCATTCCAAACCCAATGAATTCTACGGAAGCATGGGCTCTTTTTCCGATGACTTGCGCATTATAGAAACCGGTACCAAAGATTATACATACCAGATTCTTCACCGCAAAGCTGGAGAGCCTTATGCCAATTTTAATTCTGATGCTATCCGAAACCTTTTGCGGTATTTATCTCAATGGTCGAACGACGCAGTATATCCCAATAACGATCAGGGAAAGGTTTCCGGCGAATTTATGGATCAGAACTGGTGGTGGGCTTTTAAGTTCTTTATTGAAGGTAAATTATTGACGAATGACGCCGACCCCTGGATGATGGGCGACGCGGCTCATTCCAATCCTAACCATTGGGGCGCGGTAAAAGCGGCTGATTGGGATATTTATCCCCGTCCGGCTACCGATTATCAACCCTGCACCGTAGGTATCGTGCTTGACCCGTTTGTTATCCGCAATTACGCTATGGATGACGGCAACCCGGAGCTTTCCGCTGCGGAAGAAGCCAAACTGAGAATAACCTGGGAATTTGCGAAGTTCTGGTGCGGCGACACCCGCGCAATTGAAGCCCGCGCTAAACAGCAATTCCTGGATGGCGAAACCTTAAAATCCTGCCTTAACGATTCTTTCCCAATGGTTACCGGCCCTGAATTCAACAAACAAATGGATCTTTGGTATACCACCGATAGTCACAAGCGCTTTGGCGATAAAAATAAGATGCCCGGTTTCCACTATATATTGGATTTGTGGGAAAAAGGGCAATTCTGGGATTATTCAGATAAAACCTATCCCAGGTACTATGATTTTGAAGGAAGCCGCCGCGATATCGTTTACGAATGGTTGAACGCGTACAGTGCAGATGTAACCGGAGCCGCACGGTTCGACCCCAACTGGCTCGACCAGGTATATGCGCGCTTGCCGGCCTGGAACACCGCTTTTAACCAGCGTTGGGAAAACGAATGGAAGCTTTTAGGCGCAGCGCTGGATAAGTATTACCCGAAGAAAAAATAAAGGTTGTTGTATTGATCTCCCGCAAAAGCGCCTTTTGACCGTCGACTGAAGGTCGGCGGCAGAGGGCGCAGCTTTGCGCCTGCGGACTTTAGTTCGACGGACTAAAGTCCAATGTGCCTTAGCGGGATAGAATTGCTTTAATAAATTGCAGGCAAGAAGGGCCGGGGAATGTCTAAAACCAGGATATTTGTCCTATGTGCGATAATGAGCATAGTTACAGCAGGCATTTTGGTTTTTTTGTTTGCAAAGGCTAATGTTGTAATAGAACCCCCAACCGGCAGCCAGGTTGAAGCTGCCTATGCCTTATTACGAAATTCCCTTGATAACCCCCGTTATACATACATTGATTTCTTAATTGATAACAGGATAGCAAAACCTGAAAATAAAATAACACTAACAGCAATGGGGGGAGGGGTAGTACCCGGCAAAAACGAAAGCTCCGCATACCATGTGAATGTTCCCGAAAAAGGTCTATATTACTTTACGCTCAATTACAACATAACAAGCGGCGGATTTATTGATGTAATAGTTTCTTTAAAGGTTAACGGAGAAACTCAATACTCTGAGGCAAACAGCATCGTTTTACCCGTGTTCTGGGAAGACGAATCCAAAATATATCCTGTTGATAAATACGGCGATGAATCTGTCCCCTTGCAAAGGCAAATACCCGGCCCCCATACCGTTTCACTGTTTGATACCCGGTATACAACTGACATGCCTCTGAATTTTCTTTTAAACCAGGGCGAAAATCTGATTGAAATAAAGAATGAAACTTCACAAACCTTATGGCTGGGCGATTTAACCGCTTATTCTGACCGTGAACCCGTCCCATATAAAGCTTCAGGAACCGCTACTGTGCCTGAATATGTTACTATTGGCGCCGCCAATTATGTGAAAAAAAATTCTCCCCATTTTTCCGTTAATTCGTATTCCAGCCCCCATATCAGCCCGTATGATCCGTTAAATAGAAAAATTGGCACAATACGTTCTACGCGGGCAGGGAATGAGATCTTTTATCAATTTAACGCTCCATATGACGGCAATTACGCCATTACGTTCCATTGCCAAACCGCTGTAGCGGATTTTTCTTCCTTTGTCAGCGTAAAAATAGACGGAGAATTCCCCTTTGCGCAGGCGGCTTCATATCCGCTGCCTCCCAGCGTAAATATATGGCGCAACCAGACCCTGACGGATACCGAGGGGAAACCGTTTCTAGTGCCTTTATCCCGGGGAGACCATACCTTTTCAATTAAAACCGAGTTTTCGCCTGTTTCCCGCTATGAGCGCAGTCTGCGTCTGCTGATTGACCATATAAATCAATTTGTAATTGAGGTAAGCAAGGTAACTGGAAAGGATATAGACAGGAACCGGACATGGCGGCTTACCCAGTATATTCCCGAAGTAGAAGATTATTTAGACGCATACGATATTATTTTCCGGGATATAATTAACGGACTCTCCCGGTACAGTCCCAAAGGTGCAGATTCATCTGTTGTTACACCATTGGTACAAGCCCTGTCATACCTGGAAAAGCTCCGTAAAAGACCGGATGAGCTTCCCTTGTACATAGAATCCCTAAGCGGGCAGGAGGCTGCTGCGCGAGGGCAGAACGCTTCGGTGCTGCAGCAAGCCGGCGTTGCCCTGGATTCCCTTTATGTGCTTGGAATGGAAATAAACGCTATTTACATAGGAAGGGCTGCGGAGCTGCCAAGGGAAAGGGCGCGTATAACCTCTGTAATTGCTGATGGTTTGCGAAAAATATGGTACAGCTATACCTCAGACAAATATATAGTACGTAACCGGAAAGACGCGCTTAATATTTGGTATGCCTCTTCCTACATGCAGGTTGACTTGCTGCAAAAACTTATTGATACCCGTTTTACCCCGCAAACCGGCATTAAGGTAAATGTGTCCGTAATGCCTGATGTCAACAAGCTTATTATGGCAAGAGCCGCCAGGACCAACCCCGACATTGCGTTGGGCCTGGGTTCATGGATACCCTTTGATTTAGCCATACGGAACGCCCTGTATGATCTATCGCAATTCGATGATTTTTGGCGCTTTGCGGGAAATTTTGTACCTGGTTCGCTTACCAGTTATGTTCTGAACGAAAAGGTATACGCGGTACCGGAGACAATCACCTTTAACGCCGTTGTATACCGTGAAGATATTATGGGCCGCTTAAATATCGCTCCGCCGGATACATGGAAAGATGTAGCCGAAATGATGGCGGAGCTGCAGCGTTTCAATATGAGCTTTTATATGCCCATTGCCTCCGGCATCGGGTATAAATGGTATTATCAAACCTCTCCCCTCATTTACCAGAACAACGGCTTTTTGTACCGCCCCGATGGTTTAGGCTCGGCAATAAACGAAGCCAATGCGGTAAAAGCCCTGACTTTTCTGGGCGATTTGTTTACAACTTATGCCATTGCAGAGCAGGTTCCCGTATTTTTCAACTCATTCCGCAATGGCCAAACCCCGGTGGGTATTATCGAACCGGAAACCTATATACTTCTGCGTAACGGCGCTCCTGAATTATTGGGCCAATGGAGCCTTGCGCCTTACCCTGGCACTGTACAGGAGGACGGAAGCATTTCCCGCTGGTTTATCACCAACGGCGCCGGAGGCAGCGTTGTCTTTGAAGATACAAATCAGGCGGAAAATTGCTGGAAATTCCTTAAATGGTATCTAAGCGAAGAAACGCAGACAAATTATGCTTTTTATCTTTATACAAATTACAGGATATTGCATCTGTCTTCCAATTTTAGAGCCTTGCGTAATTTGCCCATTGATGAAAAAGATTTACGGGTCATTCTGGATTCTGTCCTATGGCTAAGGGACGTGCCACGAAGCCCGGGTCAATATTTACTGGAGAGGGGCCTTTCTGATATTTGGAATACTATGGTGTTCGATGGGACCCCGGCTCAAGTCGCTATTGACAGGAAAGTGATAGATATACAACGGGAATTTAAAAAGAAAATGACGGAATTTGGTTACCTGGATAACATGGGGCAGCAGATAAAACCTTATGTTGTTCATGAGGTAGACTGGGTTATTGAGCAGATAGAAAAAGCCGGGATGCAAGATTAATAAAATGCTAATAAAAAAAGTTCATGTAAACAGTAAAATAAAAACGGCATCGGACGGCGTTTATGCGCTGGGGTTGCTTTTGCCTTACGGCCTTTTATTTTCCGTATTTATAGCCATACCCATCGCGGTGGCGATATATTTATCTTTTACATATTTCGATTTGGTACAGGCGCCTGTCTTTGCGGGCTTATACAATTATGTAACTTTGCTTACTCAGGACACTGTTTTTTTTAAAAATGTTTTGCCTAACACTATCAAGTTTGCCCTGATTGTAGGGCCGGGCGGATATGTAATTTCTTTCCTCATGGCATGGATGCTGGCTCAAATTCAACCTGCTCCCCGTACGGTTCTTGCGCTTCTTTTATATATGCCTTCTTTGGCGGGCGGCGTGTTTATCGGCGTGCTCTGGCGCACGATATTTTCCGGCAACCAGTCCGGTTATATAAACGCCATTTTATTGAACTGGAATATCATTCAAACGCCTATTCAGTTTTTACAGTCGCCCAGATTTTTATTGAACATTATGATTCTGGTTTCTTTATGGAGCGCGATGGGCATCGGCTTTCTGGCCATGCTGGCAGGCATATTGAACATTAACGAAGAATTGTACGAAGCCGCCTATATAGACGGCCTGCGCAACCGTTTTCAGGAAATTATTTATATCACCATACCTTCTATGAAACCGCAGATGCTATTTGGCGCGGTTATGGCAATTGTGGGCGCGTTTAATAACGGCGCTATAGGAGTCGCGCTTTCCGGCGCGAATCCGACGCCTCAATATTCAGGCCAGTTAATCACCAACCATATAGACGATTACGGTTTCCTGCGTTACGAAATGGGCTACGCGGCTGCTGTATCAGTCGCGTTATTGTGTATGGTGTGGGTTTTTTCCAAATTGGCTTACACGTTCTTTGGGGAGAGGGATTAATATGTCTGGTTTTCAGGGGATGAAAATAAACCCGAAAAGGTTTCATATATCCCAGTTAAAATTCTATATGGTGATAATCCCCATCGCCCTATTCATGACCTTGCCCATAGTCTATATCGTAAACCAGGCATTTAAACCCCTGGATGAAATTTTCCGCTTTCCCCCTACATTTATTGTACGCCGTCCCACCATGCAGAATTTCCGCATGATTTTAACTCTTACTTCCAATACGGGCATTCCTATGTCCCGGTTCCTTATTAACACTATTATTATTACTGTTTTAACAGTTGCTTTATCTATTTTTATTACCGCTATGTCGGCCTACGCCTTTTCCAAGAAAAAATTCAGAATTAAAGAATGGCTGTTCAGGCTGAATCAGGCCGCGCTGATGTTTGTACCTGCGGCGGTGAGCATCCCAAGGTATTTGATTATCGTAAAGTTGGGGCTTAACAATAATTTCCTGGTGCATATTTTACCGATCCTTGCAATGCCGGTAGGCTTATTTTTGGTAAAGCAATTCGTAGACCAGGTTCCGGATTCTTTAATTGAATCCGCAAGAATAGACGGCGCCGGGGAATTCATTGTAATGCTCAGAATTGTATTCCCCCTGATAAAGCCCGCCCTTGCCACGGTGGGTATCCTATGTTTCCAGATAGTATGGGGGGCAACGGAAGCTTCCAATTTATACCTGGTGGATGATACGTTAAAATCCTTTGCTTTTTATTTAAGTACTCTGGCCACCCTAAATACGCCGGCTATGGCCGGGGTGCAGGCGGCGGCTTCGCTTATTATGTTTTTGCCCAATTTGATTATTTTTATAGCCATGCAATCAAGGGTCATGAATACCATGAGCCATTCGGGTATTAAGTA
>Ga0268262_10001454_pt1 | contig 29376 bp, 35 predicted proteins | sample TergutNc150P3_FD_190354 | JGI IMG/M metagenome (GOLD analysis project Ga0268262, IMG submission 190354) | Nasutitermes corniger P3 segment gut microbial community from laboratory colony in Florida, USA - Nc150 P3 (SPAdes) (version 2) | ecosystem: Host-associated > Arthropoda: Insects >... | reverse complement strand
ATATCCACAGTCTTGCGGATATTGAAAAATTGCCCTTCACCACGAAGGACGACTTGCGGATAAATTATCCCCACGGTCTTCGCGCCTGTCCTCAGGAAAGGATCGTTGAAGTCCACATGAGTTCCGGCACTACCGGAAAACCCGTCGTCAATGAGTACACTATTAAAGACATTGACATTTGGCGGGAATCAATGGCCAGAACTCTGTCGGGAGCCGGCTGTACGCGCGATGACATTGTTCAGAACTGCTACGGTTACGGGCTTTTCACAGGCGGGCCCGGAGCGCATTACGGCGCGCTTACTATCGGCGCGGAAGTCTTGCCCATGTCCAGCGGCAATACCGAGCGGCAGCTTATGGTTATGCGCGATTTCGGCTCGACCATGCTTACCTGCACTCCCTCCTATGCCCTCTACCTCGCCGAAGAAGCCGCTGAAGCCGGCATAGACCTTCATAAACTGCCTATTAGTAAAGGCTGTTTCGGCGCGGAGCCGTGGAGCGAAAATATGCGCGTTCAGATTGAAGAACGTTTCAGCATGAAAGCCTACGATATTTACGGCTTGACGGAAATTATCGGACCGGGAGTTTCCTTTGAATGTGAAGCCCAGAAGGGACTTCATATTAACGAGGATTTCTTCTACCCTGAAATTATCGATCCAAACACAGGAAAGGTACTGCCGGCCGGAGAAAAAGGCGAACTTGTCTTTACCACAATAACAAGAGAGGGAACTCCTCTCCTGCGCTACCGCACAAGGGACATCACCTTCATAATCGAAGAACCCTGTTCATGCGGACGCACGACAAGGCGAATGCATCGCCTCTTTGGCCGCACGGACGACATGCTGATCATCCGCGGCGTAAACGTATTCCCAAGCCAGATCGAGCAGGCGCTTATTGAAATCGAAGGAACAGAGCCTCAGTACCTCATCATTGTCAACCGCGGCGACAGCCATCTTGACGAAGTGGAACTGCAAGTCGAAGTCAAGAAAGAACTTTTCAGCGATGAGACGCGCGGTCTTGAAAGCCTTCGCAACCGCATTGAACACGTAATGAAGAGCAAACTGCAAATCGGCCTGAAAGTAAAACTGGTTGAGCCTAAAACAATTGAACGTTCAATCGGAAAAGCAAAAAGAGTTATCGACAATCGTAAAATTTAAATTTATATAATTAAGGAAGGATTAGTATGGGAATTAAACAAATATCGGTTTTTCTGGAAAACACGACAGGTAGGTTAAGCGAGGTTACAAAAACTCTCGCCAATGCCGGAGTAAACCTTAGGGCAATCAGTATTGCCGACACCGCGGATTTTGGAATCTTACGCATTATTGCCGATAAGACCGAAAAGGCGGTTGAAACCCTGACTCAGGCGGGATTTACCACACGGCAGACTGATGTGGTAGCGGTGGAAATTGAAGACGTACCCGGCAGCCTTGCCAAACTGATGGAACTGTTCCAGCAGTCGCAGGTAAATATCGAGTACCTTTACGCGTCGCTTGAAGGGCAGGTGGGAAAAGCCGTTGTCATTTTCAAGTTGAAGGATCACGACAAAGGACAGCAAATACTGAGCGCTAAAGGTTTTAAGATAGCGGAAAATTTTTAATGAAGATACTGATGGTTTCCAGCGAGGCCGTTCCTTGGGCAAAAACAGGCGGCCTCGCCGATATGGTTTCCGCTCTTTCGATAAGCCTTTCAAAACTTGGACATGAAGTTAAAATCGTCATACCGCGCTACTATTCGATTGACCGAAGCAAGTTGAAACTTCTTCCCGGCGCGATGGGAACGCCTATGGGCTGCGGCATTCAGGAATGGAGCGCGGTTTATTGCACCGACATGCCGGGAACAGGCAAAAAAAATCCCGTAAAAGTTTATTTTATTGATCATGAAATTTTCTTTGGAAGGGACGGCATTTACGGAAGCCATGCGGACAGTGATTTTATGGATAACCCGCGCCGTTTCTCTTTCTTTTGCCGCGCAGTATTTCAACTTTGCCGAAAAATTGAATGGTACCCCGACGTGCTTCACGCCCACGACTGGCCGGCGGCAATCGCGCCCGTCTATCTTAAATTCGCCGAAAGAGTCCCCGGCGGCGACAAAGGTTTTAAAAAAACAGTTTCTATTCTTACCGTCCACAATCTCGGTTATCAGGGCATTTACAACAAGGGCAATTATGACTACATGGGACTTGGCTGGGATGTTTTTTACAACGCCGGTTTTGAAGACTGGAGTATGCTTAACATGCTTAAAGCCGGCCTTTACAGCGCGGACAAAATCAACACAGTTTCACCTAACTATGCCGAGGAAACAAAGACGCAGGCCGGCGGTTTCAGACTGGACGGAGTTTTGCGTTACCGTAGCGCCGACTATTGCGGTATTTTAAACGGGATTGACACAAACGTATGGAATCCCGCCAAAGACAAGCATATTCCCGAACCTTACTCCGTAAAAGATATGGCAGGCAAGGTAAAAGCAAAAGAAGCCCTGCAAAGGGAATTTAATCTACCCCCTGACCCGGATGTTCCCGTTATCGGAATGGTTACGCGTCTGACCGAGCAAAAGGGAGTAGGAGATCTTTTCGGTCCTACATACGGCTGCGCATGGTCAATTTGCCGCGACCTGGATTTGCAAATGGTTCTGCTCGGCTCAGGCGAGTACTGGTGCGAGAGTGAAATTTCAGGACTTGCATCGCGATTATCAAACTTCAAGGCAAAAATCGGCTACAGCGAAAAAACCAGCCATCTTATAGAAGCGGGTTCCGACTTTTTTCTGATGCCGAGCCGTTACGAGCCATGCGGCCTGAACCAAATGTACTCGCTTATTTACGGAACACTGCCGATTGTCCGCAGAACAGGCGGTCTTGCGGATACGGTGGAAAATTTCGACGAAAAGACAGGCAGCGGCACCGGCTTTATGTTTGATTACCTAAGCCCCTCTTCAATTTACGACACAGTCACCTGGGCAGTATGGACATGGTACAACAGAAAAAAAGAAATCAAAAAAATGCAGGAACGCGCAATGACGCAGGACTTTTCATGGGAGCTTTCCGCGAAGAAGTATGTAGATTTGTACATGTCGGCGTTTAAGACGCAGGGTATTAAGGCGCCGAAGAAACTTGACGCTTAGATTTTATTGGAAAGGACCTTTCACAAAGATCACTAAGGTACAAAGAACACAAAGAAGAGGGAAAAGAATATAATCAATTTTACTATTTATCTTTTTATTGATTAAAATAATTATTGAGCCATAGCTATTAAGGATGGGTCACTTTCTATAGTAAGACGATAGTTTTCCTGATATGAATATGCATCTAATAAAAAAAATAAATGTGATATTACAAATTAGTTTCTTCATTCATAGTTGTACTTCCTTAGATTTAAGAGGTTTAAGTTTTAATCAGTCAAAAACAACGTAATCTAGAATATCATAGTCTTTTTTATCAAAATTTAAATTATCAATACTATCTTCATCGTTCATGTGAGACATTATTTTTTTATACTCTTTATCTGTCAAATTTGGAGAGGATTCAAGCTTTTTTCTTGCATTAATTAATGCCGTATCTTCCATCATCTTTTCCATCGTTTCCTTTTTAATCTCCATCTTTAAATATATACAAATTCATCTCTGTTTTCCAGCCTAAAAAACTTCCCATTTTTGAGTTTTTAGGTTTACAAAACAAGAGGTAAAAAACCCACAATATTTGTAATTTTAGCAGATCCATAAAATCCTTGGGATTTCACAGGAAAAACTGGCAGAAAAAATGGATACTGCCCCAAATTATATAGCTATGATAGAAGTAGGTAAGAAATTCCCCTCCGCCGGTATGCTTGAGCGGATTGCTCTGGCTCTTAATGTTGACACTCCTGAACTTTTTACAACTAATACTGTTACATTCATGACTAATAGCAACAAAACGCTTGAGCGTCTGTATCAAGAAATTCTAATTGATTTTAAAAAGTTTGAAAATGATTATAAATTATTTGAAAAAACTGTTACTGAAAAAATTAAGCAATGGCAACAAAGCTGATTCTGAGATTTTATTTTACGCTAATACTCGCAGTTTTCGCTAATATCTCAAACTAAAAGTTCGTGGTGTTCGTGTGGTTCGTGGTGAAATTTCTTCAAAAAATTTTCATTTTCGGTCAAGCAAAACAAGGAGTCCGCACCCATATAGGGGTGCCTGACCACTTTTGCAAGTGGTCAGGCGCTATAAAACCACTCTGGAGGCCACTATGGAAAATGTTAACAGAAACCACAAAAACAGCGTGTTTTCCTCGCTGTTCAGTACCCCTGAAATCTTAAGGGAACTCTACTCGGCTATCGAAGGCGTAACCATCCCGCCGGATATTCGCATCGATATTAACACCCTATCAAACGTCCTTTTTATAAAACAAATAAACGACATTTCTTTCTTAATCGACAAACGCCTTGTCGTGCTTATTGAACACCAGTCTACAATTTGCGAAAACTTGCCGTACCGTCTGCTTGAATATGTATTACATATATACGAAAAAATAGTTGATCGTGAAAAGAAGTATCAAAAGAAACTTGTAAAAATTCCAAGACCTGACTTTATTGTTTTGTACAACGGAACGGACGAATATCCCGATTACACGGAACTTAAACTTTCCGACGCTTTCACGGACATTGAAGATCTAAAACCGACAGGTATTAAAAAACTTCCGCTTGAATTGACAGTACAAGTATACAATATAAACCACGGACACAATCCCGAAATTTTGAAAAAATGTGAAAGTCTGTACGGCTACAGTTTTTTATAAACAAAATCAGGGAATACCAAACGCATGGATTAACCCTTGAAGAAGTGATAACCCCTGTGATAGAATACTGTATAAAGCACAACATACTGAAGGATTATTTAAAAGAACATGGTTCGGAGGCGCACAAGTTTGCACGGCGCAGCCGTGTAGATGAACAAATTAACACAGCGTAGCGCTAAATAAAAGTTATAAAGGATGAAAAAGGCGCGACAGCTTTAGCTGGAGCAGCGCGCTCGGAGGTAAATATGATTTTTGGTGAATATGACCGTGATATGGATATTGCTGTTAATCGCAGGGAAGCCAGAGAAGAAGGTATGAAAGAAGAAAAATTAATAATCGCGAAAAATTTGCTTTCAGAAGGTTCAACGCATGAATTTGTACATCGTATTACAGGACTGTCTCTAGAAGAAATAAAAGAAATAACGTAGTAGAATTATTTCCCTATCTACTTTAAAATCCCCAACCCCGACATCGCCTTTTTAATAATCGCCTCGCTTGACGGCTCAAGCTTGCCAAGAGGAAGGCGAGTAGGTCCCGAGGGTAGACCCGCCCAGAGAAGGGCTTGCTTGATTGGAACAGGATTTGTTTCGATAAAAGCCGCTTTCATAAAGGGAAGAATCTCATAATGGATAGCGCGGGCTTTTTCAAAATTGCCGTCAAGAGCGGCTTGCGTCATGTTCTTTACCTTTGCGGGTAACAGATTAGAGACGACCGAGATTACTCCTTCGCCGCCCATGCTTATTAAAGGAAGAGTCATGCTGTCGTCGCCGGAAAGTACCCAGAATTTATCCTGACTGTCTTTGCGAAGTATTGCGATTTCTCTGATAACGTCTCCCATCTGATTTATGTCGCCGGAAGATTCCTTTACTCCGATAATCCCCGAGATTTTGGCAATTTCTTTCATGAGGGGAGTGGGGATATTTTTGCCGGTGCGGGAGGCGATATTGTAAACGATAATCGGTATGCCGGGTTTTGCGGCGGCTTCAAAATGGCGTAACATGCCGCTGTCGTTGGGTTTGTTGTAGTAGGGAGTTACCACAAGAGCCGCGTCCGCGCCGAATCTTTTTGCGCGCTCAACGTACTTTACCATGTGTTTTGTGTCGTTTGAACCGGCGCCTACGATTACTTTAATTTTACCGGCGGATTCTTTTACGGCGATTTCTATCAGTTTGTCTTCTTCGTCTTCGTCAAGAGTGGGATTTTCGCCGGTTGTTCCAAGAGGGACAATGCCGTCTATCCCTTCCGTTATCTGAAACTGAATTAGCCTGCGGAAACCTTCATAGTCAATTTCCCCCGACTCCGTCATCGGCGTAATAAGCGCCGTATGTGCTCCGCGAAAATTTGTCATAAATTCTCCTTAAATAAATCATTCATCATATCATGAATTGTGAAAACTCCGCTCCGCTCTTCCGATGTAAGCCACTGAGCGGCCAGTATCGCGCCGGAAGCAAATCCCTCGCGGGTGCGGGCTGTGTGGGTAATTTCGATTGTATCCGCTTGAGAATCAAAAAACAAGCTGTGAGTGCCGGGGACACTGCCCATTCGCAGGCTTGGAAAGTGAAACTCGTAGGCTTCCGGTTTTTTATTCATTGTCTCCCATACAATTCTGTTTTTCCGGTCAATTCTGGAAAGTACGCCTTCCGCTAAAATTTTTGCCGTTCCCGATGGGCTGTCAATTTTTTTATTATGGTGAACTTCAAAGCCGCCTACATCGTACTCGGGAAAATTATTTGCCAACTCCGCGGCGTACCATGCAATACGGTAAAATAAATTTACCCCGATGGAAAAATTAGACGCCCAAATCATGGAAGTGTCCGCTTTATCAATTGCCTTGCTTACTTTACTCAGGTGAACGTGCCAGTCTGTAGTTCCGACTACTATGGGGATTCTTCTTTCCGCAAGAGCGAGAATATTTGCCGCCGCAGTATCAGGCTGTGTAAATTCAATTGCCACGTCAATGGAACTAAAGTCCGCCTCCGCGATTTTTTTTGATATTTTTATTGCCGTTTGGGCATCCGCGGCAAACGGGTCTACAATGGCGGATATTTTATGTCCTTTTGCCAGGGCGGCCTGTTCTACCATTTTTCCCATTTTACCGTAACCGATTAACGCGATATTCATGCTTTCTCCTCCGTACCGCTTGAGGCGGGACTTTTTTGGGATTCAAAAAAATCAAGATGAAGGGCTTTAACAACTTCCGCCGCTTCTGCTTCGTTTACAATAAAACTGATATTCACTTTGCTTGCGCCCTGAGAAATCATCTGCACAGACACGCCGATTAACTGACAAATTCTAAAAGCTCTTGCCAGTATTTCAGAAGAGCGCTTTACATTGCCGATGATGGAAACTATCGCTTTTCCTGTTTTTATTTCCACGCCCGCGATTTTATTTAATTCTTTTTTCACATCGGCTAAATCGTATGCGGCATCCAAAGTAAGAGATACCGACACTTCGCTGGTGGCTACCATATCTACGGAAATATTGTGCCTTGCAAAGATTGAAAAAACTTCCGAAAGGAAACCGTATTGTCCCAACATTCTTGTGGAGACAATATCCACAAGCGTTACATTGTGTTTTGATGTGATTGCGCGGACGGGAGGCCACTTTTTTGCCGCCGATGACGCGCTTTCAATCCGTGTGCCGGGCGCATCAATGTTATATGAATTTTTTACAAGGACGGGAGTTCCCGTTTTCATACACGGCTGCATTGCTCTTGGATGTAGTACCTGCGCTCCAAAGTACGCAAGCTCCGACGCTTCTTCGTAAGTGACAAATTGAACGGGTTTCGCGGCTTTTACAATTCTTGGATCCGCCGTTAGTATTCCGTCAACGTCTTTCCAAACCTGAACTTCTTCGGCTTTACACGCCGCCGCAATCATTGTGGCGGAAAGATCCGAGCCGCCGCGACCAAGCGTCGTGATGCTGCCTTTTTCGTCTTTCGCGAGAAATCCCGTTACAACGGGAAGAACATTTCCCTTTATCTGCGTCAGAATTTTTTCCGGAATCAAGTCCCAGCTTTCTTTAAGCAGTTCGGCGCGGGTATAATCGGAATTGGAAAGAAATCCCAACTCCCACGCGTCAAAAGCCCTTGCGTTCATACCGGAAGCTTTAAAAAAAGCGGCCGCAACCCGCACGGAAAGCCGTTCGCCAAAAGAGACAAGATAATCTTTTGTCCTTGGAGTAAGTTCCCTGATAAGGGCAATTCCCGACAACAGGCGCGTAAGTTCGTCAAAAAGGCTTGCGACATCTTTTTGAACAGGCAGTTTCAAATTTTTTATAGTCTCCTGATGAAGTTTTTCTATGCGTTTAATATCAACCTTTCCTTCTTTTAACGCCAGATTTCCCGCATCAAGAAGATGGTCAGTCGTATCTCCCATAGCAGATAACACCAGTACCGGTTGTTTTGGCAGTCGTGTTTTTACTATGTCTGTAACATGGCGTATCCTTTCTGCGTTAGCCACGGAACTTCCGCCGAATTTCATCACTATCATTTTTTTCTCCTAATCCAAACAAAAAGTACCCTTTATATACCGCATCAAACAAACGGTTTTACTAACTGCATCATCCTTTATATGGTATTTTTATCATAATTATACAAAAAAACGCAAACTGGGGCAATGGACTGTAATATGCTATTCTGTTATTATTTCCCTATGATTGGCTTTCTAATAAAAAAAACGCTATACGATTTATGGGACAATATGATCAGGATTGTCGCGCTTAATTTGGGCTTTTTTATCTGTACCGCAATTCCGCTTCTTCCCATACTGCTCCCCAACATTTTCGGCTCTAATCTGTTGGTTATAATATTTGCCGTCCTAGGAACCCTTATTTGCTCAATATATCTTGCCGTAGCGGCTTTTACAATAAAGTCAATTTCCGATTACGGAACTTTTACTTTCAGCGATTTTTTTGCGAACCTAAAAAAAGCGTGGCCTGCGGGCATTGCCATGTTTGTGTTTTTATTTATTATTTATATTGTAGTATCGATTGTAATTCCGTTTTATGCCGCTATGGCTTCATTAATCGGTTTAGCTTTATCGGCATTGCTCATCTGGGTGCTAATATTCGCCTTTCTCTCTTTTCAATTTTATTTTGCCGTTTACGCCAGACTTGGCGCGAATCTGATGAAATCATTCAGAAAGTGCATGTTAATTTCTTTAGACAATACCGGCATGTCAGTTTTTTTATTTATACACAATATTCTCGCTTTGTTGATTTCCGTAATTTTTGTTTTTATGTTTCCCGGCCCCGCAGGCATTCTTCTTTATCTTGACGAAGCCCTCCGCCTGCGTTTACTAAAGTACGATTACCTTGAAGCCAACCCCGAAGCCAACCGCAAAAAAATCCCCTGGGACGCGCTGTTGATAGATGAACGCGAAAAGACGGGAAGCCGTACTTTGAAGAATTTTATTTTTCCGTGGAAGGATTAGGTTCGAAAAAAACATCACACGAAGAGCACGAAGGAACACAAAGGGGGGTGGGTTATTTTCGAGTATGACATCATCAAAGTTAAACCACTTACATGAATCCAGAAAACATAAAAATAAAGACTGAAAAGGAAAACCAATGGAAGATAGTGGTATATTAAAATTGACCGGAGTTATTACTGATTTTTCAAAATGGGACGATACTATTCACTTGTCCGCTTTAAAGTTTCATAACCAATATAATGTATACCCTAATATATTACTTGCTTCTGATTTTACCTACCGTAAAATTGATTTGTACGCGCAAATGCACCCGAATAGAATTGTTACCACCGGCGTTGACGGTAACATTGAAACTATAGAAACAAGTAATGAGCCATACAATGGATTAAGCCACTTTGTAACAGAAGACTACGAACTTGAATGTTGTATGGACTATGATTTACATGAAGGCTATTTTACGTTGATTTTTGATGAAGAGCCTGACTTTGACGGGGAGCCGATTGAAAAATTGGAAGAGAAGGAGAATGTTTATAGTTATAGGAAGATTGCTTGAGGTTATGTGTTTTGTTCTATAAGTGTATAATATTCATTTTTAGAAACAGTTTTATGAATATCACCAATATACTCTGTTCCCAAATTATTTATTGATAAATTGAAATATAAAGCAAAAACCAAGTCGTCAATATAACCTTTTAATTTTGCTTGTTCGTCAAAATCTATTACCGGAAGAAAACGCAGTTCTTCTAAATTTATTGTATCGCTTGGTATAAGTGGTGATTTTGGGAAATATTTTGCTTCTATGGCGGACTTTACTATTTCACTTTTTCCTCTGTTGATTTTAGCGGTATAATTACTATCTTCTTTTGTAAGGATAAGATTGTTGCCAACAATACGAATAAAATCGAATGTTTGTATGGCGGTAGGTGTAAAATTCACTAAGTCATTAATTACAGATATCTCAAGATCGAGCAAAGCTTCTGTTTGTTTGATTATCTCTGCTTCAATATGTTTATTTTCAGACGTGATTTTGGGTATACGAATATATTGTTTAATTGTTTTTATTGAAACCAAAAACTCTTTCTCGTTTTCAGTTTTAAGATTATTCTCAAGTATTTTAATGTTTATTAAAGAATTTAGTAATGCAAATAAAAACATCGCTTCTTCCTTATTATCGGTAGCAATTATTGTAGCTTGCCCCATATTAAAAATAACAGGTTCAAAGATAAGCATAAATTTTTGAAAATTCTTTATTCTGCAAACAATATTATACTTATGGTCAAGTGTTGCATAACGACTATTTCGAGTTAGCTGTATTTTATTTCTATCTTTAGGATAATATTCTTTAAAAAACATTTTGCTGTAACCTAAACTTTGTTTGAAATCCAGTATCGGATATTTATTATTTGGATTAGTAGAAAAATATTTTTGATCTAAAATAAATCCAACATCAAAACAAAACTCGTCATAATCTTTTAATACAAATTTTCTCCAATACTCTATTGATATAGAATTATTTTTATATGTGATAAAAAAATTATAAAAAAAAGTATCTTGTTTTATAAAAGTCCAATTATCAAGGTTCTTTAGTAAGTCAGTTTGGATAATATTTTTTACATCTTTATTACGACTATGGAAATATGTATCAAAATCTGCACCTTGTTTATCCGTATATGGTTTATAATTTATAACTTTAACAAAATGTTTCTTTTTAGGCTTGGATTTTTTCGCAATGAAAATTAAAGATGATGTAGGAACAAGTTTCTTTTGCTTGATTCCTCGCCCAATAAATAAATTACCTTCAAATGTTATTATTTTTTCAATTGTGGTATTTTTAGATAAATGATAGCGTAAGACATCAAGATCACCAGCGGTTAGTATTGTTTGTGGAATGATATAACAAATTTTCCCTTTGTTTTTTAATAATCCTAACCCTAAAGCAATGAAAAAAGCATATAGATTGGGTTTAGGAGGATAAGGTTTTATTCTATTTGGAACAGTATTTAAATTAACACCATATACATTTCCCATTGTGAAATGGTCATTCTTATTTTTTATTTTTTTTGCAAAAAGTACATTTGTACATTTATTATAACCAATATAAGGCGGATTACCTATAACGAAATCAAATCTCTGCCGGTTATTTAAATCACCTTCCAGCGACTTGAACATCTCTACTAAATCCTTGCGGTTACGCATATAGGTTGGCGTATTACCTTGATTGAAACCATTAAAAAGTCCATTGTTAACATATTCATCGTCACCATTACTGTTATTTATCGGAGTATCCAAAAACTCTGTTATAGAATCTTTTGTTATAAAAAGTTTAAGTTTTTCATTAATAGGATTGTTATAATTCATAGCAACAACGACAGGTAAAAGTTGCATAAGTATATTCATTTCCGCAAGAAATAAAGGAAATTCTTCTATATCAAGTCCAAAAATATTGTTATTAACAAGTTTTTCTATCATTTTTGAGTTTGTTTCTGTACCATTATCAAAGGCCTCCTTAATAGCCAAAGTTGCGCTGTAAAGAAAAGTTCCCGCTCCGCAGGATGGATCTATAATAGATATATTCTTCCCGCTTGTTTTTGCTATTTTATCTTTTGTATAGCCAAGTTCCTGTAGCATAAAATTTACAACTGCAGGATCGGTAAAATACTGTCCTTTATTTTCGTCATGGTATAGTTCTTTCAGGTAATTTTCATAGACAAAACCAAAAAGTTCGTTGCGAATATCCGAAAAATTATAACGGTCTATAAACATTATAATGTCGAGCCACGGCGTTATATCATCAAGCGTAGGAGATTTTTTAAGCTGCTCTATAAGCCGTTTATTAATGTCTTCTTGCTTTTGACGGAAAGGTTCATATATGTTTTTGTAAATATACTCTGCTATTTTTTTTATACCTTTAATAATTTCGTTATATGTTTTTGTTTGTATAGCTTTTTTTACCCATTCACGAAAAATTTCATAATCGTTTTTGAGTTTTTTATAATTATTATCTATAAGCACTTTGTAAAGAATAAATTGAATTACATAAGAATAAGTAGTTTCTATGGCTTGCCTGTCTTCTTTAGAAAAAAGCGGAACAAGCACCGCAATTTTAGTTTTAAAAGCACTTAATAGTGTAGTTATATCATTAAAAAAGAAAGGACGATTTTCCGACGTACAAGGGTTCAGTCGTTCTGATTCAAAAAGCTGTAACTGCCCCTTAGGGTTAAAGGCCATATCGTAATAGGTTTCTGGAGCAATGTATTGTTTCCACTTTTCCCAGAAATTACTTTTTGTATCAAAAATGTCTTTTAAATAAAATGTCTCATACCAGCGGTCAAAATAAAGTCGCCATTCATCGCCATCTGTTAAAATGCCATATTTTTTTCGCCAATCAGTTTGGTATTGTAGAATTTGTGATTCTCCAGCTTTTATGTTTCCCAATCTTTCAACTTCTACTGGAATAACTATATCTTCGCCATCAACGAAGATAACTATATCGGCTCGTCTGTTTCCTGCGCCTTCTTTTGTGGTTTCACGGGTAAATTCATTCTTGCGCTTTTTGTTGTTATTTTTACGTAGATCGCCATAGGTAAGATTAAACAATTTCTGACATTCAAAAATATCTTTTATAAAATCCTGGAGTTTGCCCAATTCCTGACTCTTAAAGCCCTCTTTATTAGCTTCCCAAGTTTCCTGTATTTCCTTAATAGTTTTTGGCATAATTCCTTCCTTAAAATCCTTAAAAATCAAGTTGGTACTTTAGTAAATTTAAATTACTTGCTTTAGATAATAAGAAAAGTCCGATTTCTATACCAATATTTTTTGCAAGTCGAAAATATTCTACATTTGATATAAACGAATGTCCACCTTCCGAATGTAAAACTTCTATATATTTATTTATTAATTGGTTATCCTTATCGGATAATTCTAATTTATTTTTTAAATAATCTCTGATATTTCCAATATGCCCTTTATCTGTATTTTCAGGTATTTGTTCATTATTGTTTGAGGCTATTTTTCGTGCAAGATCTATTACTAAATCTTCCATGAAAGAACGCATATTCCCTACCATTCCGCTTGTAACAATTGTACTATTTGTATTAATATATTCGTCTATTTCTTGTAGTAAGTGTTCATACTTTTCATTAAAATTATTATTTGAAAATATTGTTATTAATTTCTCCTTATCTCTATTAATTTCAATATTCACTCCGGAGATGTTTTTTTTTATTTCTTCATAACCAACATTAGTTAGTTTTATCTGTAAATCTGATAATAAATCACAATAAGATTGACAAAAATTACTGTATTGATTTTTAGTAAAATAGAGCAAAGTTGTAAACAATTCAAGGTTATAATAATTTTTTCCAGTCGATACTAGATCATATAAAAAATAAGAAAGGGTTACATTTGTCCAATATTTGACTTTACAAGAATCCGTGAGAGACATTATTTGTTTGATTATTTTATCTTGAAATCCTAATTGTAATAAAGTATAAAAAACTAATGCACTAATAGAACTAAAGGAAATTATTTCATATTCATTGTCATTTATCCATTCTTTATTTAACATTTCCTCTTCGTTCATAAAAAAATAAAAAAGATTAAGTATAAACTTTTCCTTCAACTCATAACTTTGTAAATTTGTATAGAGATTAACCAGAGTATCAGAATGTTCATATATTATTGAATCACTATTTTTATCAATATCCCATGTTTTTCCTTTTGTTTTTAATAGAATCTTTTCCCTCTCAAAAATGAGATTTATTTGTTGAGATAAAATATTACCATCCATAAAAAACTCCAGTATTCGTTATATAATAATACACTATTTCACCCTTGCTCACTGTGTAACATCACTTCACGAAGCACTGAGTTTATTCTACTTTGATAACCTTTCCCATAGCCTTTAAACCATGCAAGTACATCGGCATCAAGGCGAATCTGCACGGCTTGTTTTTTGGGCTTAAAATATTCCGGATGCCTAGGGCGAAGTTTTTTTAGTTCTTCTTTCGAAAGTATTGGATAGTCTGAAAAACCAGTATTCTTGAAAGTTTTTATTTCGGCAATCCTTTCAGGTGATAAAGTTTTTACGCAATTCATAATATTACCTCTCTTCAATAGGTTCGGCAAGGCGAACCTTGTCTTCCTGATACTGCCGCTCCATGTTATTCCAAAAATGCGCGGGACGGCCAAGAGTACGTTCAAATTTTAATGCGGTTTCTGCAGTAATAGCGGACTTTGCTTTTACTATTTCGTTTATTGTCTTTTTTGATAAACCAGTCCTGTCCGCAAGTATGGCTTGTGTGATCCCAGCGTATCTAAGGTAATCCTCAAGAACCTCGCCTGGAGTAACAAGATAATCAGGAACATATTTATTTGCTGTCTCAATGTTATTCACAGTTTTTAAAACACCCCCTTTAAATCATATCGCTGGGATATTCCAAATTTTCCCTCGATGCCTTCTTTAACAACCCAATGTATTTGCGCCATTCCCATTTTGCCATGTCGATATTTTGATCGCGCCAGTTGCCGCATTCGGCGGGAGAAGCGCCGGGAATGGGGCCTTCGAATCTTTCTATCCATTCAGCCATTTCTGTTAATAGGGGAAGAATATCGGTGGATTTTAAGTCTCCTTCTAAAATCAAATAAAAACCGGTGCGGCAGCCCATCGGACCAAAGTATACTGTTTTTGAACTCCATACCTTGTTTGAACGAAGAAATGTCGCGCACAGATGTTCAATTGTATGCAGCGCCGGCTGATCCATTACCGGCTCTTTGTTTGGCTCTTTAAAACGAAGATCAAAAGTGGTAAGTACCACGTCTTTGAATTGATCTTTCCGTGAAACATAAGCTCCGGGTTTTAACCGAAGATGATCAACCTGAAAACTCGCTATTTTTTCCATACCGCTCTCCTTTTGTTAACTATAACAGGGAATATGCCAACAATCAACTAACTAAAGAGACAAATTATAACGCGTTTTAAGGCTTTCTATTTTTCCGTAAGATTAAAACTTCCGTCCCAGTCGGCAGCCGGAGGATAATCCTGATATTGATGGCAGCGTTCAATATAATGTTTGGATGGTCCGTCTTCGGGGTATAATTTTAATACCTGATTAAACGCGCTTTCCGCGTCTCTCCAGTTACGCGCTTCAAAAAGATCCATCGCCTTATGAAAAAGATAAACCTGTTCAAATAAAGCGTCCGATGCGTCGGCTTTTAATTCCAGTATTTCATGGATACGCACAGGCTCGTTTATGCCCACAACCCTAACACGGTCAAGCCGCCGCGTAAGCAGGCGTCCTTTGGTTTCCTTTAATGTGGAATCCGAAGCGAGAATCCATGTTCCGTATTGCTTGTTAACTCCTTCAAGGCGTGAAGCCAGATTTACAGCGTTACTGATGATAGTGTAGTTCATCTTTTTTTGAGTTCCCATGTTTCCTACGACCATTTCTCCAGTATTAATTCCGATACGGGTCAACAGCGGCGACGGACTTATTCCATTTTCTAAAACATATTTGTTTATATCTTTCTCCATTCGCTTCATGACTATTCCGGCGGTGCATGCCCGCAAGGCGTGATCGTCAAGTTCCAGAGGCGCGCCAAAAAATGAAACAATAGCGTCGCCCTGATATTTGTCAATTGTCCCTTTTTCTTCAAGAATAATATCGCTCATGGTGGAAAGATAATGGTTAAGGAGATCTACCAAGTGGCCCGGCGTAAGTTTTTCCGCTATACCGGTAAATCCTTTTATATCGGAAAACAAAGCTGTCATGTGACGATTTATTCCGCCAAGCTGCATTCGCGTAGGATCGGATATTACTTCCTCTACAACATCTTCCGACAAATATGTGGAAAAAGCCTGACGCATATTATTGTTGAAGTACTGGAGTTTTACATGGGCCTCTTCTATTTCCTGCGCTTTCCTTCGGTACAACATCGTATTTAAAATGCCGAAAAGTACGGAAACGGAAAGGGCGAGGATTTGGAGAATTGTCATAACCAGCGAATATTTACGCTGGTCTAAAATTACTTTGTCGCTTATGTCCACGTCCGCGACACAATAGAACTTGCCATCCTTATCGTATACCGGAGCAAAACCGGCAATAAGCCCGTTCCAACTTTCATTATAACTGCCAAGGTCTGTCGCCGTTACATTTCCCGCAAGGGCGGATCTGGCAATGTCCTCAATCGGTAAAACAGTCCCCGGACCTACTATAGTTTTGGGGTCAAAGTCATTATCAACAATGTATTGGAAGTTGTCCTGATCGTATTGCCGCAGATAGGAAACATATAAAACATTGTATTCCTGGGCAAACTGGACAAGCCGATTTTTTAACTCGCGGTAACTTTGATTTTTTGCGTCGTCCACAGTATGATAACGATCCAATTCTTCAGCATCGACATACAGCGCCGCCGCCTGAGCTGCCGCTTTTAAATGGTTCTGTGTCGCTTCGGTAATCATACTCACATAATGATTCACATGAATATTTACAACTATCGAAACAAGCAGTACCATCAATGCTGAAATAAAAAACAGGCTCAGCGTCAACTGTATCCCGATTGCTTTCGTTAATTTTTCCAAAAATGTGTTTGAATTTGCGGACTTTTGCTTTTTACCCATATACGTTTCCTTATAAAGGAATATTATCGCATTTTTAATAATTTGACAATTGCAGTTCGGCGTAGCCGAACTGCTTAGGAGTTTTGCCAAAGGGAAAACTACAGTCCTGTTGTAATTTTTTACTTTGGTAAAATTTTATGTTTATTTATAATGCCTTATGTTTGGCAAAACTCCTACGTCCTATAGACAAACTTCTGTAAAATCACTACACTTCACTTACATTGGCAGTATGTCTGAGCTGCCGCCCAATTCAAACTGTCAGACTATGGAGGACTTTTTATGAGCGCCACAATACGGCTCAAAAGATTTGGAACAAAGAAGCGGCCTTATTACCGCATTGTTGTTATGGACAAACAAGCGCCACGGGACGGAAAGACCATTGAGGAACTTGGCTACTACCACCCCATCGAAGCGGAAGACAAGCAGATTGTTTTTGACGCTGAGAAAGCCAAAGCCTGGCTGGCAAAAGGCGCAATCGTTTCCGACACGGTGCGCAGTCTCTTCAACAAAAAGAACGTTTCCGTAAAATAACAAAGAGACGCATATATGCCCGCGACGGGCAAAGGTAATACAATGGAAAAAGATTTAATTGAATATCTTGCGAAATCCCTTGTGGACGATCCTTCACAGGTACAGGTAAATATTGTCGAAGGAGAGAAATCCACTATTTTAGAACTGCGGGTTGCGGAAAAAGATATTGGTAAAGTAATTGGAAAACACGGTCGTATTGCTAAGGCAATCAGAACCGTACTGCAGGCAGCCAGCGCACGAACCGGTAAACATACAGTACTGGAAATTTTGGACTGAACTTATAAATGACCGAAAAGTTCATTATTGGACTGGTTGGGGCTCCTTTTGGCGTTAAAGGTTTTGTAAAAATAAATCCCTGTTCAGGGGAAAGCGGTCATCTTCTAAACTTAAAATCGGTAGTAATAAGCAAGGACGGCAAGGAGCAAACTCTTCAAATAGAAGAGATTGCCCCCGCTTCGCCCGCGGTACTGATGCGTTTTGCCGGGATTGACAGCCCTGAAAAAGCAAAAACCCTAAACGGGGCGCAGTTAATCGCCGGACGCGAACAAGCATCTCCTTTGGGCGATGATGAGTTTTACATTGAAGATTTGAAAGGGCTGCAGGTTTTCTCGTCCGGCGTGGAAGGGGAAAAAAGCGCAGTCGAAACAATAATCGGTTCTATTACCGATATAATCGAAGGCGGCGGCAGGGAACTGGCGGAAATAAAACTTTCCAACGGCGAAAAAAAACTGGTTCCTTTTAGGAAGGAGTTTTTTTCCAAAATTTGCCCGCAAGAGGGCAAAGTAGTCTTAAAACATCTTTGGGTTCTGGAATGAAACATGGGGACTATCCAATAAGGTTAAATGTTCTTAACGTTTATCAGCTTGAGTAAAGGTCAAAGTCATATCGTTCGTGACCTGGACATTACTTTTTACATAAGAATTTCCTTGAACATCATCAATCCTTATATCAAAAATATTACCTGAAAGAACGACATTACCAAGCCAAAGTTTCATTTTGTCTCTATTTACGATACTTCCACTAATAACATTTGTTGACGCTCCTCTAGATGCGACTAGTTGTACAGTATCGCCTTCTATAACAATATTTCCACCTACCCAGCTGGGACTGCCGGGAATACGCAGAAAAATAGTGTTAATTGTAGCGCCTACATTATTCACTATAGTAATTGTTGGCGGTCTTTTGGTTAAAGTAACAGTAACATCTTGATTAGCCATAGTTACTTGTTCAGTAACCTGCATTAGACCAATTGTGTAATTAATATTAATAATTTTATTTAATTCCGGCGCTAGAAATTCAGTTTTTGATCCAATATCTATGCTTAAACGTACAGGAGCAGTTATACCAACCTGATATCCTGTTTGATTTATCAAAGTAATTGTCGGTCTCTTGGGTAAAATTACAGTAACATCTTGATTAGCCATAGTTACTTGTTCAGTAACCTGTATTAGACCAATTGTGTAATTAATATTAATAATTTTATTCAATTCCGGCGCTAGAAATTCAGTTTTTGATCCAATATCTATGTTTAAACGTACAGGAGCAGTTATACCAACCTGATATCCTGTTTGATTTATCAAAGTAATTGTCGGTCTCTTGGGTAAAATTACAGTAACATCTTGATTAGCCATAGTTACTTGTTCAGTAACCTGTATTAGACCAATTGTGTAATTAATATTAATAATTTTATTCAATTCCGGCGCTAGAAATTCAGTTTTTGATCCAATATCTATGCTTAAACGTACAGGAGCAGTTATACCAACCTGATATCCTGTTTGATTTACCACAGTAATTGTTGGTGGTCTCCTAGTTAAAGTTACAGTAACATCCGCATTATCCATAGTTGCTTGCTCAGAAAATTGAATTTGCCCAATTCTGTAAGTAACATTAATTGTTCCCCTCGTTTCAACCGGTTGAAATTGAGTACTTGCTCCATTATTTATGTTTAAAGATACAGGAGCTGTTACAACAACCGGATGTCCTGTTTGATTTTTTATTATCAAGGTTGGGTTTCTATCCACAGATACCTTTATAGTATAATGTGTGACTGTATCACATGATACAAAACTAATTAATATAATCAATATAAAGGAAGAAGGAATTTTTTTCATATTATTCTCCTTTTGGAGGAGCAAATATATTAAGTAACGCCACAACTACGCCCAATAGTCCTAATCCTGCTATTGGGTTTAAAGAAGAAGTTTTACCTGTCACTACAAAAGCGGCATCATTGAAAGGTACGTTATACTTACAATAAACAATACCATTATTGTCTAAGACTTTTATATCTACCCTTTCTGAAAATCTTGATTTATCAATATACTTCATATTGCCAGCTATATCCGTGCCCCAATTAGTTGTTCCTGCATTTCTGATATAGAGTTCCCGAATATTCGGTACATTACTGATTTCTATACCATGGTAGGTTGTTGCACACCCAGTAACCGTAATTCCTAATAACAGTACCGCTACCAGTTTACTTACAACATGAAATATGTTTTTCATTTCAAAAGATCTCCTTTGAACTTAAATTATTCAAGTTCCAATACAAAATGATCGCCCATACGGACAATTAGAAACAGCCAGTTTATCTCATGCAGAGCATTCTACTGTTTTTTCTAAAATAGCCTAAATTTTAAAACTTGTCAATAGCAAGTACAATAAATTGTAAATAACAAGTTGTAAATACTTGTTAATACCCTAAATTTGACAAATGAGGAAAAAATTCAATGAGCCAAATGATTTAAGGAGGACACTTTCACTCAATATTAAGAAACAGCGAAAAATTCTCGGCTTAACTCAGGAAAAACTTGCAGAAGCAGCCAATCTTTCATCCCAGACAATCAACGATATTGAAGGCTGTAGAATGTGGGTCAGCGATAATACAATATTAAAACTTGCTAAGGTTTTACATATAGACGCATATCAGCTATTTGAGCCTGCAACGGCAATAAGAAAGCCTATTTCCAATACCGTAAATACGGATGAATTTATACTTGAATTGGAAGGTAAAATAATAAAGTTTGTCAAACAACAATTTGAAGAAGCAAAAGATGCGCTTTACCAATCAAGTAATGCAAATAGCGGTCAATAGATTGTAAAACAACCCAAAAACAGGCTAAAATAGATTAAATCAATATAACGAGGTTGTATTCCCTCGTCTTAGGATTCTGGAATGAAATACACACTTTTAACGCTATTTCCTGAAATTACTGATGCTTTTTTTGCCAATTCAATCATGGCAAAGGCAATAAAACGGGGAATAATCGAGTATCAGGCACTCAATATACGCGATTTTGCCGCAGACAAGCATAAAACCTGCGATGACGCGCCCTATGGCGGCGGTCCGGGGATGCTCATGCTGCCGGAACCGTTAGATTTGGCTATTAAAAGCGTTCTTCCCCCGGAAAACAACGCTGAAAAACCGCGTGTTATCTACCTTTCCCCCTCAGGCCACCAATTTAATCAGGAAATTGCCCGCAAATTGGCCGCCGAAAAGGAATTAATACTAATCTGCGGGCGTTACGAGGGTATCGATCAACGGATAATCGACCGTTACGTGGATGATGAAATCTCGGTGGGCGATTATGTTCTGTCTTCCGGCGAAGTGGCGGCGTTAGCGGTAATTGACGCAACCTACCGTCTTGTGGACAGCGTAATCTGCGCTGAGTCTCTTGATGAGGAAAGCTTTTCCGGCGGACTTTTGGAGTATCCCCAGTTTACACGACCTGAAATTTTTGATACAATGAAAGTACCTGAAGTATTGCTGTCCGGGCATCATGAACAAATACGTCTTTGGCGGCTTGAAAAGCGGGTCGAAAAAACCCTGCGTCAAAGACCGGACTTGATACAGCAAGGCAGAGAACCGGCTCCCGACGGAAGCAGGGTTTTTAACGATGAAATTATTAAAATAATAGACCGTTTGACTGATCAACCTGACGGTTGAATGGTCAGGTATATTGCTAAGGAGAAAAAGATGAACGAGATTAAGGCCATTGAAGCCGACCAAATGAAAAAAGAACCCTCCCAATTCAAAGTTGGAGATACAGTTAAGGTTCACTTTAAAATTATTGAAGGTAAAACTGAGCGTGTTCAGATTTACGAAGGCCTTGTTATCGCCATGAAAAATTCCAAAGTTGGGAAAACCTTTACCGTGCGGAAAATTTCCTACGGCGTAGGCGTAGAGAGGGTATTCCCGCTTCATTCACCGCGTATCGTTAAGGTTGAGGTAGTGCGCCCCGGAAAAGTCAGACGGGCAAAACTCTACTATATCCGTGAGAAAATCGGTAAGGGCGCGAAAATTAAAGAACTTATTATCAAGAAAGGTCCCAAGGGCGCGCATGTGCCTGTTACCGGCGCTGCCGTCGGCAGTACCGCAGACGCCGAATAACTATTCTTGTAAATTTTCTTTACACCTCCTCATTTTAAGCCGAAATTTATAAGGGGAACTGTATTTTAATAAATTAATTCCCCAAGGAAACAAGGATGAATGTTTTAAATACAAGCGACCTCAGACCCGGACAGGTTTTCTCGGCGCCGGTATATTCAGAAGGTGAATATATGCTTGTATCCGCCAATGTTCCCCTTCGCCAAAGAGATATTGACGTATTAAATACCTGGGGCATTGAATATGTCAGAACAGACGGAGAAATGACAGAAACTAAACATAAGATAAATTTAAAAGATGAATCAAGCGAAGTAATAATAAAAGTGTTAGAAGAACAAATAAGAGAAGCAATAAATGAACCGGATGAAATTATTCCGGAAGAAATTCCTTCAAAAAAAAGCCCTGAAGAAGATAAGTCTGTAAAAAAAGCAAATATTAAATTCTCCATAACTGATGTCCGTCAAAATTCAAGTCCGTACAGAAAATATAAAACAATTATTGATAAACTAAACGCATTATTTACCGGTTTAAAATCAGGAGCAGATACGGAGATGCGCACGGTCGATAATATCTGCATCCGATTGCTTCAGGATCTACGGGAGAATCAGGACAATTTTGTAGGCTTTATTCTTGGCGGAGAAGTTTCAGGGAATGAATTGGCAAAAAGCTCCGTTAATACCGCGATTCTTTCCGCATTGACCGCTCAGGAATTAAAACTGCCTAATCATAAAATACATAATGTCGTCGCGGGGGCGTTACTTCACGATATCGGAATGCTCAGATTATCAAAGGGCATTACCGAAAAAAAGGGCGGTCTTTCCGAAGCGGAACTTGAACAGATAAAAAGTCATCCTTTGCACACGTCAAAAATCGTTACAAAAGAGTTATTCGGTCCTCACGAAGTAAATTTAATCGCCCTTCAGCACCACGAGCGGTGGGACGGTCAAGGTTATCCCGATAAACTTGTGGGTCAGGCTATCGACATAGGAGCTAGGATTGTATCGGTAGCCGACGCGTTTGAAGCGATGGTCAGTAAAAAATCCTACAGAAATTCCATGATTGGCTATCAGGCGGTAAGGAACCTGCTTTCTGATAATGCGCGTCGTTTTGATCCTGCCGTAATTATCGCGTTTACCAAAATAATGGGAATTTATCCCATTGGTTCAATTGTCCGCCTTAATGACGGCTCTATGGCGAGGGTTGTAAGCATACACGTTGACGCTCCTATACGGCCAAAAGTCCAAATGCTGACGGACAGAAAGGGAAATCCCCTTAGTATCGGAAGCATGGCAATTATCGATCTTTTGGAAGAAAGAACACTATTTATTAAACAGGCGATAGATCCGGCTGATTATGCCTAATAGCGCCGGATTGGGTAAAGCAGGCGAAGAGAAGGCCGCCGCCGCTCTTGAAGCCGCCGGAATGAAAATAATCAATAAAAATTACCGGTCAAAAACAGGAGAAATTGATATTATTGCCCTTGATGGTGAAACAATCGTCTTTGTAGAGGTAAAAGCCTGGTCTACGCTTGGCATTGAAGATCTGCAATACAGCGTTGATAACAAAAAACAGAATAAAATCATTAAAACCGCTAAGTATTTTCTGTCTGAAAATCGAAAATATAGTAATATGACAATTCGTTTTGACGTTATATTTGTCAAGAATAACAAGGCATCCAACGGATGCCAGGAATCTGAAGGATTCCAGTTAACCCATCTTGCGTCAGCCTTCACGGAGAGTGTATGATGTTAGAACAGGCTTTGAATTCTAAAATCCCTGACCTCAGGCTGGAATTATTACGGCGGCGCATAAATGACGAAAACTACCTGCATGCCGCCATTCAAAGACTGGCTCTTGTATTGAGCAATGAAATTATGGAAATTACCCATGAAGGCGGGTGTTATGAGCGGCAGCGGAAAAGGCGGAAATAACCGAAAAAATCGTCAGCGTTTCTCCGGACGGAGAGACGATTCTCAAAAACATTTAAAAAAACATACCACGGCAAGCGATCAGGAAAATTTATTTTTTGACGGAAAATCAGATAAGAGCAAAATAAGCATGCACGAGCGGCCTCAATGGACAACGCCGGAATTGCCCGCTAATCCCATTACTACTCCTGACTGCCCCTGGTGCGGAAAGCAAATAAAAGATATTACTACCGCTATTTCGGATAAAGAAACAGGCAGACCGGTACATTTTGACTGTGTGCTTGCGCGGCTTGCTGAAACGGAAAAACTTGAAACCAATGACAGCATCTGTTACATTGGCGGCGGGCGTTTTGGAGTAATTCATTATACTAATCCTCTTGATACAAGAGAATTTGTCATTAAGAAAATACTTGAATGGGAACCCAAAGATACTGAAAGCGAATGGCGCCGCCCGATAAGCGAATATTTTTCGATTACATAAACGGGATTGATTACTTTTAGGTTTGTGTAAATAATTATATATGGAGATATTATGATTGGCGTTATCGGAGCGATGGAAGAAGAAGTTACTTTTCTGTGCGAAGTCATGGGAAAGTTTACAAAAGAAAAAATCGGAATATTTGAATTCTTTACCGGAAAAATCGAAGGGAAGGACGTTACGATACTGCGTTGCGGCATCGGCAAAGTAAACGCCGCTATTGGCTGCGCCCTGCTCATTCAAAAATTTGCCCCGGACTGCATAATAAATACCGGTTCCGCCGGCGGCATTCATTCCGATTTGAAAGTCGGCGATGCTGTTATATCCACCGGGCTTCTTTATCACGATGTGGATGTTACCGCTTTTAATTATGCGCCCGGCCAGCTTCCCGGACAGCCCCAGGTTTTTCCGGCGGATGAAAAACTTGTAAAAATTGCGGAAGACGCCGTTGATCAATTAAAGGCGGAAAACATTCTTCCCGCCTCATTCACTCACCTCCGCGGCATGATCGGCTCCGGCGACATTTTCATGCATGAGCCTGAGCGTATAGACACGGTGCGCCGTCTCTTTCCCGATGTAGACGCGGTGGAAATGGAAGGGGCGGCAATTGCTCATTGCTGCCGTCTTTTTTCCGTTCCCTTTTTGGTAATCCGCGCGTTATCTGACATTGCCGGTACGCAGTCGCCGTTAAGCTTTGATGAATTTTTACCCATTGCATCTAAACATTCCGCGCATATAGTGATGAGAATTATCAGAAATAAATAATCCCGCTCTAAACGGAGGATGTTATGAAGAATAAAAGAATAGCGGCGTTGTTTTTAACCGCCGTGGTTTTATGCGCGGTATTGGTTACTGGCTGTTTGCGCGCTGAGGCGCAAGAGAGGCCGAAAGCACAGGAGCCGACACGTACTGAACAGCCGCAGACGGACATACCGACCGTTTTCATGACAGACAAAATAACTCCCGAAAGCTTGATTGCAGTTTATGAAGCCCTGGGACTCAAGGCAAGCGGAAAGGTCGCGGTTAAAATAAGCACAGGAGAGCCGGGCAATACCCACTTTCTCTCTCCTTTGCTAATCAAGAATCTTGTGCAGAAAGTGAACGGCACTATTGTTGAGTGCAACACGGCTTACGGCGCAAAACGCTCGAATACAGCCGCCCATTATCAGGTGGCGAAAGATCACGGTTTTACGGCAATCGCGCCTGTTGTAATTATGGATGAAAAGTCCGAGATTAGTATTCCCGTTACAGGCGGCAAACATCTGCGTGAAGACATTGTAGGCGCGCGTTTTAAGGACTTTAATTTTCACATTGTGCTGTCTCATTTTAAGGGGCATGGAATGGGCGGCTTCGGCGGAGCGCTGAAAAACATGTCTATCGGTTACGCGTCATCAGCCGGCAAGTCATGGATTCATTCGGCGGGAAAAAGCAGAAGCGGCTTTGGCGGCGTACAAAACGACTTTCTTGAATCAATGGCAGAAGCCGCCAAAGCTGTCGCTGACGCTAACAAGGGGAGAATACTCTACATCAACGTGATGAACCACCTTTCCGTTGACTGCGACTGCAACGGCAGACCCGCCGCTCCCACAATGGCTGACATCGGCATACTCGCCTCTCTTGATCCTGTCGCCCTTGATCAGGCTTGCGTCGATCTTGTGTACAAGGCAAAAGACGGCAAAGACCTCATTGCGCGGATAGAATCAAGGAACGGTCTTTTAACAATAAGTCACGCGGAAGCAATCGGATTGGGAAGAAAGACGTACAGGTTAGTCCGTATTGATGGTTGAAGTTTTAAAGCGTGAATTTATTTACATTTGGTATTATTTCTCAATTCAGTTTGAACAGATTTTCGGCTACTGGGCAATCGGAATGGCGCTTGGCTCTTTCATTTCGGTCTTTGGCAAAGAAAAAATCCACGAAATGTTTTCATCTTTACGCGAAAAAAAACTGGGCTTTCTCGGCGTCATACCGGCGTCACTTTTGGGGATCGCCTCTCCCCTGTGCATGTACGGTACAATCCCGATAGCCGCGTCATTCGCCGAAAAGGGAATGGAAGAAGACTGGCTTGCCGCCTTCATGATGGGTTCAATTTTGCTAAACCCGCAGCTTCTTTTTTACAGCGCCGCTCTTGGGGTGGATGCGCTTGTTATACGCTTTGTTATCTGTTTTTTGTGCGGCATTGCTGCGGGAGCGGTCATAAGGCTCTTTTTTAAAAACAAACAATTTTTTAATTTCTCCGGTCTTACCGCCCCCGCAAACAAAGACACCGATCCAAACCCCGTATTACGCTTCCTTAAAAATTTTGCCCGCAATGTAAAAGCAACCGCCGGATATTTTCTAATTGGCGTATTACTCTCCGCTCTTTTTCAGCGCTATGTTCCGCCCGAAGGCTTCGCAAAACTTTTCGGCGGCGCTACTCCGGCAGGACGCGGCTTTGCCATATTAATGGCCGCTACCATAGGCGTACCCCTGTACATGTGCGGTGGCGGAACAATCCCGCTCCTTCAAACATGGCTGCGCAACGGCATGAGTATGGGCAGCGCGGCGGCATTTATGATTACGGGCCCCGCTACAAAAATAACAAACTTAGGCGCATTAAAAATCGTACTTGGCGTGAAACACTTTTTTTTCTATCTTTTATTTACGGTGGTATTCGCTTTTGTAGGCGGCGTTGCGGTTGATTTGATTTACGGAGTAATTCGTTAGAATTTGATCTTACAGGCGTTGTTGCATATTCTCTCTTTACCTTTATTTATAATTACGATATTGTAAATTTATGGGACAATACGGAAAACTTGTTCAGCGTATTCTTTCGGGTAGGCAAGATAAATCGATATTGTTTTCCGAAGCTGTTTCATTAATGCAAAGGCTTGGATTTTCAATGCGCATAAAAGGAAGCCATCATATATTTTCTCAAGAAAACATAGAGGAAATAATTAACTTACAGCCGGATGGTTCAAAAACCAAAGCATATCAGATTAAACAGATAAGAGAGATAATGGTAAAGTATCAATTGGGGGTAGAAGATGAATAAATATGAAATTATTATTTATTGGAGTAAAGCTGACAATGCGTACATTGCGGAAGTGCCTGAACTTGCAGGGTGTATGGCAGATGGCAAAACATACTACGAAGCCCTTAAAAACGCAGAAATAATTATCAATGAATGGATAGAAACCGCAGAATCTCTTGGTCGTGTTGTACCGGAACCTCATGGTAAATTGATGTATGCCTGACGTAGGCAGAGCAGACTGTGTGTTAAAAAAAACGGTAACTGCCGTAAAAACGACAGTTACCGAATCATCAATGGAAAATCGTGTTATTTAATGCTTTTTTTCCAATCTGTTCCTTAATTTCCGCTGTACATTAAGACTGGTTTTAACCATGCCTATATCGTTTCTTTGTAAAAGGCGGCGTCAATCACAATTGACCTATGACTGACACCGCTACGTGTACCTGTTTGGGAAGCGTCCCCAGCATTTGATGTATCTTAATGCTGGGGACGCTTCCCAGATTGTTAAATGGGTTTTAATTGTCCTCTAAATATGCTATTTTGCCCGCTTGGCCTACAACGACAAACTTGCTGCTGCCATAGGCGATGTATATGAGAGGAAGACCGGAGAATATGCTTGAAACGTCTGTTGATGTCCATGTTGCTCCTCCGTCCGTTGAAGTCGCAATTTTAGCTTTAAAATTACTTCCTTGCATATCGTATCCCGAGACAACAAACTTGTTGTTGCCATAGACAATTGACAAGGGATTGACCATTGTACTGCTTACCGGGGTTGTCCATGTTACACCGTCCGTTGAAGTCGTAATTTTGCCGGCGCTGGTGGTGAGAGTTTTACCAAACAACGCAATAAACTTACCGTTTTCAAAGATGATTTTCCTAAAAGCTATGTCATCGGCTGGTATGCCTGTAAACGAACCGGAAACATCTTTGAGTACCCATGTTGTGTCGCTGCCATTCCATGTTCCGCCGTCCGGTGAAATCGCAATTTTTGTGCCCTTTGATAAAGGACTGCCATAAAACATATTATCGGCTCCCGCGACAAATATATCATTGCCATAGGCGATTGTTTGGATGGGTATTTTTCCGCTGCCTTTGTCTTCCCATGTTAAGCCATCCGTTGAAGTTACATACTGGGAACTGCTTCCTCTGGCGACAAACATGTCTTTGCAATAGGAGAGGGTAAAACTGCTGGTGCTCTTGTCTGTTGCGCTTCCAAAATTTCCTTTTGTCCATGTTTTGCCGTCTGTTGAATACGCAGCTATGGTATAAGAGTTATCAGAGCTATCGTCGCCTCCGGGGCCTACTGCTACAAACTTGCCGCCGCCAAAGGCGATTGAGTAGATGTAGTCTTGTTCACCTCTCCAGAATGGGTTGTCCGCTTGGGTCGTTACGGCTGTCCATGTTACGCCGTCCGCTGAATACGCCATTTTACCGTTATAGCCTCCTGCGACAAATACGTTGTTGCCATAGGCAATTGCGCTGATGTTGGTTGGGCCGAATGAGCTGTTTAGTACGGTTTTCCATTGCGGTCCTGTGGGAACGGTTACGGTAACGGCGGCGCTGGTCTTGCTCTTGTAACCGGCCGCGCTGACCGTCACGGTGTAGCTTCCTGCTTCTGTCGGCGTAAATTTGTTGGAGTTTGTGCCTACGTTGGTATCGCCTTTTTTCCACTGGTAGCCTACGGTTGTTTCAGTTCCGCTGTATGTTGCGGTTAGTTCCGTTCCTGTGGTAACGCCTGTGGACGGGTTGATAGCGATTGTTCCCGGCAGATCGGGAACAGGTTCAGGCTCAGGGGCGCACGCCGCCATTGAAAATCCGATTATCGCTATTAAAGCGATAATTCCTAATACTTTGTTTTTGTTTTTCATAAAAACTCCTTTTATGTGATGCCCGTTCCCCTCTTTTGACCGGGAAATCACAAAAATTTTTCTGCCTTTTTGGGAAGGTTTTACTCCAACGGAGTATTATTTTCTTTAAAATAACTGTATAATTATTACACTGTTATTTTTATTTTTGACCTAGAATGGGTTCGAATTCGTATATTTAAAGGAAAAACTATTATGGATTATAGTAATTCAAGAAGACATATATCCCTCCCCCCCCCCCCCCGTGGTTTTTGGGAAGTCAAAAATGGGATTTAGGTTCTTTTTTGCCGTTTTTTTGTCTATTTTATCACTTTTTTCAGCGTCCATAGCTTCGGCGCAAGATCGGGAAAA